>Ga0208100_100465_pt1 | contig 15622 bp, 16 predicted proteins | sample SubbioR11_8A_Aug_FD_184817 | JGI IMG/M metagenome (GOLD analysis project Ga0208100, IMG submission 184817) | Serpentinite rock and fluid subsurface biosphere microbial communities from McLaughlin Reserve, California, USA - CR11_8A_Aug (SPAdes) | ecosystem: Environmental > Terrestrial > Deep... | reverse complement strand
CGCCCCGGCAACAGTGGCGAAATCGCCGCCAGACGCGAAGCCGCGCGCAGCTTGGTTGGCAACCAAGCGAGCACGGCGACAAAGTATGGCGGCGATTGTCGCCAGTGTTGCTTCGAAACTTATGGGCCGCAGTACTAGCCATGGCGCTTGGCCGCGGCGCCCGCCTTCAGCCGGTAGCGGGTGCCGCAGTACGGGCACATCGCCTCGCGCTCGTTCGACAGGTCGAGGAACACGCGCGGGTGGTGGCACCAGACCGGCATCTGCGGATTGGGACAGAACGCCGGCAACTCGTCGGCCCGCAACTCGACCACCGGCGTCTCGCCCGTCATCGCGGCGCTCCGGTCAGACCCAGGTCAGCCAGTGCCGGTACTTGGCATGGCGGCCGTTGACGACGTCGAAGAACAGCGACTGCAGGCGCTCGGTGATCGGTCCGCGCCGGCCCGGCCCGATCGGGCGGCCGTCGAGCTCGCGGATCGGCGTCACCTCGGCGGCGGTGCCGGTGAAGAAGGCCTCGTCAGCGAGATAGACGTCGTCGCGGGTCATCGGCATCTGGGTCACGGTGTAGCCGAGGTCGGCGGCCAGTTCGATCACCGTGCGGCGCGTGATGCCGATCAGGCCCGAGACCATGTTCGGCTCGTAGATGCGGCCGTCGCGCACGATGAACAGGTTCTCGCCGGCGCCCTCGGCGACGAAGCCCTGGGTGTCGAGCAGCAGCGCCTCGTCGTAGCCGTGATTGAGCGCCTCCATGTTGGCGAGGATCGAGTTCACGTAGTGGCCGGCGGTCTTCGAGCGCACCATCGAGACGTTGATGTGATGGCGCTGGTACGACGAGGTCTTGACGCGAATGCCGCGCGCCAGACCCTCCTCGCCGAGATAGGCGCCCCAGGGCCAGGCGGCGATGCTCACGTGCACCTTGGCGCCGCGCGGGCTGACACCCATCTTCTCCGAGCCGTAGAAGGCGAGCGGCCGCAGGTAGCCGCTGGCCAGGCCGTTGGCGCGTATCACCTCGCGCTGCGCCTCGTTGAGTTGCTCGCGGGTGTACGGCATCTCCATCATGAAGATGCGCGCCGAGTTGAACAGCCGCTCGGTGTGGTCGTGCAGGCGGAAGATCGCCGCGCCGTCGGCGGTCTGGTAGGCGCGCACGCCCTCGAACACCGCCAGGCCGTAGTGCAGCGAGTGCGTCAGCACGTGCGTGGTCGCCTCGCGCCAGGGCACCAGCTTGCCGTCGTACCAGATCCAGCCGTCGCGATCCGCCATGGACATGTGCGCCTCCCCGCTCGGTCTTCGTTGGTCGTGTCGCCACCTGCCGCAGGCGGCGATTCTAGCCAAGCGACGCCGCCGCCTGGTCGCGCCGGCCTGCTGCCGCCACTGCCTATACTGCGCGCCGTGCTGTTCAACGTCCCGCGCGCTTCGCTGCGCGCCCCATGCGCGACGGCACGGCAGCGCCGCCGCCGGCTGCGCGATCGCCGCGCCGGCCGCGCCGCCCTCTCGACATCGCGCCGATCGCCGCCACCGGTCGGGCGGCGCACGCGCGCGCCGGCGCAGGCCGCCACCGGCATCGGGGCGCGCCGATGATCGATCGCGTGCTGTTCGGCTCGCGGCCGCAGTTGGCGGCGCTGCGCCGGACCGCGTTCGGCGCCGGACTGCGGGCGGTGGCACCGGCGCTGGTGGCCACCGGCACCTGGGGGCTGGTCACCGGCGTGGCGATGGTCAAGGTCGGACTGACCGAGGTCGAGGCGCTCGGCATGACGCTGCTCGTGTACGCGGGCAGCGCGCAACTGGCGGCGCTGCCGCTGATCGCCGCCGATGCGCCGGTGTGGGTCGTGCTCGCGGCCGCCGCCGTGGTCAACCTGCGCTTCGTGATCTTCTCCGCCGGTCTGTATCCGTACTTCGCGCACTACACGCTCGGCCGGCGCCTGCTGCTCGGCTACGCGACCACCGACGTCGGTTTCGCGATCTCGGTGCAGCGCTGGACGGCGGCGCGCGAGCATGCCGACCCCGGCGACGACACGCTGGCGCCGACGCGGCGCGTGTGGTTCTTCCTCGGCATCGCCGCCGGCAATTGGTGCGCCTGGCAGTCGATGTCGATCGCCGGCATCTTCCTCGCCGGCTACGTGCCGGGCACCTGGGGGCTGGAGTTCGCGGCGATCCTGGCACTGGTCGCGCTCACGGTGCCGATGCTCAACAGCAGTCCGACCGTGGCCGGCGCGCTGGTGGCGGCGGCGCTGGCGGTGGTACTGGTGGCGCTGCCGCTCAAGCTCGGACTGGTGCTGGCGGTGATCGCCGGCATCGGCGCTGCGATGGCGGTCGATCTCGCGCTCGAACGAGCGGCGCGCACCTGAGGCGGCGATGAACCTTGCCGACACTTTCGGCGCTCGGGCGCTGCGCGCGCGCGGCCGCCGCCTGGCGCGCAGCGCGCGCCGCGCAGCGCCGCGGACCGTCGCGTGAGCGAGTTCGAAATCTGGGCAGTGATCGTCGGCCTGACCGCGGTCACCGTCGCCACACGTTCGTTTTTCCTCGCGCTCGGCGATCGCATCGCCCTGCCCGAACGCCTGCAGCATGGCCTGCGCTTTGCGCCTGCCTGCGCGCTGGCGGCGCTGGTCGCCCCCGAAGTCCTGACCGCCGGCGGCGCGCCGGCGCTGGCGTTCGACAATTTTCGGCTGCTGGCGGCCGCCGCCGCGGTGCTCACCATGCTCGCCACGCGCAGCATGGTGGCGACCATCGTCGTCGGCATGGGCGCGTTCACCGCCCTGCGCCTGCTGGCCTGAGCCGCCGTCCGCTTCAGGGCTCGCGCACGAGCTCGCCGGCGGCGTCGACGGCGATGAAGGCCACGCCCTGGGCGCGCAGGAACTCGAGCGCCTGCGCGCGCGGCAGCAGCATCGCCAGGGTCGAGCAGGCGCCGGCGGCGACACAGGCCGGGGCCGCCACCGAGACGCTACGCCAGTGCTGCACCGGCCAGCCGCTGCGCGCGTCCAGCAGGTGGCAGTAGCGCTGGCCCTCGATCTCGAAGTAGCGCTCGTAGTCGCCCGAGGTGGCCAGTCCGCCGGCCACCAGCTCGATCGCCCCCAGGGTGATGCCGGCGGCCGCGCGCGGGTGCTGGATGCCGATGCGCCAGGCGGCACCGTCGGGTGCGGCGCCGAAAGCGCGCACGTCGCCGCCGAGATTGACGAAGCCGTGGCGCGCGCCGGCCGCCAGCAGCGCGGCGGCGGCGCGGTCGGCCGCGTACTCCTTGCCGACGCCGCCGAAGTCGAGTTCCATGCCTTCGCGCGGCAGCCGCAGGCGGCGCTGCGGCCGCTGCCATTCGACCCCGGACCAGCCGATCTGCGCCAGGATCGGCTCGACTTCCTCCGCGCGCGGCAGGCGCGGCACCTCGAAGCGCCACAGGCGACGCAGCACGCCGCTGGTGAGGTCGAAGCGGCCGTCGCTCGCCCGCCACAGCGTCTCGCCGAAGTCGATCAGCGCCGCGGTCTCCTCGTCGACCGTCACCGGCGGGCCGCCGGCGGCGCGGTTGATGCGGGTGGTGACGCTGTCGTCGCTGTAGCGCGAGAACTTGGCCTCGATGCGCCGCACTTCGGCGATCGCCACCTGCGCCCAGCGCCGCGCCTGCGCCTCGTCGCCGGCCCACAGCCGCACCTCGCAGCCGCAGGCCATGGCGCGGAAGCCGTAGCCGAGTTCGTTCATCGCGCGCCGCCGCCAGGGTCAGTCGGCCGGCGCACCGCGCTTGCGTCGTGCGGCGAAGGCGCTTCTGAAGTGCCCGACCTTGGGCGCGATCACGACCGCGCAGTAGCCCTGCTGCGGGTGGCGGCGGAAGTACTGCTGGTGCTCGACTTCGGCGCGCCAGTAGGCCGGCGCCGGCCGCACTTCAGTGACCACCGGCGCCGCATGCCGCAGTTGCGCCGCGAGCAGCGCCTGGCGCGCGGCGTCGTGCTGCGCCGGCGAGTGGGTGAAGATCACCGAGCGGTACTGGCTGCCGACGTCGCCGCCCTGGCGGTCGCGCGTGGTCGGGTCGTGGACCGCGAAGAACACCTCGAGCAGATCAAGATAGGCGAGCCGTGCCGGATCGAACTCGATCCGCACCACCTCCGCGTGACCGGTATCGCCGTCGCAGACCCGGCGGTAGTCGGGTTCGGCCAGGTGCCCGCCGCAGTAGCCGCACTCGAGATCGAGCACGCCTTCGAGGTCCTCGAACACCGCCTCCAGGCACCAGAAGCAGCCGCCGCCGAGGGTGGCGAACTCATGGCCGGCCCGAGGTTCGGGCGCCAGCGGATGGGCCATCGACATCGACGTCTCTCCTTGCGTGCCGCGCGCGGCCGCGATCGTGCTTCGGGGTCGAGTGCGCCGCGGCCGGCCGCGCTCCGTAGAATGGCCGCGTGCCTTCCCCGCCCGCTCCCGCCGGCAGCGACGACGAACTGCGTCGCGCCTTCGCGCAGTTTGCCACCGGCGTGGCCGTGGTGAGCGCGCGCGCGGCCGGCGGCGCGCCGGTGGCGATCACCGTCAACTCGTTCGCGTCGGTGTCGCTCGATCCGCCCCTGCTGCTGTGGAGCCTGGGGCGAGCGGCGTCGGACTTCGCCGCCTTGCACGCGGCGCGCAGCTTCCGCGTGCACGTGCTGGCCGCCGACCAGTTGGAGGTCGCGCAGCGCTGCGCGCAGCGCGGCGACGGCAAGTTTGCCGTCGGCCGCTGGACCCAGGTGCCGCCGGCACCGCCGCAGCTCGACGGCTGCGTCGCCTGGTTCGACTGCACGCTGCGCAGCCGCCACGACGAGGGCGACCACGTGGTGCTGGTCGGCCGCATCGAGGCCCACGGCGCGCGCGGCGGCACGCCGCTGATCTTCCACGGCCGCCGCTACGTGACCGATCTCGCCGAGGCGCCGCTGCCGCGCTCGCTGCGGGCGGCACCCTGGCGCTGAGCGCGCGCCGCGCACTCAGCGGCGGTTGGCCACGCGGATGCCGGCGACGATCGCCGCCAGACCGACCAGATGAAACAACTGCGGCGCCTCGCCCAGCAGCAGGGTCGACAGCAGCGCGGCGAAGATCGGCGTCAGGTTGGCGAAGTGCACCGGGATCACGGCGCCGACGCGCGCCACGCCGCGGTCCCAGCAGGCGTAGGCGAGCAGCGACGGGAACAGCGCCACGTACAGCACCACCGCCAGTGCCGGCGCCGACCAGACGACCCTGGCGCCGGTGAGCAGCGCCTCGCCGGCCGCCAGCGGCACGATCATCAGCGATCCGACCAGCATCTGCACCGCCAGGAACGGCGCGAACGGGATCTGCGGCCGCCGCTTGCGCAGCAGCCACGTGTACAGCGCCCAGGTGACGTTGGCCACGATCATCACCAGGTCGCCGGCGACGAAGTCCAGTTGCGCGACGTTGGCCGGATCGCCGCGCACCATCACCCACAGCACGCCGGCGATCGACAGTGCCGCGCCCGCCCACTGCGCGCCGCGCGCGCGCTCGCCGAAGAACAGCGCGCCGAAGGCGAGCGCGAACACCGGCGTGGCAGCGGCGATCAGCGTGACGTTGACCGCGGTCGAGGTCTGCACCGCGACGTACTGCAGCGAGTTGTAGGCGGCCACCCCGGTGAGCGAGATCCACAGCAGGTCGCGCCAGGCGGCGCGCAACTGCGGCCAGGCGGCGATCACTTCGCGCCAGACGAAAGGCAGCAACAGCGCCAGCGCGAGCAGCCAGCGCGCCAGCGACAGCGCCAGCGGCGGAAACTCGCCCACCAGCATCCGCGCCAGCACTGCGTTGCCGGCCCAGAACAGCGGCGGCAGCGTCAGCAGCAGCGCGGTGTTGGCATCGAGGCGGCTCATCGGACGCGCGGGGTCGGGTTGCGCGCGGCGGCCGCGCCTGGGCAGGTCGGCAGGATAGCGGGCGAGCCGCTCCGCCGCTGCCGGCGGCGCGCTCGCCACGACCGCGCCCCCGGCCGGTTTCGCGCTCAAGCCAGCGGCGCCACCTGCCGATATCCGGCCACCGGCGCTCGCCGATGACGCACCCGCCGGCAGGCCGCGGCCCGGACAACGGCGAGCACTGCGCACGCGCTCGACGCCGCCGGCCGGACCGACGCGAACGCAGGCTGCGCCACGAACGGCAGCCGGCGCCTGCCGCGCCGCCTGCGACCGATCGACACGCGAACCGCAATGACCTTCATCAAGCCCTACCTGATCCGCCTGTCGCACTGCGACCCGACCGGGCAGGTCTTCTATCCGAATTACTTCCACATCTTCAACGCCCTGGTCGAGGACTGGTTCTACGAGGGGCTGGACTTCGCCTATCACGCGTTCCTGATGGAGCGCGGCCTGTCGCTGCCAACGGTGAAGATGGAGACGACCTTCCTGGCGCCGACGCGCATGGGCGAGCGTGTCGACTTCTGGCTCACCGCCAGCCACCTGGGCCGCACTTCGCTGCGCCTGACGATGGGCGTCGACGCTGCCGGCCAGCAGCGCGTGCGCCTGAACCGGGTGACCGTGTGCGTCAGTCAGAAGACCGGCAAGCCGGTCGCGATTCCGGCCGACCTGCGCGAGAAGATCGCCGAGTTCATGCGCGGCTGAGCGGCGGCGCGCGCGCCGCGACCGATCGCCGGCTAGCGGTGGAAGTCCATCGCCACCGTCTGCGGCCGGGTGTTGGCGATCGTCTTCAGGCGGCCGCTCTCGCGCTCGTAGGCCTCGGCGAAGGCCTGCGCGAACGCGGCCTGGAAGCCCTCGACCGCATCGCTGCGGATCGCGCGCTGCTGCTCGAGGTACAGATCCCAGAGCGCCGCCTTGCGCCCGCCCGCAAGCAGGCGCCTGAGCACACCGCCGCCGGCGAGCCGCTGTTCGAGCGCCTGCGGCTCGAAGCGCGCCAGCACGCGTTCGATGGCGATGCCGATCGCCGCGCGCGTGGCCAGCGTGTGCACCTGCAGGTCGGCCATCACCTCGTCGACCGCCGGCGGTCCGGCGCTGAATCCGGGCAGCGGCGGCCGCAGCAGGGCGGCGATCGCGCGCGCGTCGTCGGGCGCGAACTTGATCGGATTGTTGTGCCGCGCGCGCAGCAGCGTCTGGTCGGAGTCGAGCTCCTGCTTGACCAGCGTGCGCAACTGCAGCAGCCGGCGCACACCGCCCACCAGCGCCTTCATCATCGCGCCCAGCATGCGCATCGACTCCGGCCGCAGTCCGTCGGGCAGATCGACCGCCGCCTCGGCGCCTTCCTGGAACGCGCGCCACAGCTCGTCGCCGCCGGCGGCCGGCCGCGCGCTGCGCGCCGCCGGCGCCTGTGTCGCCTCGCGCGCGACGATGCGCGTGTGCGCGTAGATCTCCTCGGCGGCGCCGTGTGCGACCTCATCGGCCGGCGCGATCTCGCCGCGTTCGAGTTCGGCGCTGAGCGTGTAGCCGCCGATCCGGATCCGGTCGCCCGCGGCGAGCGCCAGGCGCTGGCCCGAGGCGAGCGGCCGGCCGTTGACCGCCGCCGGGTTGGTGCTGCCCATGTCCTCGATCAGGTAGCGGCCGCCCTCGAAGCTCACGTGCGCATGGAAGCGCGACACCGTGCGCTTGGGATCGGGCAGCACGAGGCGGGCGGTGTCGGCACGCCCGATCAGCCCGCCGCGCGGGTCGAAGTGCACGATCACCGGCCCGCCGGTGTCTTCCTCCGGCCGGCCGATGACGCGCAAGGCAAGCAGCATGGGCGCCGCGATCAGTTCGACGTCACGCCGCGGGCGCTGCCGGCGAGGTCGGCAAGCGCGCCGCCTTCGCCGCGCGCGACCTGGAGCGCGGCACGCGCCGGCGCGCGGCCCGGCGAGAACATCGGTCGACCTGCGGCACTCGTCATCAACGCATCTTCCAGTCGCCGCCGAGCGCCGCTTCCTGCCCGGCACGGGCCGCCTTCAGCAGGGCCTGGGCAGCGGCACTGTTCGGATCGGACTTCAGCGCCGCCTCGGCGCGCGCGATTGTGCACGCGTACTGCCGCGCGGCCAAGCAGTAGTCATCGGTCGGCGCGCCGCCGCGCCGGGCGGCAGCGCACTGCCCGGCCCAGTCTACTGGCCCTCTTCTAGAATCGCCTCTGCCCTCGTCACCGCGGCCCGCCCGTTGCGCCGCACCGGAGTCGCCGATGAATGCTCCCCAAGCGCCCGCCGCCGTCAAGGCCTCGTTCAAGTGGGACGATCCGCTGCTGCTCGACAGCCAACTGTCCGACGACGAGCGCATGGTGCGCGAGGCCGCCGCGCGCTATGCGCGGGAGCGGCTGGCGCCGCGCGTGCTCGAAGCCTTCCGCCACGAGCGCACCGATCCGGCGATCTTGCGCGAGATGGGCGAACTCGGCCTGCTCGGCCCGACCCTGCCGGCCGCCTACGGCGGACCGGAGCTCAACGCCGTGTGCTACGGCCTGATCGCGCGCGAGATCGAGCGCGTCGACTCCGGCTACCGCTCGATGATGAGCGTGCAAAGCTCGCTCGTGATGCTGCCGATCTACGAGTTCGGCTCCGAAGCGCAGCGGCGCAAGTACCTGCCCGGACTGGCGCGCGGCGAGTCGATCGGCTGCTTCGGCCTGACCGAGCCGAACCACGGCTCCGACCCCGGCAGCATGGAAGCGCGCGCGCGCAAGGTCGACGGCGGCTACAAGCTCAGCGGCGCCAAGAACTGGATCACCAACTCGCCGTTCGCCGACCTGTTCGTGGTCTGGGCCAAGAACGACGCCGGGCGCATCCGCGGCTTCATCCTCGAGCGCGGCATGAAGGGCCTGTCGGCGCCGGCGATCCACGGCAAGGTCGGCCTGCGCACCTCGACCACCGGCGAGATCGTGATGGACGAGGTGTTCGTGCCGGCGGACCACGAACTGCCGAACGTCGAGGGGCTGAAGGGCCCGTTCACCTGTCTGAACTCGGCCCGCTACGGCATCGCCTGGGGCGCGCTCGGCGCCGCCGAGGACTGCTGGCTGCGCGCGCGCCAGTACGTGCTCGACCGCAGGCAGTTCGGCCGCCCGCTGGCCGCCAACCAACTGATCCAGAAGAAGCTCGCCGACATGCAGACCGAGATCGCGCTCGGCCTGCAGGGCTGCCTGCGCCTGGGCCGGATGAAGGACGACGGCACGGCGGCGGTCGAGATCACCAGCATCATGAAGCGCAACTCCTGCGGCAAGGCACTCGACATCGCGCGCATGGCGCGCGACATGCTCGGCGGCAACGGCATCAGCGACGAGTACGGCGTCGCGCGCCACCTGGTGAACCTCGAAGTGGTCAACACCTACGAGGGCACGCACGACATCCACGCGCTGATCCTCGGCCGCGCGCAGACCGGCATCCAGGCCTTCAACTGAGCGCGTCCGGGCGCCGCTGGCGCAGCCCTTGCGCCGGTGCGGGTCGCCGCGTTCAAAGGTTCGACCGTGCAGTCGAGACCGGCCGCAGCGCGCTGCTGGTGTACTTGACCACAGCCGATCCGACAGCGGCCATGCGCTGGCGCAGGGCAGGCCGCAACCGGACGCGTCAGAATGGGTTGCCTTGCGCGCGCTGCGCCGCCGGCCACCGCCGTCCACCCCGATGACCGCCGCCTTCGCCTTCCTCGACCAGTTCTGGCTGACCCTGCTGCTGCTGCTGCCGGTGGTGCTGGTGGCGCGCGCGGTGGTGTCGGGCTCGTACTACTCGCCGATCCTGATCATCGTCGTCTTCGGCCTGGTGACCGGCGCGCTGCTGGTGGCCACCGGCACGGTGCGGCCCGGTCTGCCGGAGTTCGACCTGCTCGGCCTGCTCAGCCGCACGACGATCGTGGCGCTGACGGCATCGTTCTTCGTCGGCGGCCAGGAGCTGCGGCGCATGTTCGGCGGCGTCGGCGCGGTGGCCGATCCTTCGCTGGTGCCGAACAAGTCCGAGATCGTGCTCGGCACCGGTCGCACGCAGTTCTTCTTCATCGCCAGCGCGTTCTTCGTCCTGCTCGGCGTCGACGCCACGGTGCGCGTGCTGCTCGGCACCGGCGGCGCGCTGGCGCCGGCGCTGCCGTTTCTTGCCTGGCTCGGGCTGGTGCTGGCGGCGATCTTCATCGACCCGAGCGCGCAGATCGACGACCGGCGCCGCTATCTGGCCAAGGGCGTGCTGGAGCTGGCGGCGCTGGTGGCGCTGCTGGCGGCCGCGGTGACCGCCGCACATCGGGTGCAGCCGCTGGCGGCGTTTCCGCCGATCTTCTTCGCGATGCTGGCCGCGGTCGCGCTCGGCTGGTGCATGCCGCGCTGGCGCCAGGGCCCGGCGCTGCGCGCGCTGCTGTTCGGCGGCATCCCGGTGGTGCTGGCGGCCAACTTCATCGTCGGCGGCTCGCTGCTGGCCGAGGCGCTGCGGCTGCAGGCGCTGGCGCCGGTGCTGCTCTACGGCTTCTTCGGCCAGATCCTGTGGATGTTCGGCGGCATCTCGCTGCTGATCGCCGCCGGCGCCACCGCGCAGGTGCGCAACCTGGCGCCGGGCATGGCCGGCGCGCTGTCGCACGCCGGGCTGACCGGCGCCTGCACCGCCGGCGACATGGGCGAGGTCGCGCGCCACCGGGCGCCGATCATGATCGCGGTGCCGTTCTTCGGCCACGTGTTCCTGTTCACGATCCTCGCCTTCAGTCTGCAGGGCGGTGAACTGCTGCTGTGGCCGGCGGCGCTGGTGGCCGGCGCCGGCATCGTTCTCACCGCGCTCGCCCTGCGCCGGCTGCGCGCCGCCGGCGGCGACGACCGCGCCGAAGTCAAGGCGCTGATGCTGTTTTCCTTCGGCTGGCAGTTGACGGCGCTGTTCGGCGGGCTGCTGCTGCTGGCCGGATTGCCGCTCGCGCACGCGGCGATGGCGAGCAGCGCCGCGCTGTCGCACTTCGGCCTGTTCGCGGCGCTGCAGGGCGGACTGTTCGGCGCCGAGGCGGCGGCGCTGATCGCGCTGGTGTTCGCGATGCCGTTCCTGGTGCACCCCTTCGTGTTCTTCATGTTCGGCCGCGCGATGCAGCGCGGCGGCGAGATGGCGCACCGCCCGGCCTATGTGCTGGCGCTGCTCGGCGCCGCCGGCGTGCTCACGTCGCTGGCGCTGGCCGCCGGCGGCTAGCGTCCGGCGCGCCCGCGCATCGACGGGGCTGCGCGTCGGCCGGCATCGGCGCTAGCCTCGCCGCAGGCGGCTGCCGGCCGCGGGCGACGCGAGGACTGCACGATGGCCGACTCGGTGCGCAAGGTCCACACCTATGCGATCTCGGTGCCGGATCGTCCGGGCGAGGCGTTCCGCGTCCTGCAAACCTTCGTGTGCGCCGGCGTCGACCTGCTGGCCTGCTCGGGCAAGCGGCGCGGGCGGCGCGCGCACATCGAGATCGTTCCCGGCGACACGCGCCGCTTCGCCGCCGCCGTGCGCAAGGCGAAACTGCGCTTCAGCGAGCGCCAGTCCGGCTTCCTGATCTGCGGCGAGGATCGCACCGGCGCGCTCGCCGAGCACCTGCAGCGGCTCGCCGCGCAGCGGATCAACGTCGCCGCGGTCGACGGCCTGGCCGCCGGCGCCGGCCGCTGGGGCGCGATCGTCTGGGTGCAGGAAGCCGACGTCGCCCGTGCCGGCCGCGTGCTGCGCGCCGGCGTCGCCGTCGCGACCTGAAGCACGGATCGGCGACGACCTGGGTCGCACGGCACCTCGACCGCCCGCCGGCCGCTGGCGACGGCGCCGCAGTCGCGTCGCTGATAGCACGACGGCGCCGGCAGGCGCCGGCGCCGGTCGATCGTCGCTTGCCGGATCAGGGCGCGGGCATCGCCGGCGTGGTGGCGCGGCTGGCGGCGATGGCACCGGTGGCGCGCGTCGGATGGAAGGTGTCCCAGTACATGAAGGTGTCCGGCGTCGCGCACACGACCGTCGTCAGGCAGGCGTCGACGACGTTGTTCAGGCCGAAGGTGGCGGGCGCGGCGCTGATCTCGTTCGACAGCGCGAAGAAGTCGAGCGTGTAGACACGCAGCCCCGGCGAGTTGGCAACCAGGATCGTCGTCTGCTGCGCCAGCGCCAGGTTGAAGCCGCCGGCGATCGCGGTGGCGCCCGCCTGTGCGGTGGTGCCCTGCGCGCGCACCAGCGGCGTCAGGCCGAGGTTGGGCACGTTGATCAGCAGGATGTGGCGCGCACCGGCCGAATACAGCCGGGTCATGATCGTCACCACGTCGGTCACCGCCGCCGTCACCAGCGCCGTGCCACCGGCCGGCAGCAGGCCCGCGCCGGCGGCGGCGTTGAAGTTGTTGCCGAAGGTCGAGGCATCGACGACGAACAGCGTCTGCGCGTTGAGCAGCGGCGCCGAACCCGGCCGGTCGATGAATTGCTGCACCTGGGTCGTCATGCTCGGGATCGTCGACTGCACGGTGAGCCCGGGCACGACGCCCGTGCGCGCGCCGCCGAAGGCGAAGTTGTTGCCGCCGCGGCTCGACGGCGTGGTCGCGGCGCCGTAGCGGGCGGCGATGGTCTCGACGAACAGGGCGCCGTTCGAGGCGCGACCGGTCGCATAGGGCGGCGACGGCGGACACGGGTTGGCGTTGGGCGAACCGCAGTTGCCGGTATCGGTCAGGCTGGCGCCGAACACCACCGCCGAGCTGAACAGGCGCGGCGCCTCGGCATCGTCGCTGCCGCAGGCCGACACCAGAACCGCGGTGAGCGCGATGACGCCCAGGCGGGCGGCGGTCGAAACACAGGCGCGCCTGGCGCGCGCGATCGGGTCGAGCATCGTTGTCTCCGTCGGTTTGGTTGCCTTGTTCTCGCTGCCGGCGTCCGGCTGGCCGCCAGCGTCGACGCGGGCACGATCATACGGAGCGGGCCGCGCGCCGAACCGCGGTCGCGCCGAATCCCGTGCCGGCGTCGCCCGGAAACAACGCCAACCGGTCGCGGCCCCGCAGCGCGAACTGCCGCCGCGCTCGTCGCCTCAGTGCGCGGCCTGCGCGCGGCGCAGCCGATCGAGCACCGCCTCCCAGTCGGGCTCGTGCGGCGGGCAGGCCACCAGGATGCGGGCGGCGCCGGCGTCGTCGAGCCGGCGCAAGTCCGCGTACAGCCGCTGCGCACAGGCCTGCGCTGTCGCCGCTGCGACCAGGCGCAGCACGACGTGGTCGCCGACATCGACCCGGACCGAGGCCGGTGCCAGCACCGCCAGCGGCACGCCGCGCAGTGCCTCCACGCGCGCCGCCAACTCGCCCGGCGCCACCAGCTCCAGCGGCGTGCGCGGCGCATAGTGGCTGCGCAGCCGGCCCGAGGCGCGCGGCGCGCCGCCGCCGGCATCCGGCACCGGTGCGCCGAGCACCGCGGCGAGCTGCGCGCGCGTGACGCTGCCCGGACGCAGCAGGCGCGCACTGCCGGCGCTGAAGTCGACGATCGTCGACTCGATGCCGATCGGACAGGCGCCGCCGTCGAGGATCAGGTCGACCAGGCCGTCGGGCTTTTCACCCAGATCGGCGCGCACGTGCGCGGCGGTGGTCGGGCTGATGCGGCCGAAGCGGTTCGCGCTCGGCGCCGCGATGGCGCCGCCGAAGGCCAGCAGCAGCGCGCGCGCCCACGGGTGCGACGGGCAGCGCAGGCCGACGCTGTCCTGGCCGCCGGTGACCAGATCGTGTGCGCGCGCGCTGCGCGCCAGCACCAGCGTCAGCGGTCCGGGCCAGAACGCCTGCGCCAGCGTGCGCGCGCCGGCCGGCACTTCGCGCGCCCAGGCCTCGAGCGCCGGCGCTGCGCTCAGGTGGACGATCAGCGGATGGTCGGGCGGCCGGCCCTTGGCGGCGAAGATCCGGCGCACCGCCTGCGGCTGCTCGGCGTCGGCGCCAAGGCCGTAGACGGTCTCGGTCGGAAACGCGACCAGCCCGCCGGCGCGCAGGATGGCGGCGGCACGCTCGACGAGGATCGGGTCAGGCGCAGCGGCGGTCACGGCCATCAAGTTCTCGAGGCACGCGGCGCTGTCGCGCCCGCGCCGGCACCTAGCCCGCCGGAGCCAGCCCCAGCACCTGCGCCGCGCGCAGCGCCTGCGCCAGCGCCTGCTCGCGGGTCGGCGCCAGCAGCGTCAGGTGGCCCATCTTGCGGCCCGGGCGCGGCTCGAGCTTGCCGTACAGGTGCAGCTTGGCGCGACCGTCGGCGAGCAGCGTGCGCCAGTCGGGTTCGCGCCGCGCGCCGTCGTGGAACCACAGGTCGCCGAGCAGGTTCAGCATCACGCTGGCGCTGTGCGCGCCGGTGTCGCCGAGCGGCAGCCCGGCGAGGATGCGCGCCTGCTGCTCGAACTGGCTCGTGTAGCAGGCGTCGAGCGTGTAGTGGCCGCTGTTGTGTGGACGCGGCGCCATCTCGTTGGCGACCAGGCGGCCGTCGTCGAGCACGAAGAACTCGATGCACAGCACGCCGACGTAGTCGAGCGCGCCGGCGAGCAGGGTCGCGTACTGGCGCGCCTTGTCCTCGACCGCCGGCGGCACGCGCGCCGGCACGATGCCGGCGGCGAGGATGCCGCGCCGATGCTCGTTTTCCGATGGCGCGAAGGTGGCCGTGCTGCCGTCGGCGGCGCGACACACGATGCACGACAGTTCCCGCTTCAGGTGCAGTCTTTTCTCCAGCACGCAGGCGACGCGGCCGAGGCTGACCCAGGCTTCGCGCGCCTGCGCCTCGTTGGCGACCGCGATCTGACCCTTGCCGTCGTAGCCGAGGCGCGCGGTCTTCAGGATCGCCGGGTACAGCGTCGCCGGCGCGCGGCCGAAGTCGTCGATGCGGCCGATCAGCGCGTGCGGCGCCACCGGCACCCCCTGGTTGACGAAGAAGCGCTTCTCCAGCGCCCGATCCTGGGCGATCGCCACCGCGTGGCCGCCGGGCGCCACCGCGCAGTACGACGCCAGGTGCAGCAGCGCCGCCGCCGGCACGTTCTCGAACTCGGTGGTCACCGCCTGGCAGGTGCGGGCGATGGTCGCCAGCGCGGTGTCCTCCATGAAGCCGCTGCGCAGGTGCTCGTCGGCGACGCCGCCGGCCGGACTGTCGCGGTCCGGATCGAGCACGCACACCCGGTAGCCGAGCGACTGCGCGGCGTGGGTGAACATCCGCCCCAGTTGCCCGCCGCCGAGCACCCCGAACCAGCTTCCGGGCGGCAGTGCGCCGCGCTCGGGCTGGCCCCTCATAGCGGCAGCGTCATGTTGCGCGCGCGCTCGGATTGCTCGGCGCGGTACTGGGCGAGCCGGCGGGCGAGATCGGCGTCGCCGGCGGCGAGCAGCGCCACCGCGAACAGCGCCGCGTTGGCGGCGCCGGCCTCACCGATCGCGAAGGTGGCCACTGGAACGCCCTTCGGCATCTGCACGATCGACAGCAGGCTGTCCTCGCCGCGCAGGTACCGCGAGGGCACCGGCACGCCGAGCACAGGGATCACGGTCTTGCTGGCGAGCATGCCCGGCAGGTGCGCGGCGCCGCCGGCACCGGCGATGATCGCCCGCAGTCCACGTTCGCGCGCCTGCTCGGCGTAGGCGAACATCTCGTCGGGCATCCGGTGCGCCGAGAGCACGCGCGCCTCGAACGGCAGCTCGAACTGCCGGAGCAGGTCGCAGGCGTGCTGCATGACGTCCCAGTCGGAACTGGAGCCCATCACCACGCCCACCAGGGGCGCGGCGCGCGCAGCGGTTGTCATCGGCATCGGCGCTCGTGCGGTCGAGCGCGCGATTGTAAGGTCGGCCGCCTGCGCGGCGCCGC
>Ga0208100_100454_pt1 | contig 15944 bp, 9 predicted proteins | sample SubbioR11_8A_Aug_FD_184817 | JGI IMG/M metagenome (GOLD analysis project Ga0208100, IMG submission 184817) | Serpentinite rock and fluid subsurface biosphere microbial communities from McLaughlin Reserve, California, USA - CR11_8A_Aug (SPAdes) | ecosystem: Environmental > Terrestrial > Deep... | reverse complement strand
GCGGATAGACAAAGAGGCTCTGTTGAATTTCGAGTGGGTTACCTGGCATGCGGGTTGACGGCGGCGAAGTCGAGCTTGCCGGCGATCAGGAAGATGACGGTCCTGATCGTCTCGAAGCTGGAGCAGCCGCGCGCGCGGCGCTTGGCGGCCTGGAACAGGCCGCCAGAGCGCCTCGAGGAAGCCGTTGGTCTGGCGGGTTTGGGCCCAGGCGACGATGCCCTCCAGATGCCGACGCACCATGGCGGCGACGTCTTTCATCGGCTCGACCTTGTGGAGCGCATGACGCAGGTGCACCAGCGCCCGAGCATAGTGCGCACCACGTCGATCTGCCGGCGCTCGAGGATCTCGCGCAGCTGCTCCTTGTAGACCCAGGCACGGGTCGGCCAGGGCGGACCCGGGTTCAACGCGAGGCGGAGTACCTTCCGAAACCCGCGGCGGGATGCGCGGCCGTCGACCGAGCGCCAGGGCCGGAGACACCCGGCAGCGCCCGGTGTCGCGCCCCGCCTGCCGCGAACAGAAAAATCCGGCCCGGGTGTGAAGGTTTTCCGTTGACGCGCCGCACCAGCCGGGCCTATGGTGGGCGTGGGCATTTCTGGCCGGGCGTGCGGGGCGCTGCGCGGCGGGAGCAGGTGTTGTGGCGGGTGGATCGACGGGCTCGGAACGCGCCGGCATCCTGGTTGTCGACGACAATCCGGATTTGCTGGAGCTGGTCGCCGCGCTGCTGCGGCCGCATTACCACGTGCTGGCCACCACCAAGGGCCACGATGCGCTGCGCCTGGCGCGCGCCGAGCCGCAACCCGACCTGATCCTGCTCGACGTGATGATGCCCGAGCCCGGCGGCTTTGCGATCTGCCGCCAGCTCAAGGCCGATCTCCGGACCCGCGATATCCCGGTCATCTTCCTCACCGCGCTCGACAACCCGAGCGATGAGCAGGCCGGCATCGAACTCGGCGCCGTCGACTACCTGACCAAGCCGGTCAGCCCGGCGGTGGCCCTGGCGCGGATCCGCGCGCAATTGCAGCTCAAGGCCAGCGCCGACTTCCTGCGCGACCACAACGCCTTTCTCGAGCAGGAAGTCGAACGCCGCACGCAGGAGGTGTTGGCGGTGCAGGACGTCACCATCCGCACCCTCGCGGCCCTGGCCGAGACCCGCGACAACGAGACCGGCAACCACATCCGCCGCACCCAGCATTACGTGCGCTGCCTGGCGGAGCGCCTGCGCCGGCATCCGCGGTTCCAGGCGCAGCTCGACGCGCGGACGATCGATCTGCTGTTCAAGTCGGCGCCCCTGCACGACATCGGCAAGGTCGGCATCCCCGATCGCATCCTGCTCAAGCCCGGCCGGCTGACGGCCGACGAGTTCGAGGTGATGAAGACGCACACCACGCTCGGCCGCGATGCGATCCGCCAGGCGCAGCTCGAACTCGGCACCCACGCCGACTTCCTGCAGTTCGCGGCGGAGATCGCGCAATCGCACCAGGAGAAGTGGGACGGCAGCGGCTACCCGGAGGGGCTGGCAGGCGACGCCATCCCGCTGTCGGCGCGGCTGATGGCGGTGGCCGATGTCTACGATGCGCTGATCAGCCGGCGCGTGTACAAGCCGCCCTTCCCGCACCTGCAGGCGGTGGCGATCATGCGCGAGGGCCGCGGCAGCCATTTCGACCCCGACGTGCTCGACGCCTTCCTGGCGTTGCAGGACGACTTCGACCGCATCGCCGGCCGCTTCGCCGATGCCGAGAATGCGTTCGAGCCGCCGGCGCCGGCCACCGGGTCGACGCCGGTGGCGCCGTGAACCGCGTGCCGGCCCGCGTGGTCGAACCCGACTTCAAGGTCCTGTTCGAGGCGACGCCCGGGCTGTTCCTGGCCCTGGACCCCAGCCTGCACATCGTCGCGGTCAGCGATGCCTACCTCGCGGCGACCATGACCCGCCGCGACGACATGCTCGGGCGGCACCTGTTCGAGGTGTTTCCCGACAATCCCGACGACCCCAATGCCAATGCCGTGCGCAACCTGGCGGCCTCGCTGCAGCGCGTGCTGCACACCCGCCAGGCCGACGCCATGCCGGTGCAGAAGTACGACATCCGCAAGCCCGCCCGCGAGGGCGGCGGTTTCGAAGCGCACTACTGGAGCCCGAAGAACTCGCCGGTGCTCGCCGCCGACGGCGCCTTGCGATACATCATCCACCGCGTCGAGGACGTCACCGAGTTCGTGCGCCTGCAGTCGGCCGGCAGCGAGCGGGGCGAGCTCACCGAGGCGCTGCGGCAGCGCGCCGAGCAGATGGAGGCCGAGGTCTACGCCCGCACCACCGAAGCCGCCAACATCAGCGCCGAGCTCAAGCGCGCCAACGAGGCCTTGGAACGGCAGGCGCGCGAACTCGGTGTCCGGCAGCAGGAACTGGAGCTCGCCCGGCGCGCGCTGGAACACAAGAACGCCGAGCTCGATCGCGCCTCGCGCTACAAGTCGGACTTTCTCGCGCACATGTCGCACGAGATCCGCACGCCGATGAACGCCATCATCGGCATGAGCCACTTGGCGCTGCAGACCGGGCTCGACGAGCGTCAGCGCAACTACGTGCAGAAGGTGCACCGCTCGGCGCGCGGCCTGCTCGGCATCCTCAACGACATCCTCGACTTCTCCAAGATCGAGGCCGGCAAGATCGACCTCGAGGCGATCGAGTTCCGCCTCGAGGACGTGTTCGACCACGTCGGCGGCATCATCGCCGCGCACACCCAGGACAAGGGCATCGAGCTGCTGTTCGATATCGCGCCGGAACTGCCGACCGCGCTGATCGGCGATCCGTTGCGGCTGGGCCAGGTGCTGCTCAATCTTGCCAACAATGCGGTCCGCTTCACCGAGCGCGGCGAGGTGGTGATCGGCGCACGCTCGGTATTCAATCGCGGCGCCGAAGCCGAGCTGCACTTCTGGGTGCGCGACAGCGGCATCGGCATGAGTCCGGAGCAGGTCGGGCGCATCTTCCAGGCTTTCACCCAAGCCGAATCCTCGACCACCCGCCGCTTCGGTGGCACCGGCCTGGGCCTTGCCATCTCCAAGCGTCTGGTGCAACTGATGGGCGGGCAGATCTGGGTCGAAAGCAAGCAGGGGCACGGGAGCACCTTCCACTTCCGCGCCCGTCTCGGCCTGCAGGACCAGCCGCAGCGCCAACGCCTGCTCGATGCCAACGGCTTCGCCGGGATGCGCGTGCTGCTGCTCGACGACAATGCCGCGGCGCGCGAAGTGATCGGCTCGATGCTGGAGCGTTACGGCCTGTACGTGGACCGGGTCGCGAACCTCGACGAGGCCTTGCGCCACTGCGATGCGCTGTCGCGCCAGGACATGGCCTTCGATCTCTACCTGGTCGACCAGGACATGCCGGAGCACGATGGCCTGCACTGTCTGCAGCGCCTGCGCGGCGAACGCGAAACCCCGCCGGCGGTATTGATGGCCGACAGCCTCAGCGTCGACGCCAGCACCAGCCTCGCCGCCGAGCGCGGCCAGCGCATCGCCGCCGTGCTGGCCAAGCCGGCGACGCCATCGGGCCTGCTGGAAGCGATCGCCGCCGGTTTCGGGCGGCAACTGCAGGTGCCGGCGCGCTCGCGCGAGCGGCTCGGCGAGCGGCTCGACTCGCAGCACCAGATGCGTGGCCGCCGCGTGCTGCTGGTCGAGGACAACGACCTCAATCAGGAACTGGCGCTGGACCTGCTGCGCAGTGCCGGCGTCGCGGTGGTGGTGGCCAACAACGGCCGCGAGGCGCTCGACGTGTTGGCCCGCGATGCCGCCTTCGACGCGGTGCTGATGGACTGCCAGATGCCGGTGATGGACGGCTACACCGCCGCCCGCGAGATCCGCCGCCATCCGGACTGGCGGCATCTGGTCATCATCGCCCTGACCGCGAATGTGATGAGCGGCGACCGCGAGCGCATCCTTGCCGCCGGCATGAACGATTGCATCGGCAAGCCGATCGACATCGACGCCATGTTCCTGACCTTGGCGCGCTGGTTGAGTCCCGGTTCCTCCCTGGGTGAATCCGCAGCGCAGAGCGCGGACGGATTCGGCGAGCTGCCCGGCATCGATCGCGGCGCCGGGCTGGCGGCCACCCACAACAATCCCGAGCTGTACCGCAAGCTGCTGCAGCGCTTCCTCGCCGGCCAGCGCGACTTCGCGCGCGACTTCCGAGCCGCGCTGGCGGCTGGCGATCGCGAGCGCGCCTGCCGCGCTGCGCATACGCTCAAGGGCAGCGCCGGCACCATCGGCGCGCGGTCGCTGCAGGCGCTCGCCGCTCAGCTCGAGACTGCCTGCAGCGATGGCGATACGCTCCCGGCCGCCCTGGTCGAGGCCGCGCTCGACCCGCTCGAACGCGAGCTGGCGACGGTGCTCGACGGGATCGCGCGGATGCCGGTCGATCCGCCGACCAACGTCACGCCGATGAGCGCAGCGGAGATCGACGCGGCACTGCAGCGACTGCGCGCGCTGGTTGCCGGCAACGATACCCGCGCCGTGGCGCTGATGGCGCAACTGAGACCGCATCTCGTCACCGGCGACGGAACGCCGGACTGGCCGGCGGTGGCGCTGGCGATCGAGGACTACCGCTTCGAGGACGCGACCCGGCTGCTGGATGGCGGCGCTCAGGCGCAGGCGTAGGGCAGGCTCACCGTCACCGTTGTTTCGCACTCGAGGGCGTCGGTGGCCAGCGTGATGCAAGTCGTGGCCGCGCGCGCTCAGCGACGCCCTCGTCGATGGCCAGCGCTCCCACGTTGCTGAGCTCGGCCGCCGCCATTGCCAGTTCGACGCAAGCGGCGAGCTGGTCGACATGGCCTTGTGCGAGGAGAGATGCCCACGCTGCGCGCCAGCGCCGCAAAGGGCATCTGCCGCGCCAGCATCAGCACCAGCGCCTCGAACAGCAGCGCGCAAGCCCGCGAGGCGGCCGGCAAATTCCGGCGTGACCAGGCACACAGAGCCCTCGGGGCCAGCTTCACTCGCGGCGTGCGCACCTGCAGCAGGCCCTCATGCTGGAAGAAGTTCAGATGCCGGTAGGTCTTGGTGACCGTGCCGTGCACCGGATGCTCTTGCGGCCACACCCTCGAGCGCGAAACGGCTTGCCCGCCTTGAAGTCGATCTCGATGGTCAGAACCCTTGACCGCCTCGCCCGAACCGCACCCCAGCCACGCACCACGGCTGCGCAACGCCCAGCGCCGCCTCGAACAAGCTGTCATGCATACCCATTCGCTCCTTCCTCGTCATGGCCGATGCGGCAGCGATGCCGCATCGGCCTCGACGGCGAGCGCACCCGGGCTGATGCACGGCGTCAAGGGTCCGCTGCGCCGGGCTGCGCCCGCCCTCGACCCCGTGCATCACCCCAGAACCAGGACGGAATTCACCCACTCGAGATTCAACAGAGGCCAAGGTCTGGTCATGCCTGCAGATCTGGCCACGCCGGTGGCTCTACCAGCGCGCTGCGCACCCGACCCGAGCCGCCCTCGCACCGCGCTGGCGGCCTTGCTCATCCTCGCAATGGCCCTGGCCATTGCTGCGGTTCGCGCCTTGCCAGCGCGACCGATGACGGCCCGCTCGGGCCCGCCCGACTGCCGGATCCAGGCTGAGCGGTACGCGGCGAACTTGCAGCGGGTCCTGTCGTGCGCTGGGCATGGCTGTCGGGCAGCAAGCGCGCCATGCGCCCTATCGCTGGGGTTTGCGGCGATGCCGTGGCGCGCGCGCTACGCGCACAACTGCGCTCCATCTACGCTTGCCGGCGATCAGGAGAGCAGGAGAGCGGCGGCGATTGTGCGGTAAGGTCCGTGGCGTGCGAATCGATGCCACTGCCCTGCCCTTTGTCTTCGTCGGCCCTGCCCTGTGGCCCGAGGACCGCGACGTCGCCGGCGGTCGCCCCGCGCCCGCAGCTTGCGAAGGCCTCGAGCGGCTGCCGCCACTTCGTCGATGGGGCGCACTGCATCAGCCTGCGCATCTTCAACCGCGCCGACCGTGGAGCGCGGCCGGCACCCGTGGCTGCAGCGTACCCGGCGTGTCGCATGCGGTTTGCACGCGCTGCCGCCCTCGAACGCTGGCGGCGGCGGGGCTGCGCGCGGGTGGGGCACGTGCGGGGATGCGTTGGCGGCACGACCGGCCTGTGGCGACGCCGCTGACTGCACCGTCCACGATCCAGGAACCTTCGATCGACCCGATGGAACAGGGGGTTAGCGATGGAAACCTTTGACATGCTGCTCGAGCCGGTGCGGGTGTTGCTGCAGCAGATCGGTGCCCTCCTGCCGCGCTTGCTGTTCGCGCTGGCCGTCGTCGCCGTCGGCTGGGTGCTGGCCAAGGTGGTGCGGCTGGGCGTGGTCAAGGCGCTGCGCGCGTTCAATTTTCACGTGCTCAGCGAGCGAGCCGGCACCGACGCCTTCCTTCAGCAAGGCGGCAGCCGCAGGGACACCTGCGACGTCTTCGGCCTCGTCGCCTACGTCGCCGTGCTGCTCGCGGCGTTGACGATCGCGTTCAGCGGGCTCGACCTGGCCGCGGTCACCGACCTGCTCGTCCTGCTGCTGCTGTTCGTGCCCAAGCTCGTGGTCGCGCTGCTGATCATCGTGTTCGGCAGCTACTTTGCGCGCTTCGTCGGCAAGTCCGCGGCCGGGCACTGTGCCGACGCCGGCATCGGCGACGCGCCGATCATCGGTCGCATCGTGCAATACGCGGTAATGGTCTTCGTCGTGCTGCTGGCCGTCGACCAGCTCGACATCGGCGGCCGGCTGATCCAGCAGACCTTCCTGATCCTGCTGGCCGGCGTCGTCGTCGCGCTCGCGCTGTCGTTCGGGCTTGGCGGGCGCGAACATGCCGCGCGCCTGCTCGAGCGCTGGTTCCCGTGACGGCAAGCGCGACGACCAAAGCCGCAGTCGCGCAGTGCGGTATTGCCCGGCTGCCCTGGCCGGCATGGTCATCACGCGCTAAGGTTGCGAATATATGCCGATCCTCCCTCAGCTCGGGGCGGACTGTGCCTTGTTTCTCGATTTCGACGGCACGCTGACCGAGCTCGCGGCCACGCCGGACGACGTGCGGGTGCCCCGCGATCTGGTCTGCGACCTGGCCGCGCTGCGGTCTTCGCTGGGTGGGTCGGTGGCTATCGTGACCGGCCGCTCGCTGGCCGATCTGGACCGCCATCTGCACCCGCTGCGGCTGCCGGCGTCCGGGGTGCATGGCGCCGAGTTCCGCGATGTCGACGGGGCCGTGAGCCGCATCGTCGCGGCCGACATGGGGCCGGCGCAGACCCTGATCGAGGCGCTGTGCGATGCCGATGCGCGGCTGCGTCTCGAGCTCAAGCCCGGCGCTCTGGCGCTGCACTACCGCGCGGCGCCAGAGCGCGAGGCCGACTGCATCGCGACGATGCGCCAGGCCCTGGCTCTGATGCCGGAGTCAACCCTGCTGCGCGGCAAGATGGTGATCGAACTCAAGCCGGTCGGCGTCGACAAGGGCAGCGCCGTGCGGGCCTTGCTCGCCATGGCGCCGTTTCGTGACCGACGGCCATGGTTCGTCGGCGACGACGTGACCGACGAGGCCGCCTTTCTGGCGGTCGCCGCGGCGGGCGGGGTGACGGTCAAGGTGGGCGCAGGTGCCACCGGTGCCAGGCACCGGCTGCCCGATCCGACGGCGGTACGACACTGGTTGCATGAGGCGGCGCACGCGTTGACCTAGCCCCGGCCCAGGGCGAACAGCGGATGCGTGCGCGCCGCACCAGCGCCTGGGTGTCCCGCCGGCCCACCGCTTCACCGAGCAAGACCATGACCCGACTCGTTGCCGTATCCAATCGCGTCGCCGACCCGCGCAAGACCGCGGCCGGCGGACTGGCCGTCGCGCTCGCCGAGGCGCTGAAGGCCTCCGGTGGGCTGTGGTTCGGCACCAGCGACCAGGTCGTCGAACGCGATGCCGGCGGCACTCCGGGTGAAGCCAAGGTGCGCCTGCAGCGCGCTGGCGAGGTCACGCTCGCCACCATCGCCCTCGGCCGTGAAGACCACGACGCGTACTACCGAGGCTACAGCAACGGCGTGCTGTGGCCGGTGTTCCACTACCGGCTCGACCTGGCCGACTTCGACGCCGGCGACTTCGAAGGCTACCGCCGCGTCAACCGCCTGTTCGCCCGTCAGCTGATGCCGATGCTGCGCCCTGACGACGTGATCTGGGTGCACGACTACCACCTGATCCCGCTGGCGGCCGAACTGCGCGCGATCGGCAGCACGCACCGCATCGGCTTCTTCCTGCACATCCCGCTGCCGCCGCCGCTGATCCTGGCGGCGATCCCGCAGCATGAGTGGCTGATCCGCTCGCTGTTCGCCTACGACCTGGTCGGCTTCCAGTCCGTCGCCGATGTGCGGCACTTCGCCCGCTACGTGCGCCAGGAAGGCCGCGCCGAGCAGCAGCGCGACGATGTCTTCCACGCCTTCGGGCGCAGCGTGCGAGCGCAGGCGTTTCCGATCGGCATCGACGTCGACGAATTCGACGCCCTGATGCAGGGCCGTGACGCGCAGGAGACGTTGGCGACGATGCGCGAGCAGTACGCCAAGCGCCAGTTGCTCGTCGGCGTCGACCGCCTCGACTACTCCAAGGGGTTGCCGCAGCGCGTGCGCGCCTTCGGCCGGCTGCTCGAGCGCTACCCCGAGAACCGCATGAGCGCGACGCTGATCCAGGTCGCTTCGCCCTCGCGCGAAAACGTCGCCGCCTACGCCGACATCCGCCGCGAACTCGAGGGCCTGTGCGGCTCGATCAACGGCGAGTACGGTGAGCTCGACTGGATGCCGGTGCGCTACATCCACCGCACCGTCGCGCGCCGTCGCCTGCCCGGTCTGTACCGGGCCGCGCGCGTGGGCCTGGCCACGCCGCTGCGCGACGGCATGAACCTGGTGGCCAAGGAGTACGTCGCCGCGCAGGACGCGGCCGCCCCCGGCGTGCTCGTGCTGTCGCGCTTCGCCGGCGCGGCCGAGCAGCTCGGCGACGACGCGCTGCTCGTCAACCCGTACGACACGCAGGGTACGGCCGACGCGATACAGCACGCGCTGCACATGCCGCTCGACGAGCGCCGCGCGCGCCACGCGCGCCTGCTGGCGACGATCCGCCGGCACGACGTGCACGCCTGGCACCGCCGCTTCCTGCAACTGCTGACCGAGGACCCTGCATGAATCACGCGACCCTGATCGAGACCGTTGCGCACTTCTGGTCGGGCTGGGGCAACGCGACGACGGTGGCGCTGCGGGTGACGGTGATCGTCGTCGTCGCCTGGGGCGTGGGCGCGCTGCTGCGCCGCGCGATCCGCACGTTTCGCATCCGCCTGGCGAGCCGGCTCGACGACCGCGAAGCGATCAAGCGCGCCGAGACGCTCGACCGCGTCCTGCGCTACGTCGTGATGGTCGTCGTCTCGCTGATCGCCGGCATGCTGGTCCTCGCCGAGCTCGGCGTGTCGGTGGCACCGATCCTCGGCGCTGCTGGCGTCGTCGGCCTGGCGGTCGGCTTCGGCGCGCAGAGCCTCGTGCGCGACTACTTCACGGGCTTGCTCATCCTGCTCGAGAACCAGATTCGCCAGGACGACATCGTCGACCTTGGCGGTGGCCACGCCGGCGTCGTCGAGGATGTTTCGCTGCGCTTCGTGCAACTGCGCGACTACGATGGACGCGTGCACTTCGTGCCCAACGGCCAGATCACGGCGGTGATCAACCTGACGCGCGGCCACGCCAACGCCGTGGTCGACGTGAGCGTCGCGTACCGCGAAAACGTCGACGAGGTGATGACCCTGATGCACGACGTGGCGCGCGAGCTGCGCGCCGACCCGGCGTTCGGCTCGCACATCGCTGACGACCTGGAGATGGCTGGCGTCGACCGCTGGGCTGATTCGGCCGTCGTGATCCGCTGCCGCATCAGATGCCAGCCCGCCGCGCAGTGGACCGTGCGGCGCGAGTATCTGCGCCGCCTGAAGCTGGCCTTCGACCGCGCCGGCATCGAGATCCCCTACCCGCACCTGACGCTTTACGCCGGCCAGGACAAGCGCGGGCTCGCACCGCCGCTGCGGCTGCGGGTGGACCACGAGGCCGCGGTGAACGAGCCGCGCGCAGGCCCGCTGCCCGCCGCCGGTGCTTAGGGGCGGCGGGTCCTCGGTTTGGCCAAGCCCGGCGACCTCGCCGGCGCGGCCGCGGCGGTCTCCTCGCGGCCTCGGGCGGTTGCCCACCACGCAAGGTCAGTCGTCGAAGTCGAGCATCACCGGCTGGCCCGGGCAACCGCGACCGTGCCCGCACGGGTCGCGCGCGCGCGACACTGCTCGAGGAAGTCGATCACGATCGGGCCGCTGTCGAGCAGCGGCGTCGGGCCAGGTTCGAGCCGGGCCGCGCTGTCGGAATGGAACTCGGGGTGCCACTGAACGCCCATCACGAAACTCGAACCGGTCCAGCGCACCGCCTCGATCACGCCGTCGTGCGGGCAGCGGGCCTCGACGACCAGGCCGTTGCCCAGACGCTTGACGCATTGGTGATGGATGCTGTTGACGCGCCGCTGCGGGCCTGCAGCGTACAGCGATGCCAGCCGCGAACCGGGCTCCAGCGCGATGTCGTGGTGCAGTTGCTCGTACTGCGTGGCGTCGACGTGCGGCAGCGCCTGCGGCAGCTCGGTCGGGATGTCCTGCACCAGCGAGCCGTTGAAGGCGACGTTGAGCAACTGCATGCCGCGGCAGATGCCTAGCACCGGCTTTTGCTGGAACACGAAAGCCCAGATCAGCTCGATCTCGTAGAGGTCGCGCGTGCGGTCGCCGCCCCATTCGGGCCGCAGCGGCTGCTCGCCGTAGGTCGTCGGGCTGACGTCGGCGCCACCCTGCAGCACCAGACCGTCGAGCGCGTCGACATAGTCGCGCAGCGAGACCGCAGCGCGCTGCACGCTCGAGCGCGACTCCAGCGTCGGCACCATGAAGACGATCGCTCCGTGCGCCATGATCCAGTGCGCGACCGACGCCTCCAGGTACTGCAGCGTCTTGTCGCGAAATCCCAGCGCCTGCGCGCTGTCCGGGTGCAGGATGCGCGCCGACACGCCGATGCGCAGCGGCGCTCCGGCGCCGCGGCGCGGGGCCGGCTGCGGTGTCCGCGGTGCCGCAGCAAGCGCCAGGGTGGCCGGCGACGACGCGGCGACCGCCATCGGTGCATCGGGCGAGACCGGCGCCGGTGCCGGCGGCGCGTCGGCGCTCACCCCGGGCGCGGCAAGGTCGGCGACACCGCGACGGCTGGCGTCCACCGCTACGGGCGGCCGCTCCACAGCAGGCTCTGCTGCCACATCAGGTCTCCAAGCGACTGGCTGTCGGCGTAACGCTGCCGCGCCCAGTGTGCGTCGTTGGCGCGCGCGGCCGCCCAGGCCGCCACCTGCTGCAGGGCCGGCGCCGCGTCGAGTTCGTCCGCATGCACGGCCAGCTGCGCGCAGGTGGCCACGATGTCGTCGCCGATCACCAGGTGCTCGTGCGTCAGCGGGTCGATCATCAGGCCGTTGAAGCCGAACCGGCAGGCCTGGAAGCGGTTGTACGTGTACGGCAGGTACATGTCCTCGGACACCGTGACCGGGCGCTCGATCAGCAGGTACCGCGCCAGCGTCTGCGCATAGCCGGCCAGCACGGCCGCCTTGTCGACCGTCAGCGGCGTGTCGAATACGCGGATCTCGATCGTGCCGAACTCCGGCTTGGGACGGATGTCCCAGTAGAAGTCCTTCATGCTCTCGACGATGCGCGCAGCGCGCATCTTGTCGAAGTAGGCGACGAAGGTCTCCCAGCGGTCGACCACCGGCGCACGGCCCGCCAAGGGAAACGCGAACACCGAGTTCAGCCGCGAGGAATCGAACGCGGTATCGATGCCCTGGTGGAACGGCGACGATGCCGCCAGCGCGATGAAGTGCGGCACGTAGCGCGACATCGCGTGCAGCAGGTACATCGCGCTGTCGCCCTCGGAACAGCCGATGTGCACATGCTGTCCGAAGATCGTGAATTGCTTGGCCAGGTAGCCGTAGAGCTGCGACAGCTGCCGAAAGCGCGCCTTGTCGTAGATCCTGCGCTCGGCCCACTGCTGGAACGGGTGCGCGCCGCCGCCGGCCACCAGCAAGTTGAGCTTGTCGGCACCGACCACCAGCGCGTCGCGGATGCCGCGCAACTCCTGCAGCGCCGTGTCGTAGCGCTCGTGAATGCCCGTCGAGATCTCGATCATGCTGTCGGTGATCTCGGGTTTGACGTCGCCCGGGTGCCCGCTGCGCTCGAGCAGCCGGATCAGCTCTTCGGCACCCCGGGTCAGGTCGCAGTCGCGGCGGTCGATGATCTGCAGCTCCAGCTCGATGCCGATCGTCAGCACGCGCGACTGAGCGAACTCCAGCGTGCTCATCGCGAATCCTCCGCCGCCTCGCCGGCGCGGCGCAGCGCGTACTCGACCGCCAGCGCCCCGGCGAAGGCCAGGATCGCGATCGCCAGATAAAGACTCGCGCCGATCTCGGCGGCCAGCTGCGGCGACGCGCGCGTGAGGTCGCCCAGCATCAGCAGGGCCAGCGCCGACATCGGCGTCAGCGCCAGCGCGAGCAACCAGGCCTTGCGCGGCCCAAGATGGCTCGGCTGCGCCAGCAGCATCACCGGGGCCAGCTTGCCGACGAAGCGCGCCAGCACGAAGCCCAGCGCCAGCGGCAGCGCGTCGAGCCAGCCGGAGAACTGCAGACTCGCACCGGCGAGCGCGAACAGCAAGACGACGAACAGCATCGCCGACTCGCCAAAACGCAGCGGCACGAAGTGCCGCTCGCGGTCGAAGACCCGGCTGATAACGCCGAGCGCCAGCAGGGTCAGCGGCACCGACAGCTTCAGCGCGCTGGCCAGCGCGACGGCGATCAGCACGATGCCCACCGTGATTGCGAACTGAAACGCCGGCCGGCGTCCGAACAGGCCGAACAGGTAGAGCGTGCCATGCGCCAGCGCGGCCGCCAGCAGGGCCGAGCCGGCGATCAGGTACAGCGGCTGCAGCACCATCGGCGCCAGCGCCGGCTGTTCCCGGTCCAGATGCAGCGCGCCCATCACCAGTGCCATGCCGACCACCGCGTAGGCGGTGTTCAGTGCGGTCAGCAGCGTCAGGCGCTCGGTGACCTGGCCCTGCGCGCGCAAGTCTTTGATCATCGTCATCACCATGGCCGGCGAGGTCGCCACCGCCAGCACGCCCGCGGCCGCGGCGGCAATCGGGCGCAGCCCGACCAAGCTCATCACCGCGAACACCGCGCCGAAGGTCAGCAAGGCCTCGGCCACGCTCTTGACGAGCAGCACCGGGTTGCGCCGCAGCCATCCGAAGTCGGCACGCTGGCCGAGCTCGAACAGCAGCAGGCCGATGGCGATGTCGGCGACCACGCGCAGATGGCCGATGGCGCCGGCGTCGACCAGGCCGAGCGCAGACGGGCCCAGTACGGCGCCGACGGCCAGGTAGCCGAGCACGCGCGAGAGGCCGACCCAGCGCTGCAAGGCCTCGCCGGCAAGCAGCGCCGCCAGCAGCAGCACGGCGACCCAGGCGATGGGCCCGAGCGGTAGCGGCCAGCCCGGCAGGAACGAGAATTCGGCGGCGTCCACGTCGATTGCGGTCGGGTCGGATCGAAGCGTAGGGTCAGCCCGGCAGCCCGACCTGCGCTGCGACGGCCTGCAGCGGCACGCCGGCCCAGTCGGGGCGGTGGTTCAGTTCGTAGCGCAGCTCGGACAGCAGCTTCTCCAGTTCGGCCAGCTCGAGCGCCGGCGCCAGGGCGTCGAAGGCCGCCCGGTCGGCGACCAGCCCGCTGCGCAGAACCTCGTCACGGTAGGCGTCGACGAAGGCCGCGCGGGTGGCCTGCAACCAGCGGGCCGCGGACGCCGCCAACCGGGCCGCAGCATCGCCGTCGGCGCCGGCGCCGGCGCCAATGGCAGCGCCGAGGGCAGCGTGGCGAGCGTAGTCGAACGAGCGCAGCATCCCGGCCACGTCGCGCAGCACCAGGTGTTTGCGGCGCCGCTCGGTCAGCGGCTGGGTCGACTCGCCTTCGAAATCGATGATCACGAAGTCGTTGTTGGCGAGCAGCACCTGGCCGAGGTGATAGTCGCCATGGGTTCGCGTCTTCACCGCGGACAGCCGCAGCGCTGCGCAGCGCTCGACCTGCTGCATCAGCCGCGGGCCGGCCGCAAACACCTGCTGCGCGCGCTCCTGCAGCGGCCCGGCGAGCTGGTCGCGGCGCACCGACAGCAGGTCCATCGCCGCCAGCGCGTCGTCGCGCACCCGTTGCACCCACTGCTGCATGTCGGTGTCACGCCAGGGTTCGGGGTCGAAGGCCGGGTCCCCGCTGGGGCGCGCCAGCGCCGCGTGCAACTGCGCGGTGCGCAAGCCCAGGGTCGCGATCAGCGTCAGGAAGCCGTCGATCCCCGGCGGCGCGTCGTCCGGCACCTGCGTGCGGCAGACCTCCAGGTGGCGCGCCAGGGTCTCGACGGTACGCGTCCAGGCGTCGCCCTGGTTGGGCGCGAACGCCTGCAGCAGCGCCAGCGTGGCCACCGTGCCGTCAGCGCGCCGGTGTTCGACGTGGCCGGCCACCGCCACGCAGTGCTCGAAGCCGGCCACGTCGCACAGGAAGCGGCCCATCTCCGTTTCAGGGTTCAGGCCCTCGCGCACCCGCCGGTAGGTCTTGACGACCAGGCGCTCGTCGAGCAGGGTGACCGAGTTGTTCCGCATCGACATGACGTGCGCCGATTGGAACGGACGCGACAGCCCGCTGGCGATGCGTGCAAACCCGGCGGCCGGCACGAACCGGACCAGGCCGTCGCCGGCACGGATCTCGCGCCCCGCGCCCACCGCGTCGACCAGCGCCTCGCAGTAGGCGAGGTCGCCGACCGCATCGGCCATGACCCCGACCGCGGCCTGCTGGCGCACCTTGGCCAGCGCCCCCGCCCCCAACTGCCGCAGGCGCTTGTCTTCGGCGTCCTCCCAGGCCAGCGCCAGCGGCAGGAAATAGCGCCCGGCCTCCTCCGCCGGCCCCTGCGCCTCGGCCAGCACCAGCAGCCAGCTGCGGCCGGCAGCCTCGAGCAGCGCCTGCTCGACCAGCCGCGCGCGCGCCAGCGGCTCGCCCCGGGTCCCGTACCAGCGCTGCTTGGTCAGGTACGCCGGCAGCACCTCTTGCTCGAAGGTCGCGCGGGTCTTCTCCGCCAGCCCGATGCGCCACGGCACCACGCGCTCGCGAAACAGGCTCGACCAGCCGTCGAACAGCACCAGCACTGGCAGCACCTGCGGCGCGGACCGCTCTTCGTGCCAGTGCGGCGCGGGCACGTCCGGCGCCAGACGGAACCAGTAGAAGCCGTGCGCCGGCAGCGCCAGCATGTAAGGCAGCTCGCCGATCGGCGGGAACGCTGTGCGCCCGAGCATCTCGACCGGGACGCGGCCCCGCCAGCGCCCCAGATCGAGTTCGACCGGCTGCGCGGAGCGCGCCAGGTTGGCCACGCACAGGATCACCTCGTCGCCGTGCTCGCGCAGGTAGGCGAGGATCTTGCGGTTGCCGGGATTGAGCATGACGAAGCGGCCGCGCCCAAACGCAGGCGAAGCGCGCCGCACCGCGAGCAGCCGGCGTGTCCAGTTCAGCAAGGAGCCGGGCGCGCGCAACTGCGCCTCGACGTTGATCGCCTCGTAGCCGTACACCGGGTCCTGGATCGGCGGCAGGTACAGCCGCTGCGGATCGGCACGTGAGAACCCGCCGTTGCGGTCGGAGCTCCACTGCATCGGCGTGCGCACGCCGTCGCGGTCGCCGAGGAAGATGTTGTCGCCCATGCCGATCTCGTCGCCGTAGTAGATGATCGGCGAGCCCGGCATCGACAGCAGCAGGCTGTTCATCAGCTCGATGCGCGCGCGGTCGTTGTCCATCAACGGCGCCAGGCGGCGGCGGATGCCCAGGTTGATTCGCGCCCGCTTGTCGACCGCATACATCTG
>Ga0208100_100452_pt1 | contig 16073 bp, 19 predicted proteins | sample SubbioR11_8A_Aug_FD_184817 | JGI IMG/M metagenome (GOLD analysis project Ga0208100, IMG submission 184817) | Serpentinite rock and fluid subsurface biosphere microbial communities from McLaughlin Reserve, California, USA - CR11_8A_Aug (SPAdes) | ecosystem: Environmental > Terrestrial > Deep... | reverse complement strand
CCGGGACGGGTTTGCCTCACGCCCAGCCATAGTTGAAGCTGACCGAGATCCGCTCTTCTTCGGACATGTTCATGGGCACCTCGTGGCGGAGCCAGCTTTCCCAGAGGAGGACCTCGCCCACCGCGGGTTTGACGTAGACGAAACGCTGCAGCTCTTGCGGCGCGGTCTTCAGCGGCACGGGGGCCAGCATCATCATGGCCAAGCGCGGGTCCTCCAGCTTCAGCGCGCTGGTCCCCTCCGGCATCGCGACATAGGTCGTGCCCGAGATCACCGAATGCGGGTGGATGTGGCTGGCGTGGGTGCCGCCTTCGGGCAGGATGTTGATCCAGAGGGAATTGCACTTCAGGCGTCTGTCGCCAAGGTCGAAGCCGAGGTCCTTGCAAAAGGCGGCGACGTGGCGGTCCAGCGCCTTTTCCAGCAGCCCGAAGATCGGCATCCGCCAGGGCAGGTCATCCAGCGAGGCATAAGAGGTGTAGCCGGGATAGCCGTTCGCCTCGCACCACTCCTGCCCGGCCTCGTCATCCTCGGCCACCATCTCGCAGGTCTGGCGCAGTTCGGCGTAGTCGACCTTCTTTTTCGCGAGGTCGTTGAGACCAGCGCGGTAAAGCCGGGTGACGAAGAGCGAGGTGATGTCAGGCATGGTGTCCTCTCGTAAGCCCCCTCCCCCATCCCCTTCCCGCAAGGGGGAGGGGAGGTGCGGGGTGGCCGATCCATGGAAAAAGCCCCCGCCGTTTCCAGCGGGGGCCGTTATCGCAGGGTGCGCTACAGCGCACCTTTCTTACCAGTCTTCCTTCGCGACGACGCGCGTGGTGACCGGGAGTTTCATCGCGCCCAGACGCAGGGCCTCACGCGCGATTTCGTCGGACACGCCGTCGATCTCGAACATGATCCGGCCGGGTTTGACCTTGGCCGCCCAGTAGTCCGTGGACCCCTTGCCCTTGCCCATACGAACTTCGACGGGCTTGGCCGAGACCGGAACGTCCGGGAAAATCCGGATCCAGACCCGGCCCTGACGCTTCATGTGGCGGGTGATCGCGCGGCGGGCCGCTTCGATCTGCCGCGCCGTGACGCGCTCGGGCTCGGTCGCCTTCAGGGCGTAGGAGCCGAAGTTCAGCAGGAACCCACCCTTGGCTTCGCCATGGATGCGGCCCTTGTGCATCTTGCGGAATTTTGTGCGCTTTGGTTGCAGCATCTGATGAACTCCTTACGCGCGTTCGCGGTCGCGGCGCGGACCACGGGGGGCCGGGCCGTCAGCCGCTTCGGCAAGACGACGATCATGGGCCTGCGGATCATGCTCAAGGATTTCGCCTTTGAAGATCCAAACCTTCACACCGATGATCCCGTAGGGGGTCTCGGCTTCCGACAGCGCATAGTCGATGTCGGCGCGCAGCGTGTGCAGCGGCACGCGGCCTTCGCGGTACCATTCGGTCCGGGCGATCTCGGCGCCGCCAAGACGACCGGCGACGTTCACCCGGATGCCAAGCGCACCCATCCGCATCGCGTTCTGCACGCCACGCTTCATCGCGCGACGGAAGGAGACGCGGCGTTCCATCTGCTGGGCGATCGACTCGGCCACCAGCTGGGCGTCAAGTTCCGGCTTGCGAACCTCGACGATGTTGAGGTGCAGTTCGGACTTGGTGAACACGGTCAGCTTCTTGCGAAGCGTCTCGATGTCCGCGCCCTTCTTGCCGATGATCACGCCCGGACGCGCGGTGTGAATGGTCACACGGCACTTCTTGTGCGGACGCTCGATGATCACGCGGCTGATGCCGGCCTGCTTGAGATCCTTGTGGATGAACTCGCGCATGCGGAGGTCTTCCAGCAACAGGTTGCCGTAGTCTTTCGACTCGGCGAACCAGCGGCTGTCCCAGGTGCGGTTGACCTGGAGGCGCATACCGATCGGATTGACCTTCTGACCCATTATGCGGACTCCCCGGTTTGACGGACCTTGATGGTGATCTCAGAGAACGGCTTCATGATCTTGCCGAAGCGACCACGGGCCCGCGGACGGCCCCGCTTCATCACCAGGTTCTTGCCGACCCAGGCCTCGGCCACGACAAGGCTGTCGACGTCGAGGTTGTGGTTGTTTTCCGCGTTGGCGATCGCCGACTGCAGGCACTTCTTCACGTCACCCGCGATGCGGCGCTTGGAGAAGGTGAGGTCGGCGAGCGCCTTTTCCACCTTCTTGCCCCGGATCAGACCGGCGACGAGGTTCAGTTTCTGCGGCGAGGTGCGAAGCATGCGGAGCACCGCCATCGCTTCGTTGTCCGCCACGCGACGGGGGTTCTTTTCCGATCCCATGGCTTATTTCCTCTTCGCTTTCTTGTCGGCGGCGTGACCGTAATAGGTCCGCGTCGGCGAATATTCCCCGAACTTCTGGCCGATCATGTCTTCGGTCACGTTGACCGGGACGTGCTTCTTGCCGTTGTAGACCCCGAAGGTCAGACCAACGAACTGCGGCAGGATGGTCGAGCGGCGCGACCAGATCTTGATCACCTCCGCCTTGCCACCGGCCTTGGCCTTCTCGGCCTTCTTCAGGACGTAGCCGTCGACGAACGGGCCTTTCCAGATGGAACGTGCCATGGATTAACGCCCTTTCTTCTTGGCGTGGCGCGAGCGGACGATCAGGCTGTCAGAAGCCTTCGGCTTGCGCGTCTTGTTGCCCTTGGTGCCTTTGCCCCAGGGGGTAACCGGGTGACGGCCGCCCGAGGTACGGCCTTCGCCGCCGCCGTGCGGGTGGTCGATCGGGTTCATCGCGACGCCGCGGACCGTCGGGCGGATGCCCTTGTGGCGCATGCGTCCGGCCTTGCCGAAGTTCTGGTTCGAGTTGTCCGGGTTCGACACGGCACCGATGGTGGCCATGCATTCCTGACGGACCATCCGCAGCTCGCCCGACGAAAGGCGGATCTGCGCGTACGACCCGTCACGGCCGACGAACTGGGCATAGGTCCCAGCCGCACGGGCCAGCTGGCCGCCCTTGCCGGCTTTCAGCTCGACATTGTGGACGATCGCGCCGATCGGCATGCCCGAGAACGGCATCGCGTTGCCGGGCTTCACGTCGGTCTTGGCGCCAGCGATGACGCTGTCACCCACGGCCAGGCGCTGCGGTGCCAGGATGTAGGCCAGTTCACCGTCCTGATACTTGATCAGCGCGATGAAGGCGGTGCGGTTCGGGTCATATTCGATCCGCTCGACGACCGCCGGGATATCATATTTGCGACGCTTGAAATCGACCACCCGGTAGAGACGCTTTGCGCCCCCGCCCTGGTGCCACATCGTGATACGTCCGGTGTTGTTCCGGCCACCAGTACGGTTCAAACCCTCGGTGAGGTGCTTGACCGGGCGGCCTTTCCACAGCTCCGAACGGTCGATCAGAACCAACCCACGTTGGCCAGGCGTCGTCGGCTTATACGACTTGAGTGCCATGTTCTCTGTCTTCCGTTTGCTTGCACGGGCGGTTTAGACCCGGCGGTGAAGGGCTCCGAAGATCCCCGATTTGGTGCTCTTTCCTCCTGCGGCTGCAGCGGGAACGAACAAACCAAGAGCCCCGGACGAATCCGGGGCCTCTGGCGTGGCGCGGGATTAGCAGACGGGGGTGGGGGTGGCAATGGGGGGAAGATGGGATTCTTCACTGGCGCGAAGATCGTGCATGGTGCCGAGTCAGAGACATTCTGCGAAGCGAATGATAGTGGTACAATGGTCGATGAACTCAAGAGGTGTCAATGTTCGGGTGGGCTAAGAGAAAGCTTGAAGCTGCCTCTGTCAATGCACAGAGAGACGACATCAATCGGTTTATCGCTGGCCTTCGTGGTGCCGATGATGAAGAGATTGGCACAATGCTAGTCGTTGCAAACGGCATTAGGATCAATCTGTTAAGGCTAGGAGCAATCCCAGTTGCCGCCCTCGATTTTTCGATCCCCCGTGACGCCGATACTCAGATGAAATGTGATATGTGCCCCATCACTTTGTCGAGTTCCATCAAGCAGTTCCAAAGGGACAATCAGCGCTCTGACGCTTTCGGCGTTATGGTTTGGCTCCATAGCGTTCGGGCGCTCAATGCGCCTGAACTCAGAAGTCTTGGCCGCGAAATGTGGGGAGAGCTTGCAAGGGGATTTCGGTACGCTGATGAAGCTTATCAAGATATCCGAGAAATAGCCGGTGATCGGCTACCGCCGGATCTGCAACGCGAACTTACCTTCATTCCTCGCGGCTTAGAGCCGAGAGCATAGGGAGGGCATTACGGTCGCCTTCCCCGGATAGACGAAAAGCCCCCGCCTTCCGGCAGGGGCTCTCTCAATTCACTCAAGCCTAAGGCTCAAAGACCAGTCGTCACGTCGATCGTCTGACCGTCTTCCAGCATGACATAGGCCTTCTTCTTGTCCGAACGCTCGCCGGCGCGGCCGCGGAACTTCTTGGCCTTGCCCTTGGTGATGGTGGTGTTCACCGCCTTCACCTTGACACCGAAGATCGCCTCGACGGCTTCCTTGATCTCGGGCTTGGTCGCAGCCATCGCGACCTGGAACACCACGGCACCCGCCTCGGAAGCCATGGTGGCCTTTTCGGTGATGACCGGCTTCTTGATCAGGTCGTAGTGCTCCGGCTTGATGACCGCAGCGGTTTTCGGTGCTTTGCTCATTTCAGGCCACCTTTCCCAAGACGGGCCTCCAGGGCTTCGATACCGGCCTTGGTGATGACCAGGGTATCACGCTTCAGGATGTCGTAGACGTTGGCACCCATGGTCGGCAGAACGTCGACGCCGTCCAGGTTGCGGGCGGCCAGGGCGAAGTTCGCGTCGACCGAAGCGCCGTCGATGATCAGCACGCGCTTCCAGCCAAGCTCCGACTTCATCTTTGCCAGGTTGGCGGTCTTGGCATCGGCGAGGGTCGCCGCGTCCAGGATCACCAGCTCACCCGCCTTGGCCTTGGCCGACAGCGCGTGCCGCAGCCCGAGGGCGCGGAACTTCTTCGGCAGGTCATGGGCGTGGCTGCGCGGCTGCGGGCCCTTCACCACACCACCCTTGCGGAAGATCGGCGCCTTGCGTGACCCGTGGCGTGCGCCGCCGGTGCCCTTCTGGCGATAGATCTTCTTGGTCGAGTAGGAAACCTCGGCCCGGGTCAGCGTCGAGTGGGTGCCAGCCTGGGATTTCGCCCGCTGCCAGCGCACCACGCGGTGCAGGATGTCTGCGCGCGGCTCAAGGCCGAACAGCGCCTCATCCAGATCGACGGAACCGGCCTTGCCGCCGTCAAGCTTGATCACATCGAGTTTCATGCTTCACCCCCTTCGGCGGCGACTTCTGCAGCCGGAGCTTGAGCGGACCGGATCGCGGCCGGACGCGGGGCGTCCTTGGCTTCCGGCTTCTTCACGGCGTCCTTGATCGTGACCCAGCCGCCACGCGATCCGGGGACAGCGCCCTTGATCATGATCAGGCCACGGTCGGCGTCGGTGCAGACGACCTGAAGGTTCTGCGTGGTGACGCGGACCGAACCCAGGTGGCCGGCCATCTTCTTGCCCTTGAACACCTTGCCGGGGTCCTGGCACTGGCCGGTCGAGCCGTGCGAACGGTGCGACACCGACACACCGTGGCTGGCGCGAAGCCCGCCGAAGTTGTGCCGCTTCATCGCACCGGCAAAGCCCTTGCCGATCGAGGTGCCCGCAACGTCGACGAACTGGCCTGCAAGGTAGTGGTCGGCGGTGATTTCCGCGCCCACGTCGATCAGGCAATCCGGCGTCACGCGAAACTCCGCGATCTTCCGCTTCGGGGCCACGTTCGCCTTGGCGAAATGGCCGCGCTGTGCGGCGGTGGTCCGCTTGGCCTTGGCCACGCCCGCACCCAGCTGGACGGCGGTGTAGCCATCCTTGTCGGCGGTGCGCTGTGCCACGACCTGAAGGCTGTCCAGCTGCAGAACCGTGACCGGAACCTGCTTGCCATCTGCCAGGAACAGCCGGGTCATGCCCAGCTTCTTTGCAATTACTCCAGAGCGCATCTTGGTCATGCCCCCCTTAAACCTTGATCTCGACGTCCACGCCGGCAGCGAGGTCGAGCTTCATCAGCGCGTCCACGGTCTGCGGGGTGGGGTCGACGATGTCGAGAAGACGCTTGTGCGTGCGAATCTCCCACTGGTCGCGCGACTTCTTGTCGATGTGCGGACCACGGAGAACCGTGAATTTCTCGATCTTGTTCGGCAGCGGGATCGGCCCGCGAACCGTGGCACCGGTGCGCTTCGCGGTGTTCACGATTTCCTGGGTGCTGGCGTCCAGCACGCGGTAATCGAAGGCGCGAAGCCGGATGCGGATTGTCTGACCTGGCATCAGTTTCTTCCTTTTAGAACGTTGGCGAGGACACGGACTGCCGACCCAAGAGGTTCTGTTTCGTTAGTCGGTATTTGGTGGTCGAAGGGCGGGCTTCTACAGCCCGCCCCAAGTTAGTGCAAGTCGCTTACGCGATGATCTTCGACACGACGCCAGCGCCGACGGTGCGGCCGCCTTCGCGGATGGCGAAGCGCAGTTTCTCTTCCATCGCGATGGGCGCGATCAGCTCGACCACGAACTTCAGGTTGTCGCCCGGCATCACCATCTCGGTGCCTTCCGGCAGCTGAACGGTCCCGGTGACGTCCGTGGTGCGGAAGTAGAACTGTGGGCGGTAGTTCGCGAAGAACGGCGTGTGACGGCCGCCTTCTTCCTTGGTCAGGATATAGGCCTCGGCCTCGAACTTGGTGTGCGGGTTCACCGACTTCGGCTTGCACAGCACCTGCCCACGCTCCACGCCCTCACGGTCGATGCCGCGCAGCAGGATGCCGACGTTGTCGCCAGCCTCGCCCCGGTCCAGCAGCTTGCGGAACATCTCGACGCCGGTGCAGGTCGACTTCTTGGTGTCGCGGATGCCCACGATCTCGATCTCGTCGCCGACGTTGATCACGCCACGCTCGATCCGGCCGGTGACCACGGTGCCGCGGCCCGAGATCGAGAACACGTCTTCGATCGGCATCAGGAAGGGCTGGTCGATCGCACGCGCCGGGGTCGGGATGTAGCTGTCAACCGCCGCCATCAGCGCGCGGATCGAGTCTTCGCCGATGTCCTTGCGCTCGCCGATCATGGCCTGGTGGGCCGAGCCCTTGATGATCGGAATGTCGTCGCCGGGGTATTCGTAGCTGGAGAACAGCTCGCGGATTTCCATTTCCACCAGCTCGACCAGTTCCTCGTCGTCGACGAGGTCGATCTTGTTCATGTAGCAGACCATGTACGGAATGCCGACCTGGCGACCCAGCAGGATATGCTCGCGCGTCTGCGGCATCGGGCCGTCCGAGGCGGCGCAGACCAGGATCGCGCCGTCCATCTGGGCGGCACCGGTGATCATGTTCTTGACGTAGTCGGCGTGGCCGGGGCAGTCGACGTGGGCGTAGTGACGGTTCTCGGTCTCGTATTCCACGTGGGCGGTCGAGATCGTGATCCCGCGAGCCCGCTCTTCCGGCGCGCCGTCGATCTGGTCATAGGCGCGGAATTCGCCGAAATACTTCGTGATCGCCGCCGTAAGCGTCGTCTTGCCGTGGTCAACGTGGCCGATCGTGCCAATGTTGACGTGCGGTTTGTTCCGTTCAAACTTTGCCTTGCCCATTGCGAATTCCGCCCTTGTCCTGATCGGGCCGAAGCAGGGCCCGAGATTACACGGGCGGCGACTTAGCTTGGCGGGGCGGGAAATTCAAGCCTGATTGGCCGCCAGTCTGGGCGCCCGCTTTGCCGCCGGGCACGGGCGCCCTATGTTGCAAGGATCATGCCGGACACCACCTTGCCCCTCCCCGCCCGCGTCGCCTTGCACACCGAACCGATGGGGGTCTGGGCCAGCTTCCGCGCGGCCCAACGCAACGTGCTGGAGCTGATCCCCGAAATCGCGACGCGGGTGCCGATCCTGTCGGGGCGGACCGGCAAGCGCTGGCACATGCTGATGGACCCCGAAGGCCTGAAGCGGGTCCTGCGCGACCGCGTCGAGGACTATCCGAAGTCGGTGGTGACGAAGCTGATCCTGGAACCCGCCATCGGCGACAGCCTGTTCGTGGCCGAGGGCGCGCAGTGGATGTGGCAGCGGCGGACGGCAGCGCCGGTGTTCTCGCACCGCAACGTCACTGCGCTGGGTCCGGTGATGACGGCCGCGGCCGAACGGTCCGTGGCAAGGCTCGACCGGGCGGTGGGGCGTGGGGCGGACCTGTTTGACGAGATGGTGACCGCGACTTTCGAGGTGATCGCCGACGTCACCTTCTCGGACGGATCGGGCTTCGACCGCGCGGCGGTGCATGAGGCGATCGAGCAGTATATCGGGGCCACGGCGAAGGTCTCGCTTCTGGACGTGCTGGGCGCGCCGCCCTGGGTGCCGCGGCCCAACCGCCTGTTCACCGGCAGCGCGATGCGGCAGACAAAGCGGCTGGCGGACAAGGCCATCGAGGCGCGGAAAGCCGAGGGCGCAAAGGCGCCGCCGGACCTCCTGGACCTCTTGATGGCCGGGTCCGACCCCGAAAGCGGGCGGCAGATGACCACGGCCGAGCTCAGGGACAACCTGCTGACCTTCATCGTCGCGGGGCATGAAACCACTGCGCTGACCTTGAGCTGGGCGCTGTATCTCTGCGCCCATGACCCTGCGGTGCAGGCTGCCGCGCGGCACGAAGCACAGGCGGTGCTGGATGACCGCGCAGCCACGGTGGCGGACGTCGCGCACCTGCCGCTGGTGCGCCGGATCGTCGACGAGGCGCTGCGGCTGTATCCCCCGGCGGCATTCCTGTCGCGAACGGCGATGGCCGAGGACACGCTCTGCGGTCGCGAAGTCCGCCCCGGCGACACGGTGATCCTGCCGATCTATGCGCTGCACCGGCACCGGCTGTTGTGGGAGGACCCCGACGCCTTTCGCCCCGACCGCTTCGCCGATCCGAAGGCGGTGCCGCGCTTTCAGTACCTCCCCTTCGGCGACGGCCCCCGCATCTGCATCGGCGCATCGTTTGCGCTGCAAGAGGCGGTGATCGTGCTGGCAACCCTGCTGGCGCGATTCCGGTTTACGCCGATCCCCGGCAAAGAGCCGAAGCCGGTCATGATCCTGACGCTGCGGCCCCAGGGCGGGGTCTGGCTGAAGGTGGAGCGCAGCTGAGCCTCCTCGTGCGCCTTCGGCTTCTCGTCGGGGTGCCCCCAGCGAGGAGTGACGAAGTCATCGACGAGCGGCTCAGGTGAACCTGTTGTCCCGCGGGAAGCCGCGCGGGGCCATCTTTCCGGCCGACGCGCGGGCGCCGGTCCATTCGATAAGGTCGGTTTCCGTGCGGGTGCGGCCAGCCGGGTCCTTCCACGAAAGCCCATCGGCCCTGCTGAAGGTGATCGCGTCCGAAAGGCCGCCGTCCTTGTACTTCTGCAACCTGACGCCCTTGCCCTTGGCCATTTCCGGCAGCTCGGACAGCGGGAAGACCAGCATCTTGCGGTTGTCGCCGACCACGGCGATCGTGTCCCCCGCCACGGCGACACAGACCGCCGTCTTCACCCCGTCGCGGACCGTCAGCACGGCCTTGCCGGCCTTGGTCTGGGCCAAGAGCTCTTCCGACGGCACGATGAACCCGTCGCCCGCCGAGGAGGCCAGCAGATACTTCTGTCCCGCTCGGTAGATCAGCAGGTCAGTGATCCCGGTGTCATTCGGCAGGTCGATCATCAGGCGCACGGGTTCGCCCATGCCGCGCCCGCCGGGCAGGTTTGCGCCCAGCAAGGTGTAGAACCGGCCGTTCTCGGCGACGAGCAGGATCTTGTCGGTCGTCTCGGCATGAAAGGCGAAGCGGGGACCGTCGCCGTCCTTGAACTTCTGCTCGGCGGCCAGGTCCACATGGCCCTTCATCGCCCTGATCCAGCCCATGCGCGAACAGATGACCGTGATCGGCTCGCGGTCGATCATCGCCTCGTAGGGGATGTCCTCGACCTCGGTCGCATCGGCGAACTGGGTGCGGCGGGCGCCCAGAACGGTGCCCTTGCCATAGGTCTTGCGGACCTCGTCCAGTTCCTTGCCGATACGCTTCCACTGGCGGCGGTCGCTGTCCAGAAGGTCGGCCAGATCGGCGCGTTCCCTGGTCAGGGCGTCGCGTTCGGCGTTCAGCTCCATCTCCTCCAGCCGCCGCAAGGACCGCAGGCGCATGTTCAGGATCGCTTCGGCCTGGACCTCGGTCAGGACACCCTGCCCCTTTGCGGGCGGCTGGTAGTCCTTTTCCGACATCGCGCGGATGTGCGATTTCGACCAGTCCTCGGCCATCAGCGCCGGCTTGGGGTCGTCGTCGTAGCGGATGATGTCGATCACGCGGTCAAGGTTCAGGAAGGCGATCAGCAGGCCTTCCAGCACTTCAAGCCGGGCGTCGATCTTCTGGGTCCGGTGCAGGCTGCGCCGCCGCAGCACCTCGCGCCGGTGGTCAAGAAAGGCCCGCAGCACGTCCTTCAGGGAACAGACCTTCGGCACCTTGCCGTCGATCAGCACGTTCATGTTCAACGAGAACCGCACTTCCAGGTCAGAGTTGCGAAAGAGGCTGCCCATCAGGACCTCGGGGTCCACAGTGCGGGAGCGCGGTTCCAGGATCAGCCGGATATCCTCGGCGGATTCGTCGCGGACATCGGCCAGCAGCGGCACCTTCTTGATCTGGACAAGCTCGGCCAGTTTCTCGATCAGCTTGGACTTCTGCACCTGGAACGGGATCTGGGTGACGACGATCTGCCAGGTGCCGCGGCCCAGATCCTCGACCTCCCACTTGGCGCGGGTGCGGAAGGCGCCGCGGCCGGTGCGGTAGGCTTCCAGGATCGACTCGCGGGGTTCGACGATGACGCCGCCGGTCGGGAAATCGGGGCCGGGGATCAGCGCGACCAGCGCCTCATCCGTCAGGTCGGGGTCCGCCAGCAGCGCCTGGCAGCCGTCGATCAGCTCGTCCAGGTTGTGCGGCGGGATGTTGGTCGCCATGCCCACGGCGATGCCGGAGGAGCCGTTGGCCAGCAGGTTCGGGAAGGCGGCGGGCAGGACGACGGGTTCTTCCAGGCGGCCATCGTAGTTCGGGCGGAAGTCGACGGCGGTTTCGTCGATGCCCTCCATCAGCGCCTCGGCGGCGGCGGTCACCCGGGCCTCGGTGTAGCGGCTGGCGGCCGGGTTGTCGCCGTCGATGTTGCCGAAATTGCCCTGCCCGTCGACCAGCGGGTAGCGCATGTTGAAATCCTGCGCGAGCCGCGCCATCGCGTCATAGATTGCCGAATCGCCGTGGGGGTGGAAATCCCCCATCGTGTCGCCCGCGATCTTGGCCGATTTCAGGAACCCGCCCGTCGGCGTCAGTCGCAGCCGACGCATCGCCCAGAGGATTCGCCGGTGGACCGGCTTCAACCCGTCGCGGGCGTCCGGCAGCGCGCGGTGCATGATCGTCGACAGCGCATAGGTCAGATACCGCTCTCCGATCGCGCGGGAGAGGGGTTCCGAGGTGGTCAGGCCCTGCGGCCCCTCGATCTTGGGTTCTTCGTCGTCAGCGCTCATGAATGTTGTGTAGGGAAAAGCCGGGCACGGGTCCAGACGGCAATCCCGGAACCAGGGAACCAAAGCGGCAGTTGTGCATTTTTCTTACACTCCCGTAAGGCGGCTGTGCTAAGACCGCGCCAACGACAGAAACGGATGAATTCATGCTGCGCCTCACGTTGCTTCTTTGTATCGGCATGTTCGCCGCCCTGATGATTGCCGGAGAGGACCGCGGCCAGATGCGCCCCGGTCTTGCTGCTGTGGCAGGCAAGAACGTACTGCCCGAAGCAGGTGCCGGGGTCGAATCGCAACCGGAACAGGTGGTGGAAACCCCGCGCGCTGCCGTTGAACCGGTGGCCGAACTGGCCGCCGCGGCTTTGGTGGCGGAACCCGCGCCGGTCGCGGCTGCCACCGAACCCGCCCCCTATGTCGAACCTGAACGCGTGCTGGTGACGGCCGTCGAGGATCCGGTGTTTTCCCTGGCCTCCGTCGGCAACGAGACCCCGCCATCCGCCCCCGTGGCACCCCAGCCCGAAGTCGCGGCCGGGGGTGAGGGCACGATCTGGTACGTCAATGCAAGCTCGGTGAACGTGCGGGCCGAACCGTCGACCCAGGCCGAGGTGGTGGGAAAGCTTGCCTCGGGTGAGGCGACGCTGGTGGTGCAGGCCGTCAACGGCGACTGGGCACGGATCGTGATCCAGGGCGATGGGGTGGAAGGCTTCGTCGCGATGCGCTACCTCAGCGCCGAGGCTCCGTGACGGGCCGCGTGCCCGGAGCCAGCAATGACCCAACGTACGATTCTGATCACCGGATGCTCTTCGGGCATCGGGCTTGACGCCGCGCGGGGCCTGAAGGCGCGGGGCTGGCGGGTCTTTGCGACCTGTCGGCAAGAGGCGGACTGCGACCGGCTGCGGGCCGAAGGGCTGGAGAGCTTTCGCCTGGACTACTCGGACGAAGCCAGCATCGAAGCCGCGGTGGCAGAGACCCTGAGCCGGACTGGGGGCAGGCTGGACGCGCTGTACAACAACGGCGCCTTCGCCTGTCCCGGTGCGGTCGAGGACCTGCCGCGCGGCGCCTTGCGCGAAATCTTCGAGACGAACCTCTTTGGCTATCACGACCTGACGCGCCGGGTGATCCCGGTGATGCGCGCTCAGGGGCATGGCCGGATCGTGAACTGCTCGTCGGTTCTGGGGCTTGTCGGCGCCAGGTGGCGCGGGGCCTATGTCGCGACCAAGTTCGCGCTGGAGGGGCTGACCGATGTGCTTCGGATCGAGATGCGGGGCAGCGGGATCGACATCATCCTGATCGAACCCGGCCCCATCGCCACCAGGATCCGCGAAAACGCCGTCCCGCATTTCGAAAAGTGGGTTGATTGGGAAAACTCGGCCCGCCGCGAACAGTATGTCGCCTTGCGGGGGCGGCTTTACGACAAGAAGATCAAGAAGGATGCCTTCGAGCTGGGGCCCGAGGCGGTCACCGCCAGGCTGATCCATGCGGTCGAGGCAAAGCGCCCGAAAGCGCGGTATTATGTGACAACGCCGACCTATCTGATGGGTGCCTTGCGCCGGGTGCTTCCGACCCGCGCGCTGGACTGGCTGATCGCCAAGGGCTAAGCGCAAGAATTTATAGTAAAATTCTTGACAAATTTCTTAGGCAAGAAATTTGGCTTCGCTTTTGGCATCGGCGCGCCTAGATGAGGCTCAAAGGGAGTCTGCCATGTTTTCCGATCCGCTCATCATCTTCGCCCTCATCGCCTGCCTGGTGGTCCTGGCGATCCTTCTGTTCGGGATCGGCACCTTCGCCAAGGGTGGCGAGTTCAACAAGCGCAACGCCAACAAGATCATGCGCTGGCGGCTTGGAGCGCAGTTCGTGGCCGTGGTGGCGATCGCCGGCTTCGCCTGGCTGCGGTCGAAAGGGTAGATCATGGTCGTCCTGTCGAAGATCTACACCAAGACCGGGGATGCGGGGGAAACCGCTCTGGGCAACGGCGCGCGGGTGGCAAAGCATTCGGTCCGGGTTTCGGCCTACGGAACCGTGGATGAGACGAACGCCACCGTCGGCCTCGCTCGCCTTCACGCCACCGGCGAGATGGCCGAGGCGCTGAAACGCATCTCGAACGACCTGTTCGACCTTGGGGCCGACCTCTGCACGCCGGACCGGCACCTTGATCAGACGCTCGGCTACACGCCGTTGCGGATGATCGAAGGCCAGGTCCTGCGGCTGGAAGCCGAGATCGACGCGATGAACACCAGGCTGACGCCGCTGCGCAGCTTCATCCTGCCGGGCGGGTCCGTCCTGGCCGCGCAACTGCATCTGTGCCGCACCGTCTGCCGCCGGGCCGAGCGGCTGGTCGTGGAAACCGCGACGATGGAGGACGTGAACCCCGAGGCGGTCCGCTACCTGAACCGCCTGTCGGACTGGTTCTTTGTCGCGGGCCGCATCGCCAACAACGACGGCAAGGACGACGTGCTCTGGGTCCCCGGCCTGACGCGCTGACCCTCTGATCGGCGCCCGCGATCAAAACGCGGCGTCGCGTCGCGCCAACCTGTCGCATTTGCTCTGTTGCGACGTTTCCCGATCCGGTAACAGGCGGGCGAGAGCTTGTGTGCCCTTGCGGCGCGTCGAAGAGGAGTGCGGCCATGAAGGTTCTGGTCCCGGTCAAGCGGGTGATCGACTACAACGTGAAGGTGCGGGTGAAGGCGGACGGGTCGGGGGTTGACCTCGCCAACGTCAAGATGAGCATGAACCCCTTCGACGAGATTGCCGTGGAAGAGGCGATCCGGCTCAAGGAAAAGGGCGTCGCGACCGAGGTTGTCGTCGTCTCCATCGGCGTCAAGCAAAGCCAGGAAACCCTGCGCAACGCGCTGGCGATGGGGGCCGACCGGGCGATCCTGATCGAGGCGACCGACAACGTGCATGTGGATATCGAGCCGCTGGCCGTGGCCAAGCTGCTGGCGGCGGTGGTGAAGGAAGAGGCTCCGGGCCTGGTCCTTTGCGGCAAGCAGGCGATCGACAATGACATGAACGCGACCGGGCAGATGCTGGCCGCGCTGCTGGGCTGGAGCCAGGCGACCTTTGCGTCCGAGGTTGCCGTCGAGGGCGACCATGCCCGCGTCACGCGGGAAGTGGACGGCGGGTTGCAGACGATCACGGTGAAGCTGCCGACGATCATCACTGTCGACCTGCGCCTGAACGAGCCGCGCTATGCCTCGCTGCCGAACATCATGAAGGCCAAGGCCAAGCCCTTGGCGACGAAGACGCCCGCCGACTATGGAGTCGACGTCGCGCCGCGACTGTCGGTCGTCAAGACCGTGGAACCGGCCGGCCGCAAGGCTGGCGTCAAGGTCGGCTCGGTCGCCGAACTGATCGCGAAACTCAAGGACGAAGCGGGGGTGCTCTGATGGCCGTTCTTCTTCTGGCTGATGTTGTTGACGGGAAACTGGCGACCGACCAGGTCGCCAAGACCCTGACGGCGGTGAAATCGCTTGGCCCGGTGACGGTTCTGGTGGCCGGCACGGGCGGCGACGCGGCGGCTGCGGAAGCGGCGACGCTGGACGGTGTGGCGAAGGTGCTGTTCGCCGACGATCACGCCTATTGCCACGGCATGTCCGAACCCACCGCCGCGCTGATCGTGTCGCTGGCCGGAGAGTACGAGCACATCGTCGCCGCCTCGGGCGCGCTGTCGAAGTCGGTCCTGCCGCGCGTGGCTGCCCTGCTGGACGTGATGGTGATTTCCGAAGTCCTGGCGGTGATCGACGGCTCGACCTTCGACCGGCCGATCTATGCCGGCAACGCGATCCAGACGGTCAGGACCTCGGACGCGAAGAAGGTGCTGACCGTGCGGACCGCGACCTTCGACGCGGCGGGCAAGGGTGGCAATGCCCCGGTCGAGAAGGTCTCGGCCGCGGTCGATGGCGGCATGTCGGCCTGGGTCGAGGACAAGGTGGCGTCCTCGGACCGGCCGGAACTGACCTCGGCGGGCGTCGTCGTCTCGGGCGGTCGGGGCGTGGGAAGCCAAGCCGACTTTGCGCTGATCGAGAAGCTGGCGGACAAGCTGAACGCGGCTGTCGGCGCCTCGCGCGCGGCCGTGGACTCGGGCTACGCGCCGAACGACTGGCAGGTCGGACAGACCGGCAAGGTCGTCGCACCGGATCTGTATGTGGCGGTCGGCATCTCGGGCGCGATCCAGCATCTGGCGGGCATGAAGGACAGCAAGGTCATCGTCGCGATCAACAAGGACGAAGAGGCGCCGATCTTCCAGGTCGCCGACTATGGCCTGGTCGCCGACCTGTTCACCGCCGTACCGGAACTGATCGAGAAGCTTTAGGGCAAGCTGGGCGGTATCGCCCACCCTGCGCCTGGACAAGGGGCCGCCTTCGGGTGGCCCTTTTCACATCAGGGACCGCAAGGTCGGGGCCAGCGCTGCCGCGACCTCGGCATGCATCGCCGCGCCTGGCAGACCGGCGGCCAGTGCGGCCTCGGTCGTATCTGTCCGGTTTCCCCGCTCTGACGACGTGATGGAGTGCCTGCTAGATGTCCACCATCGGAAGTGGACATCTTGAGGTAAGCGATGGCGGGCAAG
>Ga0208100_100451_pt1 | contig 16111 bp, 16 predicted proteins | sample SubbioR11_8A_Aug_FD_184817 | JGI IMG/M metagenome (GOLD analysis project Ga0208100, IMG submission 184817) | Serpentinite rock and fluid subsurface biosphere microbial communities from McLaughlin Reserve, California, USA - CR11_8A_Aug (SPAdes) | ecosystem: Environmental > Terrestrial > Deep... | reverse complement strand
CCCCCTGTGGGGGAGGGATGGGGTGGGGGGGCGCCCGGCCTGCAGTGGGAGAGCCGACATGAAACTCACGCTCTGGACCTACGAAGGCCCCCCGCATGTCGGCGCGATGCGCGTCGCCACCGGCATGAAAGGCGTCCACTACGTCCTGCACGCCCCGCAAGGCGACACCTACGCCGACCTTCTGTTCACGATGATCGAGCGTCGCCGCCACCGCCCGCCGGTCACTTTCACCACCTTCCAGGCCTCGGACCTTGGCGGCGACACCGCCACCCTGTTCAAGCGTGCCGCGCAGGGCGCCTATGACCGGTTCAAGCCGCAGGCGATGATCGTCGGTGCCTCCTGCACCGCCGAGCTGATCCAGGACGACCCCGGCGGCCTTGCCGCGACCCTCGGCCTGCCCTGCCCCGTGGTGCCGCTCGACCTGCCCAGCTACTCCCGCAAGGAAAACTTCGGCGCGGACGAGACCTTTCTTGCCCTCACCCGCGCCCTGGCAAAGCCCTGCGAGCGCACGGCCGAAGTCTCCTGCAACATCCTCGGCGCGACCGCCCTCGGCTTTCGCCACCGCGACGACGTGACCGAGATCGCAACCCTCCTGCGCAGCATGGGCATCGCCATCAACATCGCCGCCCCCCTGGATGCCGCGCCCTCCGACCTCGCCCGCCTCCCCGCCGCGCATTTCAATGTCCTGCTTTACCCGGAAACCGGCGAAGGTGCGGCCCGCTGGCTGGAAAAGACCCACGCCCAGCCCTGGACCAGGACCATCCCGATCGGCGCGCAGGCAACCCGCGAGTTCATTGCCGAAGTCGCCGCGCTGGCAGGCGTCAGCGCAGAGGTCAATGAGTCCAACCTCCGCCAGCCCTGGTGGTCGGCCTCCGTGGACAGCACCTACCTCACCGGCAAACGCGTCTTCATCTTCGGCGACGCCACCCACGCGATGGCCGCCGCCCGCGTCGCCCGTGACGAGATCGGCTTCGAAGTCGTGGGCCTTGGCTGCTACAACCGCGAATTCGCGAGGCCAATGCGCGCCTGCGCCAAGGACTACGGCCTCGAAGGTCTCATCTCCGACGACTACCTCGACGTCGAAGCCGCCATCATCGCCGCCGCGCCCGAGCTGATCCTTGGCACCCAGATGGAGCGTCACATCGCCAAGCGCCTCGGCATCGCCTGCGCCGTGATCTCGGCCCCGGTCCACGTCCAGGACTTCCCCGCCCGCTACTCGCCGCAGATGGGGTTCGAAGGCGCGAACGTGCTGTTCGACACCTGGATCCACCCGCTGGTGATGGGGCTTGAGGAACACCTGCTCACCATGTTCCGCGAGGATTTCGAGTTCCACGACGCCGCCGGTCCCAGCCACCACGGCGGCAAGGCCACCCCGGCCCCCGCGCCGATCCTTGAACCCACCGCCAACGCCGCCACCCAGATGATCGAGGCCGCCCAGGCCCTTGCCGACGCCCTTCACTGGCTGCCAGACGCCGAGCAGGAACTGAAGAAGATCCCCTTCTTCGTCCGCGCCAAGGCCCGCCGCAACACCGAGAAATACGCCGCCGAGAAAGGCGTGACCCGGATCAGCATCGAGACCCTCTACGAGGCAAAGGCCCATTATGCGCGATGACCGCTACACATCGCCGGAGCTGAGAACCCCCGTCGCGGACGGGCTCTACCACTTTGTCATCGTCACCCTCGACGCCCACGCCGCAGGCCCGGCCCAGCGCGTCGCGGGCCGGCTGGCGCAGGACTTCCCGGGCATCGCCATCTCGGTCCACGCCGCTGCCGAATGGGCCGAAAACCCCGCCGCCCTCGCCCGCGCCCGCGCCGATGTCGCCCGCGCCAACATCATCGTCGCCAACCTGATCTTCCTCGAAGAGCACCTGACGCAGATCCTGCCCGACATGCAGGCCCGTCGCGACCAGCTTGACGCCTGCGTCGGCATCATCTCGGACCCGCAGGTCGTCAGGCTGACCAGGATGGGCGACCTCGACATGTCGCTGCCCGCGTCCGGCGCGATGGCCTTCCTGAAAAAGCTCCGCGGCACCAAGTCGCCCTCCGGCTCCTCGGGCGAAAGACAGATGGCGATGCTGCGCCGCCTGCCGAAGATCCTGCGCTTCATTCCCGGCAAGGCCCAGGACATGCGCGCCTGGTTCCTGTCGATGCAGTACTGGCTTGGCGGGTCCGACGACAACATCGAAGGCATGATCCGCTTCCTGGTCAGCCGCTATGCCCCGAACCGCGACTGGCGCCGCGTCAAGGCCGCAGCCCCGGTGGATTACCCCGATGTCGGCCTTTACCACCCCGACGTCGCCGCCCGCGTCTTCACCGACCCCTCGCTTCTGCCGAAACCCGACGGAACCACTGCCACCGTCGGCCTTCTGATGCTGCGGTCCTACATCCTCGCCTCCGACACCGCGCATTACGACGCCGTCATCCGCGCGTTCGAGGCCCGCGGCATCGCCTGCATTCCCGCCTTCGCCTCGGGCCTCGACGGCCGCCCCGCCATCGACGCCTTCATGTCGGGCGGCAGGATCGACGCCCTCGTCTCCCTGACCGGCTTCTCCCTCGTCGGCGGCCCCGCCTACAACGACAGCCCCGCCGCCATCGCCGCGCTGGAGGGCATCGACACGCCCTACATCGCCGCCCACCCGCTTGAATTCCAGACCCTTGGCCAATGGGCCGCCACCGACGGCGGCCTTGGTCCGGTCGAGACCACCATGCTGATCGCGCTGCCGGAAATCGACGGCGCGACCAACCCCACCGTCTTTGCCGGCCGTCATGACGCAAACGGCTGCGCCGGCTGCATCAAGATGTGCGCTGCCCCCGCCGACCACGCCTCGCGCGTCATGGCACCCTGCCCGGAACGGATCGAGGCGCTGTCTGAAAAGGTCTTTCGCCTTGCCACCCTGCGCCGGTCCGAGACCGCGAAGCGCAAGGTCGCCATCGTCCTTTACGGCTTTCCGCCGAACGCAGGCGCAGTCGGCACCGCCGCCTACCTCGGCGTCTTCGAAAGCCTGTTGAACATGCTTCACGCCATGCGGGCCGACGGTTACGACATCACCCCACCCGCGAGCCTGGACGCCCTGCGCGAGGCTGTTCTCGGCGGCAACGCCACAGCCTTCGGCCAGCCCGCCAACGTCGCCGCCCGCATCCCCGCCTCGGACCTGGTCCGCCGATCGCGCTGGCTGGGCGAGACCGAGAAGGTCTGGGGCCCCGCCCCCGGCCGCGCCCAATCCAACGGGGCGGAGGTCTTCGTGTTGGGCCGCCAGTTCGGCAATGTCTTCGTCGGGATCCAGCCGGTCTTTGGCACCGAAGGCGACCCGATGCGGCTCTTGTTCGAGAAGGGCTTCGCCCCGACCCACGCCTTCACCGCCTTCTACGACTGGATGAAACGCGATTTCGGCGCGGACGTGCTTCTGCACTTCGGCATGCACGGGGCGCTGGAATTCATGCCCGGCAAGCAGGCGGGCCTGTCCGGCAAATGCTGGCCCGACCGGCTGATCGGCAACCTGCCGAACGTCTACCTCTACGCCGCCAACAACCCGTCCGAAGCGACCCTGGCCAAGCGTCGTTCCAACGCCGTCACCGTCACCCACCTGACGCCCCCCTTGGCGCAATCCGGCCTTTACAAGGGCCTTGCCGACCTGAAGGACAGCCTGACCCGCTTTCGCGCCCTGCCGCCCGACGCCCCCGACCGCGCCGATCTTGGCCTTCTGATCGCCGAGCAGGCCCGCGCCGTGGACATGGACCCGTCCAACCCCGACGCGCTCTGGCTGAAGCTGCTGGAAACCGAAGGCGCGCTTATCACCGACGGCCTCCACGTGCTCGGGCTGCCCATGACCGACGCCCAGCGCGCCGAATACCTGGCCCTGATGCCCGACGATGCCGAGGCCCGCGCGGCAGCCGCGCAGCACCTGCAAACCGACACCGAAATCCCCGCCCTCCTCCGCGCGCTTTCGGGGCGCTACATCTCCCCCGTCCCCGGCGGCGACCTGATCCGCTCGCCGCAGATCCTGCCCACCGGCCGCAACATCCACGCCTTCGACCCGTTCCGCATGCCGACCGCCTTTGCGTTGGCCGATGGCAAGGCGCAGGCCGACCGCCTGCTGGCGACCCACCCGACCCTGCCGCGCAGCGTGGCGCTGGTCCTCTGGGGCAGCGACAACATCAAGTCCGACGGCGGCCCGATCGCGCAGGCTCTTGCGCTGATGGGTGCGCGGCCCCGCTTCGACAGCTACGGCCGGCTTTCCGGCGCCGACCTCATCCCGCTCGCGGACCTGGGGCGGCCAAGGATCGACGTGGTGATGACCCTCTCCGGCATCTTCCGCGACCTCCTGCCCCTGCAAACCCGGATGCTGGCCGAAGCCGCCTTCAAGGCCGCCACCGCCGATGAGCCCGAGGCGCTGAACTTCATCCGCGCCCACGCCCTGCGCTATGCGTCCGAGATGGGCTGCGACATGGAAACCGCCGCCCTTCGGGTCTTTTCCAACGCCGAAGGGGCATACGGGTCGAACGTCAACATCCTTGTCGACAGTTCGGCCTTCGGGGATGAGGACGATCTCGCCGACGCCTACCAGAACCGCAAGAGCTTTGCCTATGGCGTCACCGGCAAGGCCGCCGGCAACCCGGCGCTGCTGCAAAAGGCACTGAAGGACGTCGACCTCGCCTACCAGAACCTCGAATCCGTCGAGCTGGGCGTCACCAGCGTCGACCACTACTTCGACACCCTCGGCGGCATCGCCCGCGCCGTGAAGCGCGCGCGCGGCGGCCAGGACACCCCGGTCTACATCGGCGACCAGACGCGCGGCGGCGGCACTGTCCGCACGCTCTCTGACCAGATCGCGCTGGAAAGCCGGTCCCGCACCCTGAACCCCAAGTTCTACGAAGGCCTTCTTCGCCACGGGGCCGAGGGCGTGCGCCTGATCGAATCCCACGTCTCGAACACCTTCGGCTGGTCCGCCACCACCGGCAAGGTGGAGCCCTGGGTCTACCAGCGCCTGACCGAAACCTTCGTCACCGACGAGGCCATGCGCCGCCGCCTGGCTGCCCTGAACCCCGAGGCATCCTCCCGCATGGCCCAGCGCCTGCTGGAAGCCTCGGACCGCGCCTATTGGACACCCGATCCCGCCACGCTTGCCGCGCTGCAAAACGCCGCCGACGAGCTTGAGGATCGCCTGGAAGGGATCGCCGCCGAATGACCAAGCGCATGACCCGTCGCAACGCCACCCCCGCCCCGGACTTGATCCGGGGCCTCCCGCACCACCCAGAGGCCCCGGATCAAGTCCGGGGCGGGGTATCACACATGAAAGGGGCCACCACATGAGCCCGCGCGACGAAATACCGAACCTTCGCGGTCTGGACGGCGAAGGCTCCGTCCAGGTCCAGCTTGACCCGGCACTGAAGATCGAAGGCGCGAAGGTGTTCTCGGTCTACGGCAAGGGCGGCATCGGCAAGTCCACCACTTCGTCGAACCTTTCCGCCGCGTTTTCGATGATGGGCAAGCGCGTGTTGCAGATCGGCTGCGATCCGAAGCACGACAGCACCTTCACTCTGACCGGCCGGTTGCAACCCACCGTCATCGACATCCTGAAGGAAGTCGACTTCCACTCCGAAGAGCTTCGCCCCGAAGACTATGTCGCCACCGGCTTCAACGGCGTGAAATGCGTCGAGGCGGGCGGCCCCCCGGCGGGCACCGGCTGCGGCGGCTATGTCGTCGGCCAGACCGTCAAGCTTCTGAAACAGCATCACCTGCTGGAAGACACCGACGTGGTGATCTTCGACGTCCTGGGCGACGTGGTCTGCGGCGGCTTCGCGGCCCCCCTGCAACACGCCGACCGCGCGGTGATCGTCACCGCCAACGACTTTGACAGCATCTACGCGATGAACCGCATCATCGCCGCCGTCCAGGCCAAGTCCGGCAACTACAAGGTGCGCCTTGCCGGTTGCGTCGCCAACCGCAGCCGCGAGACCGACGAGATCGACCGCTACTGCGCCCGCGTCGGCTTCAACCGTCTGGCCCACATGCCCGACATCGACGCCATCCGCCGCTCGCGCCTGAAGAAGAAAACGCTTTTCGAGATGGCCGACGAGCAGGACATCGTCACCGCCCGCGCCGAATACATCCGCCTGGCCGAGGCGCTCTGGCGGTCCGTCAACGGCGAAGGCTCGACGCCCGAGCCGCTGCCCGACCGCGAAATCTTCGAACTTCTGGGATTCGACTGATGCCTGATTACGGCCTCACCCGCGACCGGGTCGAAACCTACTTCGACCGCACCGCGACCCAGACCTGGGAGCGGCTGACCAGCCATGAGAAGGTGAGCCGCATCCGCGAAACCGTCCGCAAGGGCCGCGACCGGATGCGGGCCCTGATGCTGTCGCGCCTGCCGCAGGACCTGCGCGGCGTGCGGGTGCTGGATGCAGGCTGCGGCACCGGGGCGATGGCCACCGAGCTTGCCCAGCGCGGCGCGAACGTCACCGCCGTCGACATCTCGCCCCAGCTGATCGACATCGCCAAGCGCCGCCTGCACCCGGCCCTCGCGCCCCAGGTGGACTTCCTGGCCGGAGACATGTCCGACCCGACGCTCGGCCGCTTCGACTTCGCCCTAGCGATGGACAGCCTGATCTACTACCGCGACGCCGACATCGGCCGGGTCATCGACACCTTCGCGAACCGCACCGCCCAAGCCGTCGTCTTCACCGTCGCCCCCCGCACGCCGTTCCTGATGGCCTTCTTCACCCTGGGCAAGCTCTTCCCCCGCTCCGACCGCTCGCCCAGCATGATCCCGCACGATGCCGCGCGGCTGGCCAGGCACTGCCCCGGCACCGTCACCCGGATCGGCCGCATCACCTCGGGCTTCTACATTTCCGAATGTCTGGAGCATCGCACATGATCCTCCGCCGCAAGGATATTGCCAGACTGGGGCCCCGCTGGATGCCCTTCGCCGACGCGGCGTCCGAGGATCTGCCGATCGGCCAGCTCTGGCGCCTTGCGCTGTTCCAGGTCTCTGTCGGCATGGTGCAGGTTCTGCTGCTTGGCACGCTGAACCGCGTGATGATCGTGGAACTGTCGGTCCCGGCGATGGTCGTCGCGACGATGATCGCGATCCCGGTCCTTGTGGCACCCTTCCGCGCGCTTCTCGGTCACCGCTCCGACACCTACCGCTCTGCCCTGGGCTGGAAGCGCATCCCCTACCTGTGGTTCGGCTCGCTCTGGCAGATGGGCGGCCTGGCCGTCATGCCCTTCGCGCTGATCGTCCTGTCCGGCGACCAGTTCAAGGGTCCCGGCTGGGCGGGCGAAGTCCTTGCGGCCCTCGCCTTCCTGATGGCCGGCCTTGGCATGCACATGGTCCAGACCGCGGGCCTGGCCCTTGCCGCCGACCGCGCGACCGAGGACACCCGCCCCCGCGTCGTTGCCATGCTCTACATCCTCTACCTGGTCGGCATGGGCATATCGGCCCTGATCGTGGGCTTCCTGCTCAGGGACTACGACCCGATCTGGCTCGTGCAGATCGTCCAGGGCTGCGCTGCGGCGACCCTGATCCTGAACATCATCGCCTTCTGGAAGCAGGAGCGCGTCCGCCCGATGTCGAGGGCCGAACGCAGCGCCCCCCGTCCCAGCTTTGCCGCTGCCTGGAAGGACCTGATGCAACAGGACGGCGCCCGCCGCCTGCTGGGTGTCGTCTTCCTCGGCACGCTTGCCTTCAACATGCAGGACGTGCTGCTGGAGCCCTACGGCGGCCAGGTCCTTGGCCTGTCCGTCTCGGCCACCACGGTCCTGACCGCGCTCTGGGCGCTTGGGGCGCTGACCGGCTTTCTCTGGGCCACCCGCCGGCTGTCGCGCGGGGCCGACCCCTACCGCCAGGCCGCCACCGGCCTGCTGATCGGCATCGCCGCCTTCTCGGCGGTGATCTTCGCCAACCCGCTGGACAGCTGGGCCGTCTTCTACGCCGGGGCCTTCGCCATCGGCCTTGGCAACGGCATCTTCGGCCTGTCCACCCTGAACGCGGCAATGGCCCGCACCAAGGGCGGGCTTGGCGCGGGCCTCATCCTTGGCGCCTGGGGTTCGGCCCAGGCCACGGCGGCGGGCCTTGCCATCCTGACCGGCGGCATCCTGCGCGACGCCGTCAACAGGCTTGTCGACTCCGGCCTTCTCGGCCCGACCCACGATGTCAGCCTTGGCTACACCGTGGTCTACCACGTCGAGATCGCCCTGCTTTTCCTCACTCTCGCCGTTCTGGGCCCGCTTGTCCGCCTCGGCTCGATCCCATCCACACCGGACCAAGGCCAGTCGCGCCTGCGACTGACCGAATTCCCAACCTGACAACGGAGGACCCCTGAATGGTTGGTGTCACTTTCTTCGGAAACTTCGATCTGGCCAGCCTGTCGATCTGGCTCTTCTGGGGCTTCTTCGCAGTCCTGATCTACTACCTGCAGACCGAGAACATGCGCGAAGGCTACCCGCTTGAAAACGAGGACGGGACCAAGGCCGCAAACCAGGGCCTCTTTCCGGTGCCGAAGCCCAAGACCTTCATCCTGCCGCTGGGCAAGGGGTCGGTCACGGTGCCGTCGGCCGAGAACGAGGCCGCCCACCGGCGCGGCGACCTGGCCCTGGCCCGGACCGCCGTGTCGGAAGGCTTTCCCCACGCGCCGACCGGCAACCCGATGCTCGACGGTGTCGGCCCGGCCTCCTGGGTCCCGCGCCGCGACGAGCCCGAGGTTGACGCCCACGGCCACGCCAAGCTGCAACCGCTGTCCCAGGTCGACGGCATGGTGGTCAGCGCCGGGCGCGATCCGCGCGGGCTGCCGGTGCAGGCGGGCGACCTTGAGGTCGTCGGCCGGGTCAGGGACCTTTGGGTCGACGTCCCGGAACAGCTGGTCCGCTATCTGGAACTGGACCTGAACTCTGGTGCCACCCGCCTGGTGCCGATGACGATGTGCAAGATCTGGGCCGACCGGGTGCGGATCAATGCCATCACCTCGGACCTCTTCGACGCGATCCCCGCGACGAAAAGCCAGACCAGCGTGACCAAGCTCGAGGAAGAGAAGATCTCGGCCTATGTCGCCTCGGGCTGGATGTATGCCACGGGCCGCAAGCGCGGCTTCTGAACCCAAGGGAAGCGGCGCGCGCCCGCGCCGCTTCGTCTTACCCAGGTGACGAAAGGGTCTGCCATGTCAGACCATGACTTCGACTTCGAAAGCCAGCCCGGCTTGCCCAAACCGCTCCCCGAAGGTGAGACCCTGCTGTGGCAGGGCAGCCCCGACAGCGCCGCCCTTGCCCGCGAGGCCTTCAAGGCGAACTGGGTCCTGGGCTACCTGCTTGTCATCGCCGTCTGGCGCGCGAGTGTCGCCTTTGCCGACGGCGGGTTTGCCCTGTCCGTCGCGGTCTTCCTGCCCTACCTCGTCCTGGCGGGTGCGGGCTACGGCATTGTCCGCCTTCTGGCCCGCGCTTCGGCGAAGGCCGCGATCTACTCGATCACCACCCACCGGGTGATCCTGCGCATCGGCGCGGCCCTGCAAGTGACCTGGACCGTGCCCTTCACCAAGGTCGCCGCCGCCTCGCTGGCCACGCGGCCGACCGGGACCGGCACCGTCGCGCTGGAACTGGTGGACGGACAGCACATCTCCTGGCTCGCGCTCTGGCCGCACCTGCGCCCCGGCTTCGCGAAGAAGGTCCAGCCGGCCTTTCGCTGCATCCCCGATGCCGCGCGGGTGGCACGGATCCTGTCGGATGCGGCCCAGACCCGCGTGAACGAACCCGTCGTCTCCTTCGCGCCGCAAAGCGCGCTGGCAGCGGAATAGGAGGGTGCCGTGTCCTACCTGAAAACCCTCGCCGACCGTCCAAGCACCGAACGCGAGATGATCCCGCGCGGGCTGCTCTGGGGCATGCTGGCGCTGGCCGTCTCGGCGCTGGCCATCACCAGCTTCGCCGTCCTCACCGACCGCCCCACCGAAGGCCAGCCCGCCCCGGGCAAGGTCGTGGCCGAACGCGAAGTGATCCTCGAGGGTCGCTCGGCCCAGGCCGTCACCGTCTATGCGGTCGACGGCACGCTTCTTGCCGACATGGACCACGGCGGCTTCATCACCGTGATCCAGAACGCGATCCAGCGCGCGCGCACTGTCGCGCGGGTGGAGGGCAACCCGCCGATCAGGATCGTCCGCTACGACAACGGCCGCCTCGTGGCCAAAGACCCTGCCTCGGGGGCGTCGATCGAACTCTACGCCTTCGGTGGTGACAACAAAGCTGCCGCAGAGCGGCTTCTCGATCAACAATAAGGGAACGAAATCATGGGTATCTTCAGCAAAGCGAAAGAGATCGTGCCCTGCACGGTCGAAGTCAGTCACCGGTTCGAAAGCCTGCACGCCCACGTCCGTTTCGACAACGGTGCCGTGGTCCATCCGGGCGACGAAGTCCTGGTCCACGGCGCGCCGATCCTGGCGGGCTATGGCGAGGTCATCGTCGAACGCCGCACCGCCACCATCACCCGCGCCACCCCCCTCGAGCGCTGGTGGACCCGTGCCACGGGCGATCTCGGCTTCATGGAACTGTGCGAATTCTCGTTTTCAGAGGAGTTGCTGGCATGAAAGACCTGACCCAGGACACCACCCGCGACACCACCCGCGACACCACCCGCGACACCACCCAGGACACCACCCACGGGGAACTGCACTCCGAGTTGGCCGGGACCTTCGACACCACCGCGATGGCCACCGAGACCACGCTGCTGAACCCGCGCTTCTACACCACCGACTTCGACGAGATGGACCGCATCGACGTGACCCCGGTCCGGGCCGAATGGGACGCGCTCTTGGCCCAGATGAAGTCCGACCCGAACAAGGGCCACTTCAAGAAGACCGAAGCCTGGGACAAGGTCGACTGGGACGGCATGGACCCCGCCCTGCGGACCGAATTCATCGACTTCCTGGTCAGCAGCTGCACCGCCGAATTCTCCGGCTGTGTGCTTTACAAGGAGATGAAGCGCCGCGGCACCAACGCCGACATCTGCGAGCTGTTCAACTACATGGCCCGCGACGAGGCCCGCCACGCCGGCTTCATCAACGACGCCCTGCGCGAGGCTGGTGTTGCGGTGAACCTCGGCTTCCTGACCAAGGCCAAGAAATACACCTACTTCCGGCCGAAGTTCATCTACTACGCCACCTACCTGTCGGAAAAGATCGGCTACGCCCGCTACATCACCATCTACCGGCACCTCGAGGCACACCCCGAACAGCGTTTCCACCCGATCTTCAAGTGGTTCCGCGAATGGTGCAACGACGAGTTCAGCCACGGCGAAGCCTTCGCGCTTCTGATGCGGACCGACCCGAAGCTGACGACCAGCTTCACCAACAAGCTCTGGATCAAGTTCTTCCTCGTCGCGGTCTACTCGACGATGTGGGTGCGCGACCACGCCCGCAAGGACTTTCACGCCGCGCTTGGCGTCGACATCGACTGGTATGACCAGGAGGTCTACCGCAAGACCTCGGCCATCGCCCGCCAGGTCTTCCCGATGGAGATCGACATCGACCACAAGGCCTGGATTCCGAACCTGAACCGGATGAACGCCGCGATGATCGACATGGAAAAGGGCAAGCGCAAGGGTGGCCTTTCGGGCCGCGTTGCCCATGCCACCGCTTCGGCCCGCGCGATGCTTGCCTTCGCGCGGCTCTATCTGATCCCGGTCATCCGCAGCACTCCGCCCGCCAATGTGCGGCTGGAGCCGACGTATTGACCGCAGGCCATCATACCACCGCTTCGGCGGAGGGTAGGGTGCGGGATGGGCGCGTCCCGGCACCCTGTGCGGCATCCCTTCGGGGGTGCCGCACATGACAAATCCCTGGATCATCGCCCTTTCCGCCATCTTCCTCTGGTGGGCCTCAACCGGGCTGATCCTCTGGCGCGTGCGCAAGGCCGATCTGGGCGGACCGGATGCACACCTCTGGTCCGTGCTTCTTGGCCTGCCGCTGCTGGTCGGCGGGGCCATCGGTGCCCATGCCTCGGTCAGCCAGCTGACCGTCGGTGGCGTCTACGGCGGCTTTCTCTCGGCGCTGGCCTTCTGGGGCTGGATCGAACTTGCGTTCCTGTCCGGCATCGTCACCGGCCCGCAGCGCAAGCCCTGCCCGCCCGGCGCGCGGATGCCCGAACGGCTCTGGCGCGCGGTGGGCGCGATCCTCTGGCACGAATTCGCCCTCATCGCGGGGCTGCTGGCGCTGACCCACCTGACCCTCAACGCCCCGAACCCCTTCGCCGCGCTGACCTTCGCCACGCTGTTCTTTGCCCGCGTCTCGGCCAAGCTGAACCTCTTCCTCGGCGCGCCCCGCATCAACATCGAGTTCCTGCCGCGCCCGCTGGCCCACCTGGCCAGCCATTTCCGCAAGGCGCCGATGACCGCGCTTCTGCCGCTTTCCGTAGCCGCCCTGGCGCTGGCGACCGGCTGGTGGGCAGCCCAGGCCGCGCATGCGACCGAAGACGCGCTCTTCATCGGCTACCTTCTGCTGGCGGTCCTCACCGCCCTTGCCCTGATCGAACACCTTTTCATGGTGCTGCCGATCCCCGACCAGAAACTCTGGCGCTGGATGCTTCCCGAAGCCCCCAGCGTCCAGGCAACGAAACACGACACCTGACAGGAAGCAGTTCCATGGACTTCGCCACCTATTTCCAGAGCCGCATCGAGGCCCTGAAGACCGAAGGCAACTACCGCGTCTTCGCCGATCTGGAGAAACGCTGCGGCAGCTTCCCCAAGGCCGAACGGCACCGCCCGGACGGGACGAAGGAAGAAGTGACGATCTGGTGTTCGAACGACTACCTCGGCATGGGCCAGCACCCGGACGTGGTGGCGGCGATGGTTGACGCGGTCCAAAGCTGCGGCACCGGCGCAGGGGGCACCCGCAACATCTCGGGCACCAACCACCACCACGTCCTGCTGGAACGCGAACTTGCCGACCTGCACGGCAAGGATGGCGCCTTGCTGTTCACCAGCGGCTACGTCTCGAACTGGGCGGCGCTGTCCACTCTCGGCAGCCAGATCCCCAACGCGGTCATCCTGTCGGACGAAAAGAACCACGCCTCGATGATCGAGGGCATCCGCCACTCCCGCGCCGACAAGGTGCTGTGGAAGCACAACGACTGGCGCGACCTTGACCGCAAACTTCACGCCGTGGGCCCCCGCCCAAAGATCGTGGCCTTCGAATCCGTCTACTCGATGGACGGCGACATCGCGCCCATCCGCGAGATCGTCGAGGTCTGCGAGGCCCACGGCGCGCTGTCCTACATCGACGAGGTCCACGCCGTCGGCATGTACGGCCCGCGCGGCGGCGGCGTCTCGGAAGAACTCAGGCTGGCCCACCGCATCGACATCATCGAGGGCACGCTTGGCAAGGCCTTCGGCGTCGTCGGCGGCTACATCGCCGCCAGGGAGGAGCTGATCGACTTCGTCCGCAGCTTCGCCTCGGGCTTCATCTTCACCACGGCCCTGCCCCCGGCCTGCGCCGCCGCGGCTGCAACCTCGATCCGCCACCTGAAGGCCTCGTCTCGGGAACGTGCCCGCCAGAAGGCCAACGTCGCCCTGGTCCGCGCCCAGCTGGACGCCAAGGGCATCCCCCACATGGCCAACGACAGCCATATCATCCCGGTGATGATCGGCGACCCGGTCAAATGCCGGATGATCTCGGACATGCTGATGGCCGACTGGGGCATCTACGTCCAGCCGATCAACTACCCGACCGTGCCCAAGGGCACCGAACGGCTGCGGATCACCCCCGGTCCGCTGCACTCGGCCGAGGACATCAGCCACCTCATCACCGCGCTCTCCGCGCTGTGGAGCCGTTGCGCCATCGCCCACGCCGTCGCCTAGGCCATATCGCGCTGAACTGTGCGCGCGCCCCTTGCCTTTTCATCAGTGCGGATCATTTCGTGTAGCCGCCACATCCGGGAGAACACCCATGAAGCTGAAACTGACTGCCGCTGCACTTGCCCTGCTCGCCGCCCCTGCCTTCGCGCAGGACGCCCCCACCGGCGATGCCGTCGCTGGCGAAAAGGTCTTCAACAAGTGCCAGACCTGCCACGTCATCGCCAACGAGGCTGGCGAGACCCTGGCCGGCAGGGCAGGCAAGACCGGCCCAAACCTCTATGGCCTGCACGGCCGTGTTGCCGGTTCCTACCCCGAGTTCAGGTATGGCGACGGCATCCTTGCCCTTGGCGCATCGGGCTTCACCTGGAACGAAGCCGACTTCGTCGCCTATCTTGCGGACCCCGGCAAGTTCCTGAAGGAAAAGACCGGCGACAAGGCCGCCCGCTCGCTGATGAGCTTCAGGCTGGCGAAGGAAGACGAAGCCCGCAACGTCTACGCCTTCATCGCCTCGCTCTCGCCCGCTCCGGTCGCCGCCGACGCTGCCGCGGCCCCTGCCGAAGGCGAAGCCGCCCCGGCCTCCGAATAAGCCACCGGCCCGCCGCCCTGTCACGGGGCGGCGGGCGAGGTCCTCACCAGTTCCCGGACGAGGCCATGCTGGCCCAGGGCTCTGCCGGAGCCTTTGCCGCCCCGCGCTGCAACAGCTCGATCGACACGTTGTCCGGGCTGCGGACAAAGGCCATCCGCCCGTCGCGCGGCGGCCGGTTGATCAGCACCCCGTTCTTCTGCAGGTGGGCGCAGGTCGCATAGATGTCGTCCACCTCATAGGCCAGATGCCCGAAGTGGCGGCTGTCCGACGGCAGCCCGTTGTCGCCATCCCAGTTGTAGGTCAGCTCGATCGGGCAATCCTCCTGCCCCGGAGGCGCCATGAACACCAGCGTGAACCGCCCCTGCTCGCTTTCATGCCGCCGGGTCTCCTTCAGCCCCAGCAGCTTGTAAAACGCCATCGACTTCTCCAGATCCTTCACGCGGACCATCGTGTGCAGATACCTGATCGCCATTCGCACCCTCCATTCATTTCATCCATCTTGCGGTATCGGACCCCCGGGCCGCAAGCTATAGTCATCCCCGACTCGAAACCTTCATGAGGCCCCCGATGCCCCTCACCCCCGAACAGCAGTCCGAGATCGAGGCCGCACGGGCCACCCCCCGCCCCACCCTTCGCGCCGTCAGCGAAGGGATGGAGGCTCACCTTTACCGCGCGCACCCCGTGCTTGACCACGGCTTCATCCGTGTCATCGACTACATGGGCGACGACAGCGCCATCGTCCAGGCCGCCCGTGTCTCCTACGGCGCCGGTACCAAGCACGTCCAGAACGACGAGGGCCTGATCCGCTACCTGATGCGCCACTGGCACTCCACCCCGTTCGAGATGTGCGAGATCAAGCTGCACGTCAAACTGCCGGTCTTCGTCGCCCGCCAGTGGATCCGCCACCGCACCGCCAACGTCAACGAATACTCCGCCCGCTACTCGATCCTGGACCGCGAGTTCTACATCCCCGCCCCCGAACAGCTTGCCGCGCAAAGCACGGTGAACAACCAGGGCCGGGGCGAGGTGCTGCAAGGCGAGGAAGCCGCCCGCGTCCTCGAATTGCTGAAATCCGACGCCAACCGCGCCTATGACCATTACGAGGCGATGCTAAGCCAGGACGGCCAGCAGGGCCTCGCCCGCGAACTTGCCCGCATGAACCTGCCCGCCAACATCTACACCCAGTGGTACTGGAAGGTCGACCTGCACAACCTCTTCCACTTCCTCCGCCTCCGCGCCGACCCCCACGCCCAATACGAAATCCGCGTCTACGCCGAGGCGATTGCGGCCTGTGTGAAGGACTGGGTGCCTCTTGCCTACGCGGCTTTCGAGGACTACCGGATGGGGGGAGTGACGCTCTCGGCGAAGGCGATTGCGGTGTTGAAACGGAGGCTGGCCGGGGAGGTGGTTGGTCAGGAAGACAGCGGCATGAGCAAGGGCGAGTGGCGGGAGTTTGTGGAGGTTTGGGGGTGAGCTGTCAAAAGCACCACTCAGCAATCAACAACCTGCCCTGCAAAACCTCTGCGCCCGAGTCTTATACCTGCTTTTCAACCACAGCCTTTGGCGATTTGACGAAAAGCAGGGGCTCTGATGATGTGACCGCCCCCCGACGGCATCAATGTGCCAGGGTGGGTCTATGAGGATCCACAAAAGGAGGACGGTCATGTCGGAGATTATCACTGTCGGGCTCGAC
>Ga0208100_100448_pt1 | contig 16178 bp, 13 predicted proteins | sample SubbioR11_8A_Aug_FD_184817 | JGI IMG/M metagenome (GOLD analysis project Ga0208100, IMG submission 184817) | Serpentinite rock and fluid subsurface biosphere microbial communities from McLaughlin Reserve, California, USA - CR11_8A_Aug (SPAdes) | ecosystem: Environmental > Terrestrial > Deep... | reverse complement strand
GGCAGCCGCCGCTGGGCGCTGGCCGGCAGGCCCAGCGCGTGCAGGCGTGGCAGCAGCGCCTGGTACAGCGCGCTCACGCCGTCGTCGTTGAAGCGGCTGGCCATGGTGCCGAACACCGGCATCGCCTCGGCGGCGCGGTCGAACGCGCCGCGGTTGCGCTGCACCTGCTTGGCGACGTCGCGCAGCGCGTCGGCAGCGCCGCGGCGGTCGAACTTGTTAATCGCGACGAACTCGGCGAAGTCGAGCATGTCGATCTTCTCGAGCTGGCTGGCGGCGCCGTATTCGGGCGTCATCACGTACAGCGGCACGTCGACATGCGGCACGATCGCCGCGTCGCCCTGGCCGATACCCGAGGTCTCGACGACGACGAGGTCGAAGCCGGCGGCCTTGCAGGCGGCGACGACGTCGGGCAGCGCGGCGCTGATCTCGCTGCCGGCCGCGCGCGTGGCCAGGCTGCGCATGTAGACCCGCGGCCCGCGGCCCCAGGGTCCGATCGCGTTCATGCGGATGCGGTCGCCCAGCAGCGCGCCGCCGCTCTTGCGCCGGCTCGGGTCGATCGAGACCACGGCGACCCGCAGGCTGTCGTCGTGGTCGAGGCGCAGGCGGCGGATCAGCTCGTCGGTCAGGCTGGACTTGCCGGCGCCGCCGGTGCCGGTGATGCCCAGCACCGGCACGCGGGCGGCCGCCGCGCGCCGGCGCAACTCGGCCAGCACGGCGGCGTCGACGCGCCCGCCCTCGAGCGCGGTGACGAGCCGGGCCAGCGCACGCCAGGCCGGCTGGCCATGGCCGGCGATCGCGTCGAGGTCGGTCGGTGCGCGGGCGGCGAGGTCGACGTCGCAGCGCATCAGCATCTCGCCGATCATGCCCTGCAGGCCCATGCGCTGGCCGTCCTCGGGGCTGTAGATGCGGGCGACGCCGTAGTCCTGCAGTGCGCGGATCTCGGCCGGCACGATCACGCCGCCGCCGCCGCCGAAGACCTGCACATGGGCGCCGTCGCGCTCGCGCAGCAGGTCGACCATGTACCTGAAGTACTCGACGTGGCCGCCCTGGTACGAGCTGACCGCGATGCCCTGCACGTCTTCCTGCAGCGCGGCGGTAACGATCTCGTCGACGCTGCGGTTGTGGCCGAGGTGGATGACCTCGGCGCCCATGCCCTGCAGGATGCGGCGCATGATGTTGATCGCCGCATCGTGGCCGTCGAACAGGCTGGTCGCGGTCACGAAGCGCACCTTGTGCGTCGGGCGGTACTCGGCCAGGGCCTTGAACTCCGCGGACAGGTCGGTCATCGGCGTCTCCCACATCGGCTGCTCGGCTCAATTGACGTTTACGTCAACGTCAACTGAGCCGTCCCAGTTTAGCCCAGCGCACCGCCGCGCCCGGCACGCGCGGCGCTCGCGGCGCGGCGCCACAACTGATACCCTTGGTTACCGCAGCCAGCGCCCGCCGCCGCGACCGGGCCCGCAGAGAGTGAGCTTCCTGGCCATCGACATCGGCAACACGCGCCTGAAGTGGGCGCAGTACACCGACACCCGGCCCGGCGCGGCGCTGCTCGCGCAGGGCGCCGTCTTCCTCGAGAATATCGACAGCCTGGCCGAGGGCGACTGGCGGCACCTGAAACCGCCGACGGCGATGCTGGGCTGCAACGTGGCCGGCGACGCGGTGCGCCGCCGCGTCGAGGAGCAGCTCGACATCTGGGACCTCGCGCCGCGCTGGGTCGTGCCCAGCCGCCACGAGGCCGGCGTGACCAACGGCTACGACCACCCGGCGCGCCTGGGCGCCGACCGCTGGGTCGCGCTGATCGGCGCGCGCGCCCGGTTGCGCGCGCACGGCACCGCGAGCCCGGCGCTGATCGTGATGATCGGCACCGCGGTCACGGTCGACGCGCTCGACCCCGACGGCCATTTCCTCGGCGGCCTGATCCTGCCCGGCCACGGCATCATGCTGCGCGCGCTCGAAGGCGGGACCGCCGGCCTGCGCGTGCCCACCGGCGAGGTGCGGGTGTTCCCGACCAACACCTCCGACGCGCTGACCAGCGGCGGCACCTACGCGATCGCCGGCGCGATCGAGCGCATGCACCGGCACCTGGCGCGGCGCTGCGGCGAGGCGCCGGTCACGCTGATCACCGGCGGCGCGGGCTGGAAGGTCGCGCCCTTCGTCGAGGTCGGGCACGAGCTCGTCGAGTCGCTGATCTACGACGGCCTGCTCGCGCTGCAGGCGCACCGCCAGGCGCTGTAGCGGCGAAGCGCCGCCGCTACAGGATGTAGCGCGAGAGGTCGTCGTTGCCCGCCAGCGCGGCCAGGCGGGCGTCGACCATCGCCGCGTCGACCGTGACCGTGCGCCCGCCCAGTTCGGGCGCGTCGAAGCTGACCTCGTCGAGCAGGCGCTCCATCACGGTGGCCAGGCGGCGGGCGCCGATATTCTCGGTGCGCTCGTTGACGTCGTGGGCGATCTGCGCGAGCCGGCCGATGGCCTCGGGCGTGAAGTCCAGGCTCACGCCCTCGGTGGCCAGCAGCGCCTGGTACTGCTTGACCAGGCTGGCATGGGTGCGCGTGAGGATCGCCTCGAAGTCGGCCACCGACAGCGAGGACAGCTCGACGCGGATCGGGAAGCGCCCCTGCAGCTCGGGGATCAGATCGCTGGGCTTGGCCAGGTGGAACGCGCCCGAGGCGATGAACAGGACATGGTCGGTACGCACGACGCCGTACTTGGTGGTCACCGCGGTGCCCTCGACCAGCGGCAGCAGGTCACGCTGCACGCCCTGGCGCGAGACGTCGGCGCCGCCATGCTCGGCGCGCGAGGCGACCTTGTCGATCTCGTCGATGAAGACGATGCCGTTGTTCTCGGCCTGGGCCAGCGCGGCGGTGCGGATCTCGTCCTCGTTGACCAGCCGCGCGGCCTCCTCGTCGACCAGCAGCCGGCGGGCCTCGCCGATTCGCAGCCGCCGCGTCTTGCGTCGCGCCGCCGCGCCGCCGAACTGCGAGAACAGCCCCTTGAGCTGCTCGGCCATCTCCTCCATGCCCTGCGGGCCGAGGATCTCGAGCGCAGGGCGGGCTTCGGCGACCTCGACGTCGATCTCGCGCTCGTCGAGGCTGCCCTCGCGCAGGCGCTTGCGCATGACCTGGCGTGCGGTGCTGTCGGCGGCCGGCGCCGCAGCTTCGCCGGCGTGGCCCGGGCCCGGGCGCGGCGGCGGCACGAGGATGTCGAGGATGCGGTCCTCGGCGGCGTCCTCGGCCAGCGCGCGCCTGGCCTTCATCTGGCGCTCGCGCTCCTGCTTGACGGCGACCTCGACGAGGTCGCGCACGATGGTGTCGACGTCCTTGCCGACGTAGCCGACCTCGGTGAACTTGGTCGCCTCGACCTTGACGAAGGGGGCGTCGGCCAGCCGCGCGAGCCGGCGCGCGATCTCGGTCTTGCCGACGCCGGTCGGGCCGATCATCAGGATGTTTTTCGGCGTGATCTCGCCGCGCAGCCGCTCGTCGACCTGCTGGCGGCGCCAGCGGTTGCGCAGCGCGATGGCCACCGCGCGCTTGGCCTCGGCCTGGCCGACGATGTGGCGGTCGAGTTCGCCGACGATCTCCCTTGGCGTCATGCCCATGCGGGTCACTCCAGCACCTCGATGGTGTGGTGCAGGTTGGTGTAGATGCACAGCTCGCCGGCGATCTCGAGCGCGCGGCGCACGACCTCCTCGGCGGCGAGTTCGGTGTGCGCCTGCAGCGCGCGCGCCGCGGCCTGCGCGTAGGCCCCGCCCGAGCCGATCGCGACGATGCCGTGCTCGGGCTCGAGCACGTCGCCGGCGCCGGTGATGATCAGCGAGGCCTCGCGGTCGGCCACCGCGAGCATCGCCTCGAGCCGGCGCAGCACGCGGTCGGTGCGCCAGTCGCGGGTCAGCTCGACGGCGGCGCGCACCAGATGCCCCTGGTGCTTCTCGAGCTTGGCCTCGAAGCGCTCGAACAGTGTGAAGGCGTCGGCGGTGGCGCCGGCAAAGCCGGCCAGGACCTGGTCGCGGTGGAGCCGGCGCACCTTGCGCGCGCTGGACTTGATGACGATCTGGCCGAGCGTGACCTGGCCGTCGCCGCCGAGCGCGACGCGGGCGCCGCGGCGCACGCTGACGATGGTGGTGCCGTGGAAGAGCTGAGGGTCCATGGGGCGGTGGGGCGAAGGCACGGCGGTGGCGCCGCGCGGGCAGGGCGGTCAGACGCGGCGGGCGCGCACGCGGGCGTGCTCGTTGATGCCCATCGCGCCGAAGAACAGGCCGACCAGGCGGTGCATGTCGACGAAGCTCACCTCGCGGCCCTGGGCGCGCTTGGCCAGCACCCAGTTGAGCAGGTCGCCGGCGGCGAGGAAGTCGACGCGGATCAGGCGCGCGCAATTGATGTGCAGGTGCACCGCGTCGCCGATCTGGGCGTCGAGCTGGTCGAGCGTCGTGCCGATGCCGCCGATCAGCTGCCCGGAGAGGTCGACCTGCGCGATCCTGCCGGCGCCGTCGACCTCGTCGAGGATCGACGACTCGACGAACGAGGTCGAGGCCACGCTGGACGCGGCCGACCCGGCCGCAGCCTCGACCACGCCGTCGACGAAGTGCAGCGTGCAGCGCGCGCGCTCCCACGACGGCGGCGAGACCTCGTAGGTCACGCAGTAGTCGATCGCCGTTTCGTCGAACTGGTCGGGCCGGTTGGCCAGCCGCAGCACGTCGAGCCGGGTCACCCAGAAGGCCGGGTCGGCGTCGCGCACCCCGGTGGGCGACTGCGCGGCCAGCACCGCGAGCAGCCGCGCGCCCTGGCGCCAGTGCATCTCCAGCGTCTGCGTGGCCCAGTGGCGCAGCAGCACGCTCAGGTGCGCGGCGGCATCGGGCTCGACGCGCTCGACCGCCGACCAGTCCAGCACCCAGGGCAGCGGCATCTGCAGCGACTGCGCGCGCAGCCGCGCCAGCGCCTCGCTGGCGAGCAGCCGCGGGCAGACCCAGCCGGCCGCCGCGCCGGCGTCGGCGCCGGCGCCGGCGCCAGCGCGCTGCTGCGGCTGCTGGGCCGCGACCGCATCGGCGACCAGGCGCGGCAGCGAGTACCACTGCGGCGCCGACAGGCCGAAGCGCTGCGCGTACTCGACGGCGAGGGCCTCGAACGGGTCCTGCTGGCCGGTCGCGCGGTACAGGTCGAAGCGGGCGAGCCAGGTCTGGGCATCCTGTGCCCGCCGCCCGCCCGGGCCGGTCAGCGCGACGATCGCGCGCTCGCACTGGTCGAAGTCGGCGTTGGCGAAGGCGATCACGGCCTCGTCGAGGTCGGGGTCGTGCTGCAGGTCGCCCGCCGGGGCCGGCGCCAGCGGGGCCGGGGGCGGGACTGGCGCCGCCGCCGGCGCCGCCAGCGGCAGCGGGGCGGTCGGTGCGGTCGCCGGGTCGAGCCCGCCGGGCCCGGACAGCGGCGGCAGCGCCGCGCGCACCGAGGCCGCGGCCGGCGTCGCCGCCGGCGAGGCCGGCAGCAGGCCGCCACCGGGGGCGGCGCGAAACGCCGCCGGCTCGGTCGGGGCGTCGAAGAAGCCGCTCGGGTGGCGGTCCATCGCGCCGGCCACCGCGCTGGTCGAGGTGCCGGGGCCGACCATCTGCTGCTCGATCGAGTCGATCTTGGCCTTGACACCGCCGTCGGCGCGGGCCGCCGGGTCCGAGGGCCGGCTCTCGGCATCGTCGATCTGCGACAGGTTGCCCAGCGCGGCGACCTGCTCGGGCCCGAGGCCCTCGCGCCGGATGCGCCGCAGCATGTCGAGCTCGCGCTTGCGCACGAAGTCGTTGCGCCGCTTGCGCTCGACCATCTCGCGGATCTCGGACTTCTGGGCGTCCGGCCCGGCCGGGTCCTGCCGCGAGTTCAGCTCGGCCCAGTCCGTCGTCGGGTTGGCGACGAAACGCTTGATCCTGCTGAACAAGCTCTCGTCGTCCTTGCGCGCGGGCATGGCCGGGTGCCGGTGGTGGCGGGTTCAGTCGCCGAACATCTTCTGCTTGAGCTCGCGCCGCTGCTGCGCCTCGAGCGAGAGCGTGGCGGTCGGGCGCGCCAGCAGCCGGCGCAGCCCGATCGGCTCGCCGGTCTCGTCGCAGTAGCCGTACTCGCGCGATTCGATTCGCGAGAGCGACTGCGCGATCTTCTTGAGCAGCTTGCGTTCGCGGTCGCGGGTGCGCAGCTCGAGCGCGTGCTCCTCCTCGATCGTCGCGCGGTCGGCGGGGTCGGGGACGATCGAGGTGTCCTCGCGCAGGTGCTCGGTGGTCTCGCCGGCGTTGGACAGCAAGTCGTCCTTGAGCGCGATCAGCCGGGCGCGGAAGAAGTCGTACTGCTGGTCGCTCATGTACTCCGACTCGGGCATCGCGAGCAGCTCGGCCTCGGTCAGCTCGCGACCGGGCTTGGTCTTCCAGGCGTTGGCCAGCTTGGGGTCTGCCTTGGCGGCAGGCTTGAAGGTTTCCATCGTGACTCGTTCGGGCAGGCGCCGCGGCGGCGCTGCGGGGACAGGAGGCGGGGGCGGCGCGACCGTGGCGAGCGCCTTGCGGGTCTCCCGCACACGGGCCGGCGCCGGGGCCGGCTTGGGGCCGGGCGCTTTCGGCGGCGGGCGGCTGGCGGGGGTCTTGCTCAATTCGCTCTCCTGGCGGCGGCACAGGGGGCCGCGTCGCGGGCCGCGACGTTCCCTTTTTTGGGCGGGCGCAGTATAGCCACGCGGCCGTGGCGCCGGATCGCCTTCAGGCCAGGCACTGCTGCAGCCCCTGCAGCAGGATGTCACGCGGCAGGTCGATGCCGATGAAGACCATGCGGCTGTGGCGCTTCTCGCCGGCGGCCCATTTCGGCCCGAGGTCGCTGCCCATGAGCTGGTGCACGCCCTGGAAGACGACCTTGCGCTCGCTGCCCTTCATGTACAGCACGCCCTTGTAGCGCAGCATCTTCGGGCCGTAGACCTGCACCACCGAGCCGAGGAAGTCCTCGAGGCGGGCGGCGTCGAACGGGCGCTCGGCGCGGAAGACGAAGGACTTGACGTCGTCGTCGTGGTGATGGTGGTGCGGGTGGTCGCAGTCCTCGCCGTGGACGTGCTCGCCACCGTGCCCGTGCCCGTGCTTGTGGTCGTGGTCGTGGTCGGCGGGCTGCGCATGGCCCTGCGCGGCGCGCAGGAACTCGGGGTCGATGTCGAGCGTGGCGTTGAGGTTGAAGCCGCGCAGGTCGAAGACCTCGGCGATCGGGACCTCGCCGAAGTGCACCCGGCGCTGCGGCGCGCGCGGGTTCATGTGGCGCAGGCGGTGGGCCAGCCGCTCGAGCGTGGCTTCGTCGACCAGGTCGGTCTTGCTGATGAAGAGCTGGTCGGCGAAGCCGACCTGGCGGCGCGCCTCCTGGCGGGTGTCGAGCTGCTGCGGCGCGTGGCGCGCGTCGACCAGGGTCAGGATCGAGTCGAGCAGGTAGGCCTCGGCGACCTCGTCGTCCATGAAGAAGGTCTGGGCCACCGGCCCGGGGTCGGCCAGCCCGGTGGTCTCGATGACGACGCGGTCGAAGTCGAGCTCGCCCTTGCGCCGGCGCGCGGCCAGGTCGGCCAGCGTGCTGCGCAGGTCCTCGCGGATCGTGCAGCAGACGCAGCCGTTGTTCATCTGCACGATCTGCTCCTGGGTGTCGGCCACCAGGATCTCGTTGTCGATGTTCTCCTCGCCGAACTCGTTCTCGATGACGGCGATCTTGCGCCCATGCGCCTCGCCGAGCACGCGCTTGAGCAGCGTGGTCTTGCCGCTGCCGAGGAAGCCGGTGAGGATGGTCGCGGGGATCGGTCCGGTGGACATGAGGGGGTGCTCGGTGGTGAGTGGGGCGGGGCCGGGGCGAGGGGCGAAGGACTTTGAGCCAAGGCCCGGGCGCTGTCAAGCCAATGGGGTATTCTGCGCCTCCCGTCAACCCCCGACGCGCCCCGGTGTCCGAACCCCCGTCTTCGCGGCCGCCGCGCAATGCCGCATTCGCCCCGGCTCAGGTCCGGCGCAACCTGTTCGAGCGCTTCGTCGACATCCTCAGCCCGGGTGGCGGCACCCACGCCGCGCTGCTGCGCACGCTCGCCGATGCCGAGCACCGCGAGCTGATCGAGCCCGAGACGCGGGCGATGGCCGAAGCCGTGCTCGGCATGGCCGAGCGCAGCGCCGGCGACGTGATGGTCGCCGCGCCGCGCATGGACATGCTCGACATCGACGCCCCCTACGACCGCCTGCTCGACGTCGTGATCGACACCGGCCACTCGCGCTTCCCGGTCTACGAGGGTCCGCGCGAGCGCATCGTCGGCATCCTGCTGGCCAAGGACCTGCTCAAGCTGCAGCGCTCGCCCAGCCTGAACCTGCGCACGCTGCTGCGCCCGGTGGTCTTCGTGCCCGAGAGCAAGCGCCTCAACGAGCTGCTGCGCGACTTCCGCAGCAACCGCAACCACCTGGCCATCGTCATCGACGAGTTCGGCAACGTCGCCGGGCTGGTCACGATCGAGGACGTGCTCGAGCAGATCGTCGGCGAGATCGAGGACGAGTTCGACGAGCACGACGCCGACGGCGGCGTCTACGCGCTCGCCGATGGCACCTACCGCGTGGCCGGCGACGTCGACGTCGGCCAGGTCGCCCATGCCTTCGACGTGCGGCTGCCGACCGCGGACTTCGACACCATCGGCGGCCTGGTCGCACAGGAATACGGCCGCGTGCCGCGGCGCGGCGAGGCCGTCGTGGTCGGCGGGCTGCGCTTCGAGGTCATGCTCGCGCGCGGCGGCGCGGTGCGCTGGTTCAAGGTCGCGCGCGCCGGCGGGGCTGCCGAGGGCGGCGGGTGAACCCGCGCCCGGGGCCGGCCATGCGCGCGCCGCTGGCGCCGGTGCTGGCGCAGACGCGCGGCGCCGACGCCGCACTCGCGCTCGCGCTGGGCGCGCTGCACAGCCTGACCTTCGTCCACACCTGGGGCTGGGCGCTGCAACTGGCCTGCGTGGCCTGGCTGGCGTGGCGCGTGCAGACCGCATCGCCGGCGCGCGCGGCGCTGCTGGGCGGGCTGTTCGCCTGGGCCTGGCTGGCCGCCGGCATCTGGTGGCTGTTCGTCAGCATGCACTACTACGGCGGCCTGCCGGTCGCGCTCGCGGTCTTTGCCGTGGCCGCGCTCTGCGCCGTCCTCGCGCTGTACCTGGCGCTCGCGATGGCGCTGTACGCGCACTGGCGCAGCGGCCGGCCCGCGCTCGACGCCCTGCTGTTTGCCGCGCTGTGGCTGGCTGCCGAAGTCGCGCGCGGCGTGCTGTTCACGGGTTTTCCGTGGCTCGCCGCGGGCTACGCGCATGTCGACTCGCCGCTGGCCGCGCTCGCGCCCTGGGTCGGCGTCTACGGCATCGGCATGGCCGCGGCGCTGGCCGCGGCGCTGGTCGCCGCCGCCTGGCGCGGCCGCCGGGTCGCGCCGGCGCTGGCGGTGGCCGCCGGCGTCGCCGCGCTGGCCGTCGCCGGCCCGGTCGACTTCAGCCGGCCGGCCGGAGCCCTGACGGCGACGCTGGTGCAGACCAACGTCGCGCAGGACGAGAAGGGCGACCTGGACTACATCCCGGCGGCGCTGGCCTGGATGCGCACGGCCTTCCTCGAGGCCCGCGGCCAGCTCGTCGTCGGCCCCGAGACGGCGATCCCGCTGCTGCCGGCGCAGATCGACGCGCTCGACCCCGGCTACTGGCCGTCGCTGCGCGAGGCCTTCGCCACCCCCGGGCGGGCGCTGCTGGTCGGCACCCCGCTGGGCGACGCCGAGCGCGGCTATACCAACTCGGTCATCGGCCTGTCGGCAGCGGGCACCTTCCGCTACGACAAGGCGCACCTGGTGCCCTTCGGCGAGTTCGTGCCGCCGGGCTTTCGCTGGTTCGTCGAGCTGTGGGCGCTGCCGCTGGGCGACTTCACCGCCGGCCCGCTCGACGCCGCCTCGTTCGACTTCGCCGGCCAGCGCATCGCGCCCAACATCTGCTACGAGGACCTGTTCGGCGAGGAGCTGGCGCGGCGCTTCCGCGACCCGGGGGCGGCGCCCACCGTCTTCGTCAACGTCAGCAACATCGGCTGGTTCGGCGACACCGCGGCGGTGCCCCAGCACCTGCACATCTCGCGGCTGCGCGCGCTCGAGTTCCAGCGCCCGATGCTGCGCGCGACCAACACCGGCGCCACGGTGGCCATCGACCACCGCGGCCAGATCACGCACAGCCTGCCGCCGTTCACCCGCGGCGTGCTCGAGGTGCGCGCCGAGGGCCGCGACGGGCTGACGCCCTACGCGCGCTGGGCCGGCTGGTTCGGGCTGTGGCCGCCGGCGCTGCTGGCCGCGGCGGTGGCCGCGGCCTTCGCCCTGGCCGCGTGGCGCCGGCGCCCGGGCCGCGGGCCGGCGGCCGCGGGCTCCTAGAATCGCCGCTTTTCGCGATGTCGCCGCCTGGCGACCGTGCCGATGCCCAGCTTCCAGCAACTGATCCTGACGCTGCAGTCATACTGGGCCGAGCGCGGCTGCGCGCTGCTGCAGCCCTACGACATGGAAGTCGGCGCCGGCACCAGCCACACGGCGACCTTCCTGCGTGCGCTCGGCCCCGAGCCCTGGCGCGCCGCCTACGTGCAGCCCAGCCGCCGACCCAAGGACGGCCGCTACGGCGACAACCCCAACCGCCTGCAGCACTACTACCAGTACCAGGTCGTGCTCAAGCCGGCGCCGGCCGACATCCTCGACCTCTACCTCGGCTCGCTGGCCGCGCTCGGGCTCGACTTGCAGGCCAACGACGTGCGCTTCGTCGAGGACGACTGGGAGAACCCGACGCTGGGCGCCTGGGGCCTGGGCTGGGAGGTTTGGTTGAACGGCATGGAGGTCACGCAGTTCACGTACTTCCAGCAGGTCGGCGGCATCGACTGCCGGCCGATCACCGGCGAGATCACCTACGGCCTCGAGCGGCTGGCGATGTACCTGCAGGGCGTCGAGAACGTCTACGACCTGGTCTGGACCGAGACGCCGGGCGGGCCGCTGCGCTACCGCGATGTCTACCACCAGAACGAGGTCGAGCAGAGCGCCTACAACTTCGAGCACAGCGACGTCGACTTCCTGCTCGCCGCCTTCGGCGCGCACGAACGCAAGGCGCGCGAGCTGCTCGCGGTGCCGCTCGCGCTGCCGGCCTACGAGCAGGTGCTCAAGGCCGCGCACAGCTTCAACCTGCTCGATGCGCGCGGCGCGATCAGCGTGACCGAGCGCGCGGCCTACATAGCCCGCATCCGCAACCTCGCGCGCAGCGTCGCGCAGGGCTATGTCGAGAGCCGCGCGCGGCTGGGCTTTCCGCTCGCGCCGCGGGCCTGGGCCGACGAGGTGCTGGCGCAGATCGACCAGAGGGCGGCGTGATGGCCGAACTGCGCAACCTGCTCGTCGAGCTGTTCGTCGAGGAACTGCCGCCGAAGGCGCTGCAGAAGCTCGGCGACGCCTTCGGCGAGGTCCTGTATCGAACGCTCGTGACGCTCGATCTGGTCGCTGAGGTGACCGGCGGCGCGCAGCCCGGGCTGGCGCAGCCGTGGCAGCCGTACGCCTCGCCGCGGCGCCTCGCGGTCTGGGTCAAGGACGTGCGGGCGCGGGCGGCGGACTCGACGCAGCAGCTCCGGCTGATGCCGGCAGCCGTCGGCTTCGACGCCGAGGGCCGCCCGAGCGCGGCGCTGCTCAAGAAGCTCGCCGCGCTCGGCACCGATGCATCGGCGCTGCCCAGGCTGCAGCGGCGCAGCGAAGGCAAGGCCGAGCTGCTGGTGCTGGACCTGGTGGTGCCCGGCGCGACGCTGGCCGCGGGCCTGCAGCAGGCCCTCGACGCGGCGATCGCCAGGCTGCCGATCCCCAAGGTCATGACCTACCAGCTCGCCGACGGCTGGAGTGGCGTGCAGTTCGTTCGGCCGGCGCATGGCCTGGTCGCGCTGCACGGCGCCGACGTGGTGCCGGTGGCCGCGCTCGGGCTCAGTGCCGGGCGCACGACGCGCGGCCACCGCTTCGAGGCGCGGGTCGACCCCGTGGTGCTGCGCGAAGCCGATTCGTACGCCCAGCAGCTCGCCGACGAGGGCGCGGTGATCGCCGGCTTCGACGAGCGCCGGCGCGAGGTCGAGCGGCAGTTGCACCTGGCCGCCGCCCACGAGGGCCTGGAGTTGGTCACCGACGCGGCCCTGCTCGCCGAGGTGACCGCGCTGGTCGAGCGCCCCCAGGTGCTGGCCGGCCGCTTCGATGCGGCCTTCCTCGCCGTGCCGCAGGAATGCCTGATCCTGACGATGAAGGTCAACCAGAAGTACTTCCCGCTGCTCGACGCGCAGGGCCGGCTGAGCGAGCGCTTCCTGATCGTCGCCAACGTGCGCCCGGCCGACCCCGCGCGCGTGATCCAGGGCAACGAGCGCGTCGTGCGGCCGCGGCTGGCCGACGCCAGGTTCTTCTACGACCAGGACCGCAGGCGCAGCCTCGAGTCGCGCCTGCCGGGGCTGGCCCGGGTCGTCTACCACGCCCGGCTGGGCACGCTGGGCGAGCGCGTCGCGCGGGTGGCGGCGCTGGCTGCCGCGATCGGCGAGCGCCTGGGCGGCGCGGCGCTGGCGCAGTCGGCCGCGCGCGCCGCCCAGCTCGCCAAGGCCGACCTGCTGACCGCCATGGTCGGCGAGTTTCCCGAGCTGCAGGGCGTGATGGGCGGCTACTACGCGCGCCACGACGGCGAGAGCGAGGCGGTGGCCCAGGCCATCGAGGACCATTACCGGCCGCGCTTCGCCGGCGACGCGCTGCCGCGCGGCGAGACCGGCCTGGCGCTGGCGCTGGCCGACAAGCTCGAGACGCTGGCCGGGCTGTTCGGAATCGGCCAGCTGCCCAGCGGCGACAAGGACCCCTACGCGCTGCGCCGCCACGCGCTGGGCATCGTGCGCATGCTGGTCGAGCGCGCGCTGCCGCTGGACGTGCACGAGCTCGTCGCGCGGGCCTTCGCGGTCTTCCCGGCCGGCCATGGCCAGGCGCAGGCCGAGCTCGCCTACTTCCTGCGCGAGCGCCTCGCCGGCTGGCTGCGCGAGCAGGGCGGCTGGAGCGCGGCCGAGGTCGACGCGGTGCTCGGCGTCGAGCCGCGGCGGTGGGCCGAGCTGCAGCAGCGGCTGGCCGCCGTGCGCGCCTTCGCCGCGCTGCCGCAGGCCCCGGCGCTGGCCGCGGCCAACAAGCGCGTGGGCAACATCCTGAAGAAGTCCGACGGCGCGCTCGCGCCGGCGGTCGACGCCGCGCTGCTGCGCGAGCCGGCCGAGCGCGCGCTGGCCGCGGCCGTGGCCGAGGTCTGCCCGCAGGCCGACCGGCTCTACGACGCCGGCGCCTACACCGACGCGCTGGCCGCGCTGGCCGCGCTGCGCGAGCCGGTCGACGCCTTCTTCGACCAGGTCCTGGTCAACGCCGACGACGCCGCGCTGCGCGCCAACCGCCTCGCGCTGCTGGCCGGGCTGCACCGCGCGATGAACCGCGTCGCCGAGCTGGCGCGGCTGGCGGCCTGAGCACGGGAGAGCCGCTGCGATGTCCACTCACCCCCGCCTGCTGGTCCTGGGCCGCGACGGCATCCTCAACGTCTACCGCGACGACCACGTCAAGGACCCACGCGAGTGGCAGCCGATCCCCGGTGCGCTCGAGGCCGTCGCCCGCCTCAACCAGCATGGCTGGCATGTGGTGGTGGCCACCAACCAGTCGGGCATCGGCCGCGGCCTGCTCGACATGAGCTCGCTCAACGCGGTGCACTCGCACATGATGAAGCTGCTGGCCGCGCAGGGCGGGCGCATCGACGCGGTATTCTTCTGCCCGCACACGATCGACGAGGCCTGCGACTGCCGCAAGCCGCTGCCGGGCATGCTGCACGACATCGCGCGGCGCTACGGCGCCGACCTGCGCCAGGTGCCGCTGGTCGGCGACACGCTGCGCGACCTGCTGGCCGCGCAGGCCGCCGGCTGCGAGCCGCACCTGGTGCTGAGCGGGCGCGCCGCGGCGCTGGGCGAGACCGAACTCGCGCAGGTGCTGGCCCAGGTGCCCACGGCGCGCCTGCACGCCGACCTCGCCGCGTTTGCCGAACACCTGCTGCGCCGCTTCCACCCCCAGGCCTTCGATTCCGGGCCGGGCCGGCAGGGCCGCTGAGGACTGCGATGGCCGCCCTGCGCTCGCTGCTGTTCCTGGTCTTCCTGGTCGTCACCGTGGTGCCCTGGGCCACGGTCGTGCTGCTGGTCTCGATCGTGCAGCGTGGCGCGCCGCTGTACTGGCTGTGCGCGGCCTGGCTGGGCACGGCGATCTGGGGCGCGCGCTGGATCTGCGGCGTGCGCTACCGCGTGCAGGGCATGCAGCACCTGCCGACGGCCGGCCAGCAGCGCGAGGCGGTGCTGCTGGCCTGCAAGCACCAGTCGGCCTGGGAGACCTTCGCGCTGCCGGCGCTGATGCCGCACCCGCTGGCCTACGTCTTCAAGCGCGAGCTGCTCTACGTGCCCTTCTTCGGCTGGGCGATGGCGCGGCTGGACATGATCCACATCGACCGCCGCCGCCGCATCGAGGCCTGGCAGCGCGTGGCCGAGCAGGGCCGCCGGCTGATGGCCGAGGGCGTCTGGGTCATCATGTTTCCCGAGGGCACGCGCATGCCGCGCGGCACGCAGGGCGTCTACAAGACCGGGGCGGCGCGCCTGGCCACCGCCGCCGGGGTGCCGATCGTGCCGATCGCGGTCAGCTCGGCGCGCTGCTGGCCGCCGCGCAGCTTCGTGCTGCGCCCGGGGCGGGTCGAGGTCTCGATCGGCGCGCCGATCGCCGCGGCCGGGCGCGACCCCGACGAGCTGATGCGCGAGGTCGAGACCTGGATCGAGGCCGAGATGCGCCGCATCGACCCCGAGGCCTACCCGCTGGCCGCGGCCGCGGCGCCGACTGCGGCCTAGCGCTGCCACCGCTGGCCGCCCGCCGATGCCGCGCAGCGACCCCGCCCCGGCGCCGCAGCGCGCGCTGTTCGAGGCCGAGGCCGCACCCGCGCAGGCCCTGGCGCGCCACCCGCAGGCCAGCCACGAGGTGCTGCTGGCCGGCCAGCGTGTGGGCTACGCGCTGCGGCGCGCGCGCCGGCGCAGCATCGGGCTGGTGGTCGGCGCCGACGGGCTGGCCGTCAGCGCGCCGCGCTGGGTCGGGCTGGCCGAGATCGAGTCCGCGCTGCAGGCCAAGGCCGGCTGGGTCCTGCGCAAGCTCGGCGAGCAGGCCCGCCGCCGCCGCCAGCTCGACAGCCTGCGCATCGACTGGCGCGACGGCGCGGTCCTGCCCTACCTCGGCGCGCCGCTGCGCCTCGTGCTCGACGCCGCGGTCGACGGCGTGCGGCTCGATGGCGCTGCGCCCACGCCCGGCGACGGTGGTGGCCGCGTGCTGCGCGTCGGGCTGCCGGCGCCGGCCGCGGCGGCGCAGATCCGCGACGCCGTGCACGGCTGGCTGCAGGCCCGCGCGCGCGAGTGGTTCGTGCAGCGCTGCCGCCACTTCGAAGCCCTGCTGGGCGTGCGCATGACGCGCCTGGCGCTGAGCTCGGCGGCGACGCGCTGGGGCAGCGCGAGCGCCGACGGCTCGATCCGTCTGCACTGGCGGCTGATCCAGCTGCCGCCGGCCTGCATCGACTACGTCGTCGCCCACGAGCTGGCCCACCTGCGCGAGATGCACCACGGCCCGGCGTTCTGGGCCACCGTGCGCGCGGTGCTGCCGCACTACGAGCAGCAGCGGCGCGCGCTGCGCGAGCAATCGCCGCTGCCGGGCTGAGCGGCGGCGCCGCCGCCTGTTAGATTTACGTTGACGTCAACGTCAACCGGATACCGTCATGACCGCCACTGCCAAAGCCGAGGCCCCGGCGCGAACCTACTCGATCGCCGAGCTGGCGCGCGAGTTCGACGTCACGCCGCGCGCGATCCGCTTCTACGAGGACGTCGGCCTGCTGCAGCCGCAGCGCGCCGGCCGCAGCCGCGTCTACAGCCACCGCGACCGCACCCGGCTCAAGCTGACGCTGCGCGGCAAGCGCCTCGGGCTGAGCCTGGCCGAGATCAAGCAGCTGGTCGAGATGTACGACTCGCCGGCCGACACCGCGCCGCAGCTGCAGGCCTTCGTGCAGGTGCTGCGCGCGCACCGCGAGCAGCTCGAGCGCCAGTTCGAGGACATCCAGATCACGCTGGCCGAGATCGCCCAGCATGAGGCGCGCTGCCAGCGCCT
>Ga0208100_100443_pt1 | contig 16268 bp, 14 predicted proteins | sample SubbioR11_8A_Aug_FD_184817 | JGI IMG/M metagenome (GOLD analysis project Ga0208100, IMG submission 184817) | Serpentinite rock and fluid subsurface biosphere microbial communities from McLaughlin Reserve, California, USA - CR11_8A_Aug (SPAdes) | ecosystem: Environmental > Terrestrial > Deep... | reverse complement strand
CCGGCCGCAGCCGGCGCTGAACAGCGTGTCGCCGCAGAACAGCAGCGGCGGCTGCTCGGCGTCGCCCGGCCAGAAGTAGGCCACATGGCCGGCGGTGTGGCCCGGCACGTCGATGACCTCGAAGCGCAGGCCCAGCAGTTCGACGGCGTCGCCCGCGCGCACGCGGTGGGTGGCCTCGGCGATGGCCTCGCCGGCCGGGGCGTACAGCGGGCCTTGCAGCAGCGGCGCCAGGTCGGCCAGGCCGCCGACGTGGTCACCATGGTGGTGGGTCACTAGAATGCCGGCCAGCCGCAGCCTGCGCGAGGCCAGCGCCTGCCGCACCACCGCCGCGTCGCCCGGGTCGACGACCACCGCCGCGTCGCCACGGCTGAGGCACCAGATGTAGTTGTCTTCGAAGGCCGGCAGCGGGGTCAGCTCGACGTGCATCCGACCGATTATAGGAACCCCCGTGGTGGCTCTCGCATCCTTCGACCCCCGCGCCGCGCATGTCCGATGAGCCCGGGCGCAGCGCCGGCGAGCCCGATGGCGGCGCGGCGCTCGAACAATGGCTGCAGACGCCGCAGGGGCAGTACCTGCTGGCCTGGGAGCAGGCGCGCGTCGACACGGTCGTCGCCGACCTGTTCGGTTTTCACGCGCTGCAGCTCGGCCTGGGCCCGCTCGATGCGCTGCGCGGCAATCGCATGCCGCACCGCTGGCGCCTGGGCGAGCGCTGGCGCGCGCCCGCCCCGGTGGAGCCGGTGGAGCCGCTGGACCCGATGAGCCCGGCCGGCCCGGCGGCCCCGGCAGCCCTGTCGCTGGTGTCGGACTTCGACGCGCTGCCCTTTCCCGCGCACAGCATCGACCTGGTCGTGCTGCCGCACACGCTCGAGTTCGCGCGCGACGCCCACCACACGCTGCGCGAGGTCGAGCGTGTGCTGGTGCCCGAGGGCCGGGTCGTGATCTTCGGCTTCAACGCCGCCAGCCTGTGGGGGGTGCGCCAGCGCGCCGGTGCCGCGCTCGAGCGCGTGCGCGCCTGCGGCGCGGGCTTCCTGCCGCGCGAGCAGCGCTTCATCGGCTACTGGCGGCTGCGCGACTGGCTGCGCCTGCTCAGCTTCGAGCTCGAAGGCGGGCGCTTCGGCTGCTACGCCTGGCCGGTGGCCTCGCCGCGCTGGCTGTGCCCGCAGGGCTGGATGGACCGCACCGGCGACCGCTGGTGGCCGGTGTTCGGTGCGGTGTACTCGCTGGTCGCCGTCAAGCGCGTGCGCGGCATGCGGCTGGTCGGGCTGGCCCGCGAGGGACGCCGGCGCGCGGCCGGGGCGCCGGCCGTGGTCGCCAACCGCCACGCCGGGCCGCGGCGCGACGGACCCTGAACGAACCGACGAGGACAGTCTGATGGAGCACGACGACGCCGCCGTGACGATCTACACCGACGGCGCCTGCAAGGGCAACCCCGGCCCCGGCGGCTGGGGGGCCTGGATCCGCTGGGGCACGCACGAGAAGGAGCTGTGCGGCGGCGAGCCGCACACGACCAACAACCGCATGGAGCTGCGCGCCGTCATCGAGGCGCTGACGGCGCTGCGCCGGCGCTGCCGCGTCACCGTGCACACCGACAGCCAGTACGTGCGCAAGGGCATGACCGAGTGGCTGCCAAGCTGGAAGGCGCGCGGCTGGCGCACCGCCGACGGCAAGCCGGTCAAGAACGTCGAGCTGTGGCAGCAACTCGAGGCGCTGAGCCGGCAGCATGAGGTGCACTGGCGCTGGGTGCGCGGCCACAACGGCGACCCCGGCAACGAGCGTGCCGACGCACTGGCCAACCGCGGTGCGGCCGGCGTCGTCATCCGGGCCTGAGCCGCGCGGGCCGCGAGGCGAGCGCAGGCTGAGCCGGCCCCCTACGGCCTGGGCTCGAGGGCATTGACTGGATGTTGGTGCAGTGCGCAATTTCAAGTGAACTGGCGCACTGTTCGCTAAGCCCATTTTGGGCTGCACTGGCGGGCGCTGGCAACCCCCCGCCAGGAAAGGCCACCTCAGGGAGCGAGCAGGATGCATGAACAACCGCCATCCGGCGGCGGGCCGGCAGCGGCGGCGTCGGTGCGACGGATCCCTGGCCGTTCCCACTGGTCGAGAGCGACGGCCGGTTGCTCGTCGACGGCGGCCGGCGAGAAACTGCAGCCGGGCCCGTGGCGATTGCACTCGCGCACCGGTCTGTCGGCCAGACAGGCCTGTGCGGGCGCAGTTCACCCTGAAGAAGCCGGCGCTGCGCCGCTGGCCGACAACTCGCGGCAGAAATCCGTCAGCCGCGACGCCAGGCGCCGGGGCCAGTCGTCGCCGGTGGCCGGGCCGATCAGCGTGAAGGCGGCCAGGACCACGCCCTGCGCGTCGCGCAGTGGCGCTGCGAGGGCGGCGAGGCCGGGAATCACCGTCCCGCTGACCTGGGCCCGGCCCGCCGCACGCACCTGCGCCACCGCGTCCTTCACGGCGCGCCGCGCACTCGCGCTGCGGTGACGCGCTGCGATCTCGCGCGCGGCCACCGCCTCGTCCATGCCGGCCAGCAGCACCTGTCCGCTGGCCGAGGTGGTGGCCGGCAGCAGCGAGCCCAGCGCCAAGGCGCTGGCGAAGGCCGGCGTGCAGCGCTGCCAGTGCACGATGGTCGGGCCGCGCTCGCTCCAGACCACGACGATGGCGGTGACCCCGACTTCGGCCACCAGCGCCGGCAGCGCGCGCTGTGCGGCGGCGATCGGGTCGCTGCGCTGCAGCGCGGCCAGCCCGATGCGCAGCGCCAGCGGCCCGAGGTCGTAGCGGGCGGTCGCCGCGTCCTGCACCGCGAGCCCGGCGCGCACGAAGCTGGCCAGGAAGCGGTGCGCGTTCGGCGCTGCCATGCCGGCCGCCGCGGCCAGTGCCGACAGCGGCGCCGGGCCGGGTGCCGCGGCCATCGCGGCCAGCAGCGCCAGGCCGCGGTCGACCGACTGGATGCCGCGGCGTTCACCGGGATCGCTGGTGATCATGATTACCCCTTTGACAATCTATTGTCCATACGCCAATATTGAGCCCTGGCCGCGACCTGCGCAAGGGTCGCGTTGCCAAGCCCCGCAGCCACCACCGCGCCGCCCGCCGCTACCGCGGTGCGCGCCGCCCGCAGGAGTAGCCCCATGCGCATCCGCATCGTCGGCGCCGGCCCGGCCGGGCTGCTGTTCGCGCTGCTCGCCCGCCGCCGCCGGCCCGACGCCGACCTGCGCGTGATCGAGCAGAACCCGCGCGACGCCACCTTCGGCTTCGGCGTCGTCTTCTCGTACGGCGCGCTGGAGTTCCTGGCCCGCGACAACCCGGCGCTGCACGCCACGCTGATGCAGGCCACCGAACACTGGCCGATGCAGCGCATCGTGCACCGCGGGCAGGCGGTCGACATCGACGGCAACGGCTTTGCCGCCATCGGCCGCCTGCGCCTGCTGCAACTGCTGCAGGCCGAGTGCGAAGCCGCCGGCGTGGCGATCGAATTCGGCCGCACGGTCACTTCGCGCGCCGAGCTGGGCGACGCCGACCTGATCGTCGCCGCCGACGGACTGAATTCGGCGTTGCGCCGCGAACTGGCGCCGCAGTTCGGCCCGCGCATCGACTGGCTGCGCAACAAGTTTGCCTGGTACGGCACGCCGCGACCCTTCGACTGCCTGACGCTGACCTTCCGCGACAGCGAGTGGGGGCCCTTCGTCGCCCACCACTACCGCTATGCGCCCGCGGCCAGCACCTTCCTCGTCGAGTGCGACGCCGCGACCTGGCAGCGCGCCGGGCTCGACCGGCTCGACGACGCCGCCTCGCGCGCGCTGTGCGAGCGCGTCTTCGCCGACGACCTGCAGGGCGCGCCGCTGGTGGGCAACCGCTCGATCTGGCGCAACTTTCCGCTGCTCGCCAACGCACGCTGGAGCGCCGGCAACGTGGTGCTGATCGGCGACGCGCTGCGCAGCGGGCATTTCTCGATCGGCTCGGGCACCCGGCTCGGCTTCGACGACGCGATCGCGCTCGACCGCGCTTTCGGCGAATGCGGCGACGACGTGCCAGCACTGCTGGCGGCCTACGAACGCGAGCGCCGGCCGGTGGTCGACAAGCTGGTCGCCGCGGCCAATACCAGCTCGTTCTGGTACGAGCGGCTCGCGGACAAGATGGCGCTGGCGCCGGTGGAGCTGGCCCACGACTACATGACGCGCAGCGGCCGCATGCCCGACGAACGGCTGGCGCGCGAGGCGCCGCGCTTCATGGCCCGGGTGACTGCCGCGCGCGCGGCCGACCCCGGCTGGGTGGCGCGGCGCGAAGGCCGCATCGCCGACCCGGTGCCCATGGACAGCGCGGGCGCGCAGGAGATCGGCTTCGCGCTGCCCGAGCGCTGGAACACCGCGCGCATGCTGTTCGACCGCATCGCCCAGGGCCGCGGCGAGCACACTGCGGCGATCACCGCCGGGCGCCGCGTGAGCTACGCCGAACTCGGCCGCCTGGCCTGCCGCGCCGCCAGTGCGCTCACCGCGCTGGGGCTGGCGCGCGGCGGCCGCGTGCTGATGCTGCTCGACGACGGCATCGAGTATCTGGCGGCGATCTTCGGTGCGCTGCGCGGCGGCTTCGTGCCGGTGCTGGCCAATACGCTCAGCCCGCCCGAGCTGCTGGCCTGGATGCTGCAGGACACGGGTGCCGAGGTCATGCTGGTCGACGCCCGCTTCGCCGCCGTGCTCGGCCACGAGGGCATCGCCGCCAGCCGGTTGCGCCACGCGGTGGTGGTCGGCGACGCTGCCGCCGTGCCGCGGCCCGAGCTGGTCACGCTGCAGGCCTGGGACGGCTGGGTCGCCGGCGGCGACGAGGCCTGCCCGATGGCCGACACGCACCGCGACGAGATGGCGTTCTGGATGTACAGCTCGGGCTCGACCGGCCGGCCCAAGGGCGTCGTGCACCTGCACCACGACGCGCCGTACACCTGGGAAGCCTACGGCCGGCGCGTGCTGGGCCTGCGCGCGGACGATCTCGTCTTCTCGCCGCCCAAGATCTTCTTCGCCTACGGCTTCGGCAACAGCGTGACGTTCCCGACGATGGCCGGCGCGACGGTGCTGCTGCTGGACGGCCGGCCCGAGCCGGCGCGCATCTTCGACGCCATCGAGCGCCACCGCCCCAGCGTGCTGTTCGGGCTGCCGACGCTGTACGGCGCGCTGCTCGCGCACCCGGGCGCCGAGCAGCGCGACCTGTCCAGCCTGCGCCTGTGCATCAGCGCCGCCGAGGTGCTGGCCGCGCCGCTGGCCGCGCAGTGGAAGCGCTGGTACGGGCTGGAGATCGTCGAGGGCCTGGGCTCCACCGAGGTGCTGCACATCTACCTGTCCAACCGCCCCGGCCACTGCAAGCCGGGTGCGGCCGGCCAGCGCGTGCCCGGCTACGAAGTGAAGCTGGTCGACGGCGACGGCGCCGAGCTCGCGCCGGGCGAAGGCGCCAGCGGCATCCTGTGCGTGCGCGGCGCCTCGCAGGCGCCGATGTACTGGCAGCGCCCGGACAAGACCGCCGAAACGATGCGCGGCGGCTGGATCTGGACCGGCGACCGCTTCCGTGTCGACGCCGACGGCTTCCACTTCTTCGAGGGCCGCGCCGACGACCTCGTCAAGGTCAGCGGCCAGTGGGTGCACCCGCTGGAGGTCGAGCGCTGCCTGGCCACCCACCCCCAGGTGCGCGAATGCGCGGTGCTGGCCGGCGAGGACGCGCAGCGCCTGAAGGTACTCGTTGCCCACGTCGCGCTGCAGCCCGGGGTGGCGGCCGACGCGGCCACCACCGCCGAACTGCAGCGCTGGGTCAAGCAGCAACTGCTGCCGTACAAATACCCGCGCCTGGTGCGCTACGCCGACGAGCTGCCGAAGACCGGCACCGGCAAGATCGACCGCCAGGCCCTGCGCGGTGCGCATTGACGGCGCTGGACCCGGCCCCACGGCGAATGCCGCCGCGATGCATCGGAGCGCATCGTTGCCGCCGACGGCTCTGGGCACCCCCAGGACCGGGCCGCTGGCCCGGCCCGCCCCCCGCGGGGGTTTGAGCAGACCGGCAGAGCCGGATCTACTCGAGAGAGCCGACCCAGCCCGCGCCGCCGGCCGCGGCGCCTGGCTTTGCTAGCATTGTCCGATGGTGCCTGACCAGGATCCGATCGCCGTGCTCGGGCCGGTGCTTGCCCGCCACCCCGAGCTCGAGCTGGTGATCGTCTTCGGCTCGCTGGCCACCGGCCGGCAAGGGCCGGACAGCGACCTCGACATCGCCGTGCAGGCGCGGCGCCCGTTGACGGTCGCGCAGAGGATCGCGCTGGTCGGCGAGCTGGCCTTGGCCAGCGGACGCGCGATCGACCTGGTCGACCTGCGTGCCGTGGGCCAGCCGCTCCTGGGCCAGATCCTGGTGCATGGCCGGCGCCTGGCGGGCAACGACCGGGCCTTTGCCGAGATCGTGCGCAAGCACTTGTTCGATGCCGCCGACTTCCTGCCCTACGCGCAACGGATCGTCGAGCAGCGGAGGCAGGCGTGGATCGGGCGGTGATCGAGCGCAAGCTCGAAGTCCTGCGGCGATGCCTGCTGCGCCTGCGCACGAAGCGACCGGCCAGTGCCGCGCAGCTGGCCACCGACGCCGATCTGCAGGACGTTCTCGTTCTCAACCTGAGCCGGGCGGTGCAGGTGTGCGTCGACATCGGCGCTCACCTGCTGGCTGGCTCGGAGCAGCCGGTGCCGTCGACGATGGGCGAGACCTTCGTGCGGCTGGCGGATGCTGGAATGATCGGTGCCGAGTCGGCCCAGCGCTTGCGTAAGGCGGTGGGCTTTCGCAACATCGCCGTGCACAACTACGAGGTCATCGACTGGGCCATCGTGTTCGCGCTCACGGGCGAGCCGCTGAGCGACCTCGAGCGGTTCGCAGCCGAGGTGGCCAGCCAACTCACCTGAGGCAGCAACACGCGCTTGACGATGCGGCGTTACAGTCCGGTGCGCGCATCCGCGCCAGCAACCTGCGCCACTGTCTTGAAGCTCATCCATACCGGGGTCGCCGTCGTCGGCATCGCTTTGGCCGGTGCGCTGGCCTGGTGGTGGCAGCAGCGCCCAGCGGCGGCGCCGGTCGCTGTCGCTGCGCCGGCGCCGGCGCGTGGCGCGGCCGGGCCGGCCACGGTTGAGGTCGCCCGCGCCAGCGTCGTGCGCATCGACGACGAGGCCAGCGCGACCGGCACCCTGCAGGCCCGGCGGGCGGTCACGGTCCGGCCCGAGGTCAGCGGCCGCATCGTCACGCTGGGCTTCGCCGATGGCCAGGCGGTGCGCCAGGGCCAGGTGCTGCTGCAGCTCGACGACCGCCTGCAGGCCGCGCAGTTGCAGCAGGCGCAGGCGCAGGCGGCGATCGCGCGCACCAACCTGCAGCGCCAGCGCGAGCTGCTGGCGCAGGGCTTCGTCAGCCCGAGCGCGGTCGACCAGACCCAGGCCGCGCTCGACGTCGCCGAGGCCCAGGTCGCGCTCGCCCGCGCGCAGGTCGAGCGCATGCGCGTCGTCGCGCCGTTTGCCGGCCGGGTGGGCATCCGCCGGGTCGACGTCGGCGACTACGTCAAGGACGGCGCCGACATCGTCGACGTCGAGGACAGTGCCGAGCTGTGGCTCGACTACCGCCTGCCCGAGCGCTACGTCGGCCGCCTGCGCGTGGGCCAGGCGGTCGAGGTCCGGCTCGACGCCGCGCCGCAGCGGCTGCTGCAGGCGCGCGTCGAGGCCCTTGACGTGCAGCTCGACGCCGAGGGCCGCACGCTGCGCGTGCGCGCGCGGCTGGCCAACCCGGGCGGCCTGCTGCGCTCGGGCATGTTCGCGCGCACCCGCACCGTGTTCGCGACGCGCGCCCAGGCCGTCGTCGTGCCCGAGGAGGCGCTGGTGCCGCTGGGCGATCGGCAGTTCGTCTTCAAGGTCGTCGAGACCGAGGGCGGCGGCCGGCGTGCGCAGCGCGTGCCCGCCGAGATCGGGCTGCGGCTGCCCGGCCAGGTCGAGCTGCTCGGCGGCATCGCCGCCGGCGACCTGGTCGTCACCGCCGGCCACGCGCGCATCGCCCGCGAGACCTCGGCGCCGGTGCGCGTGATCGACCTCGACGCCGCCGCGCCGGCCCCCGGCGGCGAGGCGGCGCCGCGGCGCAACGGCGGCGCCGGCTGAGCGCGGCGGCATGCAGATCGCCGAGGTCTCGATCCGCCGGCCGGTGCTGGCCAGCGTGATGTCGCTGCTGCTGGTGCTGATCGGGCTGGTCTCGTTCGAGCGGCTGACGGTGCGCGAGTACCCGCGCATCGACGAGCCGGTGGTCACCGTCACGACCCGGCTCGGCGGCGCTTCGTCGGAGGTCATCGAGTCGACCGTCACCAAGCCGCTCGAGGATTCGATCGCCGGCATCGAGGGCGTCGACATCGTGACCTCGATCTCGCGTGCCGAGACCAGCCTGATCACGGTGCGTTTTCGCCTCGACCGCGAACCCGACGCCGCTGCCGCCGAGGTCCGCGACAGGGTCGCGCGGGTGCGCGGGCGGCTGCCGGTGGCGGCCGACGAGCCGGTCATCGCCAAGGTCGAGGCCGACGCCACGCCGACGATCTGGCTGGCCTTCCAGAGCCAGACGCTGAGCGCGCTCGAGATCACCGAGCTGGCCAACCGCATCGTCAGGCCGCGGCTGCAGACCGTGCCCGGGGTGGCCGAGGTGCGGCTGTTCGGCGACCGTGTGCCGGCGATGCGCATCTGGCTCGATGCGCAGGCCCTGGCCTCGTTCGGGCTTGCCGTGCAGGACGTCGAGGACGCGCTGCGCCGCCAGAACCTGGAGCTGCCGGCCGGCCGCATCGAGAGCGTGCAGCGCGAGTTCACCGTGACCGCGCGCACCGACCTGGCCACCGCCGGGGAGTTCGGCGAGGTCGTGCTGCGCAGCGGCGAGGGCTTCAGCGTGCGGCTGCGCGACGTCGCGCGCATCGAGCCCTCGGCGGTCAGCCAGCGCAGCAGCACCCGGCTCAACGGCGTGACCGCGGTCTCGGCCGGGGTGATCCGCAACGCCACCGCCAACCCGCTCGAGGTCGCCGCCGGCGTGCGCGCGATGATCCCCGAGCTCGAGCGCGAGCTGCCGGCCAGCGTCGAGGTCGTGCTGGCCAACGACCTCTCGGTCTTCATCGAGCGCAGCATCGCCGCGGTCTACACCAAGATCGCCAAGGCCGTGGTGCTGGTCGCGCTGGTGGTCTTCGTCTTCCTGCGCACGCTGCGTGCGTCGATCATCCCGCTGATCACGATCCCGGTCAGCCTGATCGGGGCCTTCGCGATCATGCTGCTGGCCGGCTTCACGATCAACACCCTGACCCTGCTCGCGCTGGTGCTGGCCATCGGCATGGTCGTCGATGACGCCATCGTCGTGCTCGAGAACATCCACCGCCACATCGAGGCCGGGCTCGCACCGTTCGAGGCCGCGATCAAGGGCTCGCGCGAGATCGGCTTCGCGATCGTCGCGATGACGCTGACGCTGGCTGCGGTCTACGCGCCGCTGGCCTTCACGCCCGGGCGCACCGGCTGGCTGTTCGCCGAGTTTGCGCTGACCCTGGCCGGGGCGGTCGTCGTCTCGGGCTTCGTCGCGCTGACGCTCTCGCCGATGATGTGCAGCAAGCTGCTGCGCCACGAGCCGCGCCCGGGCGCCTTCGACCGCGGCGTCCAGGCCGCGCTGCACGGCCTCACGCGCGGCTACGGCCACGCGCTGCGCTTCGTGCTCGGCCAGCGCTGGATCGTGCTGCTGGTCATGGTCGGCGCCGGCGCGGGCAGCGCCTGGCTGTTCGTGACCGCCAAGAGCGAGCTCTCGCCGCTCGAGGACCGCGGCGTCGTGCTGGCCATCGTCAACTCCCCCGACGGCGCGACGCTCGACTACACCGCGCGCTACCTGCAGCACATCGAGCGCATCGCCGCCGGGGTACCCGAGTTCGACCGCCTGTTCGCGATCGCCGGCAACCCGCAGGTCTCGCAGGGCTTCGTCGTGATGCGCACCACCGACTGGTCCGAGCGCGAGCGCAGCACGCAGCAGATGGCGCGCCAGATCCAGCCGCAGTTTGCCCAGCTGCCCGGGGTGCAGGCCTTCCCGGTCACGCCGCCGAGCCTGGGCCAGGGCTTTCGCGCGCGGCCGCTGGAGTTCGTCATCATGACCAACGACAGCTACGCCGAACTCGCTCGCGTGGCCCAGCAGATGCTGGCCGAAGTCGCCAGGAACCCGGGCATCCTGCAGCCCGACATCGACCTGCGCATGAACAAGCCCGAGCTGGTCGTCGACGTCGACCGCGAACGCGCCGCCGACCTCGGCGTGAGCATCGACGCCGTCGCGCGCACCCTCGAGACCATGCTCGGCGGGCGCACGGTCACGCGCTTCAAGCGCGGCGCCGACCAGTACGACGTCATCGTGCAGACGGCAGCCGCCGGCCGCGCGACGCCGCGCGACATCGAGCGCCTGTACGTGCGCGGGCGCAACGGCACGATGGTGCCGCTGTCGGCGCTGGTCAGCGTGCGCGAGACGGTCAGCCCGCGCGAGCTCAACCACTTCAACCAGTTGCGCTCGGTGACGATCACCGCCAACCTCGCCCCCGACTACGCGCTGGGCGAGGCGCTGCGCTTCATGGACGAGACCGCCGCGCGCATCCTGCCGGCGGGCTACCAGACCGCGGTCAACGGCGTCAGCCGCGAGTACCGCGCGGCCTCGGGGGCGCTGGGCGTGGCCTTCGTGCTGGCGCTGGTCTTCATCTACCTGGTGCTGGCAGCGCAGTTCGAGAGCTTCGTCGACCCCTTCGTGATCATGCTCTCGGTGCCGCTGTCGATCGTCGGCGCGCTCGCCGCGCTGCACCTCAGCGGCGGCACCCTCAACGTCTATTCGCAGATCGGGCTGATCACGCTGATCGGGCTGATCACCAAGCACGGCATCCTGATCGTCGAGTTTGCCAACCGGTTGCGCCGCGACGGGTGCGAGCTGCACGCGGCCACCGTCGAGGCCTCGCTGCTGCGCCTGCGCCCGATCCTGATGACCACCGGCGCGATGGTGCTGGGCGCGCTGCCGCTGGCGCTGGCCAGCGGTGCCGGCGCCGAGAGCCGCCAGCAGATCGGCTGGGTCATCGTCGGCGGCATGACGGTGGGCACCCTGCTGACGATCTTCGTCGTGCCCACCGTCTACACCCTGCTCGCGCGCCGCGGCATCCCGGGGGCGATCACCACGCCCGTGCGGGCCGAGCCGGCTGCGCACTGAGGCCGACTGCGGCTCGACCCACCCGGCTTGGCGGCGACTTGAGCGACGACGAATTCGACGACGCCGGCATGCGCCTCGCGCTCGACCAGGCGCACAACGCGCTGCTGGTCGGCGAGGTGCCCGTCGGCGCGGTCATCGTGCGGCGCAGCGCGAGCGGGCTGCAGGTCGTGGCCACCGGCTACAACCGCCCGGTGACCACCCACGACCCGAGCGCGCACGCCGAGATCGTCGCCCTGCGCCACGCCGCGACGCTGCTGGGCAACTACCGGCTGCCCGACTGCGAGCTCTACGTCACCCTCGAGCCCTGCGCGATGTGCGCGATGGCCATGCTGCACGCGCGCCTGCGCCGCGTCGTCTTCGGGGCCTGGGACCCCAAGACCGGCGCCGCCGGCTCGCTGCTCGACCTCTACGGCGAGCCGCGCCTCAACCACCAGACCGCGGTGCGCGGCGGCGTGCTGGCCGAGCCCTGCGGCCACCTGCTGCGCGAGTTCTTCGCGGCCCGCCGGGCCCGGCAGCGCGCGGCGCGCGGCGCGCCGCCCGCCGCAGCCGACGATGATGACGACAACGGCAATGCGCCGATTCCCACCGGCGAGGCCACCGAGACCGACCCCGCGCCGCGCGAACCATGACCACCCTGACCCTGTTCTCGCCCTCCGGTGCGGTAGCCCGTGCGGCCGCGCTGCGGCTGGCCGTGCGCCGTCTGCAGGCCCGTGGCTTCGAAGTCGAGGTCGACGCCGCCGCGCTGGCGCGCCACCAGCGCTTTGCCGGCGACGACGCGACGCGGCTGGCCGCGCTGCACCGCGTCGCCGCGGCCGCGCCGGCGGTCGCGCTGGCCACGCGCGGCGGCTACGGTCTGAGCCGGCTGCTCGATGCGATCGACTGGCCGCTGCTGGCGCGCAGCGCCGAGCGCGGCACGCGCTGGGTCGGCTACAGCGACCTGACCGCGCTGCTGCTCGGGCTGTGGGCGCACGCCGGGGTCTCGGGCTGGGCCGGGCCGCTGGCGCTCGACGACTTCGGCCGCAGCGCGGCCGAGGGCGGCGTCGACGAAGTCACCGCCGACGCCTTCACCGAGGCGATGGCCGGCGAGCTCGAGGCGATCGGCTTTCGCACCGAGGCCGGGCTCGACGGGCTCGACGTCAGCGGCGCGCTCTGGGGCGGCAACCTGACGGTGCTGCTGTCGCTGCTGGGCACGCCGCACTGGCCCGGCCGGCGGCTGCGCGGCGGGCTGCTGTTCGTCGAGGACGTCGCCGAGCACCCGTACCGGGTCGAGCGCATGCTGCTGCAACTGCAGCAGGCCGGCGTGCTGGCCAGCCAGCGCGCGCTGCTGCTGGGCGACTTCGGCGGCTGGCAGCCCTCGCCGCTGGACCGCGGCTACGCGCTGCGCGAGGTCGTCGCCCACCTGCGCCGCGTGAGCCCGACGCCGATCGTCAGCGGCCTGCCGATCGGCCATGTGCCGCGCACCAAGCTGCCGCTGCCGGTGGGCCGGCGCGCGCAACTGGTGGTCGAGCGGCGCAACGCCTGGCTGGCCTGGGGCCACGGCTGAAGCAGCGCTGGCCGCGCGCGGCCAGCGCTGCAGCCAGCTCACTTCGGCGCCAGCCGGATCGCGCCGTCGAGGCGGATCACCTCGCCGTTGAGCATGTCGTTCTCGATGATGTGGCGGACCAGCTTCGCGTAGTCCTCGGGCGTGCCCAGCCGGCTCGGGAAGGGCACGCCGGCGGCGAGCGCGTCCTGCACGTCCTGGGGCATGCCGAACAGCATCGGCGTGCCGAAGATGCCCGGGGCGATCGTCATGTTGCGGATGCCGTTGCGGGCGAGGTCGCGCGCGATCGGCAGCGTCATGCCGACGATGCCGCCCTTGCTCGCCGAGTACGCGGCCTGGCCGATCTGGCCGTCGTAGGCGGCGACGCTGGCGGTGCTGATGAGCACGCCGCGCTCGCCGGTGGGCTCGGGGGCGTTGCGGCACATCGCCTCGGCGGCCAGGCGGATCATGTTGAAGCTGCCGACCAGGTTGATCATGATCGTCTTGGTGTAGAGCGCCAGCGGGTGGGCGCCGTCCTTGCCGACGGTGCGGGCGGCCGGGCCGATGCCCGCGCAGTTGACCAGCCCGGCGAGCTTGCCCAGCGCGACGGCGCGGGCGACCGCAGCCTGGGCGTCGACCTCCTGGCTGACGTCGCAGTGCACGAAGGCGCCGCCGATCTCGGCGGCCATGGCGCGCCCGCGCTCGTCCTGCACGTCGGCGACGACCACCTGTCCGCCCTCGCGCGCGAGCATGCGCGCCGTGCCTTCACCCAGCCCCGACGCACCGCCGGTGACGATGAATACCTTGCCCGTGATCTGCATGGATGATGTCCTCTGATTGTCCTGGGGTTCGAAGTGTTCAGCCCAGCGCCGCGAGCGCGCGCGCGGTGATCTCGTCGACGCTGCCCAGCCCGTCGATCTTGCGGCAGCGCGGCGCCAGCGGGTCGCCGCTGGCGGCCCAGCCGGCGTAGTACTCGACCAGCGGCCGCGTCTGCGCGTGGTAGACCTCGAGGCGCTTGCGCACCGTCGCCTCGCGGTCGTCGTCGCGCTGGATCAGGTCTTCGCCGGTGAGGTCGTCCTTGCCGGCAACCTTCGGCGGGTTGAAGCGCAGGTGATAGCTGCGCCCCGAGGCCGGGTGCACGCGCCGCCCGCTCATGCGCTCGACGATCGCGGCGTCGGGCACGTCGATCTCGAGCACGACGTCGAGCCTGACGCCGGCGGTCTTCATCGCTTCGGCCTGCGCGATGGTGCGCGGGAAACCGTCGAACAGGAAGCCGTGCGCGCAGTCGGGCTGGGTCAGGCGCTCGCGCACCAGGCCGACGATGATGTCGTCGCTGACGAGCTGGCCGGCGTCCATCACCTGCCTGGCAGCCAGGCCCAGCGGGGTGCCGGCCTTGACCGCGGCGCGCAGCATGTCGCCGGTCGAGATCTGCGCAATCGCATAACGCTGGCAGATGTGCGCGGCTTGCGTGCCTTTGCCGGCGCCCGGCGGGCCGAGCAGGATCAATCTCATCGGGGGAGTCCTCGGTCTGGATGGTCGATCGACGCGCGGCCGGCCTCGGCACGGGGGCAGCGCGACTTGTCTCCTGGATCGGCACCGGGTCAAGCCGGTGCGTCTCGCAGCCTGCAGCGGCTGAGCAAGCCGCCGCGAATCGAGAATAGCATGCGCTCCCGCGCGTCAGCCTGACGCCGGCGCAGGCGCGGGCGCACCCCACAGCGCGTGCGCGGCGGTGGCGTCGGCCGCGATCGCGCGCACCCGGGCGAGGTCGGCCGGGGTGTCGACGCCGCCGCCCGGCGCCTCGGCGCAGACCTGCACCGCGATGCGCAGGCCGTGCCAGAGCACGCGCAACTGCTCGAGCGCCTCGGTGGTCTCCAGCGGGGAGGGCGGCAGCGTCGGGAAGCGCCGCAGGAAGCCGGCGCGGTAGGCGTAGAGGCCGATGTGGCGCAGCGGCGGCGGCGTCGGCAGCGCCGGCACGCCCTGCGCGTGGCCATCTCGCCACCAGGGCAGCGGCGCGCGGCTGAAGTACAGCGCGCGGCCGGCGGCGTCGGTGACGAGCTTGACGACGTTCGGGTCGAGGTAGTCGGCCAGCGTCGCGATGGGGTGCGCGGCGGTGGCCATCACGCAGTCGGCGCGCGCGGCCAGCAGCGCGGCGCAGGCGTCGATCAGGCCCGGCTCGATCAGCGGCTCGTCGCCCTGGACGTTGACGACGAGCGCGTCGTCGGCCAGCCCGAGGCGGGCGCAGGCCTCGGCCAGGCGGTCGCTGCCGCTGGGGTGGTCGCTGCGGGTGGGGATCGCGGCCACGCCATGCGCGGCGCAGGCGGCGAGGATGCGCTCGTCGTCGGCAGCGACGACGACCGCCGCCGCGGCCGAGCGGCGCGCCCGCTGCGCGACGCGCACGACCATCGGCGCGCCGGCGATGTCGGCCAGCGGCTTGGCCGGCAGCCGGCTCGAGGCCAGCCGCGCCGGGATCAGCACGGTGAAGCCGCAGCCGGGGCCGCCGGGCGTCGGCGGCGCGGCAGCGCCCTCGGCACTCACGGCGTCGGTGGCGGCTCGAGCGGCCGCGCCTCGCTCTCGAGCATCACCGGGATGCCGTCGACGATCGCAAACGCCAGCCGGTCGGCCGGGCAGGCCAGCGCCTGCGGGCGCTGCTGCTCGTCGCGCAGCATCTGCAGGGGACCCTTGCAGACCGGGCAGACCAGCAGGTCGATCAGGCGGTGGTCGAGGGTCATCGGCAGGTGCTCAGCGCGTTGCAGTGGGCGTTGGGGTGGGCGGCTCGGCGGCGGCCCGCGCGTTGCGCCAGGCGGCGGCGAGGGCGGCTTCGAAGTCAGGGTCGAAGACGAAGTCTAGCGTCGCCACCCAGACCTCGGTCGCGCCGACGCGCGTCGCATCGAGCTTGACCGCGTCCTTCTCGGTGACGATGGCCAGCGCGGTGCCCGCCGGCCAGGGCAGGGCGGCCCAGTCGTGGTGGTCGGGCAGGGCGAGGGCGTCGACGGCCAGCCCCTGCGCCGCGAGCATGTCGAAGAAGCGTTGCGGCACCGCGATGCCGGCGGCGGCGACCGGGCGCAGGCCCGCGGCCCGGCAGCGCGCGGCCAGCGCCGCCAGCGTGGTCGCGCCGGCGCGCTCGCCGCGCTGCCAGCGCGCCAGCTCGACCACCCCGGTGAGCCGGCGCCGGCCGCTGCCGCCGGGCCAGGGCGTGCTCGCCCGCCCGCCGCTGTAGAGCACCAGCGTGCGCGCCGGCACCTGGGCGGGCAGCGGCGCGCGCAGCGGCCCGGCCGGCAGCGGCAGCGCGTTGCCGATGCCGCGCTCGTCGAATACGACGATGGCCAGCGTGCGCGCCAGGCGCAGGTGCTGCAGGCCGTCGTCGGCGACGATCACGTCGACCTGCGGCTGCAAGCGCAGCAGCGCGCGCGCCGCCGCCACGCGGTCGCGGCCGACGACCACCGGCGCTGCGGTGCGCCGCGCGATCAGCAGCGGCTCGTCGCCGACCTCGGCGGCGGTCGACTGCGCATCGACCGCGCGCACGCCG
>Ga0208100_100441_pt1 | contig 16289 bp, 10 predicted proteins | sample SubbioR11_8A_Aug_FD_184817 | JGI IMG/M metagenome (GOLD analysis project Ga0208100, IMG submission 184817) | Serpentinite rock and fluid subsurface biosphere microbial communities from McLaughlin Reserve, California, USA - CR11_8A_Aug (SPAdes) | ecosystem: Environmental > Terrestrial > Deep... | reverse complement strand
CGGCCCGGTCGCGGCGACGCTGGCCCTCGGCGCGGTGGCGGCGTGGGGCGCGCTGCAGATCGCCGCCGGGGCCTGGAGCGTGGGCACGCTCGCCGGCGTGCTGACCGCGCTGGGCCTGACCTGGACACCGGTGCGCCGGCTGGCCACCGGGCTGGCCGCCTGGCACGACTGGCGCGTGAGCTGCGAGAAGCTCGAGGGCTTCCTCGCGCTGCCGGCGGGCGACGCGAACCCGCGCGCAGCCGCCTGGGCCGGTCCGCCGGCCGGACACCTCGTGGCGCAGGCGCTGGCGGTCGAGGCCGCCGGCGCGGTCAGCGACCCCGACCCCGACGAGCACGGCGAGGCGGCCGGGCAGGGCGGGGACGCCGCGGACGCCCGGAACGTCGACGGCGCCGCCGCGGCCGACGAGCCTGCCGCCGCCGCGCCGGCACCCGCGGGCGGCACCGGCCGGCTGGCGGCGATCGACATCGACCTGCCCGCGCGCGGCACGCTGGCCGTCACCGGCCGCTCGGGCAGCGGCAAGTCGCTGCTGCTGCGCACGATCGCCGGCTGGGTGCCGCTGCACGCCGGGCGCATCGGGCTCGACGGCGTCGACCTCGCGCATTGCCCGCCGGCGCAACGGGCCCGCCATGTCGCGCTGGTTTCGGCCGACCTGCCGCTGCTGCGCGGCAGCGTCGGCGCAAACCTGCGCTATACGCGGCGCGGCGCCGACGCCGCCACCCAGTGGGCCGCCCTGCGCCAGGTCGGCATCGACGACGACGGCCTCGCGCTGCCGCGGGGCCTGGCCACGCGCGTCGACGAGGGCGGGCGCAACCTGCCGCGCGTGCTGCGCCAGCGCCTGTGCCTGGCGCGCGCGCTGGTCGGGCAGCCGGCGGTCCTGCTGATTGACGACTTCGACCTGCTGCTCGACGCCGACGACCTGCGCAACGAAGCCCTGCGCCGGCTGCTGGCCGAGCCGCCGGCGACCACCGTCATCGTCACCCGTGAGGGGCGCTGGCAGCGCCGCTGTGCGCAGCGCCTGCACCTGGCCGGCGGCCGGCCGGCGCTGGCCGTGCTGGCGGGTGGCGCGGGCGCGGGTGCGGGTGCGGGTGCGGGTGGCGCCGGCGCCGGTGGCGCGGGCGAGGGCGCCGTGGGCCGGCAGCGGGGCGGCCATGACTGAAGCGCCGCGCCCCGAGCGCTCGACACCCGGCGAGCGCCGCCGGCTGCGCGGCGATCCGTGCCAGGCGTACTGGCTGCAGGTGCCGGGCTCGGCGCGCCACCCCGATGCGCCGCTGCTGGTCTGCGTGCACGGCATCTCGCGCAACGCCGGCGCGCACCTGCGCGCCTTCGCGCCCTGGGCCCAGCGGCATGGCTGCGTGCTGCTCGCGCCGCACTTCTCGCGCAGCCGCTTCCCCGACTACCAGCGCCTGGGCCGCCCGGGCCGGCTCGGCGAGGGCGGGCGGGCCGACCGCATGCTCTGGCGCATCGTCGACGAGGTGCGCGCCGAACTCGGGCTGGCGCCGCGCCCGCTGTACCTGTTCGGCCACTCGGGGGGCGCGCAGTTCGTGCTGCGGCTGGCGCTGGCGCAGCCGCAGCAGGTCGCGGCCTACGTCGCCAGTGCGGCCGGCGCCTACGTCTGGCCCGATGCGGCGCGCGCCTTCCCGGCCGGCTGCGCGCCCAGCCCGCGGTTTGCCGACCTGCGGCCCGCGCTGGCCGGCTTCGCCGCGCTGCCCGGGCTGGTCGTCGTCGGCGAGCACGACGACGCGCGCGCGGCCTCGCTGCGCCAGGGCGCGCGCGTCGACGCCGAGCAGGGCCGCAGCCGGCGCGAGCGCGCCGAGCGCTTCGTCGCTGCGGTGCAGGCCGCCGCGCCCGGCGCGCGCCTGGGCCTGCACCTGCTGCCGCGCTGCGGCCACGGCTTCAGCGAGATGGTCGCCGCCGGCGAGCTGCCGCGGCTGGCGGCGGGCTTCCTGTTCGGCGCGCCGCCGGCGGTGCCGGCCGGCACCGCGGCCTGAGCAGGCTGCTCGAGCCCCCGCCGGGGGCAGGCCGATGTCGACGATCGTCTGGCGTAGAGGACCTCGATGGGAGGGCCGGCCGCCGACCGGATGGGTGGATCGCCCCGGCGCAGGGCACGCGCTGCGGCATCATCGATGGCCCGCGCCCACCACCGCCCCTTCGCCTCGCCATGCCCCGCCGTGTCCGCCGCATCGACCTCGCCCTGCAGGGCGGCGGCGCGCTGGGCGCCTACACCTGGGGCGTGCTCGACCGCCTGCTCGAGGACGAGCGGGTCGGCTTCGGCGCGATCAGCGGCGCCAGCGCCGGCGCGATGAACGCGGTGCTGCTGGCCGACGGGCTCGCGCGCGGTGGCCGCCGCGGCGCGCGCGAGGCGCTGCGCAGCTTCTGGATGCGGGTGAGCAACGCCAGCGGGCGCGGGCCGCTGAGCGCCGCGCTGCTGCCGCTGCTGCCCTGGGCCCTGCCGGCGCTGGCGACGGCGGCGCCGCCCTGGGCGGCGACGGCGCCGTGGAACGTGCTGTTCGAGAGCTGGGGCCGCGCGCTCGCGCCGGCGCAGTTCGACCCGCTCGACGCCAACCCGCTGCGCACGATCCTCGCCGAAGAGGTCGACTTCGAGCGGCTGCGCGCCTTTCGCGGCGTGCGCGTGTCGGTCAGCGCGACCCAGGTGCGCAGCGGGCGGCTGCGCGAGTTTGCCCACGAGGAGCTGAGCATCGACGCGGTCATGGCCTCGGCCTGCCTGCCGCTGCTGTTTCGCACCGTCGTGATCGACGGCGAGGCCTACTGGGACGGCGGCTACGTGGCCAACCCCTCGTTGCTGCCGCTGGTCGCGCACGGCGCCAGCCACGACCTGGTGCTGGTCCAGATCAACCCCAGCCGGCGCGAGGCGGTGCCGACGCAGGCCCAGGAGATCGCCGACCGCATCGACGAGATCGTCTTCAACGGCAGCCTCGAGCGCGAGCTGCGCACGCTGGCCCTGCTGCAGCAGTTGCTGGCCGAGTCACCGCCGCTGCCCGCGGGCCGCGCGCATGCGCCGCTGTTCGAGCACGTCGCTGCGCTGCGCCTGCACCGCATCGAGTCCGCCGAGCCGCTGGCGCGGCCCGGCACGACCCAGCACCTCGACGCCGGCTGGGCGGGCCTGAGCCGGCTGCACCACCTCGGCCGCGAGTGCGCCCAGCACTGGCTGCAGACCTGCTACGCGCATGTCGGCCGGCGCAGCACGCTGGCGCTGGCCGATTGCCTGGCCGGGCTGGACCTGCCGGTGCAGCCGCCGGGGCCCCGGCCCGGTCCCCGCGCGCCGGCGGTGAGGCGCAAGTCTGGCGCGTGAGGGAGCGGGCAGGCGCGCCCCTGAGGTCGGCCCCCGGTCGCCGTGCCCCCGGTCCGGCGCTCGGGCAGCGCTGCCTACAATGCCTTCGATGTCGTTCGTCCACCTGCGCCTGCACAGCGAGTATTCGGTCGTCGACGGCACGCTGCGCATCGACGATGCGGCGGCCGCGGCGCGGCGCGACGGCCAGCCGGCGCTGGCGCTGACCGACCTCGCCAACCTGTTCGGCGCGGTCAAGTTCTACCAGGCCTGCCGCCGGCTCGGGGTCAAGCCGATCCTCGGCGCCGACCTCTGGCTCGAGCCGCTGCCCGCGGGGGTGGTCGCCGGCGTCGGCGCCGACAAGGCGCCGAGCCGGCTGCTGGTGCTGGTGCAGAGCCCGCGCGGCTGGCGCAACCTGTGCGAGCTGCTGTCGCGGGCTTGGACGACCCATGTCCAGCGCAACCAGGCCTGGGTCAAGTGGGCCTGGCTGGCCGAGCACGGCGAGGGGCTGATCGCCCTCTCCGGCGCCGATGCGGGCGCGGTCGGTGCGGCCCTGCTCGCCGGCGACGGCGAGCGCGCGGCGGCCCTGGCGCAGCACCTGGCGGCGCTGTTTCCGCAGGCCTTCTACCTCGAGCTGCAGCGCGCCGGGCTGGCGACCAACGAGGCGCAGGTGCGCGCGGCGGTGCCGCTGGCAGCGCGCCTGGGACTGCCGGTGGTGGCGACGCACCCGGTGCAGTTCCTCGCCCCCGACGACTACGAGGCGCACGAGGCGCGCGTGTGCATCGCCGAGGGCGAGACGCTGGCCAACCCGCGGCGCGTGCGCCGCCATTCGCGCGAGCAGTATTTCAAGACCGCGGCGCAGATGCACGAGCTGTTTGCCGACCTGCCCTCGGCGCTGGCCCACAGCGTCGAGATCGCGCGGCGCTGCAACCTCTGCCTCGAGCTGGGCAAGGCCCGGCTGCCCGACTTCCCGACCCCGCTGCTGCCCGACGGCCGCCGCCAGCCGATCGCCGAGCACTTCCGCGAGCGCTCGCTGGCCGGGCTCGAGCAGCGCCTCGCCCTGCTCCATCCCGACGCCGGCGAGCGCGCGCGCGAGCGGCCGCGCTACCTCGAGCGGCTCGAGTTCGAGATCGCGACGATCGACGAGATGGGCTTCGCCGGCTACTTCCTGATCGTCGCCGACTTCATCGGCTGGGCGCGCGGCAACGGCTGCCCGGTCGGCCCCGGGCGCGGGTCGGGCGCGGGCTCGCTGGTGGCCTGGGCGCTGGGCATCACCGACCTCGACCCGCTGCGCTACCGGCTGCTGTTCGAGCGCTTCCTAAACCCCAAGCGGGTGTCGATGCCCGACTTCGACATCGACTTCTGCCAGGCCAACCGCGACCGCGTCATCGACTACGTCAAGGCCAAGTACGGCCGCGACGCGGTCAGCCAGATCGCGACCTTCGGCACGATGGCGGCCAAGGCCGCGCTGCGCGACGTCGGCCGCGTGCTGGGCATGAGCTACGGCCATGTCGACAGCATCGCCAAGCTGATCCCGGCGCCGCCGGGCAAGACGGTGACCCTGGCCCGGGTGCCCGAGGCGCCCGAGCCCGGGCTGGTCTACGCCCGCCGGGAGGAGCCCGAGATCGACCGCCGCGAGGCGGCCGACGAGGAGGTCGCCGGGCTGCTCGCGCTGGCCACCCGCGTCGAGGGCCTGGTGCGCAACGTCGGCATGCACGCCGGCGGCGTGCTGATCGCGCCGGGCCGGATCACCGACTTCTGCCCGCTCTACCAGCAGCCCGGCAGCGACAGCGCGGTCAGCCAGTTCGACAAGGACGACGTCGAGGCCATCGGCCTGGTCAAGTTCGACTTCCTCGGCCTGGCCACGCTGACCATCCTCGAGCTGGCCCGCGAGTTCATCGCGCGCGACCCGGCGCGCCGCGACTTCGCCTACGAGCACCTGCCGCTCGACGACGCGGCGGTCTACCAGTTGTTCGCCGAGGGCCTGACCGAGGCCGTGTTCCAGTTCGAATCGCCGGGCATGCAGCGCATGCTGCGCGAGGCGCGGCCCAGCCGGCTCGAGGACCTGATCGCCCTCAACGCGCTCTACCGCCCGGGGCCGATGGACCTGATCCCCAGCTTCGTCGCCCGCAAGCAGGGCCGCGAGCCGGTGAGCTACCCGCACCCGCTGGTCGAGCCGGTGCTGGCCGAGACCTACGGCATCATGGTCTACCAGGAGCAGGTCATGCTGGTGGCGCAGATCCTGGGCGGCTACTCGCTGGGCGGCGCCGACCTGCTGCGCCGCGCGATGGGCAAGAAGAAGGCCGAGGAGATGGCCGAACATCGCGAGACCTTCCGTGCCGGCGCGCTCGCCCAGGGCATCGGCGCGGCGCAGGCCGACGAGGTCTTCGACCTGATGGAGAAGTTCGCCGGCTACGGCTTCAACAAGAGCCACGCCGCGGCCTACTCGCTGCTGGCCTATCACACGGCCTGGATCAAGGTCCACCACCCGGCCGAGTTCTACGCCGCCAACATGAGCGTCGAGCTCGACGACACCGACAAGCTGCGCGTGCTCTGGCAGGACGCGCGGCGCTTCGGGGTGGCCTTCGACGCGCCCGACGTCAACCACGGCACCTGGCGCTTCGAGCCGGTGGGCGCGCGCCGCATCCGCTACGGGTTGGGCGCGATCAAGGGCACCGGGCAGGCGGCGATCGAGGCCGTGGTCGCCGCGCGCGAAGCGGGCGGCCCCTTTCGCAGCCTGTTCGACTTCGCCGCGCGCGTCGACCGCCAGCGCGTCAACAAGCGCGTCGTCGAGGCGCTGATCAAGGCCGGTGCCTTCGACGCGCTGCACACCGACGCGGCGGCCGCCGCCGATGCCGGCCGCCGGCCCGCGCTGCTGGCCAGCGTCGCCCTGGCCTACGACTGGGCCGAGGCGCAGCAGGCCCACGCGCACCAGGGCGGCCTGTTCGACGCCGACCCCGACACCCACGCCGCGAGCACGCAGGAGCCGCCGCTGGTCGCCGCCGAAGCCTGGGGCGTGCGCGAGCGCCTGCTGCTCGAGCGCCAGGCGCTGGGCCTGCACCTGTCGGGCCATCTCTACGACGCCCACCGCGACGAGCTGCGCCGCTTCGTGCGCCGCAGCGTCGCCGAACTGGCCGACACGCGCGAGCCGCAGCTCGCCGCGGGCATCGTCACCGAGCTGCGCATCGTCAACGGCCAGCGCGGGCGCGTGGCCCTGTTCAAGCTCGACGACGGCAGCGCGGCGGTCGAGGCGGTGATCGGCGAGAGCCTGCTCGAGCAGGTGCGCGACTGGCTGCGCGACGACGAGGCGGTCGTCGTGCAGGCGCGCGTGCAGCCCGACCGCTACGGCGGCGGCCAGCGGCTGGCCGTGCAGCAGATCTGGGACGTGGCTGCGGCGCGCTGCCGCCATGCGCGGCACCTGAGCGTGGTCGTCGACGACGAGACGCCGCCGGTGGCCGAGATCCTGAAGGAGTATCCGCCGCGGCGCGTGCGCGTCGGCGAGGACGGGGAGGAACTGCTGCAGGGCCTGCCGCTGCGCCTGCGGCTGCGCCGCGGGCAGGCCGTGGCCGAGATCGACCTCGGCCCGGCGGCGCGCTTCTACCCCAGCGATGCGGCGCTGGCGCGCTGGGCGCGCTGCAGCCGTGGCGGTGCGCAGCTCGTCTACGAGGCCGAGGCCGACACCGTGCACTGACCGCTGACCGGCGGCGGTGCGCGCCGCCGGCCCCGGTGCGCGCCGGGCTTCAGCGCTGGGCTTCAGCGCCGGTTGGCCGCGGCTGGTTCGGCGGCGGCAGCGGCGGGCGTGGCCGTGCGCGGCAGCGCGGTGTAGGTCTGGCCGCCGACCGTCAGGCCGCCGGCCGACAGCCGCACTGCGCTGCCCTCGCCGACGCCGCGCACGCGCGTGATCAGGTCGGTCCAGTCCCTGAACGGGCCGGCGCGGCGTTCGTCGAGGATGCGCTGCGACATCGCCGGGCCGACCCCGCGGATGCTCTCGAGCTGGGCCTGGGTGGCCTGGTTGACGTCGACCGCGGCCTGGGCGGCAAGGCTCAGCGCGGCGAGGGCGGCAGCGGCAATCAGCATGCGGATCATGGCGGGCTCCTTCAGCGGTGGGTGGCAGGGGGTGGTTCAGGCCTGCACCGGGGTCCGGGTGTGGGCGTGGTGCTGGCCTGGCTGCGATTGTTCGCAGCCGACCCCGGCTTGCCATCCACCGCGCGGGCCACACCGAAGGGGGGCCTGCGGCTCAGGCTCAGTCGGCCAGGAACTGCTGCAGCAGCCTGGCGACGAAGCGCGCGCGCTGCTGGCGCTGCGCCGGGCTGCCCTGCGCGGCCAGCAGCGACTCGCCGACGACGTAGCTGTAGACCAGGAAGGCGCGTGCGCGCGCCTCGGCGACGCCGAAGCCCAGCGCCGAGAACAGCTGCGCGATGTAGCCGATGCGGCTCGCATCGGCCTCGTCGACGGCGTGGCGGGCCATCGCGTCGCGCCGTGCCCAGGCGCGCAGGGCCAGCTCGATGCGCGCGGCGCGCACCGCGGCGCGACCGCGCAGGGGCAGCGAGAGCACGTCGCGCAGTTGCTCGCGCGGGTCGGCGCTGGCGCTCTCGAGACGGGCCGTGAGCTGCTCGGTGCTGCGCTCGCGCCAGGCCTGCAGGACGCGGCGCAGCAGCTCCCCGCGGTCGCGGAAGTGCCAGTAGAAGCTGCCGCGGGTGACGCCGAGCTGCGTCGCGAGCAGGTCGACGCGGACATGGTCGATGCCCTGGTCGACCAGCACCTCGGTGGCCGCGTCGATCCAGGCCGCCGGCGTCAGCGACGGCCGGGCGGGCTCGGCGCGGCGGCGTGGGGCGCGCGCCGGGGCGGCCTTCGGGAGCCGATGGGCGGTCTCGTCCATCACCCGATGATGCCATGCATGGCTGTATGGAAGCCGGTAGAAACCCGAGTATCGGGAGCAGACGAAGAGACCTACGATTCGGCCCGATACATACACAAGTGTATGGAACACGCGCTGCACCCGGACTGGTTGGACGATCCGCGCTGGCTGGCCCCGCCGCGCGCGCTGCTGCGCGACGGCGGCGACGGCAGCTTCGTGCTGAGCTCGCCCGAGCCGCTGCAGCCCTACGCGCGCTGCGTCGGCGAGTGGCTCGAGCACTGGGCCGGGCGCACGCCCGAGGCCCCGGCGTTTGCCGAGCGCGACGCCGCCGGCGGCTGGCGCCGGCTGAGCTGGGCGCAGACCCGGGCCCAGGTCGGCCGCCTCGCCCAGGGCCTGCTCGACCTCGACCTCGCGCCGCAGGCGCCGATCGTCGTGCTCTCGGACAACGCCCTCGACCACCTGCTGCTGCTGCTCGCCGGCATGCATGTCGGGCGTGCGGTGTGCACGGTGTCGAGCGCGTACAGCCGGCTGACCCGGGACTGCACCAAGATCCACGCGATCCTCGACGCGCTCGGCCCGGCGCTGGTCTACGCCAGCGACGCCGCGGTCTACGCGCCGGCGGTTGCCGCCTGCGCGCCGCGCGTGCCGGTCGTCTACAGCCGCGGCGCCGAGACCCGGCCCGGTGCGCTCGCCTTCGACGCGCTGCTGCGCAGCGCCGAAGGCCCGGCGGTGCGCGCGGCGTGCGCGGCCGTCACCGCCGACACGCACGCCAAGTACCTGCTGACCTCGGGCTCGACCGGGCAGCCGAAGGTGGTCGTCAACACCCACCGCATGCTGTGCGCGAACCAGCAGGCCATCGCGCAGGTCTGGCGCTTCCTCGACCACGAGCGCCCGGTGCTGGTCGACTGGCTGCCCTGGAGCCACACCTTCGGCGGCAACCACAACCTCAACCTGGTGCTGCGCAACGGCGGCACGCTGGTCATCGACGAAGGGCGGCCGGCGCCGGGGCTGGTCGAGCGTTCGCTGGCCAACCTGGCCGAGGTCCAGCCGACGATCTGGTTCAACGTGCCGCGCGGCTTCGACATGGCGCTGCCGCTGCTCGAGGCCGACGCCGCGCTGGCGCAGCGCGGGTGTTCGCGCGCCTGCGCGTCGTCTTCTACGCCGGCGCGGCGCTGCCGCAGGCGACCTGGGACCGGCTGCAGGCGCTGGCCCTGCGGGTGCGCGGCGAGCCGGTCTGGCTGACCACCTCCTGGGGCTCGACCGAGACCGCGCCGGCGGTGACCAGCGCGCACTGGGGGCTCGAGCGCGCCGGCGTCATCGGCGGCGTGCTGCCCGGGCTCGAGCTGAAGTTCGTGCCCGCCGGCGACAAGCTCGAGCTGCGCGTGCGCGGCGTCAGCGTCTTCCCCGGCTACCGCAATTCAGCGGCGTTGACGGCCCAGGCCTTCGACGACCAGGGCTACTACCGCATCGGCGACGCCGGCCGCCTGGCCGACCCCCGGCAGCCCGAGCGCGGCGTCGTCTTCGACGGCCGCGTCGCCGAGGACTTCAAGCTCGCCAGCGGGACCTGGGTCTCGGTGGGCACGCTGCGCGTGCGCGTGGTCTCGGCGCTGGCGCCCTACGCGCAGGACGTCGTCGTCACCGGCCACGACCGCGACGAGGTCGGCGTGCTGGTCTTTCCGAGCGCGCAGGCCGCGGCCCTGCCGCCGGAGGCGCTCGCGCGCGAACTGGCCGCGGCGCTGGGCCGCCTGCGCGCGCAGGGCGGCGGCTCGTCACAATACCCGGCGCGGGCCCGGCTGCTGGCCGAGCCGCCGAGCGTCGACGCCGGAGAAATCACCGACAAGGGCTACCTCAACCAGCGCGCCGTGCTCGTGCGGCGCGCAGCCGAGGTCGCCGCGCTCTACGCCGGCGGCCCCGGCGTGATCACCCCCGACTGAACCCGCGCCGCACGCGCATCGCCCTCGAGCCGGGCGCTGGCGGTCGGCCCCACCCAGGAGCAGCAACGATGGCAGCAGGCCAGTACCAGGCATTCGACGATGTCCACCTGATCGACGGCGTGCGCACGCCGCTGGTCGACTACATGGGCGCATTCGCCGACGCCAACCCGATCGACCTGGGCATCAAGGCCGCCCGCGCGGTGTTCGCGCGCAGCGGGGTGGCCGCCACCGAGGTCGATAGCGTGCTCGCCGGCAACATGGCCCCGGGCGGCTTCGACCAGTACATGCTGCCGCGCCACATCGGCCTGTACGCCGGCGTGCCCGTCGAGGTGCCGGCGCTGATGGTCCAGCGCATCTGCGGCACCGGCTTCGAGCTGTTTCGCCAGGCCGGCGAGCAGATCAGCGCCGGTGTCGCCAGCCTTGCGCTGGTCGTCGGTGCCGAGTCGATGACGCGCAACCCGATCGCCGCGTTCGACCACCGCGGCGGCTTCCGGCTCGGCGCCGGCGTGGCCTTCAAGGACTACCTCTGGGAGGCCCTGACCGACCCGGCGCCGGCGATCACGATGATCCACACCGCCGAGAACCTCGCGCAGCGCTATGCGATCACGCGCGCCGAGGTCGACGCCTGGGCCGCGCGCTCGTTCGCGCGCGCGCTGGCTGCGCAGCAGGCCGGCTGGTTCGACGGCGAGACCGTGGCCGTCGCCGCCGAGACCTTCGAGCTGGCCGGCTACCGGCCGCGGCAGCTGCGGCTGGCCGGCAAGGTCGAGCGCGTCGAGCGCGACACCCACCCGCGGCCGACCCCGCCCGAGGCGCTGGCCCGGCTGCGCCCGGTGTTCGAGGGCGGCGTGCAGACCGCGGGCAACAGCTCGGCGCTGACCGACGCCGCGGCTGCCGCGCTGGTCGGCAACGGCGCGGCGGTCGGGCGCTGGGGCGGCCGGCCGCTGGCGCGCATCGCCGCCGCGGCGGTGGTCGGCGTGCCGCCCGAGATCATGGGCATCGGCCCGGCCCCGGCGATCCGCCGGCTGCTCGCCGGCAGCGGCGTGCCGCTGGCCGCCGTCGCCCGCTTCGAGATCAACGAGGCGCAGGGCGCGCAGACGCTGGCTGTGGCGCGCGAGCTCGGGCTCGACCCGGACCGGCTCAACGTCCATGGCGGCGCGATCGCGCTGGGCCACCCGCTGGCGGCCACCGGGGTGCGGCTGACGGTCAGCGTCGCGCGCCAGCTGCGCGACATCGGCGCGCGCTGGGGCATCGCCTCGGCCTGCGTCGGCGGCGGCCAGGGCATCGCGCTGCTGGTCGAGAACCCGCAGGCCGGCGCCGGCTGAGGCGGCGCGCCCGCCAGCACTACATCGACAGCGAGCCCTCGCGAAACCCGCTCTTGTCGAGCCAGACGTTGACCAGCACGGCGCGGCCGGCGCGCGCGAGCTCGCTGGCGCGCTGCAGCGCCGGGCCGATGTCCTCGTTGCGCTGCACGAGCAGGCCGGCGGCGCCGAAGCCGGCGGCGACCTCGTGGTAGGCGCTGCGCGCGAGCACGGTGGCGACGTCGTCGCCGAGCAGCTTGACCTGCTCGCGCGCGATCTGCGTCCAGCCGGCGTCGTTGCCGACCACCGCGATCACCGGCAGCCGCTGCCGCACGAAGCTGTCGAACTCGGCCAGGCTCCAGCCGCAGGCGCCGTCGCCGAAGACGATCCAGACCTCGCGGCCGGGCTGCTCGGTCGCGCAGCCCAGCGCGAAGCCGGCACCCACGCCCAGCGTGCCGAAGGCGCCCGGGTCGAGCCAGGCCAGCGGCCCGCGCGGGCGCAGCACGTAGCTCGCGGTGCCGACGAAGTCGCCGCCGTCGGCGACGAAGATCGCGTCGTCGGCGGCCGCCGCGTCGAGCGCGCGCAGCAGCGCGAGCGGGTTGACGTATTCGCCGCGCTGCGCCGCGTCGCGCTCGATCTCGACCTCGCGCGCGCGGTCGCGCTCGCCCAGCGCCGCGCACCAGTCGGCCCAGCGCGGCGGCGGCGCGGCCTGCAGCGCGGCCAGCCGCTGCAGGGTCTGCCCGGCATCGCCGATCACGGCGACGTCGGGGCGGCGGTTGAGGCGCGCGTCGCGCGCGCTGCGGTTGGCGGCGATCAGCGTCGCGCCGCGCCGCACATGGCGGCCGTAGTCGAGCCGGAAGTCGCAGGGCACGCCGGCCAGCAGCACGCAGTCGGCCTCGCGCAGCGCCTGGCGGCGGGCGTGGCGTCGCTGCAGCGGGTGGTCGCGGCCGAGCAGCCCGCGCGCCATGCCCGAGAGGTAGACCGGCACGCCCAGGCGGCCGACGGCCGCGGCCAGCGCCTGCACCTGGCTCGCGTCGACCACCGCCTGGCTGCCGATCACCGCCAACGGCCGCTCGGCGCGGCGCAGCGCCGCTGCCGCCTGCGCCAGCGCCGCCTCGCCGGGCATCGGCGTGAGCACCGGGCGGACCGCAGTGGCCGTGGCCTCGGCGCTGCCGGCGAGCATGCGCTCGGCGTGACGCTGGAGGTACCAGCGCAGCGCGCGCTCGGCCAGGCTGCGGCCCTTGCCGGCGGCCTCGGCGTACCACTGGCGGATCGAGGCCTCGTCGTAGAGCAGGTCGACCGGGGTCTCGACGAAGACCGGCCCCGGCACGCCCTCGCGGGCGAGCGCGAAGGCCTCGGCGACCGCGGGGCCGAGGTCGCGCACGCGGCGCACCGCGATGAAGCGCTTGACATGCGGGGCGACCAGCGGCCGCTGGGCGATGTCCTGCAAGGCGCCGCGGCCCTGCAGCGCGGTCGGCGCCGCACCGCCGAGCACGACCAGCGGCGACTGCGCAAGCTGCGCGTTCTTCAGCGCGGTGATGATGTTGGTGATGCCGGGGCCGGCAGTCACCGCAGCGACCCCGGGCCGCCCCGACAGCCGCGCCGCGGCGTCGGCGGCGAAGACCGCGGTGGCCTCGTCGCGCACGTCGACGATGCGCACGCCGCGCGCCCGGGCGCCGGCGAGGATCGGCGAGATGTGGCCGCCGCACAGGGTGTAGACATGGCGCACGCCATGCGCGACCAGGGCCTCGGCGACGCGGTCGCCACCGTGGCGCACGGGCAGCGCGGCAGTCACCGCGGCACCCCGCGGCCCGGTCCCGCCAGGCGGGAATGAGCCCCTACGGGCGGCCGGGCAGGGCTCACTGGGGCACCCTCGGGCCTGCGGCCCGGTCCCGCCAGGCGGGAATGAGCCCCTTCGGGCGGCCGGGCAGGGCTCATGCCCAGACCACCCGCTGGCCGCTGGCGTACCAGCCTTCGACTGCCGCTTCGCTGGCCTGCTCGATGCGGGCGCGGCGGATCTTCATCGTCGGCGTCAGGCAGCCGTTGTCGATGGTCCAGGGCTCGCGGGCGACGACGATCATCTGCAGCCGCTCGTGGCCCTGGAGCCTGGCGTTGACGCGCTCAAGCAAGGCCGACAGGCGCTGCTGCAGCTCGATGCGGGCGGCGGCGCGCTGCGCGTCGTCGCTCAGCCGCGCGCGCAGCTCCTCGGCCAGCACGACCAGCGCGTAGGGCGCAGCGCGGCCGAGGCCGCCGACCAGGCAGGACTCGACCAGCCCGCTGGCGTTGATCAGGTTCTCGATCGGCGCCGGCGCGACATACTTGCCCTTGGCGGTCTTGAACAGCTCCTTCTTGCGCCCGGTCAGGCGCAGCAGGCCGTCGGCGCGGCGCTCGCCGAGGTCGCCGGTGCGGAAGTAGCCGTCGGCGGTGAACGACTCGGCGGTGAGCTCGGGCTGCTTGTAGTAGCCGCTGAACTGCCCGGGCGACTTGATCAGCACCTCGCCGTCGTCGGCGATGCGGACCTCGACGCCGGGCAGCGGAGCGCCGACCCAGCCCGGCTCGCTGCAGCCCTCGCGCGAGCTGTGCGAGTACGAGTTGTCCTCGGTCATGCCGTAGCCCTCGTAGAGCTTGAGCCCCAGCCGCCGGTACCAGCGGATCAGCTCGGCCGGCAGCGGCGCCGAGCCGCTGCCGGCGATGCGCACCGCATCGAGCCCGAGACCGGCGAGCACCCTGCGGGCGACCAGCCGCCCGACCAGGGGCAGGGTCAGCAGCCGCTCGAGCCGCGCCGGCGGCATCTTCGCGTGCACGCCGAGCTGGAACTTGAGCCACAGCCGCGGCACCGACATGAAGACCGTCGGCCGCGCGCGCCGCAGGTCGGCGACGAAGGTGTCGATCGACTCGGCGAAGTACAGCCGGGTGCGGCCGTCGACCAGCGCCGCGCCCGCGCCCCACGAGCGCTCCATGCTGTGCGCCAGCGGCAGGTACGACAGGGCGCGGTTGGCGCCCTCGCCCAGGCGCGCGCGCAAGTCGGCGACGATGCCGGCGACCGCGCGCGAGAAGGCGTCGAAGCGCACCATCACGCCCTTGGGCGTGCCGGTCGAGCCGGAGGTGTAGATCAGCATCGCGAGCTCGTCGCCCGCGCGCGCGGGCTGGCCGGGCAGCGCCGGCGTGCGCGCGACGAGCTCGTCCCAGCGCGGGTGCGGCGTCGGCGGCGCCAGCGGCAGCGCGATGCACGGCAGGCCCGCGGGCACGCCCGCGCTCTGCTGCGGCCAGAGGTCGAGCTTGCCGACGAACAGCGCGCTGGCCTCGCTGTGGTCGAGCACGTAGCGCACGGTGTCGGCGGTCTCGGTCGGGAAGATCGCCACCGTCGTGTAGCCGCCGATCCAGATCGCCAGCTCGGCGATCACGAAATGCGCGCAGTTCTTCGACAGGATCGCCACCCGCGCGCCGCGCGGCAGCCCCAGCGACTGCAGGTGCGCGGCCATGCGCCGGGCCTGGTCGACGACCTCGGCCCAGGTGTAGTCGACGACCCGAGCGCCGCCCACGGGCTGCGTCAGCAGCACCTGCGCGGGGCGCTGGGCGGCATGGGCCCAGACATGGTCGAGGATCAGGCGGTCGTCCACGCGCGCTCCGGTTGAGGGCACAGGGCCGCAGGGTAGCCGCAGCGCGGCGCCGCCGGCAAGCGGAGTATCCACCGGTCGCAGCGGGCACCACGGCCGCGTCGCCGAGAATGCCGGCCATGCCGACCGAGACCGCCGCCGTCGCCGCCGAGCCTGGCGCCCGCCCGGCGGCCGAGCGCGCTGCCGAACGCGCGGCCGAACGCGCGGCCGAGCTGCGCGCGCTGGTCCGCCACCACGACCAGCGCTACCACGTGCTCGACGCGCCGCAGACCCCCGACGCCGACTGCGACCGGCTGCTCCAGGACCTGCCGGCGATCGAGGCCGCAGACCCGGCGCTGCGCGGCGCCGACAGCCCGGCCCAGCGCGTCGGCGGCGCGGTCCTCGCGGGCACGCGCTACGAGCAGCCGCAGCGAGACCGACGCCGGCGGGGGCGGCGCGCTGCCGTGGTTGATCGCCGCCAAGGTCGAAGAGCCGACGGGCCACCGCGAGCTCGTCGCCCGGCTGCGCGCAGCTGGCGTCGACTGGGACGGGTCGGCCGGTGCCCCGGCGGCGGCCGTGCTGCCGCTGGTTGGCGCCGATCAGGCCCAGGCCACCCACAGCGCGACCGCGGCGCCGCCCAGCGCGAGGTAGGCCAGGCAGGGCAGCAGGGTGCGGCGCAGCACCTCGCCCTCGCGCCCGGCCAGGCCGACGGTGGCGGCGCCGGCGACGATGTTGTGCGGGCTGACGATGTTGCCGACCGCCGCGCCGAAGGTCTGCGCGGCCAGCAGCGTGGCCACCGGCAGGCCCAGCGCGAGCGCGGTCTGGGCCTGCAGCGCGGTGAACAGCACGTTCGACGCGGTCGCCGAGCCGGTCACGAAGCTGCCCAGCGCGCCGACCGCCGGCGCGACCCACGGCCAGGCGTCGCCGAGGCCGGCGACCGCGCCGCGCTCGAGCGCGCCGATCATGCCGGCGTGCAGCATCAGCCGCGACAGCAGCAGCATGGCCAGCAGCGCGACCGTGACCGGCAGCAGCCGGCGCGCCGAGTCCGCCAGCGCGCTGGCCACCGCCCGCGGCGCGACGCCTTGCAGCCGGGCGCCGACCAGCAGCGCGGCCAGCAGCAGCGTGCCCGGGTGCGACAGCCACTGCGTGCCCGCGCCGTAGCGCCCGAACAGCGACCAGGTGAACGCGGCCTCGGCCAGCAGCTCGCGCAGCGGCGCCACCGCGCGCGTGGCGACCACCAGCAGGACCAGCACGAGGTAGGGCGCGAGCGCGCGCAGCAGCGCACCGCGCGCCGCCCCCGCCGGCCTGGCGAGGCCG
>Ga0208100_100439_pt1 | contig 16359 bp, 16 predicted proteins | sample SubbioR11_8A_Aug_FD_184817 | JGI IMG/M metagenome (GOLD analysis project Ga0208100, IMG submission 184817) | Serpentinite rock and fluid subsurface biosphere microbial communities from McLaughlin Reserve, California, USA - CR11_8A_Aug (SPAdes) | ecosystem: Environmental > Terrestrial > Deep... | reverse complement strand
CGACGCCGCGCGAGGCCCCGCCATGATCCGCAGCCGCCACCTGCTCGACCGCCCGTCGGCGTGGCAGCGGCTGCGGCCGCTGCTCGGCGGCTTCGACGGCTGGCTGCTGCTGGCCATCGCGCTGCTGGCTGCGATCGGGCTGGTCGCGATGTACTCGGCCGGCCACGACCACGGCACGCGCTTTGCCGGCCACGCGCGCAACCTGGCCATCGCGCTGGGCGTGCTGCTGCTGGTCTCGCAGGTGCCGCCGCAGCGGCTGATGTCGGCGGCGGTGCCGCTGTACGTGCTGGGGCTCGCGCTGCTGGTGGCCACCGATCTGTTCGGCATCACCCGCAATGGCGCGCAGCGCTGGCTCGACCTCGGCCCGCTGGTGATCCAGCCCAGCGAGATCATGAAGCTCGCGCTGCCGCTGATGCTGGCCTGGTGGTACGCCCGCCGCGACGCCCAGCCGCGCTGGCGCGACCACGCCGGGGCCGCGGCGCTGCTGCTGCCGCCCTTCCTGCTGATCGCCAGCCAGCCCGACCTGGGCACCGGCCTGCTGGTGCTGAGCGCCGGCGTGTTCGTGATCTTCTGCGCCGGGCTGCCGTGGCGCCTGGTGCTGCCGGCGCTGGCGCTGGGCGCGGCCGCGCTGGTCGCGCTGCTGGGCTTGGGCGACACGCTGTGCCGGCCGGGCCTGGACTGGATCGTGCTCGCGGAGTACCAGAAGACGCGCGTGTGCACGCTGCTCGAGCCGGGTGCCGACCCGCTGGGCGCCGGCTTCCACGTGCTGCAGAGCACGATCGCGATCGGCTCGGGCGGGCTGTGGGGCCAGGGCTTCATGGCCGGCACCCAGACCCACCTCGAGTTCATCCCCGAGCGCACCAGCGACTTCATCTTCGCGACCTACGCCGAGGAGTTCGGCCTGGCCGGCGTCTTCGTGCTGCTGGCGGCGTACCTGCTGCTGATCCTGCGCGGCCTGACGATCGCGCTGGAGGCACCCACGGCGTTCTCGCGCCTGCTCGCCGCGGCGCTGACGCTGGGCGTCTTCGTCCACGTCTTCGTCAACATCGGCATGGTCAGCGGCATCCTGCCGGTGGTCGGCATGACCCTGCCCTTCCTCAGCTACGGCGGCACGGCGCTGCTGACGCTGGGCCTGAGCCTGGGCATCCTGTTGGCCATCGCGCGCAGCCGCCGGCTGATGCCGAGCTGAGGCCGAGCCGCGCCTCAGCCTTCGCCAGCCGCGCCGCCGCTGGGAAAGCGCACCGTGAAGCACGCGCCCGGCGGGCTGGCGTCGGCCTGCGGCTGCGGATGGGCGTCAGCCACGCTGACCGCAGCGCCATGCTGGGCCGCGATCTCGCGCACGATCGCCAGCCCCAGGCCGCTGCCCTCGACCTGGGTGCCCAGGGCCCGGTAGAACGGCCGGAAGACCAGCTCGCGCTCGGCCTCGGGGATGCCGGGGCCGCTGTCCTCGACCTGCAGCACCAGCGCGGCGGCCGCCGCGTCATGGGCCACGCGCACCGTCACCGTGCCGCCGGGCGGCGTGTACTGCAGCGCGTTGTCGACCAGGTTGCGCACCAGCTCGCGCACCAGCACCGGCTGGCCGCGCAGCGCCGGCAGCGGCGCGTGGGCCGCCGGCCCCTCGTAGCCGAGGTCGATGCGCCGGGCCAGGGCGCGCGGCACGAAGTCCTCGACCGTCTCGATGGCCAGCGCCGCCAGCGGCACCTCGCCCAGGCGCAGCGCCTGCTCGCGGTCCTCGGCGCGCGCCATCGCCAGCAACTGGTTGACCATGTGCGCCGCGCGCTCGCTGGCCAGCGCGATCTGCTGCAGCGAGCGGCGCGCGGCCTGGACGTCGCTGCCGGCGTCGATCTCGCGCTGGGCCAGCTCGGCCTGCATGCGCAGCCCGGCCAGCGGCGTCTTGAGCTGGTGCGCGGCGTCGGCCAGGAAGTGCTTCTGCGCGCCGATCGAGTGGTCCAGCCGGGCCAGCAGGTCGTTGATCGCGCGCACCAGCGGCGCGACCTCCTCGGGCGCCTGCTGCTCGTCGATCGGGCTGAGGTCGTGGCTCTCGCGCTCGCGGATGCGCCGCTGCAGCGCGTTGAGCGGGGCGAGCCCGCGCGCCAGCGCGAACCAGACCAGGATCACCGCCAGCGGCAGGATCACGAACTGCGGCAGGATCAGCCCGCGCACGATCTCGGTGGCCAGCTGCGAGCGACGGTCGAGCGTCTCGGCGACCTGGACCAGCGGCGCGACCTCGCCGGCGTGCAGCGGCAGCGCCAGCCACAGATAGGCCACACGCAGCGGCTCCTCGCCCAGCGCGTCGTCGCGAAAGCGCAGCGTGTGGCCGTGGCCGTCGGGCTCGAGCGGCACGCGCAGGCGGCGCTCGCCGGCCACCGGCTCGCCGTGCAGGCCACGCACCTGGAAGTAGACCCGCCCGGCGCCCTCGCCGCGCATGGCCTCGGCGATCAGCCCCGGCACGTCAGGCGAGATAGCCAGCTCGCGCGGCGACGCGGTGGTCACGACCACCCGCTGCGCGACCGCGCGCGCGACGTCGCCGAGCTCGCGGTCGTACGGCCGGTTGGCGATGCCCTGCGCGACGACCCAGGTCAGGCCCATGCTCATCGGCCACAGCAGCAGCAGCGGGGCGAGCATCCAGTCGAGGATCTCGCCGAGCAACGAGCGCTGCTCGGGGCGCCGCGGCGGCATCGTCAGCACGCCAGCGCCGCCGCCACGGGAGAGCGCGCGCGCTTCAGATCTTCTCCAGGCAATAGCCCAGGCCGCGCACCGTGGCGATGCGGATCGGGCCGTGCTCGATCTTCTTGCGCAGGCGGTGGATGTAGACCTCGATCGCGTTGTTGCTGACCTCGTCGCCCCACTCGCACAGCCGCTCGACGAGCTGGTCCTTGCTGACCAGCCGGCCCGAGCGCTGCAGCAGCACCTCGAGCAGGCCGAGCTCGCGCGCCGAGAGCTCGATCATGCGCTCGTCGATGTAGCACACGCGGCCGGTGGCGTCGAAGCTCAGCGGGCCGTGGCGGATGACGTTGGAGGCCGTGCCCAGCCCGCGGCGGGTCAGCGCGCGCACGCGCGCCTCGAGCTCCTCGAGCGCGAAGGGCTTGGCCATGTAGTCGTCGGCGCCCAGGTCCAGGCCCTTGACGCGCTGCTCGACGCTGTCGGCGGCGGTCAGGATCAGCACCGGCACGCTGCTGCCGCGCGCGCGCAGCCGGCGCAGCACGTCGAGACCGTGCAGCCTGGGCAGGCCGAGGTCGAGGATCACGCAGTCGAACTCGTGCGCGGCCAGCGCGGCGTCGGCCTCGCTGCCGCTGCCGACCTGGTCGACGGCGTAGCCCGAGCTGCGCAGCGAGCGCAGCAGGCCGTCGGCGAGCACCTGGTCGTCCTCCGCTATCAGTATGCGCATTGCCGTGTCTCCTGGCCGGGCGGCCGCTCTGGCGGCGGCGCTGGCGTCGATTCTAGGGACTAGGGACGACTAGGGACGCCGCCCCGGCCGGGCCTCAGGGGCGAACCCCGCCACTGTTGTTCCATACAGTTGTGCAAGAATGCGCCCCCACCCCCGGAGAAGCCCATGGACGCACCTGCCACCGCGCTCAACCCCGACAAGGCCAAGGCCCTGCAGGCCGCCCTCGCGCAGATCGACAAGCAGTTCGGCAAGGGCTCGATCATGCGCCTGGGCGAGGGCGAGAAGGTCGAGGACATCCAGGTCGTCTCGACCGGCAGCCTGGGCCTGGACATCGCGCTGGGCGTGGGTGGCCTGCCGCGCGGGCGCGTCGTCGAGATCTACGGCCCCGAGAGCTCGGGCAAGACGACGCTGACGCTGCAGGTCATCGCCGAGATGCAGAAGCTCGGCGGCGTCTGCGCCTTCATCGACGCCGAGCACGCGCTCGACGTGCAGTACGCGCAGAAGCTCGGCGTCAACCTGCGCGACCTGCTGATCAGCCAGCCCGACACCGGCGAGCAGGCCCTCGAGATCGTCGATGCGCTGGTGCGCTCGGGCGCGGTCGACCTGATCGTCGTCGACTCGGTGGCCGCCCTCACGCCCAAGGCCGAGATCGAGGGCGAGATGGGCGACAGCCTGCCCGGGCTGCAGGCGCGCCTGATGAGCCAGGCGCTGCGCAAGCTGACCGCGTCGATCAAGAAGACCAACACGATGGTCATCTTCATCAACCAGATCCGCATGAAGATCGGCGTCATGTTCGGCAACCCCGAGACCACCACCGGCGGCAACGCGCTGAAGTTCTACGCCTCGGTGCGTCTGGACATCCGCCGCACCGGCAGCATCAAGCGCGGCGAGGAAGTCATCGGCTCGGAGACCAAGGTCAAGGTCGTCAAGAACAAGGTCAGCCCGCCGTTCAAGACCGCCGAGTTCGACATCCTCTACGGCGAGGGCATCAGCCGCGAGGGCGAGATCGTCGACCTCGGCGTCACTACCAAGGTCGTCGACAAGAGCGGCGCCTGGTACGCCTACCAGGGCGAGAAGATCGGCCAGGGCAAGGACAACGCGCGCGAGTTCCTGCGCGAGAACGCCGAACTCGCCCGCGAGATCGAGAACCGGATCCGCGTCGCGCTCGGCGTCGTGCCGCTGGGCGCGGCCGCCGAGGGCGGCTGAGCGCAGCCGGCTGCGCGCCGCACGAGGGCCAGCCGCGGGCCAGCCGATGGACGCCACCGCGATGCGCGCGCGCGCGCTGCAGTGGCTCGCGCAGCGCGAGCACAGCCGCAGCGAGCTGCGGCGCAAGCTGCTGCGCCGGCCGCTGGCGGCTGCGGCCCAGCCCGACCCGCGGCCCGACCCCGCCCTCGTCGACCAGCTGCTCGACGCCCTGCAGCAGCAGGGCTGGCTCAGCGACGAGCGCTTCGTCGCCGCGCGCGTGCGCACGCGCGCGCCGCGCCAGGGCCTGCAGCGCATCCGCGCCGAGCTGACCCGCCACGGCCTCGCCCTCGACGCCGACACCGCCGCCGCGCTGCGCGAGAGCGAGCTCGCGCGCGCGCGCGAGGTCTGGCAGCGCCGGTTCGGCCAGCCGGCCGCCGACGCCGCCGAGCGCGCGCGCCAGATGCGCTTCCTCGCCGGGCGCGGCTTCGCCGCCGAGGCGATCCGCCGCGCGGTGCCGCGCGCGGCCGACCCCGGCGCCAGCCGGGCCCAGGACCCTGACAACCCTGACGACGAGCCGGCCGCCGACGTCGGCGACGACGACGCCCCGCGCTGAGCCGCGCCAGCGGCAGCGCGTGCTACATTGCGGCGCCGTCGGCCGGCCACCACGCCGCGGGCATGGCCCTGTGCGCCGGGTACCGGCCCCGGCAGGGGCTGCTTCCGCCGCAGGCGTCAGCCTGAGGCCAAACTCGGCTACGACAATGCTGGCCTGCCGGCTGCGCCGTCGCCGCCGCCCGGACCCCGCGTCCACCCACTGCCCGCCAGATCCGATGAAGATCCACGAATACCAAGGCAAGGACATCCTGCGCCAGTTCGGCGTTCCCGTACCCCGCGGCGTGCCCGCGTTCACCGTCCAGGAGGCCGTGGAGGCGGCGCAGAAGCTCGGCGGCAGCGTCTGGGTCGTCAAGGCCCAGATCCACGCCGGCGGCCGCGGCAAGGGCGGCGGCGTCAAGCTCGCGCGCTCGGTCGACGAGGTCAAGGCGCTGGCCGGGCAGATCCTGGGCATGCAGCTCGTCACCCACCAGACCGGCGCGGCCGGCCAGAAGGTGCGCCGCCTGCTGGTCGAGGAAGGCGCCGACATCCGCAAGGAGTACTACGTCGCGGCGCTCACCGACCGCGCGACGCAGAAGGTCGCCGTGATGGCCAGCAGCGAAGGCGGCATGGACATCGAGGAGGTCGCCCACCACAGCCCCGAGAAGATCCTCAAGGTCTACGTCGACCCGCTGGTGGGCATGACCGAGGTGCAGGCCCTCGAGCTCGCGCGCGGCATCGGCGTGCCCGCGGCCAGCCAGGCCGAGGCCGTGACGCTGCTGCAGAACCTCTACCGCTGCTACATGGAGACCGACGCCGCGCTGGCCGAGATCAACCCGCTGATCCTCGAGGGCAACGGCCACCTCAAGGCCCTCGACGCCAAGTTCACCTTCGACAGCAACGCGCTGTTGCGCCACCCCGAGATCGTCGCCTGCCGCGACCTCGACGAGGAGGACGCCGCCGAGATCGAGGCCAGCAAGTTCGACCTCAGCTACATCAGCCTGGAGGGCAACATCGGCTGCCTGGTCAACGGCGCGGGCCTCGCGATGGCGACGATGGACACCATCAAGCTCTTCGGCGGCGAGCCGGCCAACTTCCTCGACGTCGGCGGCGGCGCCACCGCCGAGAAGGTCACCGAGGCCTTCAAGATCATGCTGCGCAACCCCAACGTCAAGGGCATCCTGGTCAACATCTTCGGCGGCATCATGAAGTGCGACACGATCGCCGAGGGCGTGATCGCCGCCTGCCGGGCGGTCAACCTGCAGGTGCCGCTGGTGGTGCGCATGAAGGGCACCAACGAGGACCTCGGCAAGCAGATGCTGGCCGCCTCCGGCCTGCCCATCATCAGCGCCGACACGATGGCCGAGGCCGCCGCGAAGATCGTGGCAGCCGTCAAGTGAGCCCGGAGGAACGACGAACATGAGCATCCTGATCGACAAGGACACCAAGGTCATCACGCAGGGCATCACCGGCAAGACGGGCCAGTTCCACACCCGCATGTGCGCGGCCTACGCCAACGGCAGGCAGTGCTTCGTCGCCGGCGTCAACCCGAAGAAGGCCGGCGAGGACTTCGAGGGCATCCCGATCTACGCCAGCGTCAAGGAAGCCGCGACGCAGACCGGCGCCACCGTCAGCGTGATCTACGTGCCGCCGGCGGGTGCCGCGGCGGCGATCTGGGAGGCCGCCGAGGCCGACCTGGACCTCGCGATCTGCATCACCGAGGGCATCCCGATCCGCGACATGCTCGAGCTGCGCAACAGGATGAAGGCCAAGGAGGCCGCCGGCGGCAAGCGCACGCTGCTGCTGGGCCCCAACTGCCCGGGCACGATCACCCCCGAGGAGCTCAAGATCGGCATCATGCCCGGCCACATCCACAGGAAGGGCCGGGTCGGCGTCGTCAGCCGCTCCGGCACGCTGACCTACGAGGCGGTCGCGCAGCTCACCGAGCTGGGCATCGGCCAGAGCAGCGCGGTGGGCATCGGCGGCGACCCGATCAACGGCTTGAAGCATGTCGACGTGATGCGCCTGTTCAACGACGACCCCGAGACGGATGCCGTGATCATGATCGGCGAGATCGGCGGCCCCGACGAGGCCGAGGCCGCGCGCTGGTGCAAGGCACACATGAAGAAGCCGGTGGTCGGCTTCATCGCCGGCGTCACCGCGCCGCCGGGCAAGCGCATGGGCCATGCCGGCGCGCTGATCAGCGGTGGCGCCGACACCGCCGACGCCAAGCTGGCGATCATGGAGGAGTGCGGCTTCAGGGTCACGCGCAACCCCTCCGAGATGGGCCGGCTGCTGAAGTCGCTGCTCTGATGGCGCGCCGCCGGCCAGGGCCGGCGCTCGCGGCTGACGCTGCGGCAAGTCCGCCGCAGCGCGCGCTCAGCGCCGCTGCGCGACGAGGATCGCGCGCAGCTCGCCCATCGGGTGCAGCACGACCTCGAAGCCGGCCTGTTCCAGCCGCTGGCGGGCCGGCGTGAAGTCGGGGCGGCCGAGGTCGTAGTGGATCTCGCCGACGTAGGTGTCGGCGCGCGCCAATGTCTGCACCGTGGCCTGCTCGAACATGTCGAACTCGGCGCCCTCGATGTTGACCTTGACGAACAGCCGCCGCGCCGGCTCGGCGCGCTCGAACACCGAGGCCAGCGCCAGCGCCTCGATCTCGGTGCTGGCGCCGGTCAGCACGTTCCACGGGCCGCCGCCGGCGATCGTCGTGTGGCCCCAGTTCTGGTCCGACTCGTACAGCCGCAGGCGCCCGTCGTGGCCGCCGACGGCGCACTGGAGCGCCTCGACGCGCCCGTCGAGGCGGTTGAGCAGCGCGCTGGCGCACGACAGCCGCAGCGAGGCCTCGTCGGGCTCGCACAGCAGCGCACGGCAGCCGAAGCGCCGCACCAGCGGCAGCGCGAACGAGCCGACATGCGAGCCGAGGTCGACCACCACGTCGGCGGGCTGCCAGTCCTCGCGGGCGAGCGCGGTGCTCATGAACTGCGAGCCGCAGATCCAGTCCAGGCTGGCCAGGTCGACGCTGTCGCTGCGCAGGATGAAGTCGACATCCATACGGCGGACGATCTCGTGCATCTCGGGGGTCCCATGGCGGTTGGCTGGCGGCAAGGGTAGCAGAGCGGTGGCCGGCCGCGGCAGCCCGGCGGCGCCGGCCGCGCCATGACCGCCGCCGCGCCGCTGCCGCCGCCCGGTGAAGTCGTCGCCGGCTGGCGCCTCGAGCGCCTGCTCGCGCGCGGCGCGGCGTCGGCGCTGTACCTCGCGACCGACGCGCGCACCGGCCAGCATGTCGCGCTCAAGCTGCTCGGCGCGCTCGACGCCGGCGCGTGCGCGCGCTTCGCGACCGAGGCCCAGGCCCTGCGCCGGCTGCGCCACCCAGCGATCGTCGAGGTCCATGCCGCGGGCATCGCCGACGGGCAGGCGTACCTGGCGATGGCCCTGCTGCCCGGCACCGACCTGCGCCGCCACACCCGGGCGGCGCGACTGCTGCCCGAGCCGCTGGTGCTGCGGCTGGGCGCCGACATCGCCGACGCGCTCGCGCAGGCCCATGCGCTGGGCATCGTGCACCGCGACGTCAAGCCGGCCAACCTGGTCTTCGACGCCGCCACGCGGCGCGTCTGGCTCACCGACTTCGGCCTCGCCCGGCTGCACGACGGCGCGCGCACCGACACCGGTGTGCTGCTGGGCACGCCGGCGTTCATGGCCCCCGAGCAGCTCGCCGGCGCCACGGCCACCCCGGCCGGCGACGTCTACGCGCTGGCCGCGACGCTGTTCCAGCTGCTCAGCGGCGCCCTGCCGTGCGAGGCGCCGACGCTGGGTTCCCTGCTGCACGCCCAGGCCGCGGGCGCGGTGCGCCCGCTGGCCCGCCTGCGCCCCGACCTGCCCGCGGCGCTGTCCGCGCTGCTCGCGCAGGCCCTGCAGCCCGCGCCGGCGCAGCGCCCGCCGGCAGCGGCCTTGGCCGACCGCCTGGCCGCCCTGGCCGGCGCGCTGCGCTGAGGCGACGCCGCGCGCGTCGGTTTGGCGAAGAATCCAGCCTGCGCAAGGAGCCCCCCATGGATGAACCCGACCCCAGGCCGCAGACCCCGTTTTCCGAGCTGGTCGCAGCGCTGCAGTGGCACGGCGAGGGCTGCAGCATCGAGCTGCCGGCCGACTGGCTGCAGGGCCGCACCGCCTACGGCGGTCTGTCGGCCGCCCTGTGCCTCGAGGCCAGCCTGCAGGCGCAGGCCGATCTCCCGCCCCTGCGGTCGGCGCAGTTCTGCTTCGTCGCACCGGCCAGTGGTGGCCTGCGCATGGCGCCCAGGGTGCTGCGCCGGGGCAAGTCGACCGTGGTCGTGGGCGTCGACCTCGAAGGCGACAGCGGCCTCGCGGTCCGCGCCACGCTGTGCTTCGGCACCAGCCGCCTGGTCACGCAGGACCATCTGGCGCTGCCCATGCCCGCGCTGCCGGCCCCCGACGCCGCGGCCCAGTATTACCGCTGGCCCGGGCGGCCGAACTTCATGAGCCACTTCGACGGCCGTCTGGCCGCCGGTTCGCTGCCGGGGTCGCCGGGCCAGGCCCCGACCATGACCGTCTGGCTGCGCCACCGCGACAGCGGCGCGGGCCACCCGCTGGTGCGGCTGCTGGCGCTCGCCGATGCCCTGCCGCCGGCTGCGCTGGTCCTGTACGGCCGCACGGTCCCGATCAGCACCATGACCTGGTCGATCGATGTCCTCGACGCCGACGCGCAGAGCCCCGACGGCTGGTGGCTGGCGCAGGCCGTGGCCGACACCGCGCAGCAGGGCTACTCGGCCCAGAGCACCGTCATCTGGAGTGGCGACGGGCGGCCGACGCTGATCGCGCGGCAGAACATCGCCCTCTTCGGATGACGCCTGCGGCGCCGGATCGAGCCCGGGCCCACGCGGTGCTCGCGCCGCAGCGGGCGCCGCGACGACCCGGTTCGAGCGCGCCGCGCTTGCCGCGGTGGCCGCCGGCACTTCAGGCCGCCGGCAGGTCCCGCAGCTTGCCGCGCAGCCGCTTCTTGGCCAGCTCGATCAGCGCGCGGGTCTTGGCTGGCGGCTCGAGGCGGCCCGGCCAAGCCGCGTAGAGCGAGACCGTCGGCAGGCGCACCTGCGGCAGCAGCCGCACGAGGCGGCCGGCCTCGACGTCGGCGCGCAGGGTGAAGTCCGGCGCCCCGAAGACTCCGGCGCCGGCCACGGCGAGCGCGCGGCCGGCGAAGGACGTCGACGAGCTGAGCCGCCCGCGCAGGCGCACGACGACCTCGCGCCGGCCGACCCGGCAGTGCAGCGTCCACGGGCCCGGCAACCGCGTGAAGGCAATCCACTCGTGCTCGGCGAGGTCCTCCGCGCGCTGCGGCGTGCCGCGGGCCTGCAGGTAGGCCGGCGCCGCGGCGCACCAGAGCTGCAGCTCGGCCAGGCTGGCCGCGCGCAGGCTGGAGTCGCGCTGGCCGGTGACCCGCAGGCTGAGGTCGATGTTCTCCTGCACCAGGTCGACGAGCTGATCGGTGGCGAGGTACTCAAGGCGCATCAGCGGATGCGCGGCGGCGTACTCGGCGAGCAGCGGCGCGACGAGCGGCGCAGCGTCGACCGACGACGTGACGCGCAGCAGCCCCGCCAGCTCGCCCTGCCGCGCGCGGGCACGCTCGACGACGCGCCCGGCGTGCGCGAGCAGCTCGCGGCAGTCGGCGAGGAAGGCCGCGCCGGCTTCGGTGATCGCGAGGTGGCGCGTCGATCGCTGCAGGAGCTGCACGCCGAGCTCGCGCTCGAGCGCGGCGACGCCCTGGCTCGCTGCCGACTTGGTCAGCGCCAGCCGCTGCGCGGCCGCGGTGAACGAGCCGGCCTCGGCGACGGTGACGAAGATGCGCAGGCGCGCGAGGTCCATCGCTGCGGGCATGGTGGCCGTTGGATTGTCGAGTTCTGCTGTACGGTCAATTCTCGCTCGAGAGCTTTACCAGAACAATGCAACGAGCGACGATGCGGCCTCGACGACGTATCCCGCGCCGTCCCGACCCGAGGAAAACCAACCCATGTACGTCCTGCTCGGAGCCCACGGCAACATCACTTCGCGCGCGGCTCGCCTGCTGCTGCAGCAGCGGCAGCCCGTGCGCGTGATCGGCCGCAACCCGGCCTCGCTCGCACCGCTGCAGCAGCTCGGTGCGCAGCTCGCCATCGGCGACGCGCAGGACGCGGCGTTCCTGACGCGGGCCTTCGCAGCCGCGAGCGCCGTCTACGCGATGATCCCGCCCGACTACGGCGCGGCGGACATGCGCCGCTCGCAGGCCTTGTTCGGCACCGCCATCGCCGGCGCGCTCGCGCGCAGCGGCGTGCCGCGGGTCGTCAACCTGTCGAGCATCGGCGCCGAGCTGCCCGCCGGCACCGGCCCGATCGTCGGCCTGCACGAGCAGGAGCAACGGCTCGACGCGCTGCCCGGCCTGGACCTGCTGCACCTGCGCCCGGGGTACTTCATGGAGAACCACCTGCACGCCGCCGCCGCCGTGGCCGCGCTCGGCGTGTACCCCTCGCTCGAGCGCCCGGACGTGGCAGTGCCGATGGTCGCCGCCGCGGACATCGCCGCCGTCGTCGCGCGCGAGCTCGTCGAGCCGCGGGCCCGCGGCGTCCTGCACCTGCACGCACCGCGGCGCTACTCGTTCGAGCAGGCGGCGGCGATCCTCGGCAGCGCGATCGGCCGGCCCGCGCTGCGCTACGTGCAGGCGCAGCCGGACCAGGGCCTGGCGGCGCTGCTGCAGCTCGGCTTCTCGCCCGACGCGGCCGCCCGCATGGCCGAGATGGCGCGCTGGCTCTCGGCCGGCACGCCTGCGACGCTGCCCGGGCCCGTGGAGCTGACGCCGACGACGCTCGAGGACTTTGCGCCGCGCTTTCGCGAAGTGTTCGAGGCGCAGGCTCCCGGCCAGCCGCAGGCGGCGCCCGGGGCCGCGGCGGCTCGACCCGGATCCGGCCGCTGACTGCGCGCGGCCGGACTGCGGATGACCCACCCGAGGCTGCCGATCGCGGTGTGTGAGACTCGCAGCCTTGTCATCGCCGGAGCCGCCCATGATCCTCGAGGTCGCCGACATCCGCATTGCCCCGGGCCGACAGGCCGAGTTCGACGCCGCCCTGCAACATGGTCTGCAGACGGTGATCGCCGGCGCCAAGGGCTTGCGCAGCTACCAGGTCAACCGCAGCGTCGAGTCGCCCGAGCGCTACTTGCTGATGATCTGGTGGGATACGCTGGAGAACCACACGGTCGACTTCCGCGGCGGCCCGCTGTTCGCGCAGTGGCGGGCGATCGTCGGGCCCTACTTCGCGGCGCCGCCGGTGGTCGAGCACTTCGAGCTCGTCGACAAGTCGGCCTGAGCTCCTGCACGCGGCGGCCGGTCAGCGCCCGCGCCGAGGGCCGCTGAGCCTGCGCCGAACCGGCGGCCCCGACCCGCTCCTGCGCGCCGAGGCAGAATCGGTGGCCCACGGCGCATATGCGCGCCCGCCCGAACCCCCTGAGCCCCGCCCGCCGCGCGCCATGCACCCCGAGTTCCACGCCGCCGTCGACAAGGGCCGCGCACGCGACAACAACGAAGACGCGGTCGCCCTCGACGAGGCCTGCACGCTGGCCGTGCTGGCCGACGGCATGGGCGGCTACAACGCCGGCGAAGTCGCCAGCGGCATGGCCACCGCGCATATCCGCAGCGAACTCGGCAGCTGGCTGCGCCAGGCCGGCGAGGCCGCCTCGGATGCCGACGTGCGGCGGGCGATGGACATCTGCGTCGACAACGCCAACCGCGCGATCTTCAACGCCGCCAACAGCGACACGCGCTGCGCCGGCATGGGCACGACGCTGGTCGTGGCGGTCTTCCGCGGCGCGCACCTGCTGGTCGGCCATGTCGGCGATTCGCGCGCTTACCGGCTGCGCGCAGGCCGGCTGGCCCGGCTCACGCGCGACCATTCGCTGCTGCAGGAACAGATCGACGCCGGGCTGATCGCGCCCGAGCATGCGGCCTTCGTCGCGCACAAGAACCTGGTCACGCGCGCCGTCGGCGTCGAGGACACCGTGCTGCTCGAGACCCATCTGCACGACGTGCTGCCGGGCGACCTCTACCTGCTGTGCTCCGACGGCCTGTCCGACATGCTCGACGATGCCGAGCTCGCCCGCCTGCTCGCGCCCGAGGCGCCACTGCCACAGTGCGCACGCGGCTTGATCGAAGCCGCCAACGATGCCGGTGGAAAGGATAATATTTCCCTGGTCTTGGCGAGGGTCGCGGCGACTGCGCTTTCCGGCGGGCGCTCATGGTGGCCGTTCCGTCGCTGAGGTCTTCGGTGCGCGCTCGCGCCGGGGCTCGCATCCAACCTGAGGTCTGCGCATGGGCAAGCTGGTCGTCTCGCTCGACGGGGTCGTGATCAAGGAGGTCCAGATCACGAAGGACAAGACCACCCTTGGGCGGCGGCCCTACAACGACATCGTCATCGACAACCTCGCGGTCAGCGGCGAGCACGCGGTACTGCAGATGGCCGGCGCCGAGGTGTTCATCGAGGACCTCAACTCGACCAACGGCACGTACATCAACGGCAAGGCCGTCAAGCGCCAGCTGCTGGCGAACAACGACACGGTCGAGATCGGCAAGTACAAGATCAAGTACCTGGTCAGCGACGGCGTCGACTACGAGCACACGATGGTCATCCGGCCCGGCGCAACGGCGCCGACGCCGGGTTTCGTGCCTTCGCGCACGGCGGCCATGTCGGGCTTCGGCGCGCTCGGCGGCGAGATCGGGCCGGCCCTGGTGCGCGTGCTCAGCGGCGCCGCCGCCGGGCGCGAGGTCAGCCTGACCAAGGTCGTGACCACGGTCGGCAAGCCCGGCGTGCAGGTGGCCTCGATCACCCGCCGCCCGGCCGGCTACGTGCTGGCCCATGTCGAGGGCAGCGCGCGACCCAGCGTCAACGGCGCGCCGCTGGTCGGCGACACACTGCCGCTGCGCAACGGCGACGTCATCGAGCTCGCCGGCACCCAGCTCCAGTTCGTCCAGGTCTGAGCGTGCTCTGCGCGCGCGGCCCGCAGGCTTGAGCCTGCACCGGCCGCCGCGGCGTGAAGTTGTCACGCCGCCGGCGGCGTGGCGGACCGGCGGCGCCAGGACTCGCACGCAGCGCGTATTCCCCCGCTTGCCGCGCCGCCGGCGGGCCAGCACCATCGGTGGCATGTTGTCACTCGATTCGCCCGGCGCGCTGGCCGGCGCCGGCGCTGTCACGGCCCCCTCTCCCGCGGCCACCCCTGCCCTGGTCGTGCGCGTGCTCGGCTGCTCGGGCTCGATCGCCGCGGGCAGCCGCACGACCGCCTTCCTGGTCGACAGCGACCTGCTGGTCGACGCCGGCACCGGGGTCGGCGACCTCACGCTCGACGAGTTGCTGCGCATCGACCATGTCGTCGTCAGCCATTCGCACCTGGACCATGTGCTGGCCATCGGCCTGCTCGCCGACACCGTCGCGCGCCGGCGCGCGCCGGCGCGCGGCCCGGTCACGGTGCACGCGCTGCCGGCGACCATCGCCGCGCTGCGCATGCACCTCTTCAACGGCGTCATCTGGCCCGACTTCAGCCGCCTGCCCAGCGCCGAGCAGCCGCTGCTGCGCTTCGTGCCGTTCGCCGTCGGCGAGCGGCTGCACTTCGGCGCGCGCCGCGTCGAGGTGCTGCCGGCGGCGCACACGGTGCCGGCGGTCGGCTTTGCCGTGCAGGCCGGCGAGGGCGCTGCGGCCTGGGTCTACGGCGGCGACAGCGGCCCCAACCCGGCGCTGTGGCGGCGGCTGCGCCAGTTGCCGCTGGCGCATGTCGTCGTCGAGACCGCCTTCGGCGACGACGACGCCGCGCTGGCCGCGCTCAGCGGCCATCTGTGCCCGGCCACGCTGGCGGCCGAACTGGCCCAACTGCCGGCGAACGTGGCCGTGCACATCACCCATGTCAAGCCCGGCGAGGTCGACGCGGTGATGGCCCAGGTCTGCGCGCTGGGCCTGCCACACCGCGTCCACGCGCTCGCGCGCGGGCAGCGCCTGCTGGTGCGCTGAAGTGCGCTGAGGCGCGCTCAGCCGCGGTCTTCGGGCCCGTTCGGCCCGTTCGCCGGCGGCTCGGCCGGCGGCGGCGCGCCGGCGGGGCGGCGGTGGGCGCCGGCGACGAGGTCGAAGCGCAGCAGCCGGCACTCGATCGGCCCGTTCCACAGCGGCACCCGGCGGCTCTCCTGCAGCCGCATGCGCGCGGGCAGCCGGGAATCGGGGCTGAGGATCCAGGCCGTCCAGCCCGGGTAGTGGCGCTTCCAGTGGGCGGCCAGCGCGGCGAAGAAGTCGCCCTCGCCGCCGGGTGCGGCTTCGCGCGCCGCGACCGCCGAGCCCTTGGCGCTCAGCCGCTCGCCGTACGGCGGGTTGAGCATCAGCACCCCGCGCGGCGCCGGCGGCGGGCGCTGCAGCGCATCGGCGGTCTTGAAGTCGATCGCCGCACCGACCCCGGCGCGCGCGGCGTTGCGCGCGGCGAAGTCGGTCATGCGAAAAGACACGTCGCCGGCGTACACCGGCACTGCCGGCGCATGCGCCTGGTCGCGCGCGCTGCGCTGCAGCGCGAGCCAGGCGGCGCGCTGGTCGGCAAAGGGCGCCAGCCGCTCGAAGGCGTAGCGCCGCTGCAGCCCCGGCGCGATGCCGCAGGCCAGTTGCGCGGCCTCGATGGCGATGGTGCCGGCGCCGCAGCAGGGGTCGAGCAGCGGCGCGTCGCCGGCGCGCCCCTGCCAGCCGGCGGCCGCCAGCATCGCCGCGGCCAGCGTCTCCTTGAGCGGGGCCTCGCCCGTGACCGCCTGGCCGGCCGCCGCGGCGTCGCGCCAGCCGCGCTTGAACAGCGGCTCGCCCGAGGTGTCGACGTAGAGCGTGGCGTGCTCGGCGCCCAGGTGCAGCAGCAGCGCGAGGTCGGGCGCGCGCAGGTCGACGCCGGGGCGCGCGCCGTGGCTCTCGCGCAGCGCGTCGCAGACCGCGTCCTTGATGCGCAGCGCCGCAAACTGCAGGCTGCGCAGCGGGCAATGGCGCGCGCTGGTGTCGACGCGCAGCGTCTGGCGCGGCGTGATCCAGTCGGCCCAGCGCACGCGGCGGGCCAGCGCGTAGAGGTCGCCCTCGTCGCGGTAGCGGCCCGCGGCCAGCGGCCACAGCACGCGCTGGGCGATTCGGCTGTGCAGGTTCAGGCGCATCGCCACCGGCTCG
>Ga0208100_100435_pt1 | contig 16436 bp, 14 predicted proteins | sample SubbioR11_8A_Aug_FD_184817 | JGI IMG/M metagenome (GOLD analysis project Ga0208100, IMG submission 184817) | Serpentinite rock and fluid subsurface biosphere microbial communities from McLaughlin Reserve, California, USA - CR11_8A_Aug (SPAdes) | ecosystem: Environmental > Terrestrial > Deep... | reverse complement strand
GCTCGGCGCCGCGGCGGCGCAGTTCCTCGGCCTCGGCCAGCCGGCGCGCGCGATTGGCCTGGTGCGACTCGAGCTGCGCGCGCAGCCGGGCGCGCGCCTCGCCGATCATCCGGATCTGCGCTTCGAGCTGGCCGATCTCGGCGTTGATCCGCAGCAGCTCGCCGTGCGCCGCGTGCACGGCCTCGCCGCCGGCGGCGTGCGCGACGCGCGCCTGCTCGAGCGCCAGCTCGGTGGCGCGCAGCTCGGCGATGTGCGCTTCGAGGGCGACCGTGCGCTCGCCGAGCTCGCGCGCGGCGCGTTCGCGCTCGGCCGCCGCCTCGCGCTTGCGCGTCAGCCACAGCATCTGCTGCTGCTCGTCGTGCGCCGCCTTCAGGCGGCGGTAGCTTTGCGCGACTTCGGCCTGCTGCTCGAGCCGGCCGATCTGCGCCTCGAGCTCGCGCACGATGTCCTGTACGCGGGTCAGGTTGTCGCGCGTGTCGGACAGGCGGTTCTCGGTCTCGCGCCGGCGCTCCTTGTAGCGCGAGACGCCGGCGGCTTCCTCCAGGAACACGCGCAGTTCGTCGGGCCGCGCCTCGATGATGCGCGAGATCGTGCCCTGGCCGATGATCGCGTAGGCGCGCGGCCCGAGCCCGGTGCCGAGGAATACGTCCTGCACGTCGCGCCGGCGCACGGTGTGGTGGTTGATGTGATAGGAACTTGCGCCGTCGCGGGTCAGGATGCGCTTGACGCTGATCTCGGCAAACCGCCCCCACTCGCCGCCGATCCGGCCCTCGGAGTTGTCGAACACCAGCTCGACGCTGGCGCGACCGGCCTGCTTGCGGTTTGCCGAGCCGTTGAAGATCACGTCCTGCATCGACTCGCCGCGCAGCTCCGAGGCCTTGCTCTCGCCCAGCACCCAGCGCACGGCGTCGATCACGTTGGACTTGCCGCAGCCGTTCGGGCCGACGACGCCGACCAGCGCTCCCGGCACCTCGATCTGGATCGGATCGGCGAATGACTTGAAGCCGGCGAGCTTGATCTGCCGCAGACGCACGGGTTCGATTCCGGGGAAGGGCCGCGTCAGACGCGACGCGACGGTTGCGAAGGCACGATCGGTAGAATCATATCGAAGTCGTCTTCCTCCTCTGACCGAGACCGGTGCGGCGCGCTTCGCGGCTCGGCCGCGAGTGTGCGGCGCGCCCAGCCAACGATGACCACCCGCCCGCGCCGCAGCTTCGAGACCTTCGCCAACCCCAGCGCCGATCGCGACTACCTGGTGCACATCGAGGTGCCGGAGTTCACCTGCCTGTGCCCGCTCACCGGCCAGCCGGACTTCGCCACCCTGGTGATCGACTACGTGCCGGACCGGCGCAACGTCGAACTGAAGAGCCTGAAGCTCTACATGTGGTCGTTCCGCGACCAGGGCGTGTTCCACGAGGCGGTGACCAACCGCATCCTCGACGACTTGGTGGCGGCGCTGGCGCCGCGCTTCATGCGCCTGACCGCGCGCTGGTACGTGCGCGGCGGCATCTTCACGACGGTGGTCGCCGAGCACCGCAAGAAGGGCTGGAAGCCGGCACCGCACGTCGAACTCGGCCGCTTCGCAGCCAGCTCGCCAATGCGCGGCTGAGGCCGGGCGTGCGATGAATCCCGATCTCGACCGCCTGCAGCCCTATCCGTTCGAGCGGCTGCGTCGGCTGCTCGCGGGGCTGTCGCCGCCGGCAGGCCTGGCGCACATCAACCTGTCGATCGGCGAACCACGCCATCCGACGCCGCCGCCGCTGCTCGCGGCGCTGCGCGCGGCGCTGCCCGGGCTCGCCCAGTATCCGACGACCCAGGGCAGCGCAGAGCTGCGCGAGGCGATCGCGCGCTGGGCGATGCGCCGCTACCGGCTGCCGGCCCTCGATCCGGCCAGCCAGGTGTTGCCGGTCAACGGCTCGCGCGAGGCGCTGTTCGCCTTCGCCCAGGCGGTGGTCGACCGCAGCCGCGCGCCGCTCGTGATCTCGCCCAATCCCTTCTATCAGATCTATGAAGGCGCGGCACTGCTCGCCGGCGCCGAGCCGCTGTACCTGCCGACCACCGAGGAGCACGACTGGCGCATGCGCTTCGAGGACGTGCCGGCAGCCGACTGGCCGCGCGTGCAACTGGTCTACGTGTGCTCGCCCGCCAACCCGACCGGACGGGTGATGACGCTGGACGAGTGGCGCGTTCTGTTCGAGCTCGCCGACCGCCACCGCTTCGTGATCGCCGCCGACGAGTGCTACTCGGAGATCTACTGCGACGAAGGCAACCCTCCGCTCGGCGCACTGCAAGCGGCACACCTCCTCGGCCGCGACCGCTGCCAGCGCCTGGTCGCCTTCGGCAGCCTGTCGAAGCGCTCGAACGCACCCGGCCTGCGCTCGGGTTTCGTCGCCGGCGACGCCGCCGTGCTGGCGCAGTTCCTGCGCTACCGCACCTACCACGGCAATGCCATGAGCCCGCCGGTGCAGGCGGCCTCGATCGCCGCCTGGAGCGACGAAGCGCACGTGATCGAGAACCGGCGCCTGTACGCGGCCAAGTTCGCCGCCGTGACACCGCTCGTGCAGCGCCTGCTGCCGGTCGAGGCGCCGCAGGCCGCCTTCTACCTGTGGGCGCGCGCACCGGGCGGCGACGACCAGGCGTGGGCCCGTCGCCTGTTCGAGCAGGCGCACCTGACCGTGCTGCCCGGCAGCTATCTTGCGCGCAGCGTCGGCGGCCGCAACCCGGGCGCCGGTTACCTGCGCATCGCGCTGGTAGCCTCGCTCGACGAGGCGAACGAGGCGGCGCAGCGCATCGCCGGCCTCAACCCTTGATTGCCGCACCTGCCTACGAACGAGGAGCACCATGAACGACGTCCAGAGCATCATCGAGCAGGCCTGGGAGCAGCGCGCGAGCATCGAGCCGGCAGCCGAGCTCAAGGAGCTGCGCGCTGCGGTCGACGACACGCTGGCCCGCCTGGACAGCGGCCGGCTGCGCGTGGCCGAGAAGCAGGGCGCCGACTGGGTCGTCCACCAGTGGGTGAAGAAGGCGGTGCTGCTGTCGTTTCGCCTGCAGGGCAACCACCTGATCGACGGCGGCAGCACGCGCTACTACGACAAGGTGCCGGCCAAGTTCGCCGGCTATTCGGCCGCCGACTTCGAGGCCGGCGGCTTCCGCGTCGTGCCGCCGGCGATGGTCCGGCGCGGCGCCTTCGTCGCCCGCGACGCGGTGTTGATGCCGAGCTACGTCAACATCGGCGCCTACGTCGGCGAAGGCACGATGGTCGACACCTGGGCCACGGTCGGCTCCTGCGCGCAGATCGGCAGGAACGTGCATCTGTCGGGCGGGGTCGGCATCGGCGGCGTGCTCGAACCGCTGCAGGCGAAGCCGACGATCATCGAGGACCACTGCTTCATCGGCGCCCGCTCGGAGGTGGTCGAGGGCGTGATCGTCGAGGAGAACTGCGTGCTCGGCATGGGCGTGTTCATCGGCCAGAGCACGAAGATCTTCAACCGCGAAACCGGCGAGACGACCTACGGCCGCGTGCCCGCCGGCTCGGTGGTGGTGGCCGGCTCGCTGCCGTCGGCCGGCTGCCACCTGTACTGCGCGGTGATCGTCAAGCAGGTCGACGCCCGGACCCGCGCCAAGACCGGCATCAACGAATTGCTGCGCGACGGCACCCGCTGAGTGCGCAGCGGCCGGCGGCAAAGACCGGCGCAAGACCGGCTTTTCAGCCGTTCGTGGGACTCGCGGCGGCGGCGCGCGCTGCGTATCCTCGGCCATCGGCGCGGCGTTCGTCCGCCGCCGCCGCGGGAGCCTCGATGAACCTGGAGCGACTGTTCAACCTGATGGCCGAGAAGGACGCCTCCGACCTGTACCTGTCGGTGGGCTCGCCGGTCACGATCAAGATCAACGGCGTGTGCGTGCCGATCAATCAGGAGCGGCTCGCGCCGGAGTTGGTCGTGAGCCTGCTGTCGGACCGCGTCACCGACGCCCAGTTTCGCGAGCTCGAGGCCAGCTGCGAACTGAACATCGGCATCCCGGTGCAAGGCGTCGGCAGCTTCCGCCTGAGCGCCTTTCGCCAGCGCGGTTCGGTGTCGGCGGTGATCCGCTACATCCCGCACGAGGTGCCGCGCCTGGAGTCGCTGCTGCTGCCCGACGTGCTCAAGACCCTGATCATGGAACGACGCGGGCTGATCCTGGTGGTGGGCGCGGCCGGCTGCGGCAAGTCGACCACGATCGCCTCGATGCTCGACCACCGCAATGAACTGGCCACCGGCCACATCCTGACCTTCGAGGATCCGATCGAGTTCCTGTTCCGCAACAAGAAGTCGATCATCAACCAGCGCGAGATCGGCAGCGACGCGCAGACCCTGCAGGCGGCGATGAGAAACGCCATGCGCCAGGCGCCGGACGTGCTGTTCGTCGGCGAGATCCGCGACCGCGAGACGATGGCGGCCGCGCTCGCCTACTCGCTGTCGGGCCACCTGGTGGTGACCACCATGCACGCGACCAACAGCGCCCATGCGCTGAACCGCGTGATCAGCTTCTACCCGACCGAAGCGCGCAGCGCCTTGTTCCAGGATCTGGCGGCCTCGCTCAAGGCGGTGGTGTCGCAGCGCCTGGTGCGATCGAAGAAAGGCGGCCGCGTGCCGGCGGTCGAGATCCTGCGCAACGAGGGCCACACGCGCGATCTGGTCGAGCGCGGCGACATCCAGGCGATCAAGGAAGCGCTCGAGCAGAGCCTGGCGCCCGACAGCCAGTCCTTCGAGCAGAGCCTGTACACGCTGCTCAAGCGCGACACGATCACGCGCGAGGACGCGCTGCAGGCGGCCGACTCGAAGAACAACCTGCTGTGGCTGATCAACAACGCCGGCAAGCCGGCCGCGCGCGAGCAGGCGCCACGCAAGGACGTGCAGCCGTCCGGCGCTTCGTTCACCGAGTTCACGCTCAACATCTAGGCGCCGGCGCGCCGGCGTCGCGCTGATCTCGCAGGCGCAGCACGCGCTCGATAGCGCGCACGCCGCGGTCGAGACGCAGGCGCGGACCGCCCGCGCCGGCGGCGCAACGACGCCCGGCCTTCGGCCGCGAGCGCGCAGCACGATCGGCCGGCGCCAGCGCCGCGCGGTCAGTGCGCAAGCGAACAGCGCTTGCCGAGCCTCTGCCGCCGTGCTACAAAACGAACACTCGTTTGGTATACACGGACCCTGGTCAATGCCCGTGCCCGCCGTCCGCACGCCGCGCGCCGACAGCCGCCTGCCGCAGCTCCTCGACCAGGCCGCGCGCCTGTTTCGCGCGCAGGGCTTCCAGGGCACCTCGGTGCGCGACATCGTGCGTGCGGTCGACATGCTGCCGGGATCGCTCTACTACCACTTCGCAACCAAGGAGGATCTGCTCGCCGCGGTCTACGCCGAAGGCGTGCGGCGCATTTCCGCTCGCGTGCGCGCGGCGATCGCGAGCCAGCGCGAACCTTGGCGGCAGCTCGAGTCCGCCTGCGTCGCGCACCTCGAAGCCATCCTCCAGGACGACGACTACGCGCAGGTCGTGATCCGCGTGCGGCCGAGCGACGTGCCGACCGCCGATCGACGCCTGATCGCGCTGCGCGACGAATACGAAGCGCTGTTGGCGAAGCTCGTGCAGGATCTGCCGCTGCCGCGCGGTGTCGACCGCCGCACGCTGCGGCTGATGCTGCTCGGAGCCTTGAACTGGTCGCAGACCTGGTACCGCCCGGGCCGAGACTCGCCGCAGACCATCGCGCGGCGCTTCGTGCTGCTGCTGCAATCCCCGCTCGGAAAGGACGGCTGATGGACATCCGACCGAAAGTGCTGATCACGAAGATCGGCTTCGACGGCCACGACCGCGGCAGCCGCATCGTCGCCGCCGGCCTGCGCGACGCCGGCATGGAAGTGATCTACACGCCGCCGTGGCAGGAGATCGCGACGGTGGTCAAGCTCGCGACCGAGGAGGACGTCGACGTGATCGGCATCTCGTCGCTCGCCACCGATCACCTGATCGTGCCGAAGCTTCTGGCCGCGCTGCGCGCCGCCGGGAGCGACGACATCGCGGTGATCGTCGGCGGCATCGTGCCCGACGAGGACGAGCGCAGCCTGCTCGACGCCGGTGTCGCGCGCGTGTTCCATCCCGGCGCCTCGCTGGCCGAGATCGCACGCTGCGTGCGCGAGCTGGCCGCCGCCGTACGCGCGCGCCGCACGGTCGAACAGGAGCTGCCATGAACCAGGCGATCGACGATCATCTGCTGCGCGTCACCGACGCCGAAGCGCGCTGGCAGCGCGAATATGCCGAGCAGATCGGCAGCGACCGCCAAGTCGTCAACCGCTCCGGCATCGCGATCCAGCCGCTGTACACGAACCGCGACTGGGATTCGTCGCGCCACGACGACGCGGTCGGATTCCCGGGCCAGCCACCCTATACGCGCGGCATCTACGCGACGATGCACCGCGGCCGCACCTGGACGCAGCGGCAGTTGATCGGTCTCGGCACTCCCGACGACTTCAACGCGCGGCTGCGTGCGGTCCTGGCGCAGGGCGCCACCGCAATCTCGCTGATCCCGTGCAACTCGGTGTTCCGCGGCTTCGACATGGACCAGTCGCACTTCGAGCTGCTCGGCACCTGCGGCACGGTCGTGAACTCGGCCGAGCACATGGACCGGGCGCTCGCCGGCGTCGATCTCGCCCGCACCTCGTGCGCAATGAACGACCCGTCGCCGTTCACGTTGCTCGCCTTTCTGCTCGCCGTCGCGAACAAGCGCGGCGTCGACTGGCGATCGATCACCGGCACCTCGAACCAGAGCGACTACCTGAGCCACTACGTCGCCAACCACATGTTCTTCCGCCTGGCGCTGCCGGGCGCGCGGCGGGTGCTCGTCGACCACGTCGACTTCTGCATGCGGCACGTGCCGAAGTGGAACCCGATGTCGGTGGTCGGCCAGCACATGCAGCAGGCGGGCGCCACGCCCGCCGAGGCGATGGCCTTGACGCTGTCGACGGCGATCCAGGTGGCGCAGGACTGCATCGACCGCGGCCTGGACCCGGACGCGTTCCTGCCGCGCTTGACGTTTTTCTTCGACATCTCGCTGTCGTTCTTCGAGGAGATCGCCAAGTTCCGTGCCGGACGCCGCATCTGGGCGCGCATCGCGCGCGAGCGGCTCGGCGCCAAGGATCCGCGCTCGTGGCGCTTCAAGTTCCACGGCCAGACCTCGGGCGTGGATCTCACGCGCCAGCAGCCGCTGAACAACATCGCGCGCGTGACCGTGCAGGCGATGGCCGGCATCTTCGGCGCACTGCAGTCGCTGCACACCGACGCCTACGACGAGGCGCTGTCGTGCCCGACCGACTTCGGCGCGCGCATCGCCATCGCCACGCAGAACATCTTGCGCGAGGAAGCGCATCTGACCGACGTCATCGATCCGCTCGGCGGCAGCTTCTACGTCGAGCGGCTCACGGACCAGATGGAAGACGAGATCCTGCGCGTGATGAAGATCGTCGCCAACGCCGGCGGCATGTATCGCGCGGTCGAGTCGGGGCTCGTGCCGAAGATGATCGGCGAGTCGGCGCGGCGCTTCCAGCAGAAGGTCGAGTCGGGCGAGCAGACGGTGGTCGGCGTCAATGCCTACGTCGCCGACGAGGACGCGGGCGCGCGCCAGGCACTGGCGCGGCCCGATGCCACCGCCATGCGCGCGCACCTCGAAGCGTTCAGAGCGTACAAGTCGCAGCGCTCGCAGGCGCAGGTCGCGGCCGCGCTCGCCGCGCTTGCGCGCGCGGCCAACGCTCCGGGCGACAACGTCTTCGCCAAAGTCGTCGAAGCCGCCGAGGCCGGTTGCACGCACGGCGAGATCTGCGAAACGTTGCGGCGCGAACTGGGCTTCGGGCACGTGCCGGCGTTCGTCTGAACATGCCCGCGGGCGATCGGTCGTTGTTGTCGCGGCTGCTGGCCGGCGATCGCCGGGCGCTGGCGCGCGCGATCTCCGCGGTCGAAAACGGCACGCCGGCCGCGGCATCGATCGCCACCGGCATGTCATCGCGGCTCGGCCGCGCGCAGGTCGTCGGCATCACCGGCGCGCCGGGCGCCGGCAAGTCGACGCTGATCGACGCCCTGCTCGGCGAACTGATCGCGCGCGGCCGCACGATCGCGGTCGTCGCCGTCGATCCGTCGAGCCCGGTCAGCGGCGGCGCGCTGCTCGGCGACCGCGTCCGCATGGGCGAGCATGGCGCGCACGAGCGCGTGTTCATCCGCTCGATCGCCTCGCGCGGACACCCGGGCGGCGTGTCCAAGACGACCGCGGCGATCGTCGACGTGCTCGACGCCGCGGGCTTCGAGGTGGTCATCGTCGAGACCGTCGGCGCCGGCCAGTCGGAGGTCCGGATCGTCGAGATCGCCGACACGCGCATTGTCGTCTGCCCGCCGGGGCTGGGCGACGAAGTGCAGGCGATCAAGGCCGGCATCCTGGAGATCGCCGACGTTCTGGTTGTCAGCAAGGCCGATGCGCCCGGTGCCGACCGGACAGCGCGCGAGTTGCAGGACATGCTGCGGCTGCGCAGCGGCGCGCGCGCGCAGGTGCCGGTGCTGGCGACGAGCGCGGCGCGCGGCGACGGCGTCGCCGCGCTGGCCGATGCGATCGAAGCGCACGGCGCCTCGGCAGGTCGCGGCACCAGGCTCGCGCGGCCACCTGCACGCGGTCGCAGCGAAACGCCTGAGTGCGCAGACGATCGCCGCACATGCACTCGGCCGCGCCTGCAGCGGCTGGTGGCGACCGATGCCTTTGCGCGCTCGCTTGGCATCCGTTTGGTCGACGGCGGCACCGGCCATGCCCTCATCGAGATGACCGTTCGCAGCGAGCACCTGAACTTCAACGGCAATTGCCACGGCGGCGTGATCTTCTCGCTTGCCGACACCGCCTTCGGACTGGCGTCGAACTCGCATGGGCAGGTCGCCGCCGGCATCGACGCGCACATCACTTATCAGGTCGCCGCGCGTCTCGACGACCGGCTGACGGCGAGCGCACACGAGGTCTCGCGTTCGCGCAAGCTCGCCGTCTATCGCGTCGACGTCGCCGGCCCGGACGGCAAGCCGATCTCCAGCTTCACGGGCACCGTGTATCTGACCACGCGGCCGCTCGCGCAGGACAGCGAAGACTGAGCGTCGGCGGCCCGAACGCCACCGTCTGCACAGGCGATGGCCCGGGCCGCGTGCGGCAGGTCCGCCGCTGCGCGCGATGCGCCGCCGGGCCAGGCCGCTGCGCCGCCATCCCGACCGCTGCCACTCCGGTGACACCCGCACAGTCTTGGCGCGCCGCGCCGATAGCCAGCCGGCATGACGGTATGCACCGGCGCGCGACCGGACTCGACCTGGCCACCCGATAATCGCCGCCGGAGGAGCGCCGCCATGAAGCACCTGACGCCGCAGCAGGCCTACGAAGTCATCCAGGCCAATCCGAACGCGCTGCTGATCGACTGCCGCACGGAGATCGAGTTCTACTACGTCGGCCATCCGGTCGGCGCGATCAACATCGAGTGGAACACGGCGCCGGAGTTCGAGGTCAATCCGCACTTCGCCGAGGAAGTGCTGCGCATGGCCGGCCGCAAGGACCGTCCGATCGTGCTCATCTGCCGCAGCGGCAAGCGCACGCTCGACGCCGGCGCCGCGCTCGAGGCGCAGGGCTTCACCGACGTGGCCAACGTGCTCGAGGGCTTCGAGGGCGAGCTCGACCGCGAGCACCATCGCGGCACGCTCGGCGGCTGGCGCTTGCGCGGACTGCCCTGGCGGCAGGTCTGAGGGCGGTCGCATCGCCACCCGAGCCGCCGGCGCATCGCCGGTGGTCGGCGCCGCCTTCGGCGGCCGGCTTGAAAGTCCGCGTCGCCTCGCAGCGAGGGTTTCTGGATAATGCGGGCGCGCCGCAGCTCCGGTGCCCGATCCCCGCCGCGCATGTCCGCCACCCTTGATCTCGCCCGCCAACTGATCGGCCGCCGCTCGCTCACCCCGGATGACGCCGGCTGCCAGGCGCACATCGCCGGCCGCCTGGCGGATAGCGGCTTCGTTGCCGAGACGATCGCTGCCAACGGCACCACCAACCTCTGGCTGCGCCGGGGCCGCGCGCGGCCGACGGTCGTCTTCGCCGGCCACACCGACGTCGTGCCGCCCGGACCGCTGGAGCAGTGGACCAGCGATCCTTTCGAGCCGACGATCCGCGACGGCCTGCTCTTCGGACGCGGCGCTGCCGACATGAAGTCCTCGCTCGCCGCCTTCGTGGTCGCGGCCGAGGAGTTCGTCGGCCAGCGGCCCGACCATCCGGGATCGATCGCGCTGCTGCTGACCTCGGACGAGGAAGGCCCGGCCACCGACGGCACGGTGCGAGTGGTCGAGGCGCTCGCGGCGCGCGGCGAGGCGATCGACCTGGCGATCGTCGGTGAGCCGACCTCGGTCGATCGCCTCGGCGACACGATCAAGAACGGTCGCCGCGGCTCGGTTTCGGGCCGACTCGTCGTGCACGGCGTCCAGGGCCACGTCGCCTACCCGCAACTGGCGAGAAATCCCGTGCACCAGTTGGCGCCGGCGCTCGCCGAGCTGGCGGCCACCGTTTGGGATCACGGCGACGAGTTCTTCCCGCCGACCACGTTCCAGGTGTCGAACATCGCCGCCGGCACCGGCGCCCTGAACGTGATTCCCGGCACCTGCGAACTGGACTTCAACCTGCGCTTCGCGCCGGTGTCGAGCGCCGAATCGCTGCAGCGCTCGATCGAGGCCATCCTGCGCCGGCACGGGCTGCTGTTCGATTTGCGCTGGACCGTCGGCGCCGAGCCCTTCCTGACCGCGCCCGGCACCCTGGTGCAGGCGTTGAGCGAGGCGATCCGTGCCGAGACCGGCGCGCCGCCGGCGCTGTCGACCACCGGCGGCACCTCCGACGGGCGCTTCATCGCCCGCATCTGTCCGCAGGTGGTCGAGTTCGGTCCGCCGAACGCCACGATCCACAAGATCGACGAGTGCATCGCGGTCGGCGACCTCGAAGCGCTGAAGAACATCTACCGCCGCTCGCTCGAGCTGCTGCTGCCGTGGCCGGCGCGACCCTGAGACAGCCGACGACCACCGCCCGGCGCGATACCCCACATGTCGATCGATGCCCAAGCCAACCTGCGCACGCTGCGCGACGCGCTGCGTTTCGCGGTCACGCGCTTCAACGAAGCCAAGGTCTACTTCGGCCACGGCCAGGCCGACGCCTTCGACGAGGCCGTGTTCCTGGTCATGCGCTCGCTGCAGTTGCCGATCGAGCGGCTCGATGTCTTTCTCGACGCCTACCTGACGCACGCCGAGATCAACACGCTGCTGCAACGCATCGAGCTGCGCGTCAAGAAACGCCTGCCGGCCGCCTACATCCTGAAGGAGGCCTGGCTGCAGGACTACCACTTCCAGGTCGACGAGCGCGCGATCGTGCCGCGTTCGTTCATCGCCGAGCTGCTCAAGGACGAACTGCAGCCGTGGGTGGCCGACCCGGCCACGGTCAGCGACGTGCTCGACCTGTGCACCGGCTGCGGCTGCCTGGCGGTGATCGCCGCCGACGTCTTCCCGCGCGCGCGCGTCGACGCGGTCGACCTGTCGCCGCCGGCGCTGGAGCTGGCGCGAAGCAACGTCGCCGAGTACCAGCTCGAAGACCGCATCAGCCTGCACGAGGGCGACCTGTTCGCGCCGCTCGGCGGCCGCCGCTACGACCTGATCCTGTGCAACCCGCCCTACGTGACCGACGCCTCGATGGCGCGCCTGCCCAAGGAGTACACGCACGAGCCGAAACTGGCGCTGGCCGGCGGACCCGACGGCATGAACGTGATCCGGCGCCTGCTGCGCGAGGCGCGCTCGCACCTGAAGCGCGGCGGCCTGCTGATCGTCGAGGTCGGCGGCGAGCGCGCCACGGTCGAGAAGCACTTCAAGGACGTGCCGATGACCTGGCTCACCACCAGCGCCGGCGACGACATGGTGTTCCTCGCGCGCCAGGAGGAACTGGCCTGAGCGGCACGCGCTGATCGCCGTCCGCTGCTCGGCCGCCGCCGGCGCCGCGCGCGCCAGGCGCCGCGCCCCGACCTCCCATGCTTCGCCTGCTCGACTTCGCGCTCGCACGCGGCGCCCGCATCCTGTACCGCCAGGTCTCGCTGGCCGCCGCGCCGGGCGAGCGCATCGGCCTGGTGGGCGCCAACGGCTGCGGCAAGTCGTCGCTGTTCGCGGCGATCCTGGGAGAACTCGCGCCCGAGGCCGGCGCCCTCGAAGCGCCGCCGCCGGCGCGCATCGCCCACGTGGCGCAGGACATCGAAGCCAGCGACGACAGCGCGCTCGACTACGTGCTCGCCGGCCACGCGCCGCTGGCGGCGGCGCGCGCCGAACTGGCGGCGGCGCAGGCTGCGCACGACGAGATGCGGCTGGCGCAGGCGCACGCGACGCTGGCGGAGCTGAACCAAGGTGCGACCGCCGCGCAGGCGCTGGCGGTGATGCACGGCCTGGGCTTCGCCGACGCCGTCACCGGCCGCAAGGTGCGCGAGTTCTCCGGCGGCTGGCGCAACCGCCTGGCCCTGGCACGCGCGCTGCTGCGGCCGGCCGACCTGCTGCTGCTCGACGAGCCGACCAACCACCTCGACCTCGACTCGGTGGTCTGGCTGGAGAACTGGCTGCGGCGCCAGCCGGCCACGGTGCTGCTGATCTCGCACGACCGCGAGTTCCTCGACCGCGCCAGCGAGACCACCTGGCATGTCGCCGACGGCGGCATCCGCCGCTACGCCGGCAACTACAGCGCCTTCGAGACCGCGGCCCTCGAACAGAGCCGGCAGCACGACGCCGCCGCGCGCGCCTACGAACGCAGCGCCGCCCACCTGCAGAAGTTCATCGACCGCTTCCGCGCCCAGGCGACCAAGGCGCGCCAGGCGCAGAGCCGGATCAAGATGCTCGAACGGCTGCAGGCGGTCGAGCCGGTGCGCGCGCGCCGCCAGTGGCGCTTCGAGTTTCCGCCGCCGCTCAAGCTGCCCGAGCGGCTGCTCGACGGCGACGACCTGCGCCTGGCCTACGCCAGCGCCGAAGGCGAGCGCACCGTACTGCAAAAGGTGCGCTTCCTGGTGCGCGCCGGCGACCGGATCGGCATCCTCGGCGTCAACGGCGCCGGCAAGTCAACGCTGGTCAAGGCGATCGCCGGCGAACTGCCGCCGGCGGCAGGCGAACTGCGGCGCGGCGCCGGGCTGGCGATCGGCTACTTCGCCCAGCATCAGCTCGACCAGTTGCGACCGCAGGAATCGCCGCTCGCGCACCTGCGGCGCATCGCGCTGGCCGTGCGGCCGGACGTTCGCGAGCAGGAGCTGCGCGACTTCCTCGGCCAGTACCGGTTCTCGGGCGAACTGGCCACGCGCGAGGTCGGCCCGATGTCCGGCGGCGAGAAGGCGCGCTGCGCGCTGGCGCTGATCGCCTGGCAGCGCCCCAACCTGTTGCTGCTCGACGAGCCGACCAACCACCTCGACATGGACACGCGCGAGGCGCTCACCATGGCGCTGGCCTCCTACGAGGGCGCGCTGATTCTCGTCTCGCACGACCGTCATCTGCTGCGCGCGGCCACCGACCAGCTCTGGCTGGTGCACGACGGCCGCGTCGCCGGCTTCGACGGCGACCTCGACGACTACGCGGCGCTCGTGCTCGCCAGCCGGCGCGAGGCCGCCGAGACTGCGCCAACCGCTCCGGCGCGACGCCACCAGCGCCGGCAGGAGGCCGCCGAGCGCCAGCGGCTGGCCAGCTCGCGCAGGCCGCTGCAGCAGCAGGTGGCGCGCGTCGAGCTCGAATTGGCGCGCGTCAGCGGCGAACTGCGCGAGCTCGACGCGCGCCTGGCCGACCCGGACTTCTATCACCGAGGCGACGCCGACGCCGTGGCCACCCTGATCCGGCGGCGCGGCGAACTGGCACCGCATCTCGAACAGCTCGAGCAGCAGTGGCTCGATCTGCACCTGCAACTGGAGGCGATCGCATGAGTCCCGTGAGCGCAGGCGAGCGCACGCACGCGAGCGAGCCGACCGCGACACCGGCACCGCTGGCCGGGCTGCGCATCGTCGACCTGACCCGGCTGCTGCCGGGACCGGCACTGACCATGCACTTGGCCGACTTCGGCGCCGAGGTGATCAAGGTCGAAGACACGGCCGACGGCGACTACCTGCGCGCGATCCCGCCACGGGTCGAAGGCAGCGGCGGCACGGCCAACCCGAGCTTCATCGCCCTGAACCGCGGCAAGCGCTCGATCCGCCTCGACCTCAAGCAGGCGGCGGCGCGCGCGGCGCTGCTGCGCATCGTCGATCGCAGCGACGCGCTGATCGAGAGCTTCCGCCCCGGCGTGCTGGAACGGCTAGGGTTGGGCTGGCCGCAGTTGCACGCGCGCCAGCCGCGCCTGGTGCTGTGCTCGATCTCCGGCTACGGCCAGCGCGGCCCGCTCGCGCACAAGGCCGGCCACGATCTGAACTACATCGCCACCGCCGGCGTGCTCGACCAGATCCGCGCCGGCGGCCGCCCGGCGATCCCCAATCTGCAACTGGGCGACGTGCTCGGCGGCACGCTGAGCGCGCTGGCGACGCTGCTGGTCGCGCTGCTCGCCGCGCAGCGCACCGGCCGCGGCGCCTGGGTCGACGTCGCGATGACCGACGGCCTGCTCGCCCACCACTTCTTCCCTCACGCCGAACTCGACGCCGGCGGCTCGCCGCAGGCCGAGAGCACGCTGCTCACGGGCGGCGCCGCCTGTTATGGCGTCTACCGGACGGCCGACGGCGGCCATCTGGCGGTCGGCGCCCTGGAGCTGAAATTCTGGCAGAGCTTTTGCGACGGTGCCGGGCTGCCCGAGCTCAAGCCGCACCACTGGGCACATGGCGAAGTGGCGGGTTCGGCCGCAGCACGCGCCACCATCGCCCGCGTGGCCGCGCGCATCGCCGAGCGTCCACGCGCCGAGTGGGAGCAGGTGTTCGCGCCACTGGACTGCTGCGTGACGCCGGTGCTGACGCCGGCGGAAGCGCTGGCGCAGCCGCAGGTGGCCGCCCGCGGACTGGTTCATCGCGACGGCGACGCGACCTGGATCGGCCCGTTGGCGGCGATCGGCGAGCATCGGCCGGCGCCCGCCGCCTGCGCGGCGGCCGGCGCCGACACGCGCGACGTGCTGCGCGAGGCAGGGCTGGCGGCCGACGAGATCGCGGCGTTGATCCGCGCCGGCGCCGCCGCCGACGCCGGCTGAGCGGCGCTCGCCGAGGCGCTGCGGCAGGCGGGCAGCAACGCGCCGCTACACTGACCGGCGATGATCGAACGCCGCCGCCTGCTGCTGATGCGCCACGGCGCCGTCGACTACTTCGACGACGCCGGCCGGCCTTGGCCGAATCCCGACCAGTTGCCGCTGACCGCGGCCGGCGAGGCGCAGGCGCGCAGCGCCGGTCGCGCCTTCGCCGCCGCCGGCCTGCGCATCGACTGCGCGATCACCAGCGGTCTGGCGCGCACGCGCGCCACCGCCGAGGCGCTGCTCGATGCGGCCGCCGCGTCGCCGCCGGTCGAACACTGGCCGCAGCTGCAGGAGATCCGCGCCGGCCGCCTGCCGGCGATCGCCGATGCCGATCTCGAGGCGTCGTTCCTGCGCGTGTTCCAGGGCCCGGTGCCGCGCGAAGTGCGCTTCCTCGATGGCGAATCGATCGGCGAACTGCTGGCGCGCGTGCTGCCGGCGATCGCGGCGCTGCTGGCGCGCAGCGACTGGGACACGGCGCTGGTGGTGGCGCACGGCGGCGTCAACCGCGCCGTGCTGTCGTGGTTCCTGACCGGCGAGCCGACCTTTCTCGGCGGACTGGCGCAGGACGCCGGCTGCGTCAACATCATCGACGTCGGGCCGACGGCCGCCACCAGCGTGATCCGGGTGGTCAACTTCTGTCCGGCGGATGCCTTGCGCACCGAGACGCGGCTGTCGACGATGGAGCAGTTGCTGCTGCAGTACCTGAAGCTGCGCCGCGCCGCGGCGGCCTCGTAGCGCAGCGCATTGACGCACCGGCGCCGCCGAGGCCAAGCGCATGTCCACCGCCAGCGCCGTCACCGAGCGGCACCGCTTCGACCCGCAGCGCCTGGCCGAGCATCTGCGCCATCACCTGCCCGGCTTTGCCGGCCCGCTCGAGGTGCGCCAGTTCCAGGGCGGGCAGTCGAACCCGACCTATCTGCTCATCACGCCGCAGCGGCGCTACGTGATGCGCAGCAAGCCGGGGCCGGCGGCCCGCCTGCTGCCGTCGGCGCACGCGATCGAGCGCGAGTACCGGGCGATGCAGGCGCTCGCCAGTCAGGGTGTGCCGGTGCCGCAGATGCTCGCGCTGGTCGAGGACGAATCGGTGCTCGGGCGCGCGTTCTTCGTCATGGAGTACGTCGACGGGCGCATCTTCTGGGATCCGGCACTGCCCGAACTGGCGGCGGCGCAGCGCGCG
>Ga0208100_100430_pt1 | contig 16602 bp, 16 predicted proteins | sample SubbioR11_8A_Aug_FD_184817 | JGI IMG/M metagenome (GOLD analysis project Ga0208100, IMG submission 184817) | Serpentinite rock and fluid subsurface biosphere microbial communities from McLaughlin Reserve, California, USA - CR11_8A_Aug (SPAdes) | ecosystem: Environmental > Terrestrial > Deep... | reverse complement strand
GCGCAGCTGCCGCTCGGCTTGCGCATCCAGTTCGATCTTGTCGGCAACTCGCATCGCTCCAGCCTCCTGGAGCATTCGAGTCTGCACCTGCAGATAAGTTCATTTAATTACGGCGCACCACACTAGCCCTGAACCGCCCCGGATTTTGAGGAGGCTCCTTCGATTGAGAATGAAGCCACCATGAGGAAGTCCCCGCAGTTTGCCCCCAAGATCCAGGAGCGCGCGGTGCGCATGGTCTTCGACGTCAAGGACCCGTACCCGTCGCAGTGGGCAGCGATCGAGTCGATTGCCGGCAAGATCGGCTGCCCGGTGCGAGACACTGGTTTTACCTGCAGGCCAAGCGATGGGCTGGCACCGTGGGTCGACCGGAAGTCCAGAAGTTTGTCGGTGCGCTCCACGGAAGGCGCGCGCGAAAGGGGGTTTTCATCACCACCGGAACCTTCTCCGCGGAGGCGGTTACCTACGTTCAGAAGATCGACCCGAAGGTGGCGCTCATCGATGGCGCCCAGCTCGCGCAGTTCATGATCGACTTTGACGTCGGCGTCCTGCCCGATCGGGCTTATCAGATCAAGAAGATCGATTCGGACCATTTCGACGAAGACGGCTAGCCGGCGTATCGAGACGAATGCCCCGAACGGCAGCCCTGGGCCGCTTCGGCGCCAGGGCGCCGGCAGCCAGACAGGGCGTACTTCGCGTCTGGCCGGCAAGGGAGAAGGGGGGCCGCGCCCACGGCGGCCCGGGCTCGGGGCCCGCGCCCGTCCCGGCGGCGGCGGCAAAGCCTGCATCTGGCGGCCTCATCTTGTGCTATTGGCCGCGCTGGCGTCGCCGGGCGCCCACTATCATCGGGTGTCTGTTGCCCGAGGCGCTGCGCCGCGCTGTGGCGTTGGCGCGCGTCCTTGACCTTGAAACCAGGGGACCCCTTGGCCGCCGAAACCGTCGCCGCCGAAGCCTTGCCCTCGACGCTGTCCGGGGTCGCGCGCGTGCTCGTCAGTGCCGGCAAGCTGAGCACGAAGTCGGCGCAGGCGCTGGCGCAGTCGGCGCAGGAGCGGCGCACGAGCTTCCTGGCGGCGGTGATCGCCGCCGGCGCGGTCTCGCCGCCGGATCTCGCGCACTCGCTGGCCTCGGCGCTGTCGCTGCCGCTGCTCGACCTCGACGCGCTCGACGCCGCCAGGCTGCCGCGCGGCATCATCGACGCCAAGCTGGCCGCGCAGTACCAGATCGCGGTGCTGGCGCGGCGCGGCAACCGGCTGTTCATCGGCGGCGCCGACCCGACCGACCAGGAGGCGGTCGAGCGCATCAAGTTCGTCACCCAGCTGCAGCCCGAGTGGGTCATCGTCGAGTACGACAAGCTCGCCCGGCTGCGCGAGGCGCTGGGCCAGTCGGTCAGCGAGACGCTGGAGTCGATGGCCGCGGGCGACTTCGACTTCGACGTCGCCGACGACGCCGGCGTACCGGCCGACAGCGCCGAGGTCACCGCCGAGGTCGAGGATGCGCCCGTCGTGCGCTTCCTGCAAAAGATGCTGATCGACGCGATCAACCTGCGCGCCTCGGACCTGCACTTCGAGCCCTACGAGTACCACTACCGGGTGCGCTTCCGGGTCGACGGCGAGTTGCGCGAGATCACCCAGCCGCCGATCGCGATCAAGGACAAGCTCGCTTCGCGCATCAAGGTCATCAGCCGGCTCGACATCGCCGAGAAGCGCGTGCCGCAGGACGGCCGCATGAAGCTCAAGTTCGGCAGCAAGGCGATCGACTTCCGAGTCTCGACGCTGCCGACGCTGTTCGGCGAGAAGATCGTCATCCGCATCCTCGACCCGTCGAGCGCCAAGCTGGGCATCGAGGCCCTGGGCTACGAGAAGATCGAGAAGGAGCGCCTGGTCGCGGCCATCGCGCGGCCCTACGGCATGATCCTGGTCACCGGCCCGACCGGCTCGGGCAAGACGGTGTCGCTCTACACCTGCCTGAACATCCTCAACCAGCCCGGCGTCAACATCGCCACCGTCGAGGACCCGGCCGAGATCAACCTGCCGGGCATCAACCAGGTCAACGTCAACGACAAGGCCGGGCTGACCTTCGCCGCGGCGCTCAAGTCGTTCCTGCGCCAGGATCCGGACATCATCATGGTCGGCGAGATCCGCGACCTGGAGACTGCCGACATCGCCCTCAAGGCCGCGCAGACGGGGCACCTGGTGATGAGCACGCTGCACACCAACGACGCGCCGACCACGCTCACGCGCCTGCTCAACATGGGCGTGGCGCCGTTCAACATCGCCGCCAGCGTGCTGCTGATCACCGCCCAGCGGCTGGCGCGCCGGCTGTGCGAGAACTGCAAGAAGCCCGCCGAGTACCCGCGCGAGTCGCTGCTGCGCGCCGGCTTCAAGGACACCGACCTCGACGGCTCCTGGCGGCCGTACCGCGCGGTCGGTTGCTCGTCGTGCAACAACGGTTACAAGGGCCGGGTCGGTCTTTACCAGGTGATGCCCATCACCGAGGCGATCCAGCGCATCATCCTGTCCGAAGGCACCGCGCTGGACATCGCCCAGCAGGCGCAGAAGGAAGGCGTGCGCGATCTGCGGCAGTCGGGCCTGATCAAGGTCCGCGCCGGCGTGACGACGCTCGAGGAAGTCATCACGGTAACCAACGAGTGAGCAGGCGCGGTGCGGCCGGGAGCGCCTGCACATCGTATAAAAAGGCCCCCTGGCGCCGGCGTCGGCGTCGGCGCCACACTGCGCGCTGTCAGTATCGGCCGCGCGGTGCCGAAATCGAAACGTCGGGAATGCCCCCGGAGGCTCTAAATGGCAACTGCGGCAGCCGCGAGACAGGACAGCAGGGACTTCGTCTTCGAGTGGGAAGGCCGGGACAAGAACGGCAAGGTCCTGCGCGGCGAGATGCGCTCGGGCGGCGAGGCCGCGGTCAGCGCGCTGCTGCGCCGCCAGGGCGTGCTGGTGACCAAGGTCAAGAAGCGCCGGATCAGCGGCGGCAAGGCGATCAAGCAGAAGGACATCGCCGTCTTCACCCGCCAGCTCGCGACGATGATGAAGGCCGGCGTGCCGCTGCTGCAGTCCTTCGACATCGTCGCGCGCGGCAGCCCCAACCCGAAGCTCACGCGCCTGCTCAACGACATCCGCTCCGACGTCGAGACCGGCACCAGCCTGTCGGCGGCGTTTCGCAAGCACCCGCTGTACTTCAACGCGCTGTACTGCAACCTGGTCGAGGCCGGCGAGGCCGGCGGCATCCTCGAGGCGCTGCTCGAGCGCCTCGCGCTGTACGAGGAGAAGACCCTCGCCATCAAGCAGAAGATCAAGTCGGCGCTGACCTACCCGATCGCGGTGATGGTCGTCGCCTTCGTCGTGCTGTCGATCATCATGATCTTCGTGATCCCCGCCTTCAAGGACGTCTTCGCCTCGTTCGGCGCCGACCTGCCGGCACCGACGCTGGCGGTGATCGCGATGAGCGAGTTCTTCGTCGGCTGGTGGTACGTCATCTTCGGCGTGCTGATCGGCGGCGGCTACTTCTTCCTGCAGAGCTGGCGGCGCAGCGAGAAGATGCAGAAGTTCATGGACCGGTTGCTGCTGCGCATCCCGGTCTTCGGCGACCTGATCTACAAGTCGGTCGTCGCGCGCTGGACGCGCACGCTCTCGACGATGTTCGCCGCCGGCGTGCCGCTGGTCGAGGCCCTCGACTCGGTCGGCGGCGCCGCCGGCAACGCGGTCTTCGCCGAGGCCACCACCAAGATCCAGAAGGACGTCTCGACCGGCTCGGCGCTGACGACCTCGATGCAGGCCACCGGTGTCTTCCCGAACATGGTGCTGCAGATGAGCTCGATCGGCGAGGAATCGGGCTCGCTCGACCACATGCTGGCCAAGGCCGCCGAGTTCTTCGAGGACGAGGTCGACGAGATGGTCAAGGGCCTGTCGAGCCTGATGGAGCCGTTCATCATCGTCGTGCTCGGCGTGCTGATCGGCGGCATCGTGGTCTCGATGTACCTGCCGATCTTCAAGCTCGGTCAGGTGGTCTGAGGCGATGCCCCCGGCGTCGGGCGGCCTGCCGCTGGAGCTGCTGCTGCACCCGCTGGCGCTGGCGCTGCTGGGTCTGGTCATCGGCAGCTTCCTCAACGTCGTCATCCACCGGCTGCCGCTGATGCTCGAGCGGCAGTGGTGGGCCGACGTCGCCAGCCAGCTTGCCGACGCCGACTCCTGGCGGCGCGTCTTCGGCGGCCGCGGCCCGGCGGCCGCGCTGCCGCCGCCGGCGCAGGCGCTGCAGGGCGAGTTGGCGGGCGCGCTCGCCGCGCTGCCGCCGCTGGGGCTGGCGCGGCCGCGCTCGCGCTGCCCGGCCTGCGGGCACGCGATCGCCTGGCACGAGAACCTGCCGCTGCTGGGCTGGCTGCGCCTGGGCGGGCGCTGCTCGGCCTGCCGCACCCGCATCCCGCTGCGCTACCCGCTGGTCGAGCTGCTGACCGCCGCGCTGTTCGCCGCGATCGGCGCGATCCACGGCGCGCAGCCGCTGGCGCTGCTGTGGTGTGCGGCCGCCGCGGTGCTGGTTGCGCTCGCCGCGATCGACTGGGACACCACGCTGCTGCCCGATGCGCTGACCCAGCCGCTGCTGTGGGCCGGCCTGCTCGCCGCCGCGCTGGGCTGGACGCTGCCGCTGGCCGACGCGCTGTGGGGCGCGGTCGCCGGCTACCTGTCGCTGTGGTCGGTGTACTGGCTGTTCAAGCTCGCCACCGGCAAGGAGGGCATGGGCTACGGCGACTTCAAGCTGATGGCGGCGATCGGCGCCTGGCTGGGCTGGCAGATGATCGTGCCGGTGCTGCTGATGGCCTCGGTGATCGGGGCGCTGGTCGGCATCGCGATGAAGCTCGCGGCCACCCTGCGCGAGGGCCGCTACGTGCCCTTCGGGCCCTTCCTCGCCGGCGCCGCGCTGGTCGTCATGCTCGCCGGTGCCGACCGCGTGCTCGGCTGGCTGGGCTGGGCCTGAGCCGCGCCGCCACCCCCACCACGCCATGCGACGCGCGCCGCGCTTCGGGCTGACCGGCGGCATCGGCAGCGGCAAGAGCACCGTCGCCGCCCGGCTCGAGGCGCTGGGCGCCTGCGTGGTCGACACCGATGCGATCGCCCGCGCGCTGACCGCCGCCGGCGGCGCGGCGATCGATGCGCTGCGCGCGGCCTTCGGCGCGCAGGCCATCGCCGCCGACGGCGCGCTCGACCGCGCGCACCTGCGCGCGCTGGTCTTTCGCGACCCCGGCGCCCGCGCCCGGCTCGAGGCCGTGCTGCACCCGCTGATCGGCGCCGAGGCGCAGCGCCGCGCCGACGCTGCCGCCGCCCGCCCGGTGGTCTACGACGTGCCGCTGCTGGCCGAATCGGCGCCCTGGCGCGCGCGGGTGCAGCGCGTGCTGGTCGTCGACTGCAGCGCGGCGACCCAGGTCGAGCGCGTGGTGCGCCGCTCGGGCTGGAGCGCCGACGAGGTGCAGCGCGTGATCGCGCAGCAGGCCCCGCGCGAGCGCCGCCGTGCCGTGGCCGATGCGGTCATCCACAACGAGGGGCTGACGCTGGCGGCGCTGCACGCCGAGGTCGACGCGCTGTGGGCGCACTGGCTGCGCGGCGCACTGTGAAAGAATCCACGCTGGCCCGGTGACCCGCACCGGGCATGCTGCGCGAGCGCCGGTCAGCCGTGGTTCTGTACGAGTATCCGTTCAACGAAGGCATACGCACGATGCTGCGGCTCGAACACCTGTTCGGCCGCCTCGCCAGGCTGGTGCCGCGCGACGACGCGCTCGACCACCACTACGCGCTGGCCACGATCTTCGAGGTGATGGAGGTCGCCGCGCGCGCCGACCTCAAGTCCGACCTGCTCAAGGACCTCGAGCGCCAGCGCACGCAACTGCAGGGCTGGCGCGGCAACCCGGCGATCGCCGAGGCCGCGCTCGACGAGGTCGTGCGGCGCGTCGATGCCGCATTCGACGGCCTCAACCGCCTGCCGGGCAAGGCTGGCGCCGGGTTGGCGGGCAACGAGTGGCTGATGAGCATCCGCAGCCGCATCAGCATCCCGGCCGGTACTTGCGAGTTCGACCTGCCGGCGTACTACGCCTGGCAGCAGCACCCACCCGAGCGGCGGCGCGCCGACCTGCTGCGCTGGATGAGCTCGCTCGATCCGCTGGCCGCCGCGCTGCGCCTGCTGCTGGGCCTGCTGCGCGACAGCGGGGCCGCGCACCGCGTCGCGGCGCCGGGCGGGCAGTTCCAGCAGAGCCTGCCGCCGGGCAAGGCCTTCCAGTTGCTGCGCGTGCGGCTGGCCGACGCCAGCCTGATCCCCGAGATCAGCGGCCACCGGCTGATGGTCTCGGTGCGCCTGATGCGCAGCGACACCGAAGGCCGGCTGCGCCCGGCCGGCGACGACCAGGCCTTCGAACTGACGCTGTGCGCATGAGCCCCGCGACGAACGACCCGGCCGCAGCGCCACGCCGGCGCGTGCGCTGCCCGGCCTGCGCGGCCGAGACCGCGTACGACCCCGGCAACCCCTGGCGCCCGTTCTGCAGCCGCCGCTGCCGCGAGCTCGACTTCGGGGCCTGGGCCAGCGAGCGCTACCGGGTCGCGGCCCCCGACCCCGAGCCCGGCGACGGCGACCCCGCCGCGCCTACAGCCAGCCGCGGCGCTTGAAGACGATGAACGGCGTGACCACGCTCAGCGCCATCAGCGCCAGTGCGAACGGGTAGCCCCAGTACCAGGTCAGCTCGGGCATGTGCTCGAAGTTCATGCCGTAGATGCTGGCGATCAGCGTCGGCGGCAGCATCGCGACCGCGGCCACCGAGAAGATCTTGATGATGCGGCTCTGGTTGAGGCTGATGAAGCCGACCGTGGCGTCCATCAGGAAGTTGATCTTGTCGAACAGGAAGACGGTGTGGCTGTCGAGCGAGTCGATGTCGCGCAGGATCTGGCGCGCCTCCTCGAACTGCTCGGCGCCCAGGCGGCGGCTGCGCATCATGAAGCTCAGCGCGCGGCGCGTGTCCATCACGTTGCGGCGGATGCGGCCGTTGAGGTCCTCCTCGCGCGCGATCATCGCCAGGGCCTCGGCGGCCACCGCGTCGGAGACGCGCGCGTTGAGCCGCAGCACGGTCGAGCTGACCCGCTCGAGGCTGTCGTAGATGCGCTCGAGCACATCGGCCGAGAATTCGGCGTCGGTGTCGTAGAGCTTGAGCAGCACGTCCTTGGCGTCCTCGATCAGCGCCGGCGTGCGCCGCGCGCGCAGGCGCAGCAGCCGGAAGACCGGCAGGTCCTCGGCATGCACCGTGAACAGCAGGTTGTCGCGCAGGATGAAGGCCACGCGCACGTTGCGCGCGGTGGTGCCGTCGTCGGCCTCGCCCTCGATCAGGAAGTCCGAGCGCAGATGCAGCTCGCCGTTGTCTTCCTCGTAGAAGCGGGCCGATTCCTCGATGTCCTCGTCGGCCGCATCCTCGGGGATGACCAGGCCGAAGCGCCCGCTGATCCAGCCCTTCTCCTCGGGCGTCGGCGACTCGAGGTCGACCCACACGGGCTTGAGGTCCGACAGGTCGGCGGGGCTGTCGATGTCGTGCTGGACCAGCCGGCCCTGGGCCAGCGTGAAGACATTGAGCATGCTGTTCTCCGTTGTCGTGGCACGCCGCGGTGCCGCAACAGGGTGGGCGGGGGAGGTATCGACGACCGTCGCACCCCGCGCACCGGGTGATCCACCCGTACGGAGCGGGACGGTCACCTAGGGTGACTCTGATCCAAAGCGGTGTCTCCGGGAACCAGCGGCGGATTATCGCACCGGGCCCCGGCAGCCAGGCTGACGACTTCGGCTTGTCATGCGTCGCCGCAGCCGGCACACTGGATCGGCGCCGGTCACCCGGGCCGGCGCGTGTGGCGGCTTGGCCCGCCTGGCCTCGCGAGGACTGCAGGAGCCCGTACATGAACCTGACGATCAGCGGACATCATCTCGAAGTCACCCCGGCACTGCGTGAGTACGTCGTCAACAAGCTCGACCGCGTCACCCGCCATTTCGACCAGGTCGTCGACGTCCACGTGCTGCTGACCGTCGAGAAGCTCAAGGAGAAGGAGCGACGGCAGAAGGCCGAGGTGACGCTGCGCGTCAAGGGCCGCGACATCTTCGTCGAGCAGGCCCACGAAGACCTCTACGCCGCGATCGATCAACTGATGGACAAGCTCGACCGCCAGGTCATGCGCCACAAGGACCGCCTGCAGGACCACCACCACCAGCCGGCCAAGCGCATCGACGCCACCCCCTGACCGCGGGGGCGCCGCCCGCTCCCGCCGGCCGCCGGTTGTTGCAGCGCAACACACCAGCCGGCCCCGACGGGCGGCGCCACATCGCCGCTGGCGGCAACCAACGGCGCTGCCTAGAATCCAAGGTTTCTGTCACCTCGGCTTGCCGAGTCGTTGCGACGGAGCATCCATCGCACGGCCTGGGCACTTTCGACATGAACCGTCTTGCCGCCATCCTGCCCGCCAGCAACGTGCTGGTGAATGTCGACGCCACCAGCAAGAAGCGGGCGTTCGAGCAGGCCGGGCTGTTGTTCGAGAACCAGCACGCGATTGCCCGCGCGACGGTGTCGGACAACCTGTTCGCCCGCGAGCGGCTGGGCTCGACCGGGCTCGGCCATGGGGTGGCCATCCCGCATGGCCGCATCAAGGGGCTGAAGAACCCGCTGGCCGCCGTGCTGCGGGTACAGCAGCCGATCGCCTTCGACGCCCCCGACGACGAGCCGGTCACGCTGCTGATCTTCCTGCTGGTGCCCGAGGCGGCGACCCAGCGCCACCTCGAGATCCTCTCCGAGATCGCCGAGATGCTCAGCGACCGCGAGCTGCGCGAGCGCCTCAAGACCGAGGCCGAGGCCGAGGCCGTGCACCGGCTGATCTCGACCTGGGAGCCGCTGAAGTCGGTGGCCTGAGGGCCGCCCCGCCCGGGCCGGGCAGGGTCGGCCGCCGCCCTCAGGCGCGGCGGTGGATGGCCAGCGGCCCGTGCGCCTGGCAGGCCGGCATCAGCTCCATGAAGTTGATGTTGACGCGCGCGGGCAGCTGCGCGACCCAGGCCACGGCCTCGGCGATGTCGGCGGGCGTGAGCGGGTCGGCGCCGGCGTAGACCGCCGCGGCGCGCGTGTCGTCGCCGCGAAAGCGCACGTTCGAGAATTCGCTGCCGCTGACCATGCCGGGCTCGATGACCGACACCCGCACCGGCGTGCCCAGCAAGTCGGCCTTGAGGTTGCGCGTGAACTGGTGCACGAAGGCCTTGGTCGCGCCGTAGACGTTGCCCCCGGGGTAGGGCGTGCGCGCGGCCACCGAGCCGATGTTGACGACATGGCCGCGGCCGCGCTCGACCATGCCCGGCAGCAGCGCGCGCGTGCAGCGCATCAGGCCGACGACGTTGGTCGCGACCATCGACTCCCACTCGTCGAGGCTGGCGCGCTGCGCCGGCTCGAGGCCGAGGGCCAGACCGGCGTTGTTGACCAGCAGGTCGACCGCCGCGAAGTCCTGCGGCAGGGCCTGGGGCAAGGCCTCGACTGCGGCGCGGTCGGTGACGTCGAGCGGCCAGGCCAGCACGCGCGGGCCCAGCGCCGCGGCCAGCGCAGCCAGCCGCTCGGCGCGGCGCGCGCAGGCGACGACGCGCCAGCCCTCGGCATGCAGGCGGCGCACGATCGCGTCGCCGAAGCCGGCGCTGGCGCCGGTGACGAGGGCGGTGCCGCGGGGGGTCGGTTCGGTAGACATCGGGGTGGCTCGGTGGGTGGGTGTGCGGGGTCGGGGCGGGGCAGCGCGCTAGGCGCGCTCGAACTTGAAGACGGCCATGCTGGCCAGCAGGTTGGGCCAGCGGTCGATGCGCCGGCCCTCGTGCAGGCCGAAGGCATCGAGCACGCGCAGCCCGCACTGGCCGGCGAGGACCTCGAAGTCGGCGTAGGTGCCGACGCGGATGTTGGGCGTGTCGTACCACTGGTACGGCAGGACCTTGGTCACCGGCATGCGCCCGCGCAGCACGCTCAGGCGGTTGGCCCAGTGCGCGAAGTTCGGGAAGCTGACGATCGAGATGCGGCCCACGCGCGCGGTCTCGCGCAGCACGCGCTCGGTGTGGCGCAGGTGCTGCAGCGTGTCGAGCTGGAGCACGACGTCGAAGCCGTCGTCGTCGAACACCGCCAGCCCGTCCTCGAGGTCGAGCTGGAGCACGCGCAGGTCGCGGCGCACGCAGGCCACGAGCTTGGCGTCGTCGATCTCGATGCCGAGACCGCTGCAGTCGCGCGCGTCGCGCAGGTGGGCCAGCAGCGCGCCGTCGCCGCAGCCCAGGTCGAGCACGCGCGAGCCGCGCGGCACCAGTGCGGCGATGGCGTCGAGGTCGGCGCGCGAAGTCACGGCGGCGGCCGGCGCGACTCGCGCGCGACGTTGTCGAAGTAGGCGCGCAGCAGCCCGTGGTAGCGGGCATCGTCGAGCAGGAAGGCGTCGTGGCCCTGTGGCGCGGCGATCTCGGCGTAGCTGACCTCGTGGCGGTTGTCGACCAGCGCCTTGACGAGCTCGCGCGAGCGTGCCGGCGGAAAGCGCCAGTCGGTCGTGAAGCTGACCAGCAGGAACCTGGCCTGCGCCGCGGCGAAGGCGCGCGCGAGGTCGCCGCCATGCGCCTTGGCCGGGTCGAAATAGTCGAGCGCGCGGGTGATCAGCAGGTAGCTGTTGGCGTCGAAGTACTCGCTGAACTTCTCGCCCTGGTGGCGCAGGTAGCTCTCGATCTGGAACTCGATGTCCTGGGTCGAGTAGGCCAGCGTGCCGTTGCGCAGCTCGCGGCCGAACTTGCTGGCCATCGTGTCGTCGGACAGGTAGGTGAGGTGGCCGATCATGCGCGCCACGCGCAGGCCGCGCCTGGGCACCACGCCATGGGCGTGGTAGTGGCCGCCGTGGAAGTCGGGGTCGGTCACGATCGCGCGGCGGGCGACTTCGTTGAACGCGATGTTCTGCGCCGACAGGTTGGGCGCCGCCGCCACCGCGATGCAGTGGCGCACGCGCTGCGGGTGCTGCAGCGTCCACGACAGCGCCTGCATGCCGCCGAGGCTGCCGCCGATCACCGCGGCGAGCCGCTCGATGCCCAGGCGCTCGAGCAGGCGGGCCTGGGCCTCGACCCAGTCCTCGACGGTGAGCACCGGGAAATCGGCGCCGTACGGCCGGCCGGTGGCCGGGTTCGGGCTCGTCGGCCCGGTCGAGCCGAAGCACGAGCCGGGGTTGTTGACGCCGATGACGAAGAAGCGCTCGGTGTCGAGCGGCTTGCCGGGGCCGACGAGGTTGTCCCACCAGCCCTCGCTGCGCGCCTGCCCGGCATAGGTGCCGGCGACATGGTGCGAGGCGTTGAGCGCGTGGCAGACCAGCACCGCGTTCGAGCGCCCGGCGTCGAGCGTGCCGTAGGTCTCGTAGACCAGCGTGTAGTCGGCCAGTTGCGCGCCGCTGCGCAGCGCCAGCGGCTCGGCAAAATGCATCTGCTGCGGCGTGACCTGACCGACCGACCCCATGCGCGAGTAGACGTCCGCAAAAGAGAAAACCCGGCGCCGCTGCAGTCGCGGTCACCGGGCCGGTGGCGCCTGTTTAGCGGCATTTGTAGCGCGCCCGCAAGCTGGAGCAAATCGGCGCGTTCATGCCCAGTATAGCCGGGCCTCGCCGCAGGTCGATCGGCTTGCGGTAGGCTGCGCCACCATGCACACCACCACCGCCTCCCACCGGTCGCGGCGCCGGCGCACCCGCCTGGCCGCCCTGGCGCTCGCTGGCGCCCTGCTGCCGCTGCTGCCGGCCCACGCCAGCCCGGCGCCGCCGCTGTGGGAAGCCGGCGTCTTCGTCGGTGCCGCGACGCAGCCGGCGTACCCGGGCGCCGATGACCGCACCAGCCGCGCCGCGCTGCTGCCCTATCTGATCTACCGCGGCCCGCTGCTGCGCGTCGACAACGAGGGCGCCGCGCTGCGCGCGCTGCGCACGCCGCGCCTCGAGCTCAACCTCGGCTTCGCCGGCTCGCTGGGCTCGTCGGCCGACGAGGCCGACGCGCGCGCCGGCATGCCCGACCTGGGTCTGCTGATCGAGGCCGGCCCGCGCCTGGTCTGGAACCTGGTCGACCCGCAAGCCGGTAGCACGCGCGCGCCGTGGCGGCTCGAGGTGCCGCTGCGCGCCGTGCTCGAAATCGACGGTGGCGTGCACTACCGCGGCCTGGCGTTCGCGCCCGAGCTGGTCCACGAACGCCGGCTCGGCGGCGGCTGGAACGCCGGCCTGCGCTTCGGCCCGGTGTTCGGCAACGAGGGTCTGGCCGACCTGTTCTACCAGGTCGACCCGGTGCACGCGACCGCCACGCGGCCGGCGTACGACGCCAGCGGCGGCCTGATCGCCTGGCGCGCCGGGGCCTCGCTGCAGCGCAGCCTCGGCCGCGACCTCAGCCTGTTCGGCTTCGTGCGGCTCGAGTCGGTGGCTGGCGCGGCCAACCGCAACAGCCCGCTGGTCCGTCGCGATGCCGGGGTGGCCGGCGGCATCGGGCTGGCCTGGACATTTGCGCGCTCGGCGCGGCCGGCGGTCGATTGAGCCCGCGCCCGACACGGCCGCCCCCCGCTGCCTACAATCAGCCGATGATCTCGCGCGAGCCGACCCTCGAGCGCCTGGCGACCGCCCAGGCCCTGCTGCTCGAACCCTGCGGGCTGTCCGAAGCGACGCTCGCGCGCGCGCTGGCCCTGATCGGCGAGCACCGCGTCGACGACGCCGACCTGTACTTCCAGCTCAGCCGGCACGAGGGCTGGAGCCTCGAGGAGGGCATCGTCAAGAGCGGCAGCTTCAGCATCGAGCAGGGCGTGGGCGTGCGCGCGGTGGCCGGCGAGAAGACCGCCTTCGCCTACTCCGACGACCTGTCCGAGGCCGCGCTGCTGGACGCCGCGCGCACCGTGCGCAGCATCGCCGCGGCCGGGCAGAGCCGCCACGTCAAGGTCGGCTCGACGCAGGCCGCGCCCAGCCGCACGCTGTACGCCGCAACCGACCCGATCGCCACCCTCGACAGCGCGAGCAAGGTCGCGCTGCTCGAGAAGGTCGAGCGGCTCGCGCGCGCCAAGGACCCGCGCGTCGTCCAGGTCATGGCCGGCGTCGCCGCCGAGCACGAGGTGGTGCTGGTGGCGCGCGCCGACGGCACGCGCGCGGCCGACGTGCGGCCGCTGGTGCGGCTGTCGGTCACGGTCATCGCCGAGCAGGGCGGGCGCCGCGAGATCGGCACCGGCGGCGGCGGCGGCCGCTTCGGGCTGGGCGGGTTCCAGGACGCGCGCCTCGAGTCCTACGTCGAGCACGCCGTCAACGCCGCCCTGACCAACCTCGAGAGCCGGCCTGCGCCGGCCGGCGAGATGACCGTCGTGCTCGGCCCGGGCTGGCCCGGCGTGCTGCTGCACGAGGCTGTCGGCCACGGCCTGGAGGGCGACTTCAACCGCAAGGGCTCGAGCGCGTTCTGCGGCCGCATCGGCCAGCGCGTGGCAGCCCGCGGCGTCACCGTGCTCGACGACGGCACGCTGCCCGACCGCCGCGGCAGCCTCAACGTCGACGACGAGGGCTGCGCGACCCAGCGCACGGTGCTGATCGAGGACGGCATCCTGCGCGGCTACCTGCAGGATGCGATGAACGCGCGCCTGATGAAGGCCCGGCCGACCGGCAACGGCCGCCGCGAGAGCTACGCGCACACCCCGATGCCGCGCATGACCAACACCTACATGCTCGCCGGCGAGCACACGCGCGACGAGATCGTCGCCAGCATCCGGCGCGGGCTGTACGCGACCAACTTCGGCGGCGGCCAGGTCGACATCACCAGCGGCAAGTTTGTCTTCTCGGCCAGCGAGGCCTTCTGGGTCGAGGACGGGCGCATCCAGTACCCGGTCAAGGGCGCGACCATCATCGGCAACGGCCCCGACGCGCTGACCCGGGTCTCGATGATCGGCAACGACCTCGAACTCGACACCGGCGTGGGCACCTGCGGCAAGGAAGGCCAGAGCGTGCCCGTGGGTGTCGGCCAGCCGACGCTGCGCATCGACGGCCTGACCGTCGGGGGCACGGCCTGAGCGGGCTACGGCTGCCCGATGCGGCCGACGTCGCCGCCGCCGCGCGGCGGCTGGCCGGGCAGGTCCTGGATACGCCCTGCCTCGAGAGCCGCACCCTCGGCGCGCTGCTGGGCTGCCGGGTCTACCTGAAGTTCGAGAACCTGCAGTTCACCGCGTCGTTCAAGGAGCGGGGCGCGCTCAACAAGCTCGCCGCGCTGCTCGAGTCGGGGCCGGCGCCGCGCGGCGTGGTCGCGGCCTCGGCCGGCAACCACGCACAGGGCGTGGCCTACCACGCGCAGCGCCTGGGCCTGCCGGCGACCATCGTCATGCCGAGCTTCACGCCGGGCGTCAAGATCGAGCGCACGCGCGGCTTCGGCGCCGAGATCGTGCTGCACGGCGACAGCTTCGACGCCGCCCGGGCACACGCGCTGCGACTGGCCGACGAGCGCGGCCTGAGCTTCGTGCACGCCTTCGACGACCCGCTGGTGATCGCCGGGCAGGGCACGATCGGGCTCGAGATGCTGGCCGCGCAACCGGCGCTCGACACCCTGGTGGTGGCGGTGGGCGGCGGCGGGCTGATCGCCGGCATCGCGACGGCGGTCAAGGCGCAGCGCCCCGACGTGCAGATCGTCGGCGTGCAGTCGGCGCGCTTTCCCGGCATGTACCGCCTGCGCCACGGCAGCGCGCCGGCCAGCGGCGAGGGCACGATCGCCGAGGGCATCGCCGTCGGCGAGCCGGGGCAGCTCACGCGCGCGATCGTCGAGCGGCTCGTCGACGACCTCGTGCTGGTCGACGAGGGCGAGCTCGAGCAGGCGGTGCTGATGCTGCTCGAGGTCGAGAAGACCGTCGTCGAGGGCGCCGGCGCGGCCGGCCTGGCCGCGCTGCTGAAGACGCCGGCGCGCTGGGCCGGGCGGCAGGTCGGCCTGGTGCTGTGCGGCGGCAACATCGACCCGCTGCTGCTGGCGGCGATCATCGGCCGCGGCATGGTGCGCGCCGGGCGCCTGGCGCGCATCCGGGTGGCCGCGCGCGACCTGCCCGGCACGCTCGCGCGCATCGCCACCGTCGTCGCCGAGGCCGGCGCCAACGTCGACGAGGTGCACCACCAGCGCGCGTTCTCGGCGCTCTCGGGCCGGCAGGTCGAGATCGAGCTGGTCCTGCAGACCCGCGACGAAGCGCATGTGGCGGCGGTCATCGCCGCGCTGCAGGCCGCCGGCTTCGACGCCAGCCGCCGCTGAGCGGGGCGTGCTACAGTCGTCGCCATGATGCGGTCGGTCTTCTTCTTTGCGTACTTCTGGTTCTCGCGGCGCCCCGGCGCAGGAGAGGACAGCGCGTAGACCCACGAACCGACTGCCTTTTCCTGAAACCGCCGGGCCCGCGCCCGGCGGTTTTTTTTCGCCCCCGAGTGATCGACGACACCCACGACACCCCCAGGCCCAGGAGGACCCGCCGATGAACGCCAAGCCCGCCGCCGCCGTCGAGACCCGACACTCGCCGCCGGACCGCACCAGCCAGACCGACGACGAGCGCATCCACGACATCACGCCGCTGCCGCCGCCCGAGCACCTGATCCGCTTCTTCCCGATCCGCGGCACGCCGATGGAGCGGCTGGTCGTCGACACCCGCCAGCGCGTGCGCCGCCTGCTGCACGGCCAGGACGAGCGGCTGCTGGTCGTCATCGGGCCCTGCTCGATCCACGACCCGGCCGCCGCGATGGACTACGCGCGGCGGCTGCGCCTGCAGCGCGAGCGCCACGCCGACACGCTCGAGATCGTCATGCGCGTGTATTTCGAGAAGCCGCGCACGACGGTGGGCTGGAAGGGCCTGATCAACGACCCCTACCTCGACGAGAGCTTCCGCATCGACGAGGGGCTGCGCATCGCGCGCCAGTTGCTGCTCGACATCAACCGCCTCGGGCTGCCGGCGGCCAGCGAGTTTCTCGACGTCATCAGCCCGCAGTACATCGGCGACCTCATCGCCTGGGGCGCGATCGGCGCGCGCACCACCGAGAGCCAGGTCCACCGCGAGCTGGCCTCGGGCCTGAGCGCACCGATCGGCTTCAAGAACGGCACCGACGGCAACATCCGCATCGCCACCGACGCGATCCAGGCCGCGATGCGGCCGCACCATTTCCTCTCGGTGCACAAGAACGGCCAGGTCGCCGTCGTCGAGACGCGCGGCAACAAGGACTGCCACGTCATCCTGCGCGGCGGCAAGGCGCCCAACCACGACGCCGCCAGCGTCGCTGCCGCGCGCGCCGAGCTCGAGGCCGCCAAGCTGCCGGCGCGGCTGATGATCGACTGCAGCCACGCCAACAGCCAGAAGCAGCACCGGCGCCAGATCGACGTCGCGCGCGACATCGCCGCGCAACTGCGCAGCGGCGAGCGCGGCATCTTCGGCGTGATGGTCGAGAGCCACCTGCACGAGGGCAGCCAGAAGTTCAACGCCGGCAAGGACGACCCCGCCGCGCTCGAGTACGGCCAGAGCATCACCGACGCCTGCCTGGGCTGGGACGACTCGCTCGCCGTGCTGGACCTGCTCGGCGACGCGGTGCGCTCGCGGCG
>Ga0208100_100423_pt1 | contig 16831 bp, 11 predicted proteins | sample SubbioR11_8A_Aug_FD_184817 | JGI IMG/M metagenome (GOLD analysis project Ga0208100, IMG submission 184817) | Serpentinite rock and fluid subsurface biosphere microbial communities from McLaughlin Reserve, California, USA - CR11_8A_Aug (SPAdes) | ecosystem: Environmental > Terrestrial > Deep... | reverse complement strand
TCAGCCACAAAGAACACCGCCCCGTGGATTTGTGGACAACTCGGCCTGCCGAGTTGCCCACAAGCCCCACCGGGCTCTACTATGATGGATTCTCGCAGTCAAATTCCACACGGAATGACGAAGGGCCTTCACTCACCCGGCAGGCATCACCGAGCCGGGTGATTGAGCGTCAGGTCGTGTGGGGCGAAGTCGCCTACTGTGTCTGGCTGCCAGCCAAAGACTCGGTGGTGCGCGCCCGAGCGGTGGATCCGGCCTCTTCTGGAAAGCGTGCGCCCGAGCGTGGAACAGATCCTGCACAGCACGGCGGCGGCCCAGTTGCTGGATGCGCTGGAGGACATCCTGCTGCTTGTGCGACTATGTGCGCACACGATTTGCGGGATGCTTGGGGCGCGCTCGGGGCTTAAACTAGGGCACCTTTGGGGCGAAAGGGGCTGATAATTGCCCCAATATTGCCCCAATATTGCCGATCAGCAACACTAGAAAAATGTGCCAACCTGTCGATTGGGTGGCGCGGCTGGCGGGGATCGAACCCACGACCCTCGGCTTCGGAGGCCGATACTCTATCCACTGAGCTACAGCCGCGCAGAGCCTTGCATTCTAGCACCCAGCGGTGGTGCTTGGCTGGAAACCGCGCGCCGCGTGTGCTAGAATAAGCCTAGTGGCCCGGTAGCTCAGTTGGTAGAGCAGCGGACTGAAAATCCGCGTGTCGGCAGTTCGATTCTGCCCCAGGCCACCACCAAAAAATCCCCAGCCCTTCGGCTGGGTTTTTTTTGCTCGCTTGTCGCCCATTGCGACCGAGCTGGGCAGCCAGCGCGGTCTTCATTGCTTAGCTCAAGCTCAACCGCAGATCCCTTACAAGCTCACTCCAGCGCCGCCCCTCGGCTGCGATGAAAGATTCAAATTCGGCCGCTGTGCTGCCGACCCACTCGAGGCCTTGCGTGGCCAGCACCTGCCGCGCGGCTGGATGGCCCAAGGCCTCCATCAGGGCCGTATGCAAGACCTGCTGTCGCGGCACGCCGATGCGCGCAGGTGCCAGGGCGCCGATCCAAGTGGATACATCAAAGTCGGCCACACCGGCTTCGATCAGGGTCGGGATATCGGGTGCCACCGAATAGCGCCGCGCCGACGTGACCGCCAGCGCCTTGACGCGCCCGCTTTTGACATGCGGGCCGATGGCCACCCAACTGCCCATGAACATCTGCACTTCATTGTTCATTACAGCCTGCAAGGCCGCCACACCGCCGCGGTAGGGGATGTGCACGATGTGTGTGCGCGTGCGCGTTTTGAACAGCTCGGCGGCCAGGTGGTTGAGCGTACCCATGCCAGCCGAGGACACGTTCAGCGCGCCCGGCCGCCTGCGGGCTAGGGCGATGAATTCGGCGACGTTGTTGACCGGCAGGCTGGCCGGCACGGCGAACACCAGCGGGAAGCTCACGAGGTGCGAGATTGGCGTGAAGTCGTGGTGCGTGTACGGTAGCTGAGGAAAAACCAGCGGGTTGGTGGCGTGCGAATCAAACACCAGCATCAACTGGTTTGGGTCACCGGCCGCACGGGCTACCGACGCGGCGGCGATCGAGCCCGAGGCGCCGGGGCGGTTTTCGACCACCACCGTTTGCTGGAGCGTGCGCGGCAGGTGCTCGGCGATCAAGCGCCCAAGCAGGTCGACCGAGCCGCCAGGCGGCACCGGCACCACCAAGTTCAGCAGCGGATTGTTGCTGCCCTGCGCCAGCGTGGGCAGGGGCAGTGATGCGGTGATACCCAGCGCGCCGAGGCGAGCCAGCCATTGTCTGCGGTTCATAAGTGCTCCTTGGTAGCCTTGAGTGAGGCAGATTGGACGGCATGGGCACTCAAGTTGCGTCCAGCTTAGCCGGCTGGCATGACAGAGTCATGTCCAGCGCATGAAAACAGTGTGAATCCGCTGTGTCTCGACGAGGCCGGTGGGCGGGCTGGTGCCATGCGGGGTCTGATGCCGCAGGATGGCCCACGGGCTGAACGGGCATCGGGTTTGAATGGGGTGGCTGGTCGGGGTGAGAGGATTCGAACCTCCGGCCTCTACGTCCCGAACGGGTAATCAGGGTCCCAAACCAAGCTCCAAGTCTGGTGCGCACCATTGTAAATCAAAAGCTTGCGCTTGTCTTCGCTAAGGTTCGCGTAGCTTGGTGTGGTGTTACAAACTCAATCTCTGCCACTAATTTGCCACTGACGACTACCAAGTCTGTGTCACTGCCGCCGCCTCGTGGCTTTCACTGTGGGCGCCACTTGCACATCTGAGTCGTGGCGTTCATAACCAGCCTACCGGTGTCTGCTCTGTCACCTGCCGTCTGAACCCAGGCAAATGATAATTGCAAATGCGTTATAAGGCATGCAAAAGAGCAATATTGACCGTTCGCTTGATATCATGCAGTCGCACACCCCCTGAAAAGACGCGTTCTTTTTGGCAAGGTGGTTTGCGAATTTGGCCAGGGTTTTGGTGGGCCCGATGCCCACGCAGACGGGCAGCCCCACCCACTGGGCAATTCGCAGCCGGATTTGCTGGCCATAAGCCACCAGGTCGCCCTGGCTGATGCCGGTCATGCCCTCTAGGCTCAGGAACGACTCGTCGATGCTGTAGACATCAAGCTCAGGAGTGAAGTCGCGCAGGACGTCTACCACCTTGTTGCTCATCGAGGCATAGAGCTCGTAGTTCGACGAAAGCGCAATGATGCGGTGCTGCTGAGCCAGGTCGCGCAGCTTGAACCAGGGGGCGCCCATGGGCACACCAATGGCCTTGGCCTCCTTGCTCCTGGCCACCACACAGCCATCGTTGTTGCTTAAAACGACAACCGGTCGGTTGCGTAGCTTGGGCTCCCACAGCTGCTCGCACGAAGCATAGAAATTGTTGACGTCGACCAGCGCGAACACGACCGGGCCCCTGCTCAGAAGGGCACTTTGCCGAACTTGCCCACCACGACACCCCAGACCTCAAGCTCCATCTAGGCGTTGGCGTAAAGTGTTGATGTCTACCTCTTAGGCTCCTGATTTGCCCTATGCGACTCCTCGTTTCATAGGGCATTTTTCTTCCGGAGATTTTTTCAGCATACGTGCGGCCTCGGGCAGTCGCTAGGCGGCCAATGAGGTCTGTACGCCCGGCAAGGAACTAGGGTGGGCTCTGCATCCGAGGGGCTCTTGCTGAAAGCCGCGGCGCCCGGGTCTTAGCTTGACCATGAAAAACGCCTCCGTAGCCAGCAAGCTGCGCAGGCGTCGCCATCAAGCCCGTCCAGAACGTCAGCACTCTAAGCCAACGGCTAGCCTTGCGTTCAGGGAGCTTTTTTGTGTGCATTGAGCCCTGCCACGGGCCGCAAAACATGCATTATTTGTCATATGTTTTTGAAGTCGCTCCCCGTTAACTGAGCAACTTTGCTTGCTTTTCTATGAGTTATTTGTTATACTTCGAGCACCCGAAGCCCCGTGGTATCACTGGTGTTTAACTGGAACTTACGGCCGGAAGCAATGTGTCTGCCCTGCTGAATTGATGACACATGTGCTATTGAGCCAGTGCCTGACCGCCACTTTGAAAGATAACAAATGCAGCACTTATCAAACCTGTCCGACCTGGGCCAAGAAGTGGCCCGGTTGCGCCGTGACAAAGGCCTGACCCAAAAAGAGCTTGGTGCCTTGTGTGGCCTGGCTCAGTCGACGCTGGCCCGGTTCGAAAAGGGCAATGTCTCGGAATTTGGTTCCAGGAAGCTGCTTCGCCTCCTGGAAGTTCTGGGCTATGGGTTGACCATCAGTGCGGCCAAACCGCGGTTCACGCTCGACGACGCTCTGGCCCAGCGCCGGCTGGAGGGCTCAGAGGTGGCCCGTAGCGGCACAGCCGCCCCCGCAGAAAGCCGCCTGTGAAGCTCACTGTCTTCGTGCACGACGAACCTGTGGCCACGCTGGAGTCCACAGACAACTTCGAGCACGTGCTCACCTACCACCCCGGTGTTGCCGAGGAGCAGTACATCTCCCTGCTCATGCCCGTGCGCACCAAGTCCTACGTCTACCCGGAGCTCCATCCGCTGTTCAGGATGAACCTGCCTGAGGGCTACCTGCTCTCCGTGCTGCAGGAGCAATTTGGTCCTAACGTAGGGGCATCCCCTTTGAACCTTCTTTCGGTTGTCGGCCGTAATGCCATAGGGCGGGTCAAGCTGGCGCCGCCTGGCGCTGACCCCCGGGCCGAGCCCTTGGCGTTCGAGCTGGGCGACATCCTGAGGGGCGACAACTCCGAGGCGGCCTTTGAGCGCCTGGTGCGGCGCTTTGCAGTCTCCGGTGTCTCGGGCGTGGTGCCCAAGTTCCTGGCCCCCAACACCGCGGCGTTTCTGAAGGACCACAACAAAGCCACGCTGCTCACAGACAAGTACATCATCAAGGGAACCACCTCTCGCCTGCCTGGTGTGGCGCTCAACGAGCACTTTTGCATGCAGGTGGCCCAGCGCGCGTTCGGCCACGCGGCCCGGACGGAGGTCTCGCAGGACGGGCAAGCCCTGGCGGTACATCGCTTTGACTATGCCGAGGACGGAATCACGCGGCTCGGCATGGAGGATTTGTGCAGCTTGCTGGCGCTGCGCCCCGAGCAAAAGTATGAGTCGACCTGGGAGAAGGTGGCCAACCGCATCAAGGATGTCACGCCGGTGCAGAACCAAGGCCAAGCCTTGTCCGACCTCGGTAACCTGCTGCTGCTCACCTATGCGCTGCGCAATGCGGACTGCCACACCAAGAATATTGCCCTGCTGTACTCAGGCCTCTCGGACGTGCGCCTGGCGCCGGTCTATGACATGCTGACCATTGCCGTCTACGACGACTACTGCGACAACCCTCCCGGGATGTCCGTAGGCGGACGCAGCACGTGGCGCCCAGGCAAGGCCTTGGAGGTCTACCTCCAGGCACGCTGCGGCCTGAAGCCGGCGGAGGTCGGCCAACGGGTTGAGCGCCTCTGCGAGGCGATGGTGGATGTTTCCACGGAGGCCGTACGGGCGAGTCGGGACTACGAGTCGTTTGGACTGGTGGGCCCTCGCATGTTGAAGGCCTGGAATGAAGGCATGAACAGCCTGCGACTGAGCAAGGCTTGGAGTCTTCCTTCCCTGGAGCCCGTGCTGCAGGCAGAAGGCTTCGCAGAGGTGGTACAGCCCAAGGCGCCGGCGCGCGCTAAGATAGGGAAGTCCCACCTGCCCTTGATGAGCTGAGCCCGAGAGAAAAAAGGCAGGGGTGGGCGCTCCATCGGAGGCCTCTCGCTGAAAACCACTACGGTCAGGCCTTGGCTTGGGCATGAAAAACCGCCGCCGTAGCTGTCACATCCCAGACGATCGTAGGGGCGTTTGTGGAGCCCCGCTCAGGCCGTGCCGCCCACCGTCAGCCCGTCGATGCGCAGCGTCGGCTGGCCCACGCCCACCGGCAGGCTCTGGCCCTCTTTGCCGCAGGTGCCCACGCCGCTGTCGAGCGCAAGGTCGTTGCCGATCAGGCTCACTTTTTTCAGCGCCTCGGGGCCGCTGCCCACCAGGGTGGCGCCCTTGACTGGGTATTGCAGCTTGCCGTCCTCGACCCACCACGCCTGGCTGGCGCTAAAGACGAACTTGCCGCTGGTGATATCGACTTGGCCGCCGCCAAAGTTGCTGGCGTACAGGCCGCGCTTGATGCTGGCGATGATTTCTTGCGGCTCTTTGTCGCCCGCCAGCATGTAGGTGTTGGTCATGCGCGGCATGGGCAGGTGGGCGTAGCTCTCGCGCCGGGCGTTGCCGGTGGGCCTGACGCCCATGAGGCGCGCGTTCAGGCTGTCTTGCAGGTAGCCGCGCAAAATGCCGTCTTCGATCAGCACGTTGCGCTGGCTGGCGCAGCCTTCGTCGTCGATGTTGAGCGAGCCGCGCCGGTCTGCTAGGGTGCCGTCGTCGAGCACCGTCACGCCCTTGGCCGCCACGCGCTTACCGATGCGGCCGGCAAAGGCGCTCGAGCCCTTGCGGTTGAAGTCGCCCTCGAGCCCATGCCCCACGGCCTCGTGCAGCAGCACGCCCGGCCAGCCGGGGCCGAGCACCACCGTCATCTCACCGGCGGGCGCGGGGCGGCTCTCGAGGTTGGTCAGGGCCGATTGCACGGCCTCGCTCACATACCGCGCGATCTGCGCTTCGTCAAAGCGCGCCAGCCCAAAGCGGCCGCCGCCGCCAGAGGAGCCCGATTCGCGCCGCCCGCCCTGTTCGGCGATCACGGTCAGCGACAGGCGCACCAGCGGGCGCACGTCGGCGGCCAGGGTGCCGTCGGCGCGCGCCACCAGCACCACGTCGTACTCGCTGGCCAGGCTGGCCATGACCTGCACGATGCGCGGGTCGTGCGCTTTGGCCAGCGCCTCGACGCGCTCGAGCAGTGCCACCTTGGCGGCGCTGTCGAGGCTGGCGATCGGGTCGTGCTCGGGGTAGAGCGAGCGCGCCTTGGCGACCTTGCGCGCGCCCACCTTGGTGCGGCCCTGCTGCCCTTGGGCGCCGATGCTGCGCACGTTTTGCGCCGCGTCTTGCAGGGCGGCCCACGACAGGTCGTCGGAGTAGGCGAAGGCGGTTTTGTCGCCGCTCACGGCGCGCACGCCCACGCCTTGGTCGATGCTGAAGCTGCCGCTTTTGACGATGCCTTCTTCGAGGCTCCAGCCCTCGGAGCGGGTGTACTGGAAGTAGAGGTCGGCGTCATCGACCCCAGGCGCCATGAGCAGGCTCAGGGTGCGGCGCAGGTGGGTTTCGTCGAGCCCGTAGGGTTCGAGCAACAGGCTGTGGGCAGTGGCCAGCCGGGCCAGGGTGGGTTCGCGTGCGATCATGGGCCCCATTGTAGGAACTTGCGCCCGACCGTGCAGCGCGCGCGTGCCTCCCAGCCTCTTTAGGACTGCAGCAGCCGTTTGGAGCGCCCGATGGCCAGCAAAATCCCCAAGCTGGCGCCGAGCGTGAGCATGGCCGTGCCGCCAAAGCTCATGAACGGCAGCGGCAGCCCGACCACCGGCAAAATGCCGCTGACCATGCCGATGTTCACAAAGGCATAGACAAAATGCACCAGCGTCAGCGCGCCGGCCAGCAGGCGCGTGAACAGGGTCGGGGCTTCGAGGGCGATTTTGAGGCCGCGCCAGACCAGATAAAAATAGGCCCCCAGCAGCAGCAGCACACCCAAAAAGCCAAATTCCTCGGCGTAGGCGGCAAAAATGAAGTCGGTGGTGCGCTCGAGCACGAAGTCGAGCTGGGTCTGGGTGCCTTGCAGCAGCCCTTGGCCCCAGAGCCCACCCGAGCCGATGGCGATCATGCTCTGAATGATGTGAAAGCCGCTGCCCAGCGGGTCGGCGGTGGGGTTGAGCAGGGTGCAGACGCGCACCTTTTGGTAGTCTTGCAGCAGCACCCAATCGACCCCGCGCTGGCACCAGTGCGGCTCCATCACCACTAGGGTCACGATGCCCGCCAACCCCAGCAGCACCGGCGGGACGATCAGCTTCCAGCTCAAGCCAGCAAAGTAGATCACGAACAGGCCCGAGGCGGCGATGAGCAGGCTGGTGCCGAGGTCGGGCTGGTTCATGATCAGCGCCGTGGGTGCGGCCACGATCACTGCGGCCACCAAAAAATCGGGCCACTGCAACTGGCCCTCGCGTTTGTGAAACCACCAAGCCAGCAGCATCGGCATGGCCAGTTTCATGATTTCGCTCGGCTGCATGACGATGAAGCCGAGGTCGAGCCAGCGCTGCGAGCCGTTGCGCTCGATTCCCACCAGCTCCACCGCCAGCAGCAACAGCAGGCCGCCCACGTACATGGGAGCGGCCAGTGCCAGCCAGCGCTGCGGCGGAATCTGCGCCACCACGAACAACACCCCGGCGGCGATCAGCAGGTTGCGCACGTGCAGCTCGAAGCGGCCCGGCATTTCGAAGGCGGCCGAATACATGGCCAGCAGCCCGAGCGTGCTCAGGAGCGCAATCGCCAGCAGCAGCGGGCCATCGAAGCCCTGCACCAGCGGCAAGGCCCGGCGCCACAAGGGAGGGTTTTGGATCACGACGGCCATGACCGCGCATTATCCTCTGTGCGCGGCGCTGTTACATTGCGCCCCATGGCCAAAGACAAGTCTCACTACAGCTGCCAGCAATGCGGCGGCACGACCCCGCGCTGGCTTGGCAAATGCCCGCACTGCGGCGCCTGGAACAGCCTGCTCGAAACCGCGCCCGAGCCGCAGGCCGCAGGCAAAAACCGGCTCAGCGCCGCGGGTGCACCAGGGCTGGTGGCGGCGGCCGAACTGGCGCCGATCTGCGATATCGAGGCCAGCGAGGTCGCGCGCACCCCCACCGGGCAGGAGGAGCTGGACCGCGTGCTCGGCGGTGGCATCGTCGCCGGGGGCGTGGTGCTGATCGGTGGCGACCCCGGCATCGGCAAATCGACCCTGCTGCTGCAGGCGCTGGACGCCATGCAGCGCCAGGGCCTGTCCACGCTGTATGTGAGCGGCGAGGAAAGCGCGGCCCAGCTGGCGCTGCGCGCGCGCCGCCTCGGGCTGGCGGCGAGCCCCGTGCCGGTGCTGGTCGAGATCGGGCTCGAGGCCATATTGGCCACGTTGGCGCGCGAGCGCCCGGCGGTGGCGGTGATCGACTCGATCCAGACCCTGTACTCGGACCAGCTCAGCTCCGCGCCCGGCTCGGTGGCCCAAGTGCGCGAGTGCGCCGCCTACCTGACGCGCGCCGCCAAGGCCAGCGGCAGCGCCATCGTGCTGGTCGGGCACGTGACCAAAGAGGGCACGCTGGCCGGGCCGCGCGTGCTCGAGCACATGGTTGACACAGTGCTGTATTTCGAGGGCGACAGCCACGGCCCCTACCGGCTGATTCGGGCGATCAAAAACCGCTTTGGCGCGGTCAATGAGATCGGCGTCTTTGCCATGACCGAGCGCGGGCTCAAGGGCGTGAGCAACCCGAGCGCGATTTTTTTGAGCCAGCACAGCCAGCCGGTGCCCGGCAGTTGCGTGCTGGTGACGCTCGAGGGCACGCGGCCGCTGCTGGTCGAGATTCAGGCGCTGGTGGACAGCGGCGGCCCGAGCCCACGGCGTCTGAGCGTGGGGCTGGAGCGCGAGCGCCTGGCGATGCTGCTGGCGGTGCTGCACCGCCACGCCGGGGTGTCGTGCAGCGACCAAGACGTGTTCGTCAACGCCGTGGGCGGGGTGCGCATCAGCGAGCCAGCGGCCGATCTGGCGGTGCTGCTGGCGATCGCGTCGTCGCTGCGCAACCGCGCCTTGCCGCAGGGCTTCTTGGCCTTTGGCGAGGTCGGGCTGGCGGGCGAGGTGCGCCCGGCGCCGCGCGGGCAAGAGCGGCTGCGCGAAGCGGCCAAGCTGGGTTTTACGGCCGCTCTGTTGCCCAAGGCCAACATGCCCAAAAAGTCGGATCTGGCGCAGCACAAGGCGCTGGCCGGCATGACGCTGTACCCGGTCGAGCGCATCGAAGAGGCGCTGGATTTGGCGCGCGGCTTTTGAATCCAAGTTGAACCCGGCCCGCAATGCCCGTGCTTGCGTTGGCTTGCTGCTGTGCAGCATAATGCCCGCATGAATCAACGCCCAAGCCCCACCAAGCCCCTGCCCATCGACCTCGCCTTGCAAGGCGGCGGCGCGCACGGCGCCTTCACTTGGGGCGTGCTGGACCGGCTGCTGCAAGACGAAAGCCTCGAAATCGCGGCCATCAGCGGCACCAGCGCCGGGGCCATGAACGCGGTGGCGCTGGCCGCCGGGCTGATGGAGGGCGGCCGCGAGGGCGCGCGCAAAACCCTGCGCGCGTTTTGGACCCAAGTGGGGGCGCAATCGCCCTTTGCGCTGCTGCAGCCGGCCATGGGTGGCTTCAGTGCGTGGACGGCGCGCCTGCCCGGCCTGCAAGCTTGGCAGCAGGCCAGCCAAGAGTCGATGCGCTGGTGGAGCAAGGCCATCGGCCAGCCCTTTTCGCCGTATCAGTTCAACCCGCTGGATCTGAATCCGCTGCGCGGCATCTTGGAGCGCACGGTCGATTTCGAGCGCGTGCGCGCCTGCACCAAAACGCAGCTGTTCATCGCCGCCACGCACGTGCACACCGGCGCCTTGCGCGTGTTTCGCCAGCACGAGCTCAGCGCCGAGGTGGCGTTGGCTTCGGCTTGCTTGCCGACGCTGTTTCAGGCCGTGGAGATCGACGGCGAACCCTACTGGGACGGTGGCTACGCCGGCAACCCCTCGCTCATGCCACTGATCGACGAGAGCCCGGCCGACGACTTGCTGCTGGTGCAGATCAACCCGATGCTGCGCAGCCAGGTGCCGCAGCAGGTGGCCGACATCATGGACCGGGTGGGCGAGATCACTTTCAACGCCAGCCTGCTCAAAGAGCTGCGCACGATCCAGCTGCTCAAAAACCTGATCGAACAAGACGGCCCGGCGGCCACGCACCCCGGGCGCGACCCGCTCATGGTGCGCATCGCCGCGCTGCGCACGCACCGCATCGACGGCGGCGCGGCGCTGGTCGAACTGGGGGCGGCATCCAAACTGCGCACCGACCCGCCCTTCTTGCTCGACCTGTTTGCGCGCGGCCACGCCAGCGCCGACGCTTGGCTGCAAGCCCACCGCGCCGACCTGGGGCAGCGCGCCACGCTCGATTTGCGCCACGAGTGCGGGCTCGAGGGTGGCTGCTAAAGCTTCTGAATAAGGGCAGGGCGCCCAAGCAGCCAAAGGGCGCCCTTGTGGGCGCCACTTGGGCGCTCGCTGCGGCTTCAATGCCCGCCGGTGGCGCGGTACAGGGCAACCCGGTTTTGCAGCAGGGTAAAGCGCAGCTGCACCAGCTGCTGTTCGGCGGCAAAGGCGCTGCGCTGGGCGTCGAGCAGTTCCAGTTGGCTGGCGCTGCCCAGCGCCAGCAGCCGCGCGCTCAGGTGGGCGCGCTGGCTTTCGGCCTGCCACAGCGCCTGTTGCGCGGCGTGTTCGGCCTGCATCAAGCTTTGGCTGGCGAGCGCGTCGCGCACCTCCTTGAATGCGCTTTGTATGGCTTGCTCGTACTGCAGCAGGGCGATGTCGCGTTCGGCCTGCGCCGCTGCCAAGCCGGCCCGGTTGGCGCCGTAGTCGAACAGTGGCAGCAGGGCTTGCGGGGCCAGCGTCCAGCCCCAGCTGCCGCCGGCAAACAGGCCAGCCAGTTCGGTGCTGGCGCTGCCGAGCTGGGCGGTGAGCGCGATGCGCGGAAAGAAGGCCGCGCGCGCCGCCCCGATCTGCGCTTGGGCGGCAGCCAGCCGCTGCTCGGCGGCGCGCACATCGGGGCGCTGCAGCAGCACCTCGGAGGGCAGGCCGACGGCCACCGGCTGCAGCAGCGCCAGCGTTTGGCTGTCGCTGGTGTCGTTGGGTAGGGGAGCCGGTGTGCTGGCGGCCGGGTCGTGCAGCGGCCCCACCAGCTGCTGCAACTGGTGCAAGGCCAGCTGCAGCTGGCGCTGCTGGCGCGCCTGCGCCACCCGCGCGGCTTGCACCAGCGCCTCGCTGTGCTGGCGCTGCAGGGCCGAGGCGGTGCCGTGTTGCAAGCGCAGCTGCACCAGCCGCAAGCTGGCCTCATGGTTGGCCAGGGTGCGCTGCGACACCTCGAGCAAGGCGTGCGCGCTTTGCACCTCCAGCCATGCCGACACCACCCCAGACACCAAGCTCACGCGCACCCAGCGCTCGGCTTCGGCCGATGCCAGGTATTGCGCCCGAGCGGCCTCCGATAGGCTTTCCAGTCGGCCAAAAAAGTCGATTTCCCAGTTGGAAACCAGCAGCCCGGCGCGGTACAGGTTGCCCGTGGCGCTGTCGCCGCCTGTGCGTTGGCCGTCGGCGGCAGCGGCCAGCGTAGGGCCTTGGGCGGCGCGGCGCTGCTGCCATTGGGCTTGCAGTTGCGCCATTTGGCGCTGGGCGATGCGGGCATCGAGGTTGTGCTCCAGCGCTTGCTCGATCAGCGTTTGCAGCGGCGCATGGTTGACAAAGCTGCGCCACGGCAGTGGTGCCGCAGCCGGCTCGGTGGCGATGCGGGTGGCCTCGGTGTTTGCAGTGGCCCAGTGGCTGGGCAGGGCGATGTCGGCGCGCTGGTAGGGCTGGAACTGTGAGCAGCCGCTTAACAACCCAAAGGCCAGAGCGCTCGCGCCCCACAGGCGCAGCCGCAGCGTTGCAGTCAAGCGTTTAGTCATGTCGCACCCCGATCTGTTGTGCGTCGTCTTGATGCACGAAATGTTGGCGCAGACTGCCTTGGAAGACGGTGCGCACCACCAGGAAGAAAACCGGCACGAAGGCGATCGCCAGCACGGTGCCCGTGATCATGCCGCCGATCACCCCCGTGCCTATCGCCTGCTGGCTTTGCGCCCCTGCACCGGTGGCAATGGCCAGTGGCACCACCCCGGCGGTAAAGGCCAGCGAAGTCATGATGATGGGCCGCAGCCGCAGTCGCGCCGCCTCCCGCGCTGCGTCGCGCACACTGCGGCCTTGGGCTTGCAAATCTTTGGCAAACTCCACGATCAAAATGGCATTTTTGGCCGATAGCCCGATGATGGTGATGAGCCCGATCTGAAAATACACGTCGGCATCGAGCCCGCGCAACATCACCGCCAGCAAGACCCCGAGCACGCCCAGCGGCACCACCAAAATCACCGCCAGCGGGATCGTCCAGCTCTCGTACAAAGCGGCCAGGCACAGGAACACCGCCAGAATTGCCAGCGCATAGACGATGTACGCTTGAGCACCCGCGCGTTGCTCTTCAAACGATTGCCCGGTCCACTCGAAGCCAAATCCGGGTGGCAACTGGCTGACCAGACGCTCCATTTCGGCCATCGCGGCGCCGCTGCTAAAGCCCGGCGCCGCCTCGCCATTGATGCGCATCGCGGGGAAGCCGTTGTAGCGCACCGACTGCATCGGCCCCAGCACCCAGTGCGTGCGCGCAAAGGCCGACAAGGGCACCGCCTGGCCTTGCTGGTTGGGCACCGTCAGGCGCAGCAGGTCTTCGGGCTGCATGCGCGCCGGCGCATCGGCTTGCACCAGCACCCGCTGCAGCCGCCCGGCATTGGGGAAGTCGTTCACGTAGGCCGAGCCCAAAGCCACCGAGAGCGTGTGTGCGATTTGTTCAAAGCCCACGCCCAGCGCCGCTGCGCGCTCGCGGTCGATGTCGAGTTGCAATTGCGGTGCGGGCTCCAGTCCGTCGGGGCGCACCTGGGCCAACACCGGGCTTTGCGCGGCCAGCCCGAGCAACTGGTTGCGCGCCGCGTACAGCGCGTCATGGCCTTGGCCCGCCCGGTCTTGCAGCCTAAAGCTAAAGCCCGATGCGCTCCCCAGCTCTGGGATGGGCGGCGGACTCAAGGGGAAGATGATGGCATCGCGCACGCCCGACAAGGCCATGAAGGCGCGGCCGGCCAGCGCCTGAGCGCTGTTTTCGGGTGCGCTGCGCTCGCTCCAGTCGGTCAGGGTCACGAAGGCCAGCGCGGCGTTTTGCCCCTGGCCAGAAAAACTAAATCCCAGCACCCCGACCATGCTCTCGACCTCGGGTTGTGCGAGCATGAATTGCTCGACTTGCTCCATCACCGCCTGGGTGCGCTCTTGGGTTGCACCCGGAGGCAGCTGCACGTTGATGAGCAGGTTGCCTTGGTCTTCGTTGGGTAAAAACGAGGTGGGCAGGCGCTGATAGACCACCAGCGCGGCCGCAATCACCGCCACATAGACCACCAAAGTGCGCCCTGGCCGCCCCAGCAAAACCCCCACCAGCCCCTGATAGCGCTGCGTGGTGCGATCAAAGCCGCGGTTGAACCAACCAAAAAACCCTTTTTGCTGCGCGTGGCCAGCCGGGGCATGCTTGAGCAAAGTGGCGCACAGCGCCGGGGTGAGGGTGAGGGCAAAGAAGCCAGAAAAGGCGATCGACAGGCCCATGACGGCGGCAAATTGGCGAAAGATGTTGCCAATCGCGCCATCGAAAAAGGCCAAGGGTACAAACACCGACACCAGCACCACCGTGATGCCCACGATCGCTCCGGAAATCTGCCGCATCGCTTTGTAGGTGGCTTCGCGTGCCGCCAAGCCTTCCTCGCGCATGATGCGCTCGACGTTTTCGACCACCACGATCGCGTCATCGACCACGATGCCGATCACCAGCACCATGCCAAAGAGCGTCAGCACATTGATCGAAAAACCCAGTGCCAGCAGGCTGGCCAGCGTGCCCAGCAGGGCAATGGGCACCACGATGGTGGGAATCAGGGTGTAGCGCCAGTTCTGCAAAAACAGAAACATGACCAAAAACACCAGCACCACCGCTTCGGCCAGCGTCAGCGCCACCTGCTGGATCGAAATCTCGACAAAGCGCGAGCTGTCATAGGGAATCGACCACTGCATCCCGGCCGGAAAGTGGCGTTCGAGCTGCTGCAGCTGATCGCGCACCGCTTGCGCGGTGGCCAATGCGTTGCCATCGGTGGCGAGCTGGATGCCGATGCCCACCGCCGGCTGGCCGTTGAGGCGCGCACTGGTGGCGTAGAGTTGCCCGCCGAGTTCGATTCGCGCCACATCGCCCAGCCGCACCGTGGAGCCATCGGGGTTGGCACGCAGCAGCAAGCGCTCGAAATCGGCGACGCTGCGCAACTGCCCTTCGACCACCACGGTGGCCACGATGCCTTGACCGGCCAGGTTCGGCAAGGCCCCGATCTCGCCTGCTGGGATCTGGATGTTTTGGTTGCGAATGGCGTTGAGCACTTCGGCACTGCTGAGGCCCAGGCCTTGCAGTCGGGCCGGATCGAACCAGATGCGCATCGCCTGCTCGGTGCCAAACAGCATCGCCTGGCCCACACCGGGCACGCGCTGCAACACCGGTACCACGCTGCGGGCGGCGTAATCGCCCAGCACCACGGTGTCGGTGCTGCCTTCGGTGGACGAGAGCATCACGAACAGCAGGAAGTTGTTGTTGGCCTGTTCGACGCGCACCCCCTGTTGCGCCACGGCGGCGGGCAGGCGCGGCGTGGCGCGGTTGAGGCGGTTTTGCACATCCACCTGGGCCAGTTGCGCGTCGGTGCCTTGCTCGAAGCTCAGCGTCAGGGTGCCGGTGCCGTCGGCTTGCGCCACCGACTCCATGTACATCAGCCCCGGCGCGCCGTTCATCTCGCGCTCGATGATCGACAGCACGCTGTCGTCGAGCGTCTGCGCCGATGCGCCCGGGTAGGCGACGGCGATCTGGATGGCCGGTGGGGCCACTGCCGGGTACTGCGTCACGGGCAGTTGGGTGAGGGATAGCGCGCCAGCGATCATCACGAACAGCGCGATGACCCAGGCAAAAATGGGGCGGTCGATGAAGAAGCGGCTCATGTCGTGTCACCCGGTCAGCGGTTGGGGGCCGCGCCAGCGGGAGCTTGCCATGGCACTGGGCGCACGGTTGCGCCCACGCCTATGCGCTGGAAGCCGTCCACCACCACCTGCTCACCGGCGTTCAGGCCGGCCAGCACCAGCACCTGCCCATCGCGGGGCGGCCCCAGCTTGACCGGCCGTGCGCTCACCACCCCGGCGGCATCGACCAGCAGAACCTGATCGCCTTGCGGGCCGCGTTGAATGGCCTGGGCGGGCAGGCGCACCGCCGCTGGGGCTTGGGTTTGCGCCAGCCGCACCCGCACGTACAGACCCGGCAACAGCAGTCCATCTGGGTTCGGGATGGCGGCGCGCAGCGTCACCTGCCCGGTGCTGGGATCCACATTGAGGTCGGTAAACAACAGGCGGCCTGGGTGCGCGTATAGGCTGCCGTCAGGCAGCAGCAGCGACACCGCCAGCGCCGCGCCGCCGCCTGCGCGCTGCAACTGGCCGGCGCGCAGGGCCTGCTGCATTTGGAGCACCTCGTTGGCGCTGCGGGTGAAGTTGACGTAGAGCGAGTCGGTCTGCTGAATCAGCGCCATGGGGGTGGCGTCGCCTTGGCCCACCAGCGCCCCTTCGCTCACCAAGGCACGGCCCACGCGGCCCGCGATCGGGGCCGTTACGTCGGCATGGCTGCGCTGGATGCGCGCCGTTTGCACCGCCGCCTGGGCTTGCTCGAGCTCGGCCTGGGCCAGCTTGAGCCCGATTTCGGCGTTGACCAATTCCTGCTGGCTGATGGCTTGCTCGGCCGCCAGAGGGCGATTGCGCTCCAGCACCGAGCGCGCTTGGCTGAGCTGGGCTTCGGCCCGGCTCTGCTGGGCGCGGGCGCTGGCCAAAGCGGCGTCGGCGCTGGCGGGGTCGATGCGAAACAGCACCTGGCCGGCGCGCACTTGGCTGCCTTCGGTAAATAGCCGCTGCTGCACGATGCCGCTGGTGCGTGCCCGCACCTGGGCTACCCGCGACGCCTCTAGCCGGCCGGGCAGATCCAGTTCCAGCGCTGCTGGGGCAGGTTGCACTTGCAGCACCCCGACTTCGGGTGCGGGTGGGGCCGCAGCCGCACCGGCCAAGGGGGCAGCGCCAGAGCCGCCGCAGGCCGCTAGGGTGAGCGACAGCAGGCCGAGGGCCACCAGCCCCCAGCGGGTGGTGAGACGACCCTGTGCGGTCGGGTGGTGCGGGGTGCAGGCATGGGCTGGCATAACTTTGGGTGTGTAGAAGTGTGGGGCGATAGGCAGGAACGGTCTGCGCAGCTTGGAGGAAATGCAGCAAGCACACCGAAAGCGCAGAGGCCGACGCGGAATTATACATGCAACCATGGATGTATGTTAAACTTGCTGAGCTTATGGAAATTCCAAGCCGCTTTCCTGCCTCCAGCACGCAACATGCCCCGCAAAACCAAAGCCGAAGCCGAACTCACCCGCCAGCGCTTGCTCGACGCGGCCGAGCTGCTGTTTCTCGAGCGCGGCGTGTCGCGCACCCCGCTGCACGAGATCGCGGCGGCGGCCGG
>Ga0208100_100420_pt1 | contig 16889 bp, 10 predicted proteins | sample SubbioR11_8A_Aug_FD_184817 | JGI IMG/M metagenome (GOLD analysis project Ga0208100, IMG submission 184817) | Serpentinite rock and fluid subsurface biosphere microbial communities from McLaughlin Reserve, California, USA - CR11_8A_Aug (SPAdes) | ecosystem: Environmental > Terrestrial > Deep... | reverse complement strand
CCTGCTGGCCCAGGCCCACGGCCGCGAGGTGCGCGTGGGCGAGGCCCGGGTCGTGCTCGAGACGCGCGGCCTGGCCGTCGAGGCGCTCGAGCCCGACTGGCGCACCCGCCTGCTGGCGGCCATCACCAACCCCAACGTCGCGCTGATCCTGCTGATGGTCGGCGTCTACGGCCTGCTGTTCGAGTTCATGAACCCCGGCGCGCTGCTGCCCGGCACGGTCGGCGCGATCAGCCTGCTGCTGGGCCTGTACGCGCTGGCCGTGCTGCCCGTCAGCCAGGTCGGTGCGGCGCTGCTGCTGCTGGGCATGGTGCTGATGCTGGCCGAGGCCTTCACGCCCTCGGTGGGCGTGCTGGGCATCGGCGGGCTGGTGGCCTTCGTGTTCGGCGCGACGATGCTGGTCGACGCCGATGTGCCGGGCTACGGCGTCTCGCTGCCGCTGGTCCTGGGCATCGCGCTGGCCAGCCTGGCGCTGTCGCTGCTGATCGCGCGGCTGGCGCTGAGCTCGCACCGGCACCGCGTCGTCACCGGCACCCAGGCCCTGATCGGGGCCACGGCACAGGTGCTCGACTGGAGCGGCAGCACTGGCCATGTGCTGGCCGCCGGCGAGCGCTGGCAGGCCGGCGGCGAGAGCGGCCTGCAGCCCGGCCAGCGGGTGCGGGTGGTCGAGGTCCGCGGCCTGCGCCTGCAGGTCTCGGCGCAGCCACCGGCCCTGGGCCCGCCCGACCGCCCTGAACGACGACTCGACCCACCCCGGAGCCCGCCATGATCTTCGACCCGGTCTTCCTGCTGCCCATCATCATCCTGGTCTTCGTCGTGCTCGGCATGGCGATTCGCATCCTGCGCGAGTACGAGCGCGGCGTGGTCTTCACGCTGGGCCGCTTCACCGGCGTCAAGGGCCCCGGGCTGATCCTGCTGCTGCCCTACATCCAGCAGATGGTGCGCGTCGACCTGCGCGTGACGGTGCTCGACGTGCCCAGCCAGGACGTGATCTCGCGCGACAACGTCTCGGTCAAGGTCAACGCGGTCATCTACTACCGCGTCGTCGACGCCGAGAAGGCGGTGATCCAGGTGCTCAACTTCCACCAGGCGACCAGCGAGCTGGCCCAGACCACGCTGCGCTCGGTGCTGGGCAAGCACGATCTCGACGAGCTGCTGTCCGAGCGCGACAAGATGAACGCCGACATCCAGGGCATCCTCGACTCGCAGACCGACGCCTGGGGCATCAAGGTGGCCAATGTCGAGCTCAAGCACATCGACCTCAACGAGAGCATGGTGCGCGTGATGGCCCGCCAGGCCGAGGCCGAGCGCGATCGGCGTGCCAAGATCATCCACGCCGAGGGCGAGGAGCAGGCCTCGCGCAAGCTGCTCGAGGCCGCGCACGTGCTCGCCCAGGCGCCCGAGGCGATGCAGTTGCGCTACCTCAGCACGCTGGCGACGATCGGCACGCAGAACAACTCGGTCATCGTCTTCCCGTTCCCGACCGAGTTTGCGCAGTGGCTCACGCGCCTGCAGCCGCCGCCGGCTGCCGGCGGCGGCAAGCCCGGCGACGCGTAGCGGCTGGCGCGGGGCGCTCAGCCCGCCCAGGCCGGCTTGCGCTTGTCGATGAAGGCCTGCACGCCTTCGAGCGCGGCGGCGTCCATCATGTTGCAGGCCATGGTCTGCTCGGCGTCGGCGTAGGCCGCCTCGATGCCCTGCTCGAGCTGCCGGTAGAACAGCGCCTTGCCCATCGCGACCGCGACGCGCGGCTTGGCCACGATCGCCGCGACCAGCCGCTCGACCTCGGCGTCGAGCGCCTCGGGCTCGGCGACGCGGTTGACCAGGCCCTGGGCCAGCGCCTGGTCGGCGTCGATGAACTCGCCGGTGACCAGCATCTCGAAGGCCGCCTTGCGGGCGAGGTTGCGGCTGAGCGCGACCGCCGGCGTCGAGCAGAACAGCCCGAGGTTGACGCCGCTGACCGCGAACCTCGCGCCGCGCGCGGCGACCGCGAGGTCGCACATCGCGACGAGCTGGCAGCCGGCAGCGGTGGCGATGCCGTGCACGCGCGCGATGACCGGCACCGGCAGGCGCTGCAGCGCCAGCATCAGGCGCCCGCAGCGGCCGAACAGCCGCTCGTAGTAGCCCAGCGAGGGCTGGGCGCGCATCTCGCGCAGGTCGTGCCCGGCGCAGAACGCGCGGCCGGCGCCGGCGACGACCAGCGCGCGCAGCCCGGAGTCGCGCGCCAGCGCGTCGATCTCGCGCTGCAGCGCCTCGAGCATGGCCTCGGACAAGGCGTTGAAGGCCTGCGGCCGGTTGAGCGTGAGCGTGACCACGCCCCGCGCGTCGCGGTGGCAGATCAGCAGCGGGTCGTCGGTGGTCAGCATGGCAGGCCTCGCTTCATTCGATCGCCGCGGCGCTGCGGGCGCGCTCGCGCAACTGGAACTTCTGGATCTTGCCGGTCGAGGTCTTCGGGATCTCCTCGAAGCGGATCTCGCGCGGCACCTTGTAGCCGGCCAGGTGCGCGCGGCAATGCGCGACCAGCTCCTCGGCGTTGACCGTCGAGCCAGGCTTGCGCTCGACGAAGGCCAGCGGCGTCTCGCCCCACTTGGCATCGGGCTTGGCGACCACCGCGCAGGCCAGCACATCGGGGTGGCGGTAGAGCGCGTCCTCGACCTCGAGCGAGCTGATGTTCTCGCCGCCGCTGATGATCACGTCCTTGCTGCGGTCGCGGATCTTGACGTAGCGGTCGGGCTCGAGCACGGCCAGGTCGCCGGTGCGGAACCAGCCGCCAGCCAGCGCCGCGGCGGTGGCCTGCGGGTTCTTCAGATAGCCCTTCATCACGATGTTGCCGCGGAACATGATCTCGCCCATGGTCTGGCCGTCGGCCGGCACCTCGGTCAGCGTCGCCGGGTCCAGCACCGTCATGCCCTCCTGCAGCGCGTAGCGCACGCCCTGGCGACCGTTGAGCCGGGTCTGCTCGGCCAGCGACTGCCCGGCCCAGCTCGCGCGCTTGGCCGCCACCGACGCCGGCCCGTAGACCTCGGTCAGACCGTAGACATGCGTGATGTCGAAGCCGATGCGGGCCATGCCCTCGATCATCGCCGCCGGCGGCGCCGCTCCGGCGACCATGCCCTGCACCGGGCCCAGCCCGGCGCGCCACTCGGGCGGCGCGTTGATGATCAGGTTGTGCACGATCGGCGCGGCGCAGTAGTGGGTGACGCCATGCGCGCGCATCGCCTCCAGGATCGCGCGCGCCTCGACGCGGCGCAGGCAGACATGGACGCCGGCCTGCAGCGCCACCGTCCACGGGAAGCACCAGCCGTTGCAGTGGAACATTGGCAGCGTCCACAGGTAGCGCGGGAACTGCGGCAGCGTCCAGGTCACCGCGTTGCCGACGGCGTTGAGGTAGGCGCCGCGGTGGTGCGTGACGACGCCCTTGGGGTCGCCGGTGGTGCCGCTGGTGTAGCTCACGGCGATCGCGTCCCACTCGTCGGCGGCGCCCTCGAGCCGCGGCAGCGGGTCGTGGGCGGCCAGCAGGGCCTCGTACTCGTGCGGGCCCAGGCGCTCGCCGGCGCCCTCGTACTCGCTGTCGCAGACGTCGACGACGACCAGCTCGCGCCCGTGCTCCTCGCGCAGCAGGCGCAGGGCCTCGCGCACGGTCGGCGCAAACTCGCGGTCGGTGAGCAGCACCCGGGCCTCGCAGTGGGCGAGCTGCCAGGCGATCAGCGCGGCGTCGAGCCGGGTGTTGAGCGTGTTGAGCACCGCGTTGATCGCCGGCACCGCGTAGTGCGCCTCGACCATCTCGGGCGTGTTGGGCAGCATCGTGCTGACCGTGTCGAGCCGGCCCACGCCCAGCGCGCGCAGCGCCGCGGCCAGCCGCGCCGAGCGCTCGCGGCACTGCGCCCAGCTGTAGCGGCGCGCGCCGTGGACCACCGCCGGCAGGTCGCCGAAGACTTCGGCGCTGCGCTCGACGAAGGCGGTGGGGCTGAGCGGCGCGTAATTGGCGGCGCAGCGGTCGAGGTCGCGCTCGTAGATGTGACTCATCGGGGGTCGTCTCCTGGTGTGGGTGGGCGCCGCGACCGTGCCGGCAGGCTCAGCCGGCCGCGCGCGCCAGCGCCTGGTCGAGGTCCCAGAGGATGTCGTCGACATGTTCGAGGCCGACCGACAGCCGCACCATGTCGGGCGTGACGCCGGCGGCTTGCTGCTGCGCCGCGTCGAGCTGGCGGTGGGTGGTCGACGCCGGGTGGATGACCAGCGTGCGCGTGTCGCCGATGTTGGCCAGGTGGCTCAGGAACTGCAGCGCCTCGATGAAGCGCACGCCCGCGGCGAGGCCGCCGCACACGCCGAAGGCCAGCAGCCCCGAGGCCCCGGGGCGGCCGTCGACGACGCGCATCTGGCGCGCCAGCAGCGCATGCTGCGGGTGCTCGGGCAGCCCGGGGTAGTTGACCCAGGCCACGCGCGGGTGCTCGCGCAGGAACCCGGCCACCTGCAGCGCGTTGGCGCAGTGCCGCGGCATGCGCAGCGGCAGCGTCTCGATGCCCTGCAGGATCTGCCAGGCGCTGGTCGGGCTCAGCGCTGCGCCGTGCACGCGCAGCGTCTCCATGCGGCAGCGCATGCTGAAGGCGAAGTCGCCGAAGGTCTCGTGAAAGCGCACGCCGTGGTAGCCGGCCGACGGCTCGGTCATGCCGGGAAACCTGCCGTTGTCCCAGGGAAAGCGGCCGCTCTCGACGACGACCCCGGCCAGCGTCGTGCCGTGGCCGCCGAGGTACTTGGTCGCGCTGTGCACGACCAGGTCGGCGCCCAGCGCGAGCGGGTTGCACAGGTAGGGGCTGGGCACGGTGTTGTCGACGATCAGCGGCACGCCATGCGCATGCGCGACCGCGGCCACCGCGGCGATGTCGAGCACCGCCAGGCTGGGGTTGCCCAGCGACTCGGCGAAGACCGCGCGGGTGTTCGGCCGCATCGCCGCGGCGAAGGCCTCGGGCCGGGTGGCGTCGACGAAGCTCGCCTCGATGCCGAACTTGGCCAGGTTGACCGCCAGCAGCGTCACCGTGCCGCCGTAGAGCGCGCCGGCGGCCACCACATGGTCGCCGGCCTGCAGCAGCGTGGTCAGGGCCAGCGACTCGGCGGCCATGCCGCTGGCGGCGGCCACCGCGGCGCGGCCGCCTTCGAGCGCGGCGACGCGCTCCTCGAACGCGGCCACCGTCGGGTTCGACAGCCGCGAGTAGACGTTGCCGAAGGTCTGCAGGTTGAACAGCGCGGCGGCATGGTCGGCGCTGTCGAAGACGAAGCTCGTGGTCTGGTAGATCGGCAGGGCGCGCGCGCCGGTCGCGGCGTCGGGGATCTGGCCGGCGTGGATGGCCAGCGTGTCGGGGTGGAAGCGGCGATCAGGCATGCGCGCCCCCCTGCGGCCGCTTCGCCGAGATGACGCCGGTGTCGACGCCGACCCAGTGCAGACCGCCGTAGAGCCGCGCGTGCTCGATCTTGACGCAGCGGTCGAGCACCGAGTCGAGGCCGGCTGCGCGCGCGATCGCGTCGGCCTCGGCGTTGGCCACGCCGAGCTGCTGCCACAGGCACTTCGCGCCAATCGCCACCGCGCTCGCGGCGATCGGCGGCAGGTCGGCCGGCTTGCGAAAGACGTCGACCATGTCGACCGCGAACGGGATGTCCTCGAGCCGCGCGTAGCACGGCTCGCCGAGGATCTGCGGGTATTTCGGGTTGACCGGCACGATGCGGTAGCCCTTGCCCTGCAGGTAGCTGGCGACGAAGTAGCTCGGCCGGTGCGGCTCGGCCGACAGGCCGACGATGGCGACCGTGCGGCACTGGCGCAGGATGCGGCGCAGCGTCGCGGCCTCGGGGGCGACGGTGGGGGTGTTCATCGGCGCCCATCGTACCGCCGAAGCCGGCGGCTGCGGCTGCGCTACACTGCCGCGGCCAGGAGAGAGTGGCCGTGCCGCCCGCGGGCAGTGCACCACCGCCGAAGGCGCAGGGGGTGACCTCGAACGCTCAGGCCCCAGGACTGGCAAGCGGCGCGCGCGAGCGCACCGTCACCACGCTGGAGAGAGGCGCTGCGGCCCCCGCCGACCGGGTCCGCGACGTCCACCGAAGGGGCAAGCGGCAGCCGCCGTCAATCTCTCAGGTAAAGCGGACAGCGAGGGCACGCCACCGCGGCGGTCGCGGTGGCGTTCCAACCCGCCCTCGCCCACCTGCCGCCATGTCCGCTGCCCTGCTCCAGACCCCGCTGCACGCCCTGCACCTCGCGCTGGGCGCGCGCATGGTGCCCTTCGCCGGGTACGAGCTGCCGCTGAGCTACCCGGCCGGGATCCTCGCCGAGCACCGCCAGTGCCGGGCCTCGGCGGCGCTGTTCGACGTCTCGCACATGGGCCAGTTGCGGCTGGCCGGCGAGGGCGCCGACGCCGCCCTCGAGGCCCTGGTGCCGGCCGACATCGTCGGCCTGGCCCCCGGCCAGCAGCGCTACACCTTCTTCACCGACGTCGCCGGCGGCATCCTCGACGACCTGATCGTGACCCGCCGCGCGCGCGCCGGCGGCGCGAGCGACCTGCTGCTCGTCGTCAACGCCGCGCGCCGGCAGGCCGACCTGCAGCACCTGCTGACCCACCTGGGCCCGGGCCTGCACCTGCAACCGCTCGACGACCTGGCGCTGCTCGCGCTGCAGGGCCCGCAGGCGGTGACCGCGCTGGCGCGCTTGAACGCCGGAGTCGCCACGCTGCGCTTCATGACCGGCGGCTGGTTCACGCTCGCCGGCGGCGAGGGCGAGTTGCGCGCCGGCGTCGAGTGCCACGTCACGCGCAGCGGCTACACCGGCGAGGACGGCTTCGAGATCTCGCTGCCGGCGGCTGCCGCGCCGGCACTGGCGCGCGCGCTGCTGGCCCAGCCCGAGGTGCTGCCCGCCGGGCTGGGTGCGCGCGACACGCTGCGCCTCGAAGCCGGGCTCTGCCTGTACGGCCACGACATCGACACCCGCACCACACCGGTCGAGGCCGGGCTGGCCTGGGCCATCCCGAAGCTGCGCCGCCCCGGCGGCGAGCGCGCCGGCGGCTACCCCGGCGCCGAGACGGTCGCCGCGCAGTTCAGCCACGGCCCGCCGATGAAGCGCGTCGGCCTGAGCGGCGTCGAGCGCGCACCGGTGCGCGAAGGCGCCACGCTGCACGACGCGCGCGGCCACCCGCTGGGCCGGGTGACCAGCGGCACCGTCTCGCCGACGCTGGGCGTGCCGATCGCGCTCGGTTATCTGCAGAGCGACCGCGCGCTGGTCGCGGCCGAAGTCTTCGCCGACGTGCGCGGGCGGCGGCTGCCGCTGCGCGTCACGCCGCTGCCCTTCGTGCCGCCGCGCTACCACCGCGGCTGACGCACGACCCCTGCCCATCCTGCCCACGGAGCACTCCCCATGACGACCAAGTTCACCGCCGACCACGAGTGGATCGACATCGCCGACCACGAAGCCGCCGTCGTCGGCATCACGCTGCACGCCCAGGAGGCCCTGGGCGATGTGGTCTACGTCGACCTGCCCGAGGTCGGCCGCACCTACCACAAGGGCGAGGTCGCCGGCGTCGTCGAGTCGGTCAAGGCCGCGGCCGACCTGTACATGCCGGTCGAGGGCGAGGTCGTCGAGGTCAACGAGGCGCTGCGCAGCGACCCCGCGCTGGCCAACCGCGACCCGATGGGCGAGGGCTGGTTCTTCAAGGTCCACGTCACGCGCATGGACCAGTTCGACGAACTGATGGACCCGCCGGCCTACGACGCGCTGCTGAGCAAGCTCTGACGCCGGCGCCCGCCGCACCCCGCCGCTGCGCCGGGCCCGGCCAGCGCCCTCTCGTCCGCCCCCGCCCATGACGCCGATGTCCGCCCTGCCCCCGCTGTCCGCCCTGGAAAACCCCGCCGAGTTCATCGCCCGCCACATCGGCCCGGGCGAGCACGAGCAGCAGCACATGCTGAGGGCCATCGGGGCGGCCTCGCGCGCGGCGCTGATCGAGGCCGTCATGCCGGCCTCGATCCGCCGGCGCGAGGCCATGCGCCTGCCGCCGCCGGCCAGCGAGGCGCAGGCGCTGGCCGAACTCGCCGCGATCGCGGCGAAGAACTGCGTCCTGCGCAGCTGCATCGGCCGCGGCTACCACGGCACGCTGACGCCGGCGGTCATCCTGCGCAACGTCCTCGAGAACCCGGCCTGGTACACGGCGTACACGCCGTACCAGGCCGAGATCAGCCAGGGCCGCCTGGAGGCGCTGGTCAACTTCCAGACGCTGGTCTGCGACCTCACCGGGCTGGCCGTCGCCAACGCCTCGATGCTCGACGAGGCCACCGCCGCGGCCGAGGCGATGACGCTGGCGCGGCGCAGCGTCAAGGCCCGCGGCCAGGCCATCGTCGTTGCCGGCGACTGCCACCCGCAGACCCTCGAGGTCGTGCGCACGCGCGCGCAGCCGCTGGGCATCGAGGTGCGCCAGGCCGACAGCGCCGCTGCGTGGGACGCGCTGCTCGCCGCCGACGACTACTTCGCCGTGCTCGTCAGCTACCCGGCGACCCACGGCCGCATCGACGACTGGCACGCCGACGTCGCCCGCGTGCACGGCAAGCAGGCCGCCTTCATCGTCTGCGCCGACCTGCTCGCCCTCACGCTGCTGCGCCCGCCCGGCGAGTGGGGCGCCGACGTCGTCGTCGGCAGCACGCAGCGCTTTGGCATGCCGATGGGTGCCGGTGGCCCGCATGCGGCCTACATGGCCTGCCGCGACGAGTTCAAGCGCAGCCTGCCGGGGCGGCTGGTCGGCGTCAGCGTCGACGCCCACGGCCAGCCGGCGTACCGGCTCGCGCTGCAGACGCGCGAGCAGCACATCCGCCGCGAGAAGGCGACCAGCAACATCTGCACCGCCCAGGTCCTGCCGGCGGTGGTGGCCAGCCTGTACGCGGTCTACCACGGCCCGCAGGGCCTGCGCCGCATCGCGCAGCGGGTGGCCAGCTACACCGCGATCCTCGCTGCCGGTCTGCGCCGCCTGGGCCGCACCTCGAGCGCCGACACCGCCTTCGACACCCTGTGCCTGCGCACGGGCGCCGAGACGCCGGCGCTGATCGCGCGCGCGCTCGAACTCGGCATCAACCTGCGCCGCTTCCCGGAGTGGGACGACGCCTACGTCGGCATCGCGCTCGACGAGACGACCACCCGCGCGGACCTGCTCGCGCTGTGGCAGGTCTTCGCGCGGCCGGGGCAGGCGATCCCCGCGCTGGCCGAGTTCGAGCAGGGCGTCGAGCCGCTGATCCCGCCCGCGCTGCGCCGCACCAGCGACTTCCTGCGCCACCCGGTGTTCAACCGCCACCACAGCGAGACCGCGATGCTGCGCTACATCCGCAGCCTCGCCGACAAGGACCTCGCCCTCGACCGCACGATGATCCCGCTGGGCTCGTGCACGATGAAGCTCAACGCGACCAGCGAGATGATCCCGATCACCTGGCCGGCCTTCGCGCAGATCCACCCGTACGCGCCGGCCGACCAGCTCGCCGGCTATGCCGAGCTCAACGCCCAGCTCTGCGCCTGGCTCGCCCAGGCCACCGGCTACGCCGGCGTCAGCCTGCAGCCCAACGCCGGCTCGCAGGGCGAGTACGCCGGGCTGCTGGCGATCCGCGCCTGGCACCGCGCGCGCGGCCAGAGCCAGCGCGACATCTGCCTGATCCCCGAATCGGCGCATGGCACCAACCCGGCGACCGCGCAGATGGTCGGCATGCAGGTCGTCGCGGTGCGCTGCGACGCCAACGGCAGCGTCGACCTCGCCGACCTCGAAGCCAGGTGCGCGCAGCACGCGGCGCGGCTGGCCGCGGTCATGATCACCTACCCCTCGACCTACGGCGTGTTCGAAGCCGGCGTCACGCGGCTGTGCGAGATCGTGCACGCCGCCGGCGGCCGGGTCTACATCGACGGCGCCAACATGAACGCGCTGGTCGGGCTGGCCGCACCCGGGGCCTTCGGCGGCGACGTGAGCCACCTCAACCTGCACAAGACCTTCTGCATCCCGCATGGCGGCGGCGGCCCCGGCGTCGGCCCGGTCTGCGTCGTCGACGACCTCGTGGCCTACCTGCCGGGCCATGGCCAGCCCGAGGCCGCGGTCGGCGCGGTCAGCGCCGCGCCGCTGGGCAACGCCGCGGTGCTGCCGATCAGCTGGATGTACATCCGCATGATGGGCGCCGCGGGCCTGACCGCGGCCACCGAGGTCGCGATCCTGGCGGCCAACTACATCGCCGCGCGGCTGGCCGGGCACTACGACATCCACTACAGCGGCGCGGTGGCCGGCCTGCGCGGCGGCGGCGTCGCGCACGAGTGCATCCTCGACCTGCGCCCGCTCAAGGACAGCAGCGGCGTCAGCGCCGAGGACGTCGCGAAGCGGCTGATCGACTACGGCTTCCACGCACCGACGCTGAGCTTCCCGGTGGCCGGCACGCTGATGGTCGAGCCTACCGAGAGCGAATCGCTGGCCGAACTCGACCGCTTCTGCGAAGCCATGATCGCGATCCGCGCCGAGATCGCGCGCATCGAGCGCGGCGAGTGGCCACGCGAGGACAACCCGCTCAGGAACGCCCCGCACACCGCCGCGGCCATCGCCGCCAGCGACTGGCAGCGACCCTACAGCCGCGAACAGGCCGCCTGGCCGCTGCCCGCACTGCGCCAGCACAAGTACTGGCCGCCGGTGGGCCGCGTCGACAACGCGCATGGCGACCGGCACCTGATCTGCACCTGCCCGCCGGTGGCCGAGTACGCCTCAGCCTGAGCCGGCTTGCGGCTCGCGGGCTCGTGAGGTGCCCCCCGCTTCATCGCCATGCCTGCCGCCACCTGAGACTCGCCTCTGCGCTGACCCTGCGGTCCCAGCCAGCCTCGGGTCAGGTTCGGTCACGGCGGGAAGCGGGTATCTTCCAAATCAGCGGTGCTTGAGCAGGTCATCGACGCTGAGCCCGATATCACAGCACAAGATGCCCGCCAGCCTCGACGTGGTTGCCGACGCAGGGTTGTAGGTTTGCCAGGTGCGGCGCGAAGCGCAAGATGACGCAGGCTGGGCTACGCATAGCGAGCTGCGTCAGGCAACGCACATCACGGCGCGCCCCATGGCCGGCATGACGCGCAGCGTGAGGCCGACAGCGGCCCGAGAAGGCAGCCTGCCTTGGGCCCGCACCGGCCTGCAGAGTGCGCATGAGGCCGAGGTAAGGCCCTGTATGAGGGCCGGCGCGCGCGCTATGGCGGCTTACCCGGCCGCAGCGAGGCATTGCACGGCACCCGCGATGCGCCAGCGCTCGACGCCATCAGCACCGCAGCGCTCGGCGCGAAAGCGATTCGCGACTCTTGACGCCTCTCACAAGCGCCCGCGAAGTGATGGGCTGCATGATGGGTAGGCCGCCAAATCGCTTACAAGCCCTTGATCTGATTGAGCTGCTGGCGGAGACGGAGGGATTCGAACCCTCGATGCAGGTTTTGCCCGCATACTCCCTTAGCAGGGGAGCACCTTCGGCCTCTCGGTCACGTCTCCGGCGTTCGGTGAGCGCGCATTCTAGCCGGCGCGCCGCGGCCCGGGCGCTCAGGCGGCGGCAGGCTGGTCGAGCTCGAACGCGCGGTGCAGCGCGCGCACGGCGAGCTCCATGTACTTCTCGTCGATCACGACGCTGGTCTTGATCTCGCTGGTCGAGATCATCTGGATGTTGATGCCCTCTTCGCTGAGCGCGCGGAACATCGTCGCGGCGACGCCGGCGTGGCTCTTCATGCCGATGCCGACGATGCTGACCTTGCAGATGCGCGCGTCGCCGCTGACTTCGCGCGCGCCCAGCGCCGGCGCGACCTGGGTCTTGAGCAGGTCCATCACGCGCGCGTGGTCGTTGCGGTGTACGGTGAACGAGAAATCGGTGCGGCCGTCGTGGGCGACGTTCTGGATGATGATGTCGACGTCGATGTTGGCCGCGGCCACCGCGCCCAGGATCTGCGCGGCGATGCCCGGGCGGTCGGGCACGCCCAGCATCGTCACCTTGGCCTCGTCACGGTTGAAGGCGATGCCCGACACGACGGCTTGTTCCATCTTCTCGTCCTCTTCGAAAGTGATCAGGGTGCCCGACTGCGCTTCGGCGTCGATCGCGATGTCCCAGTCGGTGAAGCTCGAGAGCACGCGCAGCGGCACACGGTACTTGCCGGCGAACTCGACCGAGCGGATCTGCAGCACCTTCGAGCCCAGGCTGGCCATCTCGAGCATTTCCTCGAAGCTGACGGTGTGCAGCCGGCGCGCCTCGGGCACGACGCGCGGATCGGTGGTGTAGACGCCGTCGACGTCGGTGTAGATCAGGCACTCGGCGGCCTGCAGGGCTGCAGCCACCGCGACGGCCGAGGTGTCGCTGCCGCCGCGGCCCAGGGTGGTCAGGTGTCCGGCGTCGTCGATGCCCTGGAAGCCGGTGATGACGACGACGCGGCCGGCGGCGAGGTCGGCGCGCACGCGCGCGTCGTCGATGCGGGTGATACGCGCCTTGGTGTAGGCCGAATCGGTGTGGATCGGCACCTGCCAGCCGGTGTAGCTGATGGCGTCGAGCCCCTCGGCGCGCAGGGCGAGCGCGAGCAGCCCGACTGCGACCTGCTCGCCGGTGGCGGCGATCATGTCGAGCTCGCGCAGCTCGGCGCTGCCGACGCGCGCCGGCTGCAGTTGCTGCGCGAGGCCGAGCAGGCGGTTGGTCTCGCCGCTCATCGCCGAGGGCACGACGACCATCTGGTGGCCGGCGCGGGCCCACTTGGCAACGCGCCGGGCGACGCTGCGGATGCGCTCGGTCGAGCCCATCGAGGTGCCGCCGTACTTGTGAACGATGAGTGCCATGGCTGCGCGGTGTTCGGCGCGATGCCACCGGGCGCGGCGTCGCGAAACCGCGCATTTTAGCGAGCCGCCCTGCCTGGGCGGGCAGCCGCAGCCGGCACCGGCGCCGTACCGCCTACAATGGGCTGTGACGGGCCTCCTCGCATGGAAGCGCGGCCAAACGGGTCAGGTGGGGAACCAAGCAGCCCTAACCGTGGCAACCAGTGCCGAGGCAAGGCTCGTCACCCTTATCCTGCGGCGCTGCCGCCGCCGCAGGCCGGCTCAGGGGCCGGCCTGCCTGAACGCCATCACCGCCTGGTTGCGCAAGGTGCGCAGCAGCCCGAGTTCGCGCTCGCCCAGCACGATGCCGCCAGCGCGCGGGTGGTCGGCGTAGATCAGCCCCAACGGCGCGTTGCGCAGGGTCAGCGGCAGCAGCAGGAAGCACGGCGCTGCCGCCGGTGCACCCAGCCAGCGCGGCAGCCGCGCAGCGACATTGGCAGCGCTGGCGTCGCTGATCAGGGTGTCGCTGCCCTTGAGGCAGACCGCGGTGAACAGGTCGGCCCGCTCGCCGGGCGCGACGCGCAGCGGCACCCGCAGCGCGTCGACCAGCGGCTGCGCGCCCTCGCCCAGCCCGATGCGCCCGACCAGGGCCTGCGCGGCCGGGTCGCGCAGCGCGAAGACCACGCGGCGCAGGTGCAGCGCGCGCAGCAGCGTCTCGAGGACCATGCGCAGCACTTCGTTGAGCCGGAACGATTCCGAGACCATGTGGCTGGTGATGTCCTGGATGCCGGCGGCGAGCAGGTCGACCGCGGGCCCGCGGTCGTCGCCCGCGGCGGCCGGCGCCGCGGCCGGCGCCGGGGCGGCCGGCACGGTCGGCGCCGCCGCGACGGCCGGCGCGATCGCCCGCAACTGGTGCGGCGAGAGCGAATCGTCGCTGACTGGCGTGGGCTGGACCGCCGCCAGCAGCCGGCGGGCGCGGTCGTTGGCGCCGATGCGGATGCCCATCGCATCGACGAGCTCGACCATCTTCCTGCGTGCGCTCTCGGTGGCCTGGGCGAAGGCCGCGCTCGGCAGGCCGAGCACGCGGGCGTGGCGCCGCGCGATGTCGGCCACGCTGGCCTCGGCATCGGGCGCGTCGAGCAGCGCATCGGCGATCGCGTTGGCCGCGCTGCCCAGCCAGCGCATGCGCTGCGGGCCGCGCTCGGCGGCGAGCGCGGGCAGCTCGCTGGCGGGGCGGCGCATCGACTGGCGCAGCGTCTCGGGCAGGCCCCAGCTGCGCGCGACGCCGAGACCGAGGGCCTCGTAGCCGATGCCCAGCACGCGCGCGGCGGCGCTGTCCTGGTCGGGCGGCGCGGCGGCTTCGAGCGTGCCCGGCGGCGGCTTCATCAGCGCGTCGATCTGCTGGGCCTCCTCGCGCAGGTAGAACGCGGTGAGCAGCCGCCCGAGGTTCTGGAACATCGCGCTGAGGTAGGCCTCCTCGCCATCGCGCACGGTCGGCACCAGTTCGGCAGCGACGGTGGCGGCCATCAGCGCGCGCAGGAACTCCTGGCGGACCTGCTGGGCATGGCCCTTGTCCTGCATGTGCTCGAGCAGCACCAGCGTCAGCGCGAGGTTGCGCACGGCGGTGAAGCCGATCAGCGCGACCGCGCGCGAGACCGTCGTGACCGGCCCGGCGACGGCGAAATGCGCCGAGTTGACGATGCGCAGCAGCTTGTGCGTGAGCGCGACGTCCTGCAGGATCTCGTCGGCCAGGCGGTTGAGGTTGTCGTTGTCCGAGCGGGTGAGCCGCTGGATGCGGGCTACTGCATCGGACAGTGCCGGGAAGTCGCCCTTGAGCCGCATGCGGCGCAGCAGGAATTCGAGCGTGCCGCTGGCCTCGGGGTCGACCGCGGTCTGCACCGGCGGCTGCAGCCAGGTGGCGAGCGCGCGGTGCAGCTCGCCGACGTCGGCGAAGCGCGTGCCCGGGTCGCGCGCGATCGCGCGCTGCAGGATCGCGCGCAGCGCGTCGTCGGCGCGTCCGGCCAGCCGCGCCGGCAGCACGAGCTGCTCGCTGGCCACGCGCTCGATCGCGCGCATCGGGTCGCTCTCGACGAGCAGGGCGCTGCCGGCGAGCATCTCGGTCAGGACCACGCCGGCACCGAAGACGTCCATCGCCGGCGTCGGCGGCTTGCCGCGCGCGGCCTCGGGCGACATGTAGCCGGGCGTGCCGTAGATACGGCGCTCGTGCGGGTCGGCGATGCGCGCAGCGATGCCGAAGTCCATCACGCGCGCGCGGCCGTCGGCGTCGAGCAGGATGTTCGAGGGTTTGAGGTCGCGGTGGACGATGCCGTGCGCGTGCGCCGCGCGCAGCGCGTCGAGCACGCCCAGCATCATCGCCACGGCGGCGCGGGTCTCGAGCGCGCCCTGCGCGCGCAGGTGCTGCGCCAGCGTCGGCCCGGCGACATATTCAAAGACCAGGTAGCTGTGGCCCTCGTGCACGTCGGCCTCGAAGACCGGGACGATGTGCGGGTGCGTGAGCTGGCTGACCGCGCGCGCCTCGTGCAGCCACTGGCTGATGGCCGCGTCGTCGGCCGCGCTGGCCAGCAGCTTGATCGCGACCTGGCGGTCCAGCCGCGTGTCGCGGCCGAGCCAGACGCTGGCCTGCGCGCCCTCGCCCAGCCGGCGCTCGAGCACGAAGCGGCCGAGCACGACGGGCTGGGCGTCGGCGCGGCGGCGGTCGGTGGTCACCGGGCTCATCGGGGGCTGTGGGCCGGGCGGCTCAGGCGGGGGCCCGGGCCCGGGTCGGCCCTGAGGCTGGCGGCGGCTGGGCGTCGGCGGCGGCGGCGGTATCGGTGCCGTGGTTGCCGCCGTCGATGCTGACGCTGCCGGCGCCGGCAGCGCCCGCGTCAAGGTCGTCGCCATCGCCGTCGTCGGCGCCTTCGGCCGCGGCGTGCGCGGCCGGCTCGCCCTCCTGCAGCGAGCCCTGGATCGCCGTCTGCAGGTCGGGCAGGCCGATCTCGAGGATGCGCGCATAGCGCTGCACGACGCGCTCGAGTGCGGGCTGCAGCTCGCGCGCCGGCAGGGCGAGCGCGTCGATGGCTTCGTGCGCCGCGCTGGCCACCGCGCGCAGGGTGTCGTCGTCGTGGTCGGGCTGGCGCACCGGCACCGCCAGCGGCAGCCGGCGCATCATGTGCAGCACGGTGTCGTCCAGGCCCCAGTGGCGGGCGACTGCGGCGGCCATGCCGTCGATGTCGCAGCCCAGCACCGCGTAGGCCGCCTGCTGCTCGGCCATGCCCGGCTCGGCGCGTGCGCCCGGCGCCGCCGCGGGCTGCGGCTGCATCAGCCGGCGGATCTGCTGGGCCTCGTCCGGGAAGTGGTAGTGCACGAGCAGGCGGCCGAGGTTCTGCAGCTGGGTGATCAGGAAGACGACCTCGGCGTCGTAGCCGGGCGGGCGCAGGGCCTGGGCGAGCCGGCCGGCGCGCCGGCTGCGCGCGACCAGCGCGTCGAGCTCCTGCGCGTGCGCAGCCGCCAGCGGCCCCGGCCAGGGCCGCAGCGCGAGCGCAGCCCGGCGCACGCCGTCGAGGCCGAGCATCGCGATCGCCCGGCGCACGGTCAGCACCGGGCCGTTGCCCGAGACCTGGGTGCCGCGCACCTGCGCGGTGTTGACCGCGCGCAGCAGCTCGAACGACAGGGCCAGGTCGCGCAGCACGACCAGCGCCAGCTCGGCGGTGTGCTCGCGTTCGAGCAAGGCGATGCGCGCGGCGCGCTCGGCGCCGCCGGGGGTGGCCGGCAGCACGCCGATCTGGCGCACGCGCTCGACCAGCAGCACGTGCACGCCGCTGTCGTGGCCGGTCTCGGTCTCGATCCAGCCGCGCAGCGCACGCGCCAGCGTGCGCGCGCTGTGGTAGCGCTGGCGCGGCTGGCGGTCGGTGGCGCGGTTGGCGATCGCGCGCACCGGCTCGGGTACCGGCCGCGGGATCGCAAAGGGCAGCCGCACCAGCTCGCGGCCCAGCGGCGGCAGCCGCTCGATGACGAGCCCGGCGTCGGGTTCGTCGAGCGCCGGCCGGCCGGCCAGCAGATGGTGCAGCAAGACGCCAGCGGCGAGCAGGTCGCGGCGGG
>Ga0208100_100419_pt1 | contig 16912 bp, 15 predicted proteins | sample SubbioR11_8A_Aug_FD_184817 | JGI IMG/M metagenome (GOLD analysis project Ga0208100, IMG submission 184817) | Serpentinite rock and fluid subsurface biosphere microbial communities from McLaughlin Reserve, California, USA - CR11_8A_Aug (SPAdes) | ecosystem: Environmental > Terrestrial > Deep... | reverse complement strand
ATCTGGTTTGATCCTGCGGGTGCTCGCAGGACTGCGAATCGTTCTCCAGGGCGCCTTTGCAGAGATGATACCTGCGCTAAGGCGACTCAGTATTTGTGAAAACCGCTGTGAGGTTACGGACAGACCAACACCGGGCAGAGCTGCGCCCGCAATACCTCATCGACCGCGCTGGGTTTGCCGAGCTGCCACAGGCTGCGCGAGCCATAACCGCCCATCAGAATCAGGTCGGTCGGGTGCGCCGACGCTTCCTGCAGCAGCGCCGGTACTACCGGCCCAGCGGCTTGAAGATAACGAGCAGTAACCCCGCGTGCGGTCAGATAACGCTCGGCCTGTGCCAGCGTATCTGCTGCCCCGCGCTCTTCCATCACGGTTAACACGCGCAGCTCGGCCTGCCAGCAGCGGGCTAGGTAGGCGCTAGCAAAGAGTGCCTCCTGGGCTTTGGGGCTAGCGTTGTAGGCCAAGAGCAGGTGGTGTGGGTCGCTAGGCTTGCCGGTGGCGATTAATAGCGGCTTGGGTGCGTTGTTAATGAGGCTGCGCAGGCCGTGAGCCAGGCGCAATAGCGGTTGCGTGGGTGGCGGAAAGCTGAGGCTTAGTGTCACCAGGTCGGTATAGCGGCTCCGGCGATTGATCGCCTCGGCCACGCTGCCGACCTCTAGCGCCAGAGCCCCGGGCAGCCCGGCCTCCTGACAGCGCCGGACAAACTCGGCTTGCAACGCGATGGTTACCTCACTGATCTTGTCGGCTTCGCTGGCCACGGCGTGAAAGCCGTAAAGCCGACCCTGCTCATGCTGGGCAACCTTGAGGGCTAGCTCGAGCGCCGTCCAGCCGAGGTCGCTGCCGCTGATCGCCACCATGATGTCGCCAAACAGGTGCCGCGCTGGTGGCGATGGCTCTAATGGGGTTGCGGGCGGCGCCTGACCGTTGCCGTTAATGGTTAGCGCGGCCAAGCTAGCCCGCTCGACCTTGCCGGTGAGCTGTTCAACGAAGTCGCTTAATACCGTTTCGGTCGAGACCTCCCAGCCTAGCCAGCGCTCGAGCGCCGCCCGGTGCTCGGCCAACCAGAGATAGAAGTCGGCCTCGGTACGCTCGAAGTCGCGCAGCAGACCTAGCTCCCGCACCCGCTGGGCGATGGGCACAAAGACCGTGTCGTACCAGTGGGTTACTGCTTCGTCATAGGAGATGTCGCGCTTAAAGTCGAGGCCCATAAAGTAGCGGTGGACTTCGATATGCTCGAGCAAGACCGGATACTGCCCCGGTGCGGTGAGGCGCAGATTAGCGCTAGGCCTTAACTCGTCGAGCCGGGTGCGGGTCAAAAAGTCGGCGTATTCGGCCTTGAGGATTAAGTCATCAGGTTTATCGAGCGGGCTTAGCGGGACTTTGGTCTTGACCTCAGTGACGTAGGCCTCAATCGTTTTGGCCCCTAACTGCCGGGCCACCGAGACGCGGTGGTTGCCGTCCTTGACGAAGTACCCCTCACCGATCTGGTAGACCTCAATCGGCGGCAGGCCGCGCGACCCACCAACAGCCATCCGCACCTGGGCCCAGCGTTGCAGATCATTATCAAACAGCGGCAAAAAATCGCGCGAGAAGTCGCGGTAGCGCCCTACGCTGCCGATAATTTTATCGAGTGGTACCTCCTGCCGCCCGCGGTCGCGCTCAGTGGTAGCGCGCAGCTTCCGGCGCACCTCCTCGTAAGAGAAGAGTTGCTGCTCGCTCCTGGTCAGCAGCCCCAGCAGCGCGTTAAGCGCCGCCTTGCGGCGGGCCCGGTGAAAGTCTTCAATAGCTTCGCTAAGGCCAACCAGCGCCACCCCGCTACGATACCATCAACCACCAAAGCGGTCGCCAGCAGTCTTAGACGAAATGTTATGCTCTGGCCATGATCTCCCGCCGGTCGCCCCAGGCCGAAGCTCACCGCGCCCTAGCCGAGGGGCGCTATGAAGCGGCCTTTGCGGTACTGGAAGGGGCCCTTAGGCGTCCGCGGGCTCGGCTCGAGCAGGCGCAGCTTACCATCCACCTAGCGGCGATCTACGCGCTTTATGGCAGCGATGGCTTGAGCAGCGGACTGCTGTGCTTACACGAGGCGGCTAGCCTAGAGCCGAGCATCACCCACTCCCCGCTTTATCGTGCCTTGTACTGGGAGTTTGCCGCCTATCGCGGTGATCCGCCCGGCGATGTGCGCACCGGGGCGCTAGCCGCAGCCGAGGCCAATCAACCCCTGGCCAGTTACCATGCCGCTAGCGCTCTGCTGACGGTAAGCGAATGGGCAGAGGCCGGGCGGGTGCTGCTGAAACTAAAGCCAGAGGCGTTGCCCGAATACCTGTTATGGCGCCGCTGGTCGCTGTTGGCACAGAGTTACGAACGCGATGGAGCTTGGCGCGAAGCCGCCGAAGCCTATGAGCAGTCTGCCTCACTCTCCAGCGGCAGCGACCGGCAGGGGGAGTTGTTGAATCTGGCCGCTAGTCGCCTCGAGGCGGGTGAGCCGCTAGAGGCGCTGGCAGCGCTAGCCAATGTTGAGGACCAGCTGCTCATAGACGACACCGACCGGGCCGTCCGCTGCTATCTGGAGGGGCGCACCCAGTTAGCGCTGGATAACCCCAACCTGGCGCTCGAGCTGTTTTTGCAGGCTGCCTCCTTTGAAGAACGCACCCAGGAGCAGAGTTATGGCTTGGCGCTGGCGCTAGCGCAGACCTACGCCATCTTGCGCGACTATTCGGCTGCCTTTGCCATGTATCCCCGGGCGCTGGAGCTGGCTTTGCCTGAGCAACGCGCCTTTGCCGCTCATGAGTACGCCTTTGCCCTGCTAGAGGCCGACCGTCTGCTAGAAGCGCGCGAAGCGCTCCATGAGGCGGCTAAGGATGCCCACTATCATCATCGCCCCGATGTCTTTGCCGATCTAGCCGATCTGGAGTTCCGGTTAGCTAACTTTGCCGAGGCCGAGGAGCACGCGCGCCGCGCCCTCGCTCTGGGGGCGGAGGCATCTGCCTGTCTCACACTCGGCCAGATCGCCCTAGAGTACTACCGCTTAGAAGAGGCTATCGCCTGGCTCGAGCAGGCGGTCGGCGCCAGCCGTGAAGGGGAGCCAGATTGGCTCCAGGCCCAGCAACTGCTCTGCGACTGCTACGTGCAAGAGGGCTATAAGCGGCCCGAAGCGGTGCTCCGCCACGCCGAGGCGGCGCTGGCTTACCTCGCCCCTGGTGACGAGTGGGCGCTGACCATCGAGCAGTACCGCCTCACCGCGCTAACGCAGCTCGGTGGTCAAAAGCGGATGTTTAACTAAGGCGGAGCTAGCCCAACCAAAAAGCTTGCGCTAGGCATTATCAATAGACTTCACACATCTGGTATAATGCGGAGCGTAGGGCACAGAAAGGTGGCATTATGAAACTGGCAATCATTACCGATTCGACCTGTGATTTGAACGCTGAGGAGCTAAAGCGTCTGGAAGTTACGCGGGTGCCGCTTTATGTTCATTTTGGCGGCAAGACCCGCAAAGACTGGATCGAAATTGGCCCTAAGGATATTGTCGAAGGGGTGAAAGCTGGGATGGCCATGCCCAGCACCAGCCAACCCAGCCCAGAGGATTTTGCGCAGGTCTATAAGGCCGCGGTCGCCGCCGGGGCCAAGGATATCCTCTGTGTGGTAATCAGCAGCGAGCTCTCCGGCACCTATCAGTCGGCTATGATGGCCAAGGAGGGTGCGGCGGTGCCGGTGACCGTCTACGATAGCCGGGCGGCGGGGCCAGGGTTGGGGCAGATGGTGACCAAGGCGGCGCAACTTAGGGCTCAAGGGGCCTCGGTTGGGGAGATCATCAAGGGGCTCGAGCGCATCCGCGCCACGCATGCTTTGCGCTTCACACCAGCGAGCCTGGAGTTTCTCAAGAAGAACGGCCGCATCGGCGGGGCGCAAGCGCTACTCGGCACGCTGCTTAACGTCAAGCCGATCCTAAAACTGGTGGACGGTAAGGTGCAGCCCGCCGGCAAGGCCCGCGGCGCCAAGAAGGCCCTTAAGGAGCTGATCGATCAGGTTGCGGCGCACTGCCAGGCCCACCCCGGCACGCCCGTGATCGACTTTGTCCATGTGCAAGACCCCCCGGCAGCCGAGCAGCTCCGGCAAGAGCTAAAGGGCACCGGACTGAAGTTTAGGGACAACGGCACCCGCGAGATCGGCGCGGTGATCGCCTCGCACGTGGGGCCGGGGACCTACGGCGTTTACCTGTACGTCGAAGAGTAGGCAAGTAGAAGACTGGGTGATGGAGGCACCTCCATCACCCGTTTTGATCTGCTACAGCCCGGCTTTGGTCGATTCCACCACCAGACCGTGGTGGCCCGCAATCAAGAGGAGCGCTGCTAAAAGACGCGCACCTCGCCCCTGGCCATGTCAAGCGTGAATCTGATGATAGTTCCAGCACTCGGGTCGGCGGGGGTCCCGGAGACGGTCATGGTGATGGCCGCTTCAACGTGGTTGTTTGTTGGGGCGCTTTGGATGATGTCGATGGCCCGGCCAAGCTTACCACCGGAAAGCTCTACTTTAAGGCCACCGGCCAAAAGATCGGTACGGTCGAAAGTATAGCGGCAAGGGGTTACGTCAGAATCACGACTCAGCGCAAAACTCCTGGGGTCGCTGGATTCCACGTTGACGCGCCGTGCAGGTGGGGCTTCGCCATACGTTGCTGCGCCGTCCCACAGCCTGACGGTCAGGGTAATGTGGGAGATGGTCATGGTAGCGGGGCATTCCATATCCAAGGGTGGTACGACCGTTACCGCGCCCTGCAAGCCGCCATATACCGTGAGACTGCGTGGATTAAGCGGCAGACTAAAACTCTGGTCGTCGAACTGGAGGCGGCCTGTTGCGCCGCTGGCAGTTACGGAGAGAGCACCCATCATTGGAGGCACACCGCCAACAGTGACCTCAAGCTCGGCGTTATGGAGGCCTAGCGGATTAGTTAAAGGGATTGGGGGCACAAGCCACGCGCAGGCCCCTAGCAGGATAAGACTCACGATTCCGGCGGAAACAGCCATTATTCGCTTCATGATCAACTCCTAAGCCTTTCCGGTGAGGATGGCAAAACCGGCGTCTGCCTCACCTTCGAGTGGTACCAGCTTGGATTATGCTATGTTGTTAGAGCCGAGGCTATGAAAATCGCCTCTTGGCGATTGGTTATGATGATGAGGCATGCTGGCTCGAGTTACCTCTGCCGCAGTTCTTGGCGTTGACGCCTATCCGGTCGAAATCGAAGTTGATATCTCGGGCGGTTTACCCTCTTTTACCGTGGTCGGCCTGCCCGATACCGCCGTGCAGGAGTCGCGCGAGCGCGTCCGGGCAGCCATCAAGAACGCGGGTTTCCCCTTCCCGGCCAGCCGCATCGTAGTCAACTTAGCGCCCGCCGATATCCGCAAGGAGGGGCCAGCCTTTGACCTTCCCATCGCCTTGGCGCTGTTGGCGGCGCAGGGGGTGGTGGCGCAAGATCGGCTTAGCGGGGTGATTATCAGCGGTGAGCTAGCGCTCGAGGGCAGCATTCGCCCGCTGCGCGGCGCCATTACTATCGGGCTGTTCGCCGCGCAAGACGGCTATCAGCGCATTATCGTGCCGCCCGAAAACGCCGCCGAGGCGGCGGTGATCGGCGGGGTGGAGGTCTACGCGCCGCGCAACCTGCTCGAGGCGGTAGCGTTCTTGCAGGGGCGCTCAGAGTTAGCGCCGGCTGAACCCAGAGCGCTGGAAGCAGCGAGTGTAGCGCCGGATCTGCAAGACGTTAAGGGGCAAGCGGCCGCCAAGCGTGCCCTGGAGATCGCTGCGGCAGGGCTCCATAACCTGCTGATGAGCGGGCCGCCCGGCTCCGGCAAGACCATGCTGGCACGGCGCCTGCCGGGGTTGCTGCCCAAACTTACGCGCGACGAGGCCATCGAGGTGACGCGCATCCACTCCGCTGCGGGTGCGCTGCAAGAGAGCGGACTGATTCAGGCGCCACCTTTTCGCAGCCCGCACCATACCGTCTCGGACGCTGGGCTGATCGGCGGCGGCAACATCCCCAAGCCGGGGGAGGTGTCGCTGGCGCACCGGGGGGTGCTGTTTTTGGACGAGTTCCCGGAGTTCAGCCGCCGCGCCCTGGAGGTGCTGCGCCAGCCCTTGGAGGACGGTGTGGTGACTATCAGCCGGGCCAAGGCGGCACTGACCTTTCCGGCCCGCTTCATGCTGGTAACCGGGATGAACCCCTGCCCGTGCGGCTACTTTGGCGATACCCAGAAGGCCTGTAGCTGTGGCCCCAGCATGATCCAGCGCTATAAGGAGCGGATCAGCGGGCCGCTGTTGGATCGGATCGATCTGCGCATCACCGTGCCGCGCCTCCCCGCTGAGGATCTGATCCGGGTGCCCGTTAGCGAGCCGACGGCGGTGGTACGCGAGCGGGTACTAGCGGCCAGGCGCCGCGCCATTGCCCGGCAGGGGGTAGCCAACGCCCAGTTAGCGGGTCAGGCGCTGCGCCAGCACGCCCGGCTCAGCGCTGCCTCTGAAGGGTTTATGAAGCTGGTAGTCAAACAGCTAGCGCTCTCGGGCCGCGGCTTTGACCGCCTGCTGCGAGTAGCCCGCACCATCGCCGACTTAAGCGGTGAGGAGGAGATCAGCGAGGCTCATCTAGCTGAGGCGGTTAGCTATCGCGAGGTCATGTAGCGTTGCCGGGCTTGACCGTGCCTAAGCTGGGGTTAGCGCTATCGGCAGCCGCCCCTCGGCAGGCCGACCGAGCAAGACGTCGGCCACGGCGGCGATGGCGTAGGGGTGGAAGCTGAAGCTGACGACAGCCGGGCCGGGCAAGTCCTGCACGTGGTAAGGGTTGTATAGCGCCACATGCGCGAACTCGCTAGTAGCCCCGGCGACCTCTGCGCCGAGCTTGGCTTCGTCCTGGGTCATGCGTAGGCGCGCAGTCGAAACGAATAGCGCTCTACCTACCGCTCTCACGGCGCTCAGCACCGGCTCGCTGGCCGCTAGCGGGGCGCTCCGCTGATAGTGGGCTCGCAGCACCGTCAGCCCCAGCCCTTCGAGCCGCCGGGCGAGCGCTTCCGCCGGCGAGTCGATAACGTCGCTAGCCGCGCCTCCCACGGCATTAGTGGCTGTGACCAGCACTACCTGCTCACCGGCTGCTAGCGGCCGCAGGGTGCCCACAACCGTGACGGCACGCTGCGCCGCCTCACTGAGCAGCGCCTCGTCGCCGTCTTGCCAGGCCGAGGCCGGATCGGGTTGGGCCGGGTAGCGGCGGGCTAGGCGCCTCACGCGCGTCAGCGACAGCCCTAGCGCTAGCGGATCGAGGCGGCCTGCTGTTAGGGCCTGCTCGAGCCCTCTAATAGTGGCCTCGTGCTGGCTGACCGGTCCAAGTTGCACCGGCATATCGATCCCCGCAGCTAGCGCCCTCACGGTGGCCTCGGCTGGCTGGTAGCGTGCGGTAATAGCGCGCATATCGAGAGCATCGCTGAAGCTCACGCCGTCAAAGCCGAGCTTATCGCGCAACAGCCCGGTCATGACCTGCGGTGACAGTGTGGCGGGTTCGTTAGGGTCAACCGCGGTAACTAGGCCGTGAAAGCTCATAACCGCTGCCACTCCCGCCGCGAAGGCGGCCTTGAACGGCACCAACTCGACGCGCTGTAGCCGCTCGAGCCCCACCATGAGCCGGGGCAGATCGAGGTGCGAGTCGATGGCGGTATCGCCGTGGCCGGGGAAGTGTTTGACGGTAGCCGCCACCCCCTCAGCCTGGTGCCCCTGCACGAAGGCCACCACCTGTGCCGCCACACGCTGTGGCTCGCTGCCGAAGGCCCGCTCGGCGATAACCGGGTTGCGCGGGTTGTTATTAACATCGGCTACCGGCGCGAAGTTGACCGTGACGCCGACCGCGCGCAGGCCGCGGGCGGTGGCAGCGGCTACCTGGCGGGTCAGCTCGAGCCTGTTCGCCGCGCCTAGCGCCATGGCCCCAGGCCCATAGGGGACATCTTGCAGCCGGACCACGCTGCCGCCTTCCTGGTCGATGGCGATTAGCAGGTCTTTGCCTAACAGCTCGCGCAGCCCTGCCGTGTAGTCGGCAAGTTGAAAGCGGTCGCGGATGTTGCGCCTAAACAGGCAGATCCCACCGATAGGATTAGCCGGCAAGAAGCCACGCTCATCGGCGGTCAGGGCAGGGCCGCTGAGGTCGATCATCAGTAGCTGGGCGGGGTGCATAGTGCTCCTTAGCAGCGCTGTGAGGCGTCAAGTAGAGTGGGGACGGGCCCTAGCCTTCCCAGTGGGACAGCGAGTTTGAACTACCCCGTTTAGAAGCGAGTTAAGCCAACTGCGCCAGCACGTCCTCAGCTAGCTCACGCCCTAGTTCGGCGGCCTCGGCGGCTTCGCCGGTGACTTCGGCTTGTACCAGCAGCCCACCGCCCACCGCGGCTACCGCACCGAATAGGCGCAGCTCTCCCTCGGCAGAGACGGTAGCCAGCGCTCCTACGGCATGACTGCTGTGTGCCAGCAGGCGGGCCGCAAAGCTCCGCTCGGCACTGGCCCGATCAGCGCTGGGGCGGTGTTGCAGGGTATAGGCGAGATCAAAGGCGAGGTCGTCGTCGTTGCGGACGACCAGCCCTAGCGAGCCTTGGCCCGCCGCCGGCGTGAAGACATCGGCTTCCAAGAGGGTATCAAGGCGATTGCGGCGATCGAGTTGGATGAACTCATAAGCAGGCAGCACCAGCGCCTCGAGGTGGCCGTTGGCCAGTTGTGCTAAATCTTCGTCCAAACCACCGCTGAGTAGCTCTGAGCGCAGATCGCTGCGTTGTGCTAGCAAGAAGGCGGTGTCCCGCGGGGTGCGCACACCGATTAAGGCGCCTGTGGTTAGCTCGCTTAAGCCCTTCTGCCCCTTACTGATCAGCGTGCTGCGCGGCTCGAGCCGCCTGGTCACCGCCGCTATGGTGAGGCCGTCCGGCAAGATGGCGGGTAACTCGTCGAGACTAGCCACCACCATGCTGAGCTGCTTGGCGGCTAAAGCGCCTAGCAGGGCATCGGCGGGATTTTGCATACTGCGCGCCTGAATGACGCGCTGCACGATATTGACATCGGGCCACTCGGCAGTTAACTCGGCAAAGACCGACCTGGCCTGCGCCAGCGCCAGGGCGCTGCCTCTATTTCCCAACACGATTCGCGACATGACTGCTTTTGACACCCTCCTTTGGGGGATTAAGGCACAACACCACCACAGGGCAAAAAACACCTAGCAGATACTAAACCAACTCACCCTAGTAAGCACCAGAAAACGGCTAATTCGCGGTGTTGCACGCTGCTATTGTAACGCATGCCTGCCAAGATGCAAGCTACCGCCCGCCAGCTAAACGCGCCACAGCGGCCTGTAGGGCCGCTACCTGGTCGGCTCGCTCCCAGGGGAAGCCCGTGCGTCCGAAGTGGCCATAACAGCTAGTAGCCTTGTAGATGGGAGCGCGTAGTCCGAGCTGCTCGATAATAGCGGCTGGGCGCGCATCGAAGAGTTCGGCTACCGCTTGGGCCAGTACCTCGTCGTCTACTGCGCCCGTTCCGAAGGTCTCTATCGCCAGGCTGATCGGGTGTGCCACGCCGATGGCATAGGCTAGCTGCACCTGGCAGCGCCGGGCTAAGCCTGCTGCCAACACGTTCTTGGCGATGTAGCGGGCGTAGTAGCTGGCGCTACGGTCAACCTTGGTGGCGTCCTTGCCGCTGAAGGCCCCGCCGCCGTGCGGCGCCGAACCGCCGTAGGTGTCGATGATGATCTTGCGGCCGGTCAGGCCGGTGTCCGACTGTGGGCCGCCCACCACGAAGCGGCCGGTGGGGTTGATGAGCACCCTGGTGTTGGGCCCGAAATAGCGCTCGGGGATGACCGCGCGGATCACCTGGCTCTCGATCTCCTGCTGGAGCTTGGCAAAGTTCACATTTTCGTCGTGTTGAGCCGAGACCACCACAACCGTTACCTGCTTGGGCACGATGCCGTCATAAGCTACCGTCACCTGTGCCTTACCGTCGGGCCGGAGGTAGGGGAGAGCGCCGCTCTTGCGCAGCTCGCTCAAACGGTAGGTCAGGCGGTGAGCCAGCGTGATCGGCAGCGGCATCAGCTCGGGGGTCTCGTCGCAGGCGTAGCCGAACATGATCCCCTGATCGCCGGCGCCAAGCTGATCGTATTCCTCGCCCGAGTCGGCCTCCTGAGCGCGATTTACGCCCCGGGCGATATCGGGTGACTGCTCGTTGATGGCCACTAGCACTGCCGCGCTGGTGGCATCGATGCCGTACTCGCTCTTGGTGTAGCCGACTTCACGCAAGGTCTCGCGCACGATCTTCTGGATATCCACATAGCCGCGGCAGGTGATCTCGCCGGCGATCAGTGCTAAGCCGACCGAGAGCGTCGTCTCGGCGGCCACCCGGGCGTTCGGGTCGATGGCTAGTATGGCGTCCAAAATGGCGTCGCTGATGCGGTCCGCCAATTTATCGGGGTGGCCTTCGGTCACCGATTCCGAGGTCAAAATAGTCACAAGTTCCTCCGCGCCGCCTCGGCGCTTAGCGCCGCGCTTCAACGGCAGAGTATACCAGGACCCTCCCGCTGATACGGCTGCATTACAATGATGCGAGATGGTCGGCGGCACGGCTTTACGAATCCTAGTGCGGGCGCTCTACCCCGAGGATGCCGCAGCCTGGCACCACCTACAGCTGGGGATCTACCGTGAACAGCAGTGGTTTGTCGGCGATACTCCCCCGCCGGTTGAAGCGCTGTCCCGCAAGCTGCTGGCGGTGGACGCTAGCCATGATCTCTATTTGGGGGCGCTGGCGGGTGGCGTCCTGGTAGGCTGGCTCGAGCTCCACCGCTATACCACCCCGCGCCTGAGCCATGTGGCGGTGCTGACGCTGGCGGTGGCCTTGCCCTACCGCCGCCGAGGGTTGGGCCGCCGCCTGCTCCAAGAGGCGTATCGTTGGGCTAGGCGGGCAGGGGTAGAGAAGCTCCAACTCAATGTGCGTGCGGCCAATCTGGCGGCCCAGGGGCTCTACCAAACGGAAGGGTTTGTGCAAGAGGGGTGTGAGGCAAGGCAGATCCGCCAGGGCGACCGTTACGAAGACAATCTGCTGATGGCCAAGTTCCTGTAAGAGTATAATTGGCTCCTATGGAGAACGCGATAGTCTCGCCTTCGGTGCGGCTAGCGGAATGGGCTGAGCAGCGCGTAGGGCTCTTTGTCGATACCCAGAACCTCTACTATGCAGCGCGTGAGAACTATGGCCAGCACGTCGATTATGAGCAGCTCATGGCGGTAGTGGCGCGAGGCCGGAGGCTCGTTCAAGCCTCGGCCTATGTGGTGGAGCGTGAAGGCGAGTCGACCGCTTTTGGCTTTATTACCAAGCTCTCCACCCTGGGCTACCGGGTAAAGCGCCGCAAGGTGCGCATCCACCGCAGCGACAACGGCGGGCGCCCGGTGCTTGAAGGCGACTGGGACATGGGGATCGCCGCCGATATGGTGCGGGCCTGGGACCGCCTCGACGTGGTGGTGTTGGCTAGTGGCGATGGCGACTTTGCGCCCATCGTGCAATTGGCGCAAGAGCGCGGTTGCCGGGTGGAGGTGATGGCCTTTCGCGAATCCGCCGGACAGTCCCTGATCGACCTGGCCGACGTCTTTGTCAATCTCCCCGAGCTACCTAGGATCTTCGTGCGCCACCCGCTGGTAGCTGATGGTGAGCCAGAAACCCGGCCATCGCTGTGACTACCGCTGTGCCGGTCCAGGTGATGGTGCGCTGGCCGGCTGACAAAGAGGCGCTGCTGGCGGTGGGCGGGCCACGGCTAACACCTCAAGAGCTGCGCGACACGCTCGATCCATACGAGTTTATTTGCCGCCGCCGCGGTTTCGGCGGCCCCGCTCCGGAGGTGGTCGATGGTCAACTAGCAGTAGCTCGCCAAGGAGTTGAGCAAGACCTCGCCCGTCTGGCGGAGGTCCACTCCCGGTTACGCACGGCGCGAGAACGGCTGCTCGCGCCTGGGAAGGAGACGGCATGAAGGCAGTAACGAAGCTTATTGTGGCTGCAGCGCTAGTGCTGCTGAGCGGCACGGCCCTGGCCCAGATCACCATCACTTATTGGCAGTTCGACTTTGCCACCCGCGTTGAGGCCATAAACCAGCTCATCGCCCAGTTCGAGGCAGAAAATCCCGGCATCAGGGTGGTGCATGAGACCTTCCCCCACGCCGCCTACGCGGAGCAGGTGGCGGTGGCAGTGCCGGCCGGCCAAGGGCCTGATGTGGCGCAACTGTTCTATGGCTGGCTGCCGATGTGGGCTAGAGCCGGGTTGGTCAAGCCGCTCCCCGAGCAGTTCTTTGACACTGCCACAATCGACGCCGAGTTCGTCCCCATGGTGCAGGTCGCCAAGATCGATGGCGTCTACTACGGCCTGCCGACATCGGTGCGCACGCTAGCCCTGTTCTACAACCGGGACAAGCTCGAAGCTGCGGGCTTTAGCCAACCTCCTAGCACCTGGGACGAGCTGATCGAGGTCGCTAAGGCGCTGACCGTGAGGGTCGGCCCGCGCTTCACTCAGATCGGCTTGGGTGTCGCCCCGGCTGGGCAGGACCATCACTTAATCCGCGAGGTATTAACCCGCCAGTTCGGCACGCCGCCTCACAGCGAGGACGGCAGGCAGGTGCTCTTCGGCAACGAGGCTGGGCTAGCGGCATTCGAGTTCTACACCAGCTTGATTACCGAGCATGAGATCGGCGTGATCGAGTTCGTGCCCGGCGCCGGCGGCTACCGCGAGGGGTTTAGGTCGCTCGAGAACATCGCCATGATCATTGATGGCTCGTTCGCCGTCGGCGACACCGCCGCAGTGGCCCAGTTTACCTGGGGTGTGGCGCCCATCCCTACTCTGGATAACGGCGTGAGGGCCAACTTCGGCTCGTTCTGGATGAACGGCCTTACCCCCAACGCCTTCCGCGACCCCGCCATCCTGGAGGCGAGCGCCAAGTTCTTAGAGTTCATCACCCGGCCCGAGGCCATGAGAATCAAGCTCGAGCTGGTCGGCGAACTCCCGGCCAGGCGAGAGCTGATAGACGATCCCCAATTGGTAGTTGATCCGGTCTTCGAACCGTTTGTTGCTGCCCTGGCCTATGCCACCGCCACCAGGTTTGTTGACGAGTTAGCGCAGCGCCGGGTCATCATCGATGCGGTGAACCGCGTCGTCATGGAAGGGATGGACCCTGCCGAGTCGTGGCGCCTGGCTGCGCAAGAAGAGCAGGGCATTTTGGACCAGTTCCACCGGCAATGATCAGCCGCTAGCTAGCGATTGAGAAGTAGGTGGTGGGGAAAGTTCCACTTCCTACTTCCCACCTCTTACTTGAGGGGCGTAGATCGAGTGACGACACCTGGCAAGAATGCCAAGCCTGTCCTGACGCTGGCCCGCCGCGAGGCGCTGTGGGCCTATCTCTTTTTGCTGTTGCCGCTGGCCTTTTTCCTATTGGTCCGCTTCTGGCCGACATTGCAAGCGTTTCAACTATCGCTCTTTACCTGGCATGTTGACCCTCTCCAGCGCCAGTTCGTAGGGCTAGGCCACTATCAGGAGATGCTCGGCGAGCCCAGGCTACAGCGGGCACTCCTTAACACCTTGCTCTACACCCTTATCATCGTGCCGGCGCAGCTCGTGCTGGGCCTGAGTATAGCTACCTTGCTCCAGTCTGTAACGGCTTTCAAAGGGCTCTTTCGCGCCATCTATTTTGCGCCGTATGTCACACCGGCGGTGGCCGTGGCCTGGGTATGGAGCTGGCTGTACTCGGTCAATTTCGGAGTTTTCAACAATCTGCTCTTCGAGTGGAGCCTGTTCTGGGAAGCGCGCGGCATTCCTTGGCTCAGCATCGCTCCGCAGCCGTTCCTCACCTCGCCGAGTCAGGCGCTCTTAGCGGTTGCTGTAGTGGTGATCTGGCAAGGGCTGGGGTTCCAGGTAGTGATCTTCCTGGCCGGGTTGCAGGGGATCCCCAGGATGTACTACGAAGCGGCCCGGATCGATGGCGCCAACCCGTGGCATCTGTTCCGCCACATCACCGTGCCGCTCCTGAACCCGGTCATCGTCTTTTCGGTAGTGATCTCAACCATTGCCTCGTTACAGCTCTTTGATCAGGTGGTTAACATCAGATTCCTCGACCAGGGCGGGCCGTTAAACAGCACCCTGACCATCGTGCTCTACCTGTACCAAGAGGCCTTCGGGCGCTTCAGGTTTGGTTACGCTACTGCAGTCGCAGTGCTGCTCTTTATCTTGGTGTTAGTGGTTACCATTGTGCAGTTCAAGCTGATCAGCCGCCGGGTGGACTACTGATGCGCCTCAAACTGACCACGGTAGTGGCCTATCTGCTGCTGCTCATCGGCAGCTTGGTGATGGTCTTCCCCTTTGCCTGGATGGTCATGAGCTCGTTCAAGGAGGCGCGTGAGATCTTCGCGCTGGGCTTTTGGCCCAGCGCCTGGAGTTTCGATAACTACCGCGAGGTGCTGTTTCGCACCGCTTTCCCGCGCTGGTTCTTAAACAGCCTGATCGTAGCCACCATCACCACGACCTCGGTGCTCTTTTTCTGCTCGCTGGTCGGCTACACCCTGACCTGGCTGCGCTTTCCGGGGCGCACCCTGATCTTTGTGCTGATGCTATCGACGCTGATGGTGCCGACCGAGATGCTGGTGATCCCCTGGTATGTAATGTCGGTCAACTACGGCTGGGTCAACACCTTCTGGGGGTTGATCTTCCCCGGCCTGATCCCGGCTTTTGGGGTGTTCTTGATGCGCCAGTTTTTCCGAACCTTGCCGCGTGACCTCTTTGATGCGGCGCGGGTCGATGGCATGAGCGAGTTTGGGCTATTCTGGCAGATCGGCCTGCCGCTGGTCCGCCCGGCCCTGGCCGCCCTGGGCATCTTCGCCTTCATCGGCAACTGGAACGCCTATCTGTGGCCGCTAATCATCGCCAAATCTAACGACATGCGCACCGTTCCGGTCGGCATCTCGCTCTTTTCCGGCGAGGCGGGGGCGGCCTGGCACCTGATTATGACCGCCAACGCGCTCGCTATCCTCCCGGCGCTGGCGGTGTTTGTCATTTTCCAGAAGCAGATCATCGAAGGGGTGGCGCTGACCGGCGTGAAGGGCTAGTAGCGCTGGCGGCATAGTTGACCTGGGCACGGGCTAAGGTAGCGGCTCGCCAGGCACCGCAGCCGACAAGTCGATATCTAGTACCATGCGCGGTAAAGACACCCTAGGGAAGGAGGCGGGGCTGGCGCAAGATAGTAAGGCCGCGCGCCGCCACCGCTAGGCCGGCCAACGCCACGGCCCAGGCGCCCCAGGTGTCGCTGCCGGCCCAGAACAGGATCAGCAGAGCGAGGTAGCCGAAGCCGGCGCCAAACGGGATGGGGTAGATGGCCTTGCGCCGCGTCCGCCAGAACAGGGCGTAGTACAGCGCGGCGATTGCCAGGCCGATAGCCGCTGCTATCAGAGTTTCGTCCCAGTCGTACAGCAGCAGAAACCCAACGCTCGGGGCGATGCCGCCTCCACCGCGAAAGCCGAAATAAAGGGGCCAGTTGTGACCAGCCACTACCGCCGCGGCTAGCGCTGGGATCAGCCAGGGCTGGTCCCCTAATTGGCTCAAGACGAAGACTAGCGCTCCCTTTAGCACGTCCAGAATGATGACCGCGGCGGCCCAGGCCGGCCCCATCTGCCGAAATACCCCAGAGCCGCCCGGCAGGTCTTTGGTACGGATATCGGCGCCGCGGAGGCGGCTCAGGATTACACCGAAGGTCAGCGAGCCGATCAGGTAGGCTGCCAAGATTAGTAGCGCTGCGGTCATAACCTAAGCATAACCGGATTAGTTAGCGCAGGCTTAGCCTACAGCGCCACTTATGAGCGCGATACCGGGGTCGTGGTCACCGGTACTAAGACTTATCTCACTAACAACAGCGCCAGTACCCCGCCTAGCGCGGCGTAGAGCAGCGCCGGGCCGAGCGTGCGGCGCAGCACCTGCCCCTCTTTACCGGCTAGCCCCACGGTAGCCCCAGCAGCGATGATGTTGTGGGGGCAGATGATGTTGCCGACCGCCGCACCGAAACCTTGCGCGCCGAGGAGGGTAAGTGGAGGGAGCTCGAGCGCCCTGGCGGTAGCTAATTGAAAGTCGCTAAAGAGGATGTTCGAGGCAGTCGCCGAGCCGGTCACAAAAGAGCCCAGCATGCCCACCAAGGGAGCCAGCAGCGGGTAACCGGCACCGGCCAGGTTGGCGGTTGCCTCGGCCAGGGTAGTGATCATGCCGCTGTGCAGCATCAGCCGGGAGAGACCTAGCATGGCCAAGAGCGCCAGCGTCACCGGTGCAATTTGCGCCAGCGCCCCGCCCATGGCCTGCCGCACACTACTGGTCGGCACGCGCTGCACCAGTGCCGCGATGATAAAGCTCGCCAGCAGCAAGGTGCCGGGGTGATAGAGCGGCTGGATACTGCCGCTGAAGATGCTCAGCTCCCAACCTAGCCTCACGCTGGTTAGGGCCTCGTTGACGGGGGGCACTAGCCGCGTTACCAGCACTAGCCCGACCAGCGCTAGATACGGCGTTGCGGCCAGCAGCAGGTTGCCGGTGGGGGCCGCGTCTGCTACTGGTGTGGCTGACCGCCGCACCAGTGCCACGAAGGCCAGTCCACCGAGGAGTGCGCCGCCCAAAGTGGGTAGTTCGGGTCCGATCAGGTGAGCCAGCAGCACCATCGGCACCAGAAAAAATGCGGCAGCCGCTAGCGCTAGTCCCCAGGGGCGCTTGCCCGGGGCGGCTAGCCACATCACGATCAGCGCCATCAGCCAGCCTAGCAGCCCGTGGAAGAGGCTGGTAGTGGCTGCCAGCTCGGTGCCGTCAAAGCCGAGCGCAATCTGCGGCAGGACGGGTGTGCCCACCGCCCCGAACGACACCCCTACCGAAT
>Ga0208100_100418_pt1 | contig 16928 bp, 14 predicted proteins | sample SubbioR11_8A_Aug_FD_184817 | JGI IMG/M metagenome (GOLD analysis project Ga0208100, IMG submission 184817) | Serpentinite rock and fluid subsurface biosphere microbial communities from McLaughlin Reserve, California, USA - CR11_8A_Aug (SPAdes) | ecosystem: Environmental > Terrestrial > Deep... | reverse complement strand
CACGGCAGCGCTTCAGCATCTCATCGACCGCCTCGCTATACCTCGCCACCAGCTTCTCTTTCAGTCTTTGCTCTTCCTTGGTCATCCCCTACTATATCAAGCGCCAGTCTTAGGACGCACCCCGTCGTCACTTTCTGGGGCTAGGTCAGTCCGGCGGCCTCGCGCACCGCCCGGGCGATGGCCGAGACATCCTCGTCGCCGTAGCCGCGCTTGATTAGGCCCACCTCGAGCTGCTCGACGTAGCCAGCCACCGGGATGGGGACGCCTAGCTCGCGAGCCGCTTCGCGGGCGATGCCGAGGTCTTTAAGGTGCAGCCGGACGCGAAAGCCGAGCGGGTAGCGGTTTTGGATCATGTTGCCGGCGCGCTGCGTTAGCACCCACGAACCGGCGGCGCCGCTGGCTAGTGCCTGCTGCGCAGCCTCTAAGTCGATGCCGGCAGCCAGACCCAGGGTCATCCCCTCGGCGACCGCGGCGTAGGTCCCGGCGATGATGACCTGGTTGATAGCCTTGGTGACCTGGCCGCTGCCGATCGGCCCCACTAGGGTAATGGTCTTGCCCAGTGCTTCGAGCGCCGGGCGCACCCGCGCCAGGACCTCGGCCTGGCCGCCGACCATGATCGACAGTGTCCCCTGCTTGGCCCCTTCGCTGCCGCCCGACACCGGAGCGTCGAGCATCTCGATGCCGCGTTCGACGAGCTGCGCAGCGATCTCCCGAGTAGCAGCTGGGCTGATGGTGCTCATATCGATCAACACGCTGCCACTGGCCATGCCGTGGATAGCGCCCTGTTCGCCCAGCACCACCTGGCGCACATCGGGCGTGTCGCTGACCATAGTGAATACCAGCTCCGCTTTGGCGGCTGCTTCCGCCGGGCTGGCGGCTCGAGCCGCCCCCAAAGCGGCCAGCGGCTCCTCGCGCCCGCGCGTGCGGTTGTGAACGGTAAGGCGATGGCCGGCTTGCAGCAAGCGCGTAGCCATCGGCGCGCCCATAGTGCCTAGGCCGATAAAAGCGATGTTCATGAGGCCTCCTTCGAGAATCAGTAGTCGAGTATTCAAGTATTCGAGTAGGGGCGAACCCTTCGGGTTGAGGCCCCTCAGGGCGAAGCCTTGTGTTCGCCCTGACATCCGGTATCCTCACCCCTTGCCCCTCACTCCTCACCCACCACCAAGCGCGAGATGATCTGCGCCACGCAGACCGGCTTCTCCTGCCGGTCGTTGTCAAAGCGGACGTCGAACACCACCTGCACGCCGCCTGCAAACTCAGTTACCTCGTTAATGACCGCCTGTAGGCGCACTCTGGAAGGGACCAGCACCGGCGCCGGGAAACGGACCCGGTTAAGCCCGTAGTTGATCCGCAGCTTAGCCCCCTCCAGGGCAAAGATCTGCCGCAGCAGCCCTGGGATTAGGCTGAGCGTTAAGTAGCCGTGGGCTACCGTTTGCCGATAAGGCGACTCACGCCTGGCCCGCTCGCTGTCGAGGTGGATCCACTGGGGGTCGTCGGTAGTTAGGGCAAACGCTTGCACCCGCTCCTGGTCGATTAACAGCCAGTCGCTGGGGCCGAGTGTCTGACCGATGGCGGCCTTGAGCGCAGCAATGCTGGTAAAGGTCTTCATGAGCTTTGCCAGATGGGCGTCAGCGTCTGTAGCACGCGCGCTGCCACGGCGCGGTTGTAGGAGGCGATCTCGGCGCGGCGGGCGATCGGCGGCCAGGCGCTAACGTCGTCAAAAAAGTGGGTGGGTAGCTGATCAGGGCTTATGGGCTGCCAGCGGGAGCGCCACGCTTCGGGGACCAGTTCGGGGGCGGGCTGGCGGCTCAGGGCGGCCCACAGCAGCGCCCAGGCCCGCGGGACGGTGCGATAAGGATCGTAGCCGCCGCCGCCGGTAGCGACCAGGCGGCCCTGACAGTACTGGTCGGCCAGCTCACTAACGCGCTGATAGCTCTGCCACATGGCGCCAGTAGAGATAGCTAGGTCGGCCAGCGGGTCGTAGCGGTGCATATCGGCGCCGGCTTGTAGTACCAGCAGGTCAGGCTTAAAGGCGGCCAGGGCGGCGGGCACCACGGCCTCGAAGCACTCTAAAAACGAGTCATCTTCGGTGAAGGGCTCGAGCGGCACATTCACGCTAGTCCCGCGGCCCGCCCCCTTGCCCAGTTCGAAGGTATGGCCGGTGCCGGGAAACAGGTAACGCCCGGACTCGTGCAGGCTAATAGTCATCACCTCCGGGCGCTCGTAAAAGAGCCACTGCACACCGTCGCCGTGATGGGCGTCGAGATCGAGGTAGGCCACGCGCAGCCCATGACGCTTAACGGCGTGCTCAATCCCGACGGCCAGATCGTTATAGATACAAAAGCCCGAGGCCTTGGCCGCCAGGGCGTGGTGCAGGCCGCCGGCGAGGTTAACCGCCCGCTGCGCCTGCCCTGAGGCGACTAGTTCGACCGCCGTGACGGTAGCGGCGCAGACGCTTGATACCGCCTCGTGCATGGCTGGGAAGATGGGGTTATCAGCTGTGCCCAGCCCAAAGGTGTAGGCTTGCGCCAACCGCTTACCTTGCGAGACGGCCTTGACCGCTTCGATGTAACGGCTGTCGTGGATGCTATAGAGCAGCCCTTCGTCGAGCGCCTGCGGCAGCACCTCTTGCTCGGCGGTTAAAAGCTCGGCATCATAGAGCAGCGAGCGGGTCAGCTCGAGCCTAACGGGCTTGAAAGGGTGGCCCTCGGACAGAGTATAGCCGCTAAGGCTCGGCTCATAGACAAAAATCGCCCGGCTCATGCTAGAGCTTTTCAGGAGGCCAGACCACGCTAAAACCTGCCGCCTTGAGCTCTTGGGCCAGCTTCCGCCCGCTGATGGTATCGACCCTGAGCACGAAGGTAACGATCTCTGGATCGCGGCTAGTGGTCAGCACGCTGGAGATGTTATAGCCGAGCCGGGCGATAGTGTGGGCCAAGGCCGCTAGCGCACCAGGGCGATTCTCGACCTCGACCTCGAGCCGGGTGGCCGCTTCGTAGACCCCGGTCATCCTGACTAACGCCTCAAGAAAGTCGATGCCGGTGACGATGCCGACCAGCTTGCCTTCGGCGATCACCGGCATGGCGCCGATCTTGTACTGGCGCAAGACCTTGGCCGACTCCTCGACCGGGTCGAGCGGATGGGTCGTGATGACCGGCGTGACCATGATCTGCCGCACCGGGTCTCTGATGGTTACGCCGGGCTTGGCGCTAGGGAGTTCGGAGCCGACGGTGCGGATATCGCGATCCGAGACGATGCCGACTAAACGGCCGCCTTCCAGAATCGGGAAGTGGCGGATGTTGCGCTGCTCCATCAGCGCGTAGACGTCGCCGATCGGCATCTCCGGGTCAATGGCCACAACTCTCTCAGTCATAATGTCTTTAACCAGCATGGCAGCTCCTCAGGCCTCTATGCTAACGGTTGGGGCGACTAGCGGTGGATCGATCGCTAACGTTTGAAACCCGCCTACTGACCGAGGGGGGCCTGCGCTGGCTGCTAGGGTGGGCCGCTCGGTAAGCCGGTTATCGCTGTTAGCTCGAGCTCCAATACCTCAAGCGCCTCCTCGGCACCGATTTGGCCTTCAAGCACGCGGTGCACCGCCTGGAAGAAAGCCTGCGTGACTTCCCGGTAGTTGGGAGCCGAAACCGCCGACGGGCGCGCCACAGCGATCGCCAAAATCTCGAGCAGCTCAGTGAAGAACGGACTGGCGGCCAACACCTCAGGGTCTTGATAGAGGGCCGGTATAGTCGGTGCGAAGCCGCCCTCGATGGCGCGGCGCCTCTGGGCGTAATGGGAAGTAAAGTAGAAGACGATCTCCGCGGCGATCTCGGGATGAGCGCTAAAGCTGGTCACTCCCAGCCCCCAGCCGCCTAGGCCGGCCACTTGGGCCTCTCCGTCAAGGCTAGGCAGCCGGGTTACCCCGACCTTGCCGACTACCGGGCTAGTCGGATGGTTGGCTAAGGTATAGACGTAAGGCCAGTTGCGCAAAAAGGCGGCGTTGCCGGCCGTCCAAAAGATGCGCGACTCCTCCTCAGCAAAGCCCAGCACGGCGCGTGGCGCAATGTTGCCGAGCCAGCCGGCGACACGGTTTAGCATGGCGGCAGCAGCCGGGTTGTTGACGGTAACGACCCCCTCAGGACTGATGATAGTGCCGCCACCCGCGGAGGCGAGCCATTCCAGCGCATTGACGGTTAATCCCTCGTAGGGGAGTGCCTGAAAGACAAAGCCCCAGAAATCGCGGTTACCGGCAGCGCGCTCGCCGGCTTGGATGGTGGCGGCCATCTCCTCCAGCTCGTCCCAGGTGGCAGGCGGCCCAGCAAAGCCGTATTGCTCCAGCAAGTCGGTGCGGTAGTAGAGCAGCCCGGCATCGGTAAACCAGGGCACGGCGATCAACCTGCCGTCCACAACGTTATTTTTAACGATAGCCGGGAAGTGCTGGCCGAGATGCTCACCGGCGCCGTACTGCTTCAGGTCGATTAAGTAGTCCGAGATGAACGTGCCCGGCCAGATGACATCGAGCTGAACGATATCGACACCGGATTGACGCTCAAGATGCAGCGCGTAGGCGGCGAAGAGATCGTCAGTACGTGCCGGGCCGGGCAGCACCACGATGCGCACTCCGGGATGTTCGGCCATGTAGGCCGCGGCGAGATCGGCCATGATCCGGTAGCCGCTGGTCTCACTAATAACGGCCGTAATGGTGATCGGCTCCGGCTGAGCGGCGCCTGCGCTTAACCACAGCATCACGATGACGACAACTGCTGGCCACAGCTTGTTCATAGCATCCCCTCCTTTGCTAACATTTGCTAAAGGTATCAGGTGAGCCGGTCGGTGTACCTTATTTCACCTCCTCTGGTCGTTGCAAACGAGGCGAAAAGCTAACTGGTTACACCGATTGTAACAGATGGCTCGAGCCTAGGGGAAGCCTCCGGATCGGTGGCCAATTCGAAATGAATGGCAGGATCGGGCGCAGATCGGACATTAGCCCGCTCTATTCATTACCTTCAGGAACAGCTCCACGGCCGCTGGGTCAAGATGCGTTCCAGCCAGTGTGCGGATGTGTTCAAACACTTCATCTTCCGGCCAAGCTTGGCGGTAGGGGCGGTCAGAGCGCAGGGCATCCCACACGTCTACCACCGCGAAGAGCCGCGCGGCTAAGGGAATCTCTTCGCCCTTGAGCCCGCGCGGGTAGCCCGTGCCATCCCACTTCTCGTGATGGCAGTAGGGGATAGCGAGCGCGCCCTGCAGGAATTCGATGGGCGACAGCAGCTCGTAGGCGAAGACAGGGTGTTGGCGAATATGTTCCCACTCTTCATCCGTCAGTTTTCCCGGTTTGAGCAGGATGTGATCCGGTACGCCCATCTTACCGATGTCATGCAGAAGCGCGCCTCGCCGGACATGCGCCAATTCGTCCTCAGCCATACCGGCGGCGCGCGCAAGGCGGAGAGTGGTTTCCGTCACACGCTGGGTATGCCCCTCGGTCTCCTTATCGCGCAAATCGAGCGCGCGCGACCAACCCTCGATGGTGGTTTCGTATGCCAGCGTCAGGTTGAAGTTGGAACGCTCCAATCCTGCCAACAATTGAGCGCTGTCAATCGCAATCGCCACCTGTCCGGCCAGCGTCGCCAGAAACTCCAGCCAATCAGCAGGAGGAGCAAACGGGGCGCGGCGGAATACCTCCAATACTCCGTTGACCTCTCCCTTGGCTATAAGGGGAACGCCGAAGTAAGCGACAAACTCCTCACCATTGGCAAGATAGGCTTGGTTAAGAGGACGCTCTGCCTCTTTTAGATTGGGGATGCTGACCAGGTGGCGTTCATGCACCGCTTGGCCGGCATAGTCCTCTCCCGGTTTCAGGCTCAAATGGGGAATGCCTCCCCCGCGAAAACCGTGCTTTGCGGCAAGCTCGAGTCTGTTTGAAGCGGAATTGACCAACCACGCCGCTGCTGCATCCACCCCCAGTTGTATAACCACATGTTCAAGGATGCTGTTGAGTGTGCGATGCAGCTCCATGTTGCTGGCAATCGCCTTATCGATTGCGTGCAGCGCGGATATTCGCTGTAACTGCTGAGCGACTTGTTCTTCCGCCCGTTTGCGCTCGATCGCGATTTGAGCCAGGTGCGTTGCCCGTTCGATGAGAGTTAGATCCTCCCTAGCTGGACTGCGCGGTTCACGGTAATACATTGCGAAACTAGCCAACACGGTGCCATCCGAGCTCATCACCGGGGTTGACCAACATGCTCGAAGTCCATGTTGACGGGCAAGTTCACGGTAATTGTCCCAGAGTGGGTCGGTTTCGATATCAGCAACAATGACCGGCTTGCGGTGGTACATTGCCGTTCCGCATGAACCCGCCTGTGGGCCGATCAACGCTCCTTCGATGGCCCGATTGTAATCGCCGGGAAGGTGTGGCGCCGCACCATAGCGAATACGGATTCCATCCGGATCGAGCAGGAGAATCGAAGCCAGGGTCTCTCTTGAAAGCGCCTCGATATTCAGCACGATGGTCGCAAGAATTTCTGCCAACGGCGACCCGGATGAGATCTTCTCGAGAACCTGAAGCTCTGCTTTCAGCAATCGCTCTGCCCGCTTGCGCTCGGTGATCTCGGTGAAAAAGATCACCATGCCATCGCGGGAGGGATAAATCCGGTTCTCAAACCAGCGGTCCCACGGCGCGTAATAATCCTCGAAGGCGATGGGTTGCTGTGTCTCGAGCGCTTGCAGATAGGCGTTCGCAAAGGGGGTACCTTTCGCTTCCGGGTATTCTTGCCAGTAATTTTTGCCGATAAGCTCACCGGGCTGGCGTCCCAACAGCTCCCCGCCTCGCTTGTTTACAAAAGCGTAGTTCATCTCTCTGTCGAAAATCACAATGCCGTCGTTAATCCGTTCAAGGACGGCGTAATCGTTATTTGCGGTGGTTTTTACCTGGTTCCCCGCCGGGTGCCGGCGTTTAGCATCGCTGGTGGGCTTCGGCGTTGAGCGTCGCGAGGCTCGAGTTTTGGGTTTCGAATTGCGTATCTTCCGGCTCATGCTGGTACCTCCGAAGCGAAAGAAGAGGTGAGGGATCAACCCCCCACGCACTCACCTCGAACCTCCCCCTTCATGAACAACGTCGGGCGCACATACGCCTCAAGCACTACAGCCTCGCAACCGAGCACTCGTACTGACACTACTGGATTATATAAGGCTCACCCCGGTTTGGAAACAGATTAGTATGAAATAGGGTACAGCGGGGACGGGGAACGCCCTGCGGTGTGGGGTTGATCGACTAGCGGCCTGCTGGTTCGGTACTGTGCCCGCAGCGAGGACATCCGCCCGGCCCCTGCTCGTAACCACTGACCTTTAGCGGTCACACCAGCGGGCGCCCCAGCATCTGGGTGACCCGCTGCTGCACCTCGATCTCCTTAAAGGGCTTGCTGAGCGTGAAGGCTTTAGGGCGGCGGAGGCGCGTCAGCAGGCCCGGGCCCTGACGCTCGTTAGTCAGTACCAGCACCGGCAAGTGCGCTTGCCCCGGGAGCCTGCGCAATTCGCGCACGAACTGCCAACCCTCGCCCTGCTCGTCATCGACTACCAGCCCGTGCGGGCGCTCGGCTAGCAGCAGCTGTCTGGCCGCATCGGCCTCAGCAGTCAGGATGGTGCGCAGCCGGGCACGCCGGAGTGCTAAACGCAACAGCCGCTGCAAGGCGCTGCTGCTTGACACAATCAGGACTAGCGGCTCCTCAACGGCAAAGGGGGCCACCGCGATGACCCCCTGCGTTAGCAGCTCATGGAGGATATGGTAAACCTGCTGCTCAGGAAGGTCGAGTTCGGCGGCCACGCTGCTAGCGCTGCGTCTGCCGTCGATATAACCCAACACCTCCCAGCCGCCCTTGGGCAGGCTGACCTTGGTCGGATCGCTGGCTTTGACGAAGACTGCGGCCGGTTCGACCCCCCCTTGGCCCCACTGCTGCAGGCGCTGAGCCACTTCAAAGAGCAGCTCCATGGCGTCGAAATCGTGACCGGTCGGTACCTGAGTAGCTGTTATCGAGCGCTCGGCAAAAGCAAAGTTACCCGTCTGCCAGGTCAGCAGCTCGCTTAATACCTCGAGCACCTGCGCCTTAAGCGCCTGCGCTAGGTCGTCGTGGCTCATCAGCCCGAGCTCGATGGCCAGGAGTCCTAAGGGTGTCCCGGCGTTTTCATGGGTCTGTTTAAGCAGCACCTCCTGCACTTCCAGAGCGGTTAATAGCTCCAGGCGCACCAGCACCTCGCCGAGTTGGGTGCCGGGCGACAGGTGCGCGTACTGGATGCGCCCGCGCTCGAAGTACAGGCGGGCTAGGCTCTCGCCTCTGGCAATCGTCAGCACCCCCGACTTGTGGCCGCTGACGATGATCTGAAAGACGTCGGCCATGGGCGCGTCGCGCAGGCTCCCCAGTACTCCCACTCTCGCTTCCCTCGTGTTGCTCGGGACGGCGTCGCTCGGATCGATCATAGGGAGCTTACTCTTCGGCGCTGCTAAAGAGGCTCTGTTGCGGCTGCGGCAGGTAAGGGTAACCGAGGTGCAGATAGGCGCGCTCGGTCGCTACGCGCCCGCGCGGGGTGCGCTGGATAAAGCCGCGCTGGATTAGGTAGGGTTCATAGACCTCTTCTAGGGTAGCGCGGTCCTCGCTAACCGCTGTAGCCAGGGTATCGAGGCCTACCGGGCCGCCGGCGAACTTGCCGATCAGCGCCGTAATAATGGCGCGGTCGCGGTGATCAAGCCCTAGCGCGTCGATGCCGAGTTCGTCTAGCGCATAGCGGGCACGCGCCAAAGTCACTTCGCCCTCCCCGGCTACCTCGGCGTAGTCGCGCACCCGCCTTAACAGGCGCTTGGCGATGCGCATGGTGCCGCGTGCCCGGCGGCCGATCTCCAAGGCGGCTGCCGGGTCGATCCCCACTCCTAGCAAGCGCGTGTCACGGGTGACGCCTTCGGCCAGCTCCTCATCGCTGTAGTACTCCAGGTGCTCGATGATGCCGAAACGGCTCCGCATCGGCCCGGTGATCAGCCCGGGGCGGGTGGTAGCGCCGACCAGCGTGAAGCGCGGCAGGTCGAGGCGGATGGTGCGGGCCGCCGGCCCCTGACCTAGCACGATGTCGATCTTGAAGTCTTCCATGGCTGGGTAGAGGTGCTCCTCGGCCACCCGCCCCAGGCGGTGGATCTCGTCGATAAACAGCACATCGCCCTCTTCTAAGGCGTTAGTGAGGATGGCTGCTAAGTCGCCGGGCTTTTCGATGGCCGGGCCGCTGGTGACGCGGATGCCGACGCCAAGCTCAAAAGCGATAATGTGCGCCAGCGTGGTCTTGCCCAGCCCGGGCGGGCCGTAAAAGAGCACGTGATCGAGCGCCTCGCGGCGGCTCTTGGCCGCCTCCAGATAGACGCTGAGCTTCTCCTTAAGCTTCTTCTGCCCCACGTACTCGGCGAGCGAGCGCGGTCTCAGGGGGCCATCATTATCCACGCGCTTAGCCTACCACGCACCCTCCTGTACCAGGCCGTCCAGTGAGGCCAGCAGCGCAGCGAGGTCACTCTGTTGCTCGGCGGTGAGATCTAACAGCGGGGCACGCGGGTAACCTGCCGGCAGACCCCGGAGGCGCAACGCCGCCTTGAGGCCCGCTACGCCGTAGCGGTTAGTGACGGCTAGCGCCAGCGGGTTATAGCGGAGTTGCAAGGCCCTGGCCTGGGGGAGTTGGCCGTTGGCGAAGTGCTGCATAATGTCTCGGTAGGGGCGCGGAGCCACGTTAGCGACCGCTAGGATGGCGCCCTTAGCGCCTAGCGAGAGGGCTGGCAGCAGCGTAGGGGCGTTGCCGGTGATAACTGTAAAGCTCTCCGGGATCTGCCGCACGATCTCGGTCAGCGCGCCGATGTTGCCGCTCGAGTCCTTGAGGCCGACGACCTTATCAACTCCAGCCAGCCTTGCGACGAGGGTGGGCGAGAGGCTGATGGTGGTATTAGCCGGGAAGTTATAGAGCAGGAGCGGCAGCGGGCTCGCCGCGGCAACAGCGCGATAGTGCCGGGCCAAGGCCTCGTCGGTCATCTGCCCCTGGTAGTAGTGCGGGGGCAGCACCAGGGCGTAGTCGGCACCGAGCGCTGCCGCCTGTTCATGGCGGGCGATAACCTGGCGCGTCGCCTCGCCGCCGGTACCAGCAATTAACAGCTTGCCGGCGGGGATGGCTGCCTTGGCTGCCCGTAACACCTCGCATCTTTCCGCTTCGCTAAGGTAGACGGCCTCGCCATTGCTGCCCAGGAGCACAAAACCGTCTACCTCCGGGGCCAGAACCGTTAGCAGCGCCTGTAAGGCTGGCAGGTCGAGGTCGCCGGCAGCAGTGAAAGGCGTGGGGACGGGGGGGAACAGACCGGCAAGCACACCATACCTCGTTTCCGCTATGCCGCGCTCCGCCGCGGTGCTGCGCGCGCCAGCTGCTGGCGCTTCTTGAACCAGACCACCAGGGGGGCTAGCAAGAAGATGCTCGAGTAGGTGCCGATGCCGATGCCAACCAGCAGCGTTAGGCTAAAGTCGCGCAGCACTGCGCCGCCGAAAAAGAATAGCGACAGCACCGGTAGCAGGGTAGTGACCGAGGTCAGCACGGTGCGCGAGAGGGTCTGGTTGAGCGACAGGTCAACTACCTCCTCGTAGCTGCGGTCGCGCAGCTTGCGCAGGTTTTCGCGGATGCGGTCCGAGATAACTATCGAGTCATTCAGCGAGTAGCCGAGTACAAACAGCAGCGCTGCCAGCACTGGGAGGCCAAACACCGCGCCGGTGGCGCCTAACATCCCCATCACGATCAGCACGTTGTGGAGGGTAGCCAGCACCGTGGCGACAGCTACGATCCAGTTAGGCCAGAAGCGCCAGGCCACATAGAGCAGGATTAACGCCAGCGCCACCAGCATCGCCAAGATGGCGGCGTAGCGCAGGTCCTCGCCGATCGCCGGGCCGACCACATCGGCTTGCAACAGTTCGGCGCCGAGCGCCGCAGCCAGCGCGGGGGCAAACGCCTCGTTCACCTCCCCGTCAGGGTTGAGCCCTACCCGCACCGAGAGCAGCGCTCCCTCCACGGCCGGGTCTGCGACATGCTGCACAATGGCGTTGGCCCCGCTTAGGCCGGGCAGGCCCAGGGCGTCGATGGCTGTTCGCACTTCGGTCAGCTCGGTGCCCTCGCTAACGCGATAGAGCGCGGTGGTGCCGCCGGTAAAGTCGGTGGAGAGATTGAGCCCTCTGGTTAGGAAGAACGCCGAGGACGCTAGCAGCAAGCCCGACAGCGCTATGGCCACCGGGGCGTAGCGCACGAAGTTGATCCCTTGCACATAGAAGCCGCGAGGGAGCAAGGGGCGCTTAATGCGCAAGGTCAACAGCTCGAGCAAGAACGGCACTACCACGGTGCTGACGAACACTGCCGCCACGATGCCGATGGCCAGCATGATAGCAAAGCCGCGCACCGGGCCGCTGGTGTACTGGAATAGGGTCAGTGCGGCCAGCAAGGTGGTAACGTTGGCGTCGATAATCGCCGAGAGCGAGTTGCCAAACCCGCCGCGCATGGCCAGGCGCAGGCTCTTGCCCTCGCGCAACTCCTCTTTGATCCGCTCGAAGGAGATCACGTTGCCGTCGACCGCCGCGCCGATAGTCAGCACCAGGCCGGCCAGGCCAGGGAGGGTTAAGGCGGCACCGAGCCCGGCCAGCGCTCCGAACACAAATAGCAGCACCAGACCCAAGCCGACCGCCAGGACGCCGCCAAAGAGCGGGCCGAAGTAGAGCAGGATGGCCACCACGACCGCGCCCGCGCCGATCAGCGCGGCCCGTGTTCCGGCGACGATCGAGTCCTGGCCCAGGGTGGGGCCGATGGCGCGGACCTCCTCGACTTGCAGCGAGATGGGCAGGTTGCCCGAGCGCAGCACCAGCGCCAGGTCGCTGGCCTCGTCTAGGTTGGCCATGCCGGTGATCTCGCCACTTTCGCCGATGCGGCTGTTAATCACCGGGGCACTGATGACGTTGCCGTCGAGCACAATGGCCATCCGGCGGCCCACGCTGCGGCCCGTGAAGTCGGAGAACTGCGATACATACTGGCTCTGGATCTCGAATACTACCACCGCGCCGCCGACGGTAACTCCACCCATACGGGCGAAGTCGGCCCGGGCGGTGCGCAGGATCTCGCCGGTGAAAGCGGCGGGTTCAAGGTCCCCATCCGTCATCTCCTGCGCCAGCTTCCCGGCGGCAGCGGGGCGGACCAGGCGGAACTCCAGCACCGCTTGCTGGCCGATCAAATCCAGGGCGCGCTCTTGATCGGCGGCGGAGAGGCCCGGGAGCTCCACTAAGATGCGGTTATCGCCTTGCGTCTGAATCAGCGGCTCGGCCACGCCGAAGGCATTGACCCGGTTCTCGACTACCTGCCGGGCGGCGTTTAAGTCTTCGCGGGCGGGGTTGGGCTCTTCGGCCTGCAACACTACCCGCAGGCCGCCTTGCAGGTCGAGGCCGAGGCGGATGGGGGGGAGGCCGCTGGCGCTCCAGGGTTGCCACAGGTAGAGCACTGAGGCTACCACAGCGGCCAGGATGATCAGTCCGGTAAAGTTTCGTCGATTCATAGCCACTCCTATTCAGAGGAAATACTCTTTTAACCTGACAGCTCCTTGAGTTTTGGTCAGACCGTGCAACACGGCGATCTTCAAAAGCATGAAGCGTTGCTCAGCCACCTTCAAGGCGCAGCTGGTTTAGGGCTATGAGCCGGTGCCGATTGGAAGTTGGTGTATAGGTCAGATGGGCGGCCCAAGTTGGGGCCGTAGTAGTGCTTAGCCACACCAACGCATAGAGCGCCGATGGATAAATTAGCGGCGCTGGGCCGCGCCGCCCGTCAGGCGAGAGCGCACCGAGCCGGTTGGGCTCGAGCGCCAACAGGGGGGGCGTGCCTAGACCGAGGCTCTCTAAGGTAGTACTGCGCGGCTGCCACTGCCAGGCGGATAACGGCAGGAGCAGCAGCCAGCAGAGCAGCACCCTGCCGAGGGGTCGAGCGCGGTAGTCTAAAGCCGCCACAACCCTTATTGTACCGCAGGGACTACGGCTGTGCGCGGCGCCGGGCGTCATCGAGCAGCGCTGCCAAGCTCACCCGGGCACCGGTATCGGTGGTGACCATTACCTCGCCTAAGGAGGGGTCAAGCGCCAGCGCCCGCTCGAGCGGCCCTAGTGCGTCCCGGTAGCGGTTTAGGCTGTATAACACCAGCCCCAGGTTGAGCTGCGCCTGGACATTGGCGGCATCGGCTTGGGTGGCCTGCGCCAGGTGGGTGAGCGCCCGGTCGAAACGGCCCAGGTTGAAAAAGGCAAAGCCCAGGTTGTTTAGCACCGTGGCGCTGTTGGGGAGATCGGCCAGGGCGCGCTCGTAGCTAGCTACGGCGCCGCGCAGGTCGCCTTGCAGTTGCAGCGTGTAGCCCTCATAAAAGGCTAGCAGGCCGTGATCTTGTGCCGCACGAGCCCGCCGGAACTCGCTTAGGGCACGCGCTAGGTCGTTCTGCTCGAGCGCGGCTAAGCCCGCTTCAAAGGCCGGGGCAGCAGCACCTAGCTCGATCCGCTCGCCGCCCACCACATTGCGGTTCTGCTCGAGGGCGTTTTTGGCGGCCAGCGCCTGGCTGTCGTTAGGGCTAAGGGCCAGCGCCTGCTCAAGTGCGCTCAGCGCGCGGTCGAACTGGCCGCTGCGGCCTAACGCGATGCCAAGCAGGGTAAACAGTTCAGGGTCATCGGGATAGCGCGCCAAGAGCGGCTCGAGCAGGCTGGCTGCGGCGCGGCTTTGGCCGGCTTGCAGATAGAGCTGGGCTAGGTTGAACTGCAGCCTGGCATCTTGCTGGGCTACCGCTTCGAGCGTGGCCCGCGCTTCGTCGAGCTTCCCCTGACGGGCCTGAGTGATGGCGAGCTGGTTGATCAGACCCAGGTGGCCGGGGGCTTGCGCTACGCCGGCCTGCAAGACCGCTTCGGCGGCGGCAAAGTCGCCCTGCTGGGCCAGCAGCTGCCCCTCGGCCAGTACCAGCGCGGTGCTGTCGGGATGGCGCTCGCGCCCGCTGCGCACGATAGCCAGCGCCTCGGCCCCGAGACGGTCAACAGGCAAGAGGGTAGCCAGGGCGTAGATGTTGGGGTTGGCACCGGGGTCGCTCGCTAAGAACTGGCGCAGGTAGGCCGCTGCGCCCGTTGCGTCGCCTAGGCGGATGGCCTGCTGCATGATGGCGGCGTGCAAGCTAGCCGAGTCGGGCACCCTGGTAGCTCCTTCACGCAGGCGCCGGAGGGCTAGCTGCGGATCTTGCTGGCTCAAAAGCTCAGCCAGCTCCAGATACGCCACCACCAGCCGCGGATAGCTCTGGGTAGCCTGCTCAAAAAGTGGTTTGGCTAGCTCAGCGCTGCTTAACTGCCCCTTGCCGGCGAGGGCCAGTGCGTGCGCGGAGTTGAGGGCTAAAGCAGCGTTGAAGGCCTGTAGCGCCGCGCTATCATCTCCTGCCGTGCGGAGGACAATCCCCCGCACTACCCAGGCCTCAATATCTAAGGGTTGAACCTCCACAGCCCGGCGCGAGACCGTAAGCGCGGTGGCATCGTCGCCGACCAGTGCTTGAGCACGGGCTTGCTCTGCCAGCACCCAACTGCTACTGCCGTCTAAGGCCGCAGCCGCTTCGAGCGCCGCTAGGTTGGGCTGGAGGCGCAGCGAGGCGCTTGCTACCGCGCTTAAGCTCGGCAGCGAGGGGGCGCTGGCGGTCATTGCGTCGAGTTGGCGCCGATCGTCAGCGCTGATGCGCAGGCCCAGCTCGGCTACCGCGGCGTTGACCACTGCGGCCAGTAGGCGGCTCGGCTCATTGAAGGGCCCCTGGACAGCCACTACCCTGGTCTCAGGGAAAGCTGGTCCGGCCAGGGCGATCTGTACCTGGGCCTGGGTGCCGCTCACACCGACCTCGCCGCCGATCACTACTGAAGCGTTAAAGGCAGCAGCGACGGTCTCGGGCGAGAGCTCCCTCCGCGCCTCCAGCCGCTGGGTTACATTGAGGGCGTCGCCCACCGGGGGCACAAAGACCCCATCGATAACGTTGAGGCTCCGCTCGAGCCCGGCAGCCAGGCCGATGGCGTAGGTGTCAGCGCTCTGCCCGGCGTTAAACGGCAGCACCACGATGCGAGTTAAGGACTGCGCCAGCGCGGGTTCGGCCAGCAGCAAAAACAGGAAAGAGGCGATCAAGGGCCATTTCATCACTGTGGAGTATACCGTTAAGGCAGTGAGAAGGCTAAGAGTTGGTAGTTGAGAAAAGCACTTTGCTCGCCTCTTGCTAGGCTGGGCGCTCCAGGGCAAAGCCGTCCGGCAGCAGTTCGGCCACCGTGTAGACCTTGACCGCTCCCTGGGGGTTAACCAAGTATACGGTGGCCTCGGGGGCGAACTCGTGCATCACTTGGCGGCAGGCGCCGCAGGGGCTGGCGGGCTGAGCGGCGGCGGTGAACACCAACAGCTCCGAGAAGCGCCGCTCACCGTTGCTGGCCATGGCCTGCACCGCCGACTGCTCGGCACAGCGAGTAACCGTATACGAAGCGTTCTCGATGTTAGCACCGAGATAGATCGCCCCGCTCTCAGCCCGCAGCGCGGCTCCGACCTTAAAGCCCGAGTAGGGGGCGTAGGCGTTAGTCCAGGCGCGCTTAGCCACCTCGAGCAGGTCAGCCGGGGGGCTTAGCCGACTAGTCTCTGCCATAGCGGAGGGCCGAGCAGCAGCAGGCCGATCAAGGCGGCGCCCAAGCAGGCGAGCAGCACCGCCGCCGCCGCCGCGTCCTTAGCGATCTTGGCCAGGGGGTGATAGTCAGGGGTGAACAGGTCGATGGTGGCCTCTAGGGCGGTGTTAAGCAGCTCAAACGTCAGAACCAGGACGCAGCACAGGATGATCAGTGCCAAACTTACTAAGCCGACATCCAGGTAGCTGCCCAGCGCCAGCGCGGCAAGGCTGATGGCCGCTTCGAGGCGGAAGTTCTTCTCCTGGCGCCACGCCTGCCGCACCCCCTGCCAGGCGAAGTAAAAAGAGCGCGTCAGCGTGCGCGACGCTGCTACCTCCGCTACCTCGTCAGGATGAGCTGTTGGTGGTGATGAAAGACGCGCCACGCCTCCTCCGTAGGATGATCATAACCTAACAGATGGGTCAGCCCGTGGGCTGCTAGCACCTTCACCTCGCTGGGTAGCTCGTGGCCGTGCTCGAGCGCCTGCCTGGCGGCTGTCTCCAGGCTGATAAAGATATCGCCCAGGTGAGCCACCGGTGGGATGTTCGCGTCGTCGGGTTCGGCACTGGGATAGGCCAGCACGTCGGTAGCTTCGTCCACGCCGCGATGCTCGCGGTTGTAGCGGCGAATGGTGGCGTCGTCCAGCAGCACCACCGTCACCTGCCGCCGCTGGTTAAGGTGTGCTAGCAGCCGCACCATAGCCGCTCTTAGATCAGCGCGATGCGGGTAGGACTGGGTTTCGTCGAGAATCTCCACCACGCTTTAACCCCTGAATCTCTTCGGCGCTAGGATAGCGGATGCGCCGGTGCAAGATGGCGGTGAGCATCCGCTCAAAGGTGTTGGCGATCACTTCTAGATCGTGAAAATTGAGCGGGCTTTCGGCTAGCTGCCCGTCGGTAAGGCGCTGCTCAATTAACCGGTCGATCATGGCGCGGATCGATCCTTGGCTCGGCTCGGTGAGGGTGCGTGAGGCCGATTCGACCGTATCGGCCAGCATCAAGACGGCGGTCTCCTTGCTGCGCGGGCGGGGGCCGGGATAGCGAAAATTGAGCTCATCGAGCTTGGCGCTGTCCTCGAGGGCGCGCTTGTAAAAGTAGGTCAAGACGGTGGTGCCGTGATGCTCGAGCACGAACGGCTCGAGCTCCTGGGGGAGCTTGTACTCGCGCAGCAGCTCGAGGCCGTCGCGGACGTGGCTGGTGATAATCAGAT
>Ga0208100_100417_pt1 | contig 16948 bp, 17 predicted proteins | sample SubbioR11_8A_Aug_FD_184817 | JGI IMG/M metagenome (GOLD analysis project Ga0208100, IMG submission 184817) | Serpentinite rock and fluid subsurface biosphere microbial communities from McLaughlin Reserve, California, USA - CR11_8A_Aug (SPAdes) | ecosystem: Environmental > Terrestrial > Deep... | reverse complement strand
TCGACATCGATGAGTTTGCCCCGCGGCTGAGCTTCTTTTTTAACCTGCACAACGACTTTTTTGAGGAGATCGCCAAGTTGCGGGCGGCGCGGCGGATCTGGGCCAGGCAGCTACGGGAGGTCTATGGGGCGAAAAACCCCCGCTCCTGGATGCTGCGCACCCATGCCCAGACCGCTGGGGTGTCGCTTACCGCCCAGCAGCCCTTGGTCAACATCGCCCGCGTAGCGATTCAAGCGCTGGCTGGAGTCTTAGGCGGCACTAACAGCCTCCACACCGACTCCTATGATGAAGCGCTGGCATTGCCCAGTGAGGAGGCCGCTACCATCGCGCTGCGCACCCAGCAGGTCATCGCTTTTGAAACAGGCGTAGCCAACACCGTCGATCCGCTGGCCGGGTCGTACTACCTTGAGACGCTTACCAACGAGATGGAGCGGCAGGCCATAGCTTACCTCGAGCGGATCGACGCCCTGGGCGGCGTAGAGGCCGCTATCGAGGCCGGTTTTTTTGCTTCTGAAATCGGCGAGGCCAGCTACCAGCAGCAGCGTGAGATCGACTCGCAGGAGCGGATCATCGTGGGCGTCAACGCCTTTGTCGAGGATAACCCCAGCCTGCCGCTCTTGCTGGTCGACAAAGAGGTCGAGCGCGTGCAGGCTGAGCGCTTAGCGCGAGTGAGGCTCGAGCGCAACCCCCAGGCGGCCCAAGCGGCCTTGAGCGCTCTGCGAGAGGCGGCTAAGAACGACCAGAACACTATGCCGGCATTCATGGCCTGCGCCCACGCCTACTGCACCCTGGGCGAGCAGATGGACGTGCTGCGTGAGGTCTACGGCGTGTACGAGGAGCCGGTGCTGATCTAGCGGCCAGCGGACTCCGCACCCCCCCTGCCGCCACGTTCCTTACTCCGTATAATTGCTAGTTAGGCTACTCAATGGATATGTCCGGTGATATCTTGGTTCGTTTAGCACTCTCGGGGGATGTTGATGGCATTCTCAGTATCGGGCGACAGGTGCATGAGGTGGTGGTGGCTAACCGTGATGCCGCGTTCGGGCCGCCACCGGAGTTTGCCGGGCAAGCCAGTTTTTATGCCGACGCCATCGAGGACGATCGCTGTCTTCTGCTGGTTGCCGTGGTATCTGGTGTACTAGCCGGTTACGTCCACGCGAGCGTCGAAACAGAGCCCGATGATCTCACGACGGTACCCCGCGTCAGTATCAACGAGATCGCCATAGACCGCCAGTTCCAGGGTTTGGGTGCGGGCGAGGTTCTTATCGAGCGTGTGCACGCGTGGGCTCGGGAACGTGGACACCGAATCGTGCAACTTGCCGTGTGGGCGTTCAACCATCGGGCAATCGGCTTCTATCAGAAGCTCGGATATCGGTTCCTCATGCACAAGATGGAGATCGTGTTGGAGTGAGTGTGGAAGGGGCACTCCGCAGCGGTTTGTCGCCTAACCAGTCAATGTACCTGACCCAATCCAGCGCCGCAGGTAGACTATGGAGAGAGAGATCGACGCGCGGTGCTGGGCCGGGCAGGTAATCTCAACCGTTAGATTCCCTCTTTCGCTCTTGACCTTTGCTGCGGATCATCCTTAAGCTCTTGACTATGGACTACCGAGATTACATCACCATTGATCCCAACAAACGCGGTGGGAAGCCCTGCATCCGGGGCCTCAGAATTACTGTATACGAGGTGCTTGATTATCTGGCCTCCGATATGACCGAGGAAGAAATTTTGGCGGACTTCCCCGATCTCACCCGTGAAGACCTCAAGGCGTGCATCGCTTTCGCCGCTGACCGCGAGCGGCGTCTTGCCACGGTGCCGCCTGCGGCGTGAAACTGCTGTTCGATCAGAACCTTTCACACCGACTGGCGCGTTCGCTGGAAGATTTATTCCCTGGCTCGCGGCATGTGCGAGACGTGAGTCTCAAGACTGCGGATGATCCTGTGGTATGGGACTATGCGAAGCAGCATGGATTTATGATCGTTTCCAAGGATTCAGATTTTCACCAACGAAGTTTCGTGCTTGGGCCACCACCAAAGGTAGTCTGGGTACGGCTGGGCAATTGCTCAACTTTGGATATCGAGCGGCTGCTGAGGCACCAGGTGGATGCGATTGAAGTCTTCGCTAAGGATCCAGAAGCGGCGTTCCTCAGTCTCTCATGGTGACGGAATCGCCTTGGACGCAATCTCCTCTATACTATAATCGAAAGTGACGGCAGGTAGGCGAACGAGGTAAGGTCAATGGCACGAGTTGAGCACATTAAAGCCGAAATTGAGGCTCTGTCCGAAGAGGATTTCGCTCGCTTAAGGAAGTGGTTCGCAGAAAAGGACTGGCAGCGCTGGGATGAGCAGCTTGAGGCCGATGTAGCAGCTGGGAAGCTCGACGTTCTGCTCGAAGAGGCGAAAGCGGCCAAAGCTCAAGGGAGGCTACAGGACCTGTGAGTGCACCGAACGACCCCTCAGTTTTGGGAACGCTTTTATGCCTTACCTGAGCCAATCCAGCACCTGGCCAGAAAAAACTTCGAGTTGCTCAAAGCAAACCCGAGTCACCCCTCTTTGCGGTTTAAGAAGGTCGGCCATTACTGGTCTGCCCGGGTCGGTTTGAACCACCGAGCTTTGGCGGTTGAGGACGGCGCCGACTTCATCTGGGTGTGGATAGGGAGCCATGACAAGTACGACAGGCTCATGGGTTAAATCGCCCAACCCCCGCTGCAACGAACGTGTCCACAGTCCTAGCCAATTTCGCTTTGGCTTCAATGATCAGTTGGGATTCCGTTGTGACGCGCCGTTGAGCTTGGCTGTTTGAGATGCACCCGAGTCAGATTGGACCAGTAGGCGGGCAGAAGGTTAATATGGCAGGTAATGGAAGCTCTGCTCAGTATTCTCTTAATGGCTGGCGGCATCGTGCTGCTTTATTTTGGCGGGGAGTGGTTAGTGCGCAACTCGGTGGTGTTAGCCCGTAGCTGGGGGATCAGTGCCATGGTAGTAGGGTTGACCGTGGTGGCCTTTGGCACCAGCAGCCCTGAGCTAGCCGCCAGCCTGGCGGCGGCCCTGACGGGCAGTCCCGGAATTGCCATCGGCAATGTGATCGGTTCCAATATCTTCAATATCCTGGCTATTCTGGGCGTCACCGCTGTGCTTGCCCCCATTGCGGTCCAGGCTCGCTTCATCAAGCGCGAAGTCCCGATCATGATCGGCGTGACCTTGCTGCTGTTTCCGCTCCTTTACTCCGGCCATGGCCTAAGCCGGCTGGAGGGTCTGCTCTTGGTGGCCCTGCTAGGGCTGTACATCTGGTTTTTATATCGCGCCGACCAGGGTGAAGCGGCTGAGGTGCAAAGCGAGTTTGAGCAGGAATATGGCGATAGCCCTAAGACCAGGGCTGACTGGCGCACCTATGTGGGGCTAGTAGTGGGGTTGGTGCTGCTGGCAGCAGGAGCTCGCCTATTGGTAATGGGCGCGGTCGAGCTGGCCCGAGGCTTTGGTGTACCCGAGCTGATTATCGGTCTAACCATCGTGGCGGCTGGAACCAGCCTGCCCGAGGTGGCCGCCTCCATTGTAGCCGCCCTCAAGCGCGAGCCTGACATCGCCTTAGGCAATATCGTCGGTTCAAATATCTTCAACATCCTCTCCATTCTGGGCTTTACCGCCTTAGTGCAACCGATCGGCCTGCCCTGGGAGATCGTCCAGCGCGACATGTTGGTAATGTTAGGCATCAGCCTGCTGCTGTGGCCCTTCCTATTTACCGGGTCACGGCTGGGGCGGCGGGAAGGCGGAGCCTTCCTGGTTTTGTATCTGGCATATGTGGGGTTATTAATCGGGACAGCTTAAACTGCCAACCCGCAATGGGATGAACCGAAGCCCACACCTTTACATGCTACCTCCACTCCCTACTCCCCACATCCCACTTCCTACTTCCTATCCGCTCTGAAGAGACGGGGCACCTGGGAGTCATGGCCGTGATCCCGCAGCGCTTCAGCGAGCGGATGCGCAACCTACTCGGCTCCGAGTCTGAGCAGTTGTTGAGCGCCCTGACCGAGCCGCCGGTTATGGGTCTGCGCGTCAACACCTTTAAGCTCACCCCCGCGGCCTTACAGCAGCTCACCGCTTGGCCCATTAGTCCAGTCCCCTGGTGCTCCACGGGGTTTGTTATTCCCGACGAGTTACGGCCTGGCAAGCACCCTTTTCACGCCGCCGGGCTCTACTACTTGCAAGACCCTTCGGCTATGGCGGTAGCGGAGACCTTAGCCCCCAAGGCAGGCAACTGGGTCTTGGATCTAGCCGCGGCACCGGGCGGCAAGAGCACCCACCTGCTCTCGCTGCTGGGCAAGGGGGTGCTAATCGCCAACGAGGTGGCACGAGGGCGCCTTAAAGCGCTAGGCGAGAACCTCGAGCGCTGGGGAAGTACTCACGCCGTCATCACTAACAACGAGGTAGCAAGGCTGGCCCAGGGCTGGGGGGCGGTGTTCGACGGAGTGCTGCTGGACGCACCCTGCTCGGGTGAGGGGATGTTCCGCAAAGCGCCGGAAGCCCGCGACCACTGGAGCGAAGCGGCGGTGCTCGGCTGCGCCGCGCGGCAGGAGGCGCTGTTAGCTGAAGCTGCCGATCTGGTCAGACCCGGCGGAGTGCTGGTCTATAGCACCTGCACCTTCGCACCCGAAGAGAATGAACAGGTTATCGCCAAGTTCCTGGCCGCGCACCCCGAGTTTGAGCTGCTGCCTACCGGGCTCAGCGGCGTGTCTCCGGGAGAGCCCTTGTGGGTGCCAACATCCTGGCGTAGCGCCAAACTCGGCAAAGCAGCGCGGCTCTGGCCACACCGCCAGATCGGCGAGGGCCACTTCGTGGCCAAGCTACGCCGAATCGCGGGCGACGCTCCGGCACGGGCCTACCAGCCCTTTATCCCCGCACCAGGAGCGACGCGGGCGCTCTGGCGCGAGTTTGTCAGCGCGGCGCTGACCAGCGACCCCGTCCCCGACCTAGTGCTAGTGGCGCAGGGCGAGCAGCTCTATGCCGTCCCTGAGCAGTTGCCGCGCCTCAGCGGCCTCAGCCTGCTCCGCGCCGGATTATGGCTTGGCACCTTAAAGAAGGGGCGGCTCGAGCCTTCACACGCGCTGGCACTGGCTCTTACCGGCTCTGGCGCACAGCGGACGCTCGAGCTAGCACCTGAGAATCCGCAGCTAGCGCACTACTTGGCTGGCGACGTGTTAGAAGCGGCTGGCGAGGACGGCTGGCTCATCATTACCGTAGCGGGCTTTCCCATCGGTTGGGGCAAGCGCTCACAGGGGATAGTCAAAAACCGCTATCCGAAAGGCTTGCGAATCACCCATTGACCGATGAGGTATAGGCCGTTAGCTGACCCGATGTCTGCTGTACCGCCCATCTTCTTCACGCCGATAAAAATCCGCCATCCACCGGGATGATGCTGCCATGAACATAGCTGGCAAGGTCGGTGGCCAGCACCAAAGCCATGCGAGCCACTTCGTCAGGCTGACCCGCCCGACCGACCGGCAAGCGCTGCTGAAAGTCGTAGGCGACCTTCACCAGGCCCAGCTTAAACTGTAAGACTTGCTTGGCCACCGCGACGGTGCCTTCGGTAACGATGCCTCCCGGCAGCAGGGCATTGACGCGGAAGCCGTGCCTGGCGTACTCCTTGGCCAGGGCCCTGGTTAGCGCGATCACCCCGGCCTTGCTTGCCGTGTAGTGGGCCATGCCGTCCTTAAACGGCAGCACGGCTTCTATTGAGCCGATGTTGATAATTATCCCGCCCCGCTTCAGGCGCCGAGCGATCATCTCCTGGCACATCCAAAAGACCGAGTCGAGGTTGATCGCCATCACTTGGCGATAAAAAGCCTCGTCTACCTCTAGGGCCGACTTGGTCGGATAGACACCGGCATTGTTGACCAGTATCTCCGGTTCATCGCCCTCCAAATTCGACCACAGCTGGGTAATGGCCGCTCGGTCCGACAGGTCTAAGACATGTGTCCGGATGCCGCTAAAGTGCTGCGACAGCTCTTGTGCCACGGCGGCTAACTTGGTGGCGTTGCGGTCTACCAGGTGCAGCTCCGCCCCGGCTTCAGCAAAACGTCCGGCAATAGCCTTGCCGATGCCCGCAGCGGCCCCGGTTATCAGCGCCTGCTTGCCCCGCAGCGATAGCAACTGCTCCAACGGTGGGTTGGTCATAGAGTCAGAATACGGGGTTTTTTAGGCCATGGCCAGTTCAGCGTTCGGTCGCGTGGCGTTGCTGAGCCGCCCATCTTCAAGCTGCAACACCACGTCGGCATGTTTGGCCAGGCGGGGGTCATGGGTGACCACAACGACCGAGCGCCCTTCATAAGCGACCTCTTTTAAGAGCTCGGCTACCCGTAGGCCGCTTTTGGAGTCGAGGTTGCCGGTAGGCTCATCGGCAAAGACCACATCGGGGTTGTTGGCCAGCGCCCGGGCGATGGCTACGCGCTGCCGCTCGCCACCCGAGAGCTTATGCGGGGCGTGACCGGCTCGCGGGCCGAGTCCGAAGCGCTGAAGCAGCGCCAAGGCGCGCTCGTTGCGCTCGCTGGCCTTAAGCCCGGCTAGGCCCATCGGGAAGGCCACGTTCTGCTGGGCGTTTAAGACCGCAATCAGGTTATAGGACTGGAACACAAAGCCGAACTTGTGCAGCCGCAGCTCGGCCCGCTGCTGCTCAGGCAACATCGCCAGGTTTACCTCACTCAGCCATACCTCGCCCGAGGTCGGGGTATCGAGGCCCGCCAGCACGTTAAGCAGCGTCGATTTGCCGGAGCCCGAAGGCCCCATGATGGCGGTCATCTGGCCCGCTTCGAAGGTGTGGCTGAAGTCGCTGAGCGCCGCAATGTCGCCCGCTGGATCACGATAGATTTTACTGAGCCGGTGCGCACGAAGCATACTGCCTAGTGTAGCCTTACCGGCTTAGGCCCATAGCAACCGCGCTGACGCTGTCAGCGCCCTCCCGACCTGCCACCCCCGCCGCCGCCCCCACCACCGCTCGACGACCCGCCGGACGAGGCCGAGGCTGAGGCGGCGCTGAGGGCGCTGCTGAGCGAGGTAATCGAGCTCGACAGGCTGCTGAAATTGCCGCCGGACAGGCCGCCCATCCATACGGCGCGGCTGGTCAGGGTAGGCTCGTCCATCCCCCGTAGCGGCGCCGCTCTGGCGATGTTGCGCAGGAACTGCTGGGCCACCCCCAGGGCCGCGGCGTAGCAGTAGTAGCGGTCCCAGAGCATGAAAAAGTCATCAGGGGCGTCTTTCATGACGCTAAAGTCGGACAACGCGCGCTTGAAGCCTTGCCAGCCGTAGATCTCCGGGGCAATCTCCTGGCGCCAGGCCGGCAGGGCCAGCCCGGCCACAATCGCTAGCAGCAGGCAGAGTGCAGCCGCCGCGATAAAGGCCACTCGCGCCACATCTAGGGTTAGCCAGACCCCCAGGCCGCAGACCGCTAGTCCCAGCAGCGCCTTAAAGACCCAGACGGCAGCGGCGTGGCGGCTCTCGGGTGAAGTGAGCGGGCCACCTAAGCGCTGCTCGACCCAGTCGCGGGGCTTTTTGGCCCAACGGCTCATGAAACTGCCGGCATGGCGCTCCGAGTAGCGCCTTAGCTCGTTAAACTCCAGTTTGGCGGGGTCGCCTCGGCGATTGCCCTGTGCGGCACTCTTCAGGTAACCCAGGACATCGCGCTCAAAAGGCAAGAGCGGCTCATCGCTCTGGCTGAGATTAAGCTCCATCTCGAACTTATCGGGCGAAGCCTTCTTGCGCCCCTGTGAGGTAAAGCGCCCATAGCCACGCCGTGCTAGGTCCATGATGGTGGCGTGGAAAGCTGCCCCCATGCTGCTACTACTGAAGTGCTGACTCGACAGCGCGGTGACGGCGGCGGGTGGCAGGTCGCTAGGGGGTTCGAAGTGGTAGTGCAGCGTCTCGACTTGGGGCTCACGACCGAACCGCCGATAGTCGCGCCAGATGCCCAGGGCCAAGTAGCCCAGCACCACCAGCGCGATCACGGCCCAGGCCGGATTGCCTCGCAGCACCGCCAGTTGGCGCTGGCGCTCCATCAGCCCGGCGATTTCGGCCTCTTCGCGCAGCAGCCGCTCAAAACCCGGCTCCGTGCCCCGCACGGCGAAGATGGCCGGGTCCATCAGGTAGCGGATCTCCACCCCGTCACCGCTCGGCACGCGGTTGAAGCTGACGGTTAGGCTCGAGCGGTCGTTAGACAGAGTAACGGTTGGCAGCTCGGGGTTACCAAAGCGGTGGACGTAAGCGTCAAACGGTGCCGCCATCGGCCCCGGGGCATTGACCGTTAACTGGTAGCCGATAACCGGCGGGCGGTCTTGTTCGAGGATGATCCAGTACCACTGCACCACATCGCTATAGGCGTCGATACTGCCCTCCAGGCGGTAGACAAACCTAATCCGGCGCTCTGCTACCCGCGCCTCCTGGCGCACTACTAGCTCGGTGCCGCCCTCGCAGGGCTGGGTAAAGGCGGTAGCCGGTGGTCCTGGGCTAATAGCCCCCGACCCCTCGAGCAGGGTGATGCGCTGCTTGGCGGTCGCTGTAGCGAGCCTAGTGGGCTCAAGCCTAACGCAGATAAACGCCTCGCCAAAGTCGTCATCGGTCCACAGGGTGCGCTCGTCGGTGACGATGACTTCGCCGTTAGCTTGAATATCGACCCGCTGCGCTACATCGCGCCATTCAAAGCGCTGAGCCAGGGCGCTTGACAATACCAGCGCCAACACCACAACGGCTGTTCGCAACATGAGCTATACTACCGCGCCCGGGAGGCTTGATGCAGTGAAGCCTGACTCGACACCATACTCCGCAATAACTAGCTGGTTCGGTGATTTACTCCCGCGCCATAGCGGTGGCGATCGGAATCCGCGCCGCCCTGGCCGCCGGCAATAGTCCGGAGGCAAGCCCCATGACAATCGCGATCATTACTGCAAAGAGCACCAGCCGCAGAGTCAAGGCTGCTACCTCGAGCCCGATCAGGTGCTCGGCTATCCGGTTGACCAGCGCGATACCGCCTTGGCCCAGCAGTACGCCAAAGCCAGCCCCGACCAGGCTCAAGATGATCGCTTCGGATAAGACCAGTCCGAACAAAAAGCGTGGCTTAGCGCCTAGCGCCCGGATCACCCCAAACTCCCGGGTGCGCTCAAAGACGCTCATCAAGACGGTGTTGGCCACAGCGATAGCCCCCACCACCAGGGCGATAACGCTGATGCCCAAGCGCACCACATCGGTGACGCGGATCCCCTGCTCGATCACGCCCAGCACATCGGCACGGGTCTGGAAGCTGAGGTTAGGGTAGCGTTCGGCCAGGGCTTCGGCGACTTCGGTGGCCCGCGCCGGTTCGGCGAGCTTCACCGCGAAGAAGCTGACACGATCCTCGATGTCGATGGCGGCTTGCAACGAGCTGAGCGGGACCAAAACGGCATTATCGATCAGCCCGCCGGTCGAATTGGCGATGCCAACGATCTCGAAGCTGACGCGGGGGTTGAGGCGCAGCACCGAGCCCAGGCTGAGCCGGCTGCGCTCGGCGACCTGCTGGCCGACCACTGCTACCTGCGCATCGCGATCCTCAGCGTTAAGCCCTCGACCCTCCAGCACAGTAAACCCGCCGTAGATCTCGGCGAGGTTCTGGTCCGGCGGGAGACCTTGAAACATGAATGAGGTGCTCGGGCTCAGCCCACCGCGCAAGAAGAACAGCAGCGGCACCACTTCGCGGATGCCGAAACGCGCCTCTTCGGCCAGCAGCGCGTCGCGGTAGTGAAGCGGTAGCTCGGGGACAGCGGTAAATAAGGTGGTATCAAACGGTCCATAGCTAACCTGCAGCTCCGGGCCGATATTGCCGATCTGCGTGCCAAACACCTGCCGCAGCCCTTCGCCGAGCGACAGGAAGACGACCGTGGAGCCGACCGCCACAGCGATCCCCAAAGCGGTCAGAAAGGTGCGCAGAGGGCGCTGGCGGAGCGAATGAAGGGCTAGAAACCAGATCACAACGTCAATTTTACGCCGGCATGGCTAGCCACGGGGCCCCTCCGCTTACGGAGCGGTAAAGGCGCGGCTGAGCACTTCGCCACTCGCTCCCAGGCGCCCGATCTCTTGCCCACCGAGCGAGGCTACGATGCCACCGGCATTACCGACGTGCAGGAAGACCGGCAGTGGAAAGGTAAAGGTTTCGCCCGGCTGCACGTTGCGAAAGAGCAGCGTAGCGCCGCCGCCACGCGAGGCCCCGCTGTAGACCTCGAGCCAGGAGGTGGCCTCGACTACCAGGGTGATGCTGTTCGCGTCGGCAACAGGTGCCCCTACTGCCCCCTCCAGCGGCGTCAGAGCGACGCTGAGGTTCCGGTCGAACGTGACATCTATAGGGGCTTCGAAGGTCTCAAAACCTTCGAGCGCAACCCGCAGCAATCGGTCGCGGCCCGGCGTGACCGGCGCGTTGACGATAGGGGTAGGGGTGGCGAAGACGAAACCATCGAGCGACACCTCGGCGCCTGGGGGCTCAGAGGTAACCGAGAGCAGCACCAGGCTTTCGACTCTTGGCGGAGCAAGGGGCTGAGGGGCAACAACCTCTGGTTGGGCTGGACTCACGGGGCTAGCCGGAAAGAGCAAGCTGTTAAAGGCCCACACAGCCACCCCCACGAGCGCCCCGACTACCAACAAGCTAGGGACCAGCCAGCTCAGACCGGAGCCTTGCCAGAGTGCGCCAAGGCGGCGCGGCTCGTTCCGAGGCGCCGCCACCAGATCCACCTCAAGTTCGGGCTTAGCTTCGGGCTCGGCAGCGACCACCCCCGGTGTGCTGCGCCGCTCTTGGGAGAACAGTTGCAAGGCTTGCCGCTCGTCAAAACCCACCGCCTGGGCATAGAGCTTAACAAAGTTGCGGGCGTAGACATCTTCCGGCAGAGCTTGGTAGCGGCCATCTTCGAGCGCGCGCAGGTACTCTTTGCGGACATGCGTAACCTCCGCCACATCGCTTAGCTCGAGCCCCTTGCTGCGACGCGCTTCAGCTAGCAGTGCGCCAAGCTGCTGCCCTGGGGGGGTAGGGGGGGAGTCACTCATCTAGCATCCACCTTAGCAAAGTGCGCGCCTCGGCTTGGCCAAAGCGCCCGCGATCTCGGTTGCTAACATCACATTTTCCTTAAGTAGCCGCAGATTTATCGCCACCGTGCGCCCAGCCGAAAGCTCGGCCAAGCGGGCCAGTAAGTATGGGGTGAGATCCTTGCCGTGCATCCCGATCCTGCGGATACTCGCAGGACTGCGCTGAGCCTGCGCTAGCCAAACTTCAAGCTGCTGCGCCGTTAGCCCTTCTGAAACCGGCTTGGCTACCAGTAGTGCGGCTGGGAGCTGTAGGGCCTCTTGAGCCGTCAGCGCCTGGGCAATAGCCTCCGGGCTATCGAGGCGGGCAGCCACTGGGTAACGGGTCTCAGGGACGTAAAATCCGGCCAAGAAGTCGGTCTGGTAGCCGATCACCGGGACACCTAACGTCTCTAGGCGCTCGAGCGTGGCGGGGATATTGAGGATCGATTTGGCACCGGCGCATACCACCACCAGACGGTGACTGGCCAGAGCGTGCAGGTCCGCAGACTCGTCGATGACCTCGGAACGGCCGGGATGGACCCCGCCAATCCCACCGGTAGCAAAGACCTTGATACCGACCATGGCAGCGGCGTGCAGCGTGGTGGCCACGGTGGTTCCGGCGTTATGGCCGGCTGCTGCCAGGGCGGCCAGGTTCCAGAGCGAGGCTTTGTGGGCCGGACGGTTGGCCAGCTCCGCTAGCTCACCGGCACTTAAGCCGATGACCAACTCACCCTTAAGGACTCCAATCGTAGCCGGCACCCCCCCGCCGGCACGGACCAGCTCCTCCAGCTCCTGGGCCAACCGCAAGTTCTCAGGCCGAGGCAAGCCGTGGGTAATGACCGTCGATTCGAGCGCTACTACAGGGCCACCACGCTTAAGCGCTGCCTCTACCGGTGGGTGTATGCGAACCGTCACTGGGGTCATGATACCGCAGCTTGATGATGGTGGATGAAAGTTTGGCGGTTGCCCTTTCTATCAAACAGGTCTCGCCTCGCCCGCGCTGCGGTATGCTATAGCCATGAACCGCTCGACCGACTCGCGCCGCACAGCCGAGTCGCGGATAATCGACTACAGCCATGAGACTAATCTCGCCAAAAATCCCGGCCTCCGCCTGTTGTGGATCATCTTGGGCTGGTTTTTTGTCAGCTTGGGCTTTATCGGCGCTTTCCTGCCGGTCATGCCTACCACCATCTTCTTGATCCTGGCTGCTTACTTCTTCGCGCGCGGCAGCGTCCGCTTTTATAACTGGCTACTGAACAACCGCTTCTTCGGCCGATTGCTGCATGACTGGCGGGCCGGTTTAGGCATCCCGTTGCAGGCTAAGGTGATCGCTATCGCCATGATCACACTCGCTATCGGCACCAGTGCCGCTTTCTTCGTGGAGACGCTGGCTGTGCGGCTGCTGCTCATCGCCATCGGTCTCGGCGTCATCACTTATTTGCTGCGGCAGCCGACCCGGACGGTAAGCCTGCCGCACCTCTAGCCATTAGCCCTCTGGTGCCGCCGACTCGTCCTGGCTGGCTTTCTCAGTCTCCCGTAGCCACTGGAAGAAGGCGATGCTAGCAGCAATAGTCAGGGCTAGCATGACGAAGAGCCCCATGATCCCGCCGGCGAGCTGCTGATCCTCCATGGGAGAGAGTCCAAACACCCGCGGGGCCAGAGCGTACCAGGGATAGAGGAGATCGGTGGCAAAGCCCATCCAGGCTGAGATCGGGGTATGGGCCAAAAACAGCAGTACCAGATAGATAACCTGTTTGCCGGCAGCAAGGCGCGGCAGCTCGGGGAGCGGGCTTAAGACAGGCCACCACATCAGCACGGCGGCGCCAAACAGCGACAGGTACATTAAGCTGTGGAGCCACTCGTTAAAGGTGGCCGCCAGCAGGAACGCCGGCACATGCCAGATAGCAAAGATCAGGTTAAACAGCACTAACGCCAGCCAGGGGCGGGTCAGCGTTTGAGCCAGCGGTCTGATCCAGCGGTGTAAGAGCAGCGGCTTAAGGAGCCAGGCAGGCGTGCCGGACAAGATCAGCACCGGGATAACGTAGCTCAGGATCATGAACTGCAGCATGTGGGCGCTAAGGAGATAGACCTCGGCCCACAGGTGTAGCGGTGAGACTAAGAGCAGCAGAAACAGGGCGATACCCGCTCCAAAGCGCGCCGCGTGGCGGCGAGGGAACGGTTCAGGAAAGTAGCGCCAGCGCAGCGGCCCGACGCCCAACGCATAGGCCAGGGCCAGGTAGAAGACCCCGGCTACCGGGATGGGATCAAGCTGCCACTGCCAGATCACAACTAAGCCTACCCTTTAGCTCTACCCTTGCGCTCTGGTTGGCGCGTCAAGGCCAGGTGACCTCCTAAGCAGCTGCTGTCCAGGACTACACGTTTGCCATCTTCAGCGCGATCAGCCGCCCGGTCGGAGTATCGGCGATGCCGCCCTCGCCGGTTTCGCGCAGCTCCGGCGGCAGTAGCCGGCCGACCGAAGCCATGGCCGAAACGACCTCATCAGGTGGGATGACCGACTCCAGCCCGGCCAGCGCCAACTGCGCCGAACTCACCGCGTGGACGGAGTAAAAAGCGTTGCGCGAGACGCACGGCACCTCGACGTAGCCGCCTACCGGGTCGCAGACTAGGCCGATGGTGTTCATCAGCGCCATAGTGGCGGCGTGGACGGCCTGGCGGGCGCTGCCGCCCAGCAGCTCGCAGACTGCGGCAGCGGCCATCGCCGCCGAGGAGCCGATCTCGGCCTGACAGCCGCCGCTCGAGCCGGCGATAAACATCTGTTTGGAGATGATCTTACCGATGCCTGCCGCTAACACCAGCGGTAGCACCAGCGCCTCATCATTTAGCCCCAGGTGATCGGCCACACCGATCAGCGCCCCTGGCAGGGTGCCGGCGCTGCCAGCGGTCGGGGCAGCCACGATCTTGCCCATCCGGGCGTTCTCCTCATTGACGGCCATGGCGTAGGCCTGGACCCGTTTTAATAGCGGAGCTTGGAGGAGGTCCGGGGCGTGCCAGAGCGTCTTGGCGTTCCAACCGACCATGCCGGTGCGGCTAGGCTCACTGGAGGCCAGGCCTCGGGCTAGCGAGTTGCGCATCTCCTGCAAGCGCTCCGACATCTTTGCTAGCAGCTGGCGACGCTCGTCACCGCTAAGCGCTTCATCCTGCAAGACGGCTTCCGAAGCGCTAGTAGCTGCGGCTAGTTCGTTAAGGGTCATGCTGAGACCTTCTCTCCGCTCATCACTTCGGGCAGCAAGCGCATCCAGTGAATGTAGGGGTGGTGGGTTAAGTAATCCAGCGCATACTGCGCTAGGCGCCGGTCGATCTCTAGTGCCATCAGCGCCTCACCGCCGCGCTTTAGGCGGGTCGAGGTGAGGGTGGCGATGTTAACCTCATCGTCGGCGATCACCCGCGCTACCCGGGCGATGACACCGGGCCGGTCCTGATGCTTAACGAGCAGGGTGTGGTGAGCACCGGAGAAGTTGGTGTCAAACTCGCCTACCTTGACCACGCGGACCACCCCCCCGCCCAGGCTCGAGCCGGTCAGGCTCAGCCGCTCCTGGGCGTTCTCGAGCGTGATCCGCACCGTATTGGGATGTACATCGCCCAGGTCTTTGCTGACAAACTCCAGGCTCAGGCCGGCTTCTTGAGCGAGCCTGATGGCCTCGGGGATGCGCGGGTCGTCGGGGTAAAAACCTAGCAGGCCGGCAGCCAGGGCCAGGTCGGTGCCGTGCCCCTTGGCGGTCTTGGCAAACGAACCGTGCAGCTCGAGCCGCGCCTGGTGAGGCGGGAAGAGCAGGGCGTGGCGCGCCAGCAAGGCCAAGCGGCAGGCTCCAGCGGTGTGGCTGCTTGAGGGCCCCACCATCACCGGGCCGATTACATCTAGCAAGCTCATCTCCCCTTAACTATACTCCACCCCCACCCTCACAACACTATCCGCAGCGCCGCTGGGGCATCCTAACTTGTGACGACAGAGCTACCTACGCGCCGGTCGTCAAGGGGCAAGCGGGGGTGCTTTAAGGGATTCGGTTAGGGTATTCTGAAGCCATCCAAGGAGGCGCGACGTGGCTGACGATACCTTGACCTGGATGAACGAGCTCACTGCTGAGATGGAGGAGCGCCGCAAGCGCGTGATGCGCGGCGGCGGCGAAGAGCGCATTAAGAAGCAGCACGACGCAGGCAAGCTCACCGCTCGAGAGCGCCTGGAGGCGCTGCTAGATAAGGGCTCGTTCGTGGAGCTAGGGGTCTTTGTCGAGCATTTGGGCGTTGAGCTGATGCGCGGCATCGACGCGCCGGGCGAAGGGGTAGTGACCGGCTACGGCACCATCAAAGGGCGGACGGTGTTCGTGTTCAGCCAGGACTTTACGGTCTTAGGCGGCAGCCTGGGCAAGATGCACGGCCAAAAGATTGCCCGCGTGATGGACTTGGCAGTCAAGACCGGCGCACCCATTATCGGGCTCAACGACTCCGCCGGAGCGCGCATCCAGGAAGGGGTCGATGCGCTCTCAGGCTACGGCGAGGTGTTCTATCGCAACGCCCTCTACTCCGGGGTGGTGCCGCAGATCAGCGCCATCTTGGGCCCCTGCGCCGGCGGAGCGGTCTACAGCCCGGCGCTGACCGATTTTGTGCTGATGAGCCGGGGGACGAGCTACATGTTTATCACCGGCCCTGAAGTGATCAAATCGGTCACTAAGGAAGAGGTGAGCTTCGAGGCGCTAGGCGGCGCCGAGGTTCACCACCGCAAGTCCGGGGTGGCGCACTTTGAGGCTGATGGCGACCAGGCGGTGCTCGAGCTAATCCGCGAGCTGTTAAGCTACCTGCCGCAGTCAGCCAAGGAGAAGCCGCCCCATAAGCCAACCCAAGACCCCGATGTCCGGGAGACGCCCGAGCTGAACAGCATCGTCCACCCCGATCAGCGGCGCCCTTATCCGATGCTCGAGGTGATTCGGGCCATCGTTGATGATAAGCATTTCTTAGAAGTACAGCCAGAGTTCGCCAAGAACATCCTGTGCAGCTTTGCGCGGCTCGGCGGGCAGCCGGTAGGGATCGTGGCCAACAACCCGCGCCACCTAGCCGGAACCATCAATATCGACGCCGCGGACAAGGCCGCCAGATTCATCCGCACCTGCGACTGCTTTAATATCCCCATCGTTACCTTAGTCGATGTGACCGGGTTTATGCCCGGCGTCGCACAGGAGCATGCCGGCATCATCCGGCACGGCGCCAAGATGCTCTACGCCTATGCCGAGGCTACGGTTCCCAAGATCACCCTGATTACCCGCAAGAGCTACGGTGGGGCCTACCTGGCTATGAACTCGCGCGACATGGGGGCGGATGTGGTGTTAGCTTGGCCGACGGCGGCAGTAGCGGTGATGGGGGCGGAAGGAGCAGCTAGCATCATCTATCGCCGCGAGATCCACAACTCGCCTAAACCCGCGGCGGCCAAGGCGGCCAAGATTGAGGAGTACAAGAAGCGCTTCGACAACCCCTACTGGGCCGCCGAACGCGGCTACATCGACGATGTGATCGACCCCCAGGACACCCGGCGCCAGCTAATTAAACATCTGCGGATGCTTGGCCACAAGACTGAAGCGCGCCCCTTTAGGAAGCACGACAACATCCCGCTGTAGCCCTGGCAAAACAGGTATCCTAGCTTATGACTGAGGGAGAGCACAAAGCGACCTATTCGGGCTTCATCGCCCTGCTAGGCAAGCCTAACGTCGGCAAGTCGACCTTGCTCAACACCCTACTGGGCGTCAAGGTAGCGCCCATTACCCCCAAACCGCAGACCACCCGGCGCGGCGTGCGCGGCATCTACACTCAGGATGACCGCCAACTGGTCTTTGTGGACACACCAGGGCTGCACCGTGCCAAAGATGCCCTGG
>Ga0208100_100416_pt1 | contig 16969 bp, 16 predicted proteins | sample SubbioR11_8A_Aug_FD_184817 | JGI IMG/M metagenome (GOLD analysis project Ga0208100, IMG submission 184817) | Serpentinite rock and fluid subsurface biosphere microbial communities from McLaughlin Reserve, California, USA - CR11_8A_Aug (SPAdes) | ecosystem: Environmental > Terrestrial > Deep... | reverse complement strand
CGTTTCACCCATGCGTGCGTCCGAAGCTGCCTGCGGTTTTTGTGTAGCAGCTTGAATCTAAAGCGCTTTCAGGCGCACGCAACCGCTACGGTCCGACTTCGGTGAATAAGCCGGGCTTAAGGCGCAGAGGTTTTTTCGCCTTTGCCGTAAAACCCATCGGATTCCCGCAGATTGTTTCCAGATTGTGGCAGCACACGCGGGCATCAGCAGGAAATGCCATACTTCTGCCTGATCCTGTGCCTAAATCCCATGTCGATGCTCGGCAATTACGGCTGGGGCGCTGCTGCAATGGATAGTGACATGTTGATCAAACCTGCCAAACGACCGGTTTCCGCACGCGTCGTCCGCAAGTTCTCGGATTTCCGATCCGAGGAAGACGGCGGTGTCACCATTTTCGTCGTCATGCTGTTCGTCCTGATGATCATGTTCGGCGGCATAGCCGTGGACGTGATGCGCTACGAATGGCGCCGCGTCACCCTGCAGGAAACGATGGACCGCGCGATGCTTGCGGCAGCAAACCTCGTCCTGCCGCCAAACCAGACGCCTGTGTCGGTGGCGCAGAACTGGTTCGACGTCGCGGGCCTGGGTGACGAGCTGACCGTGGACTACTCGGCCCCGACACTTCAGGGCGAGGCGACCAGCAGTTCGCGCACCATTGTCGGAACCGCGCGGGTCCGGTCCTACAACCACTTCATGCACCTGCTGGACATCCCCTATTTCGAGGGCCCGGTCGCCTCGGGCGCGCAGCAGGGCGTCTCGAAGATCGAGGTCATCCTGGTGCTGGACGTGACAGGTTCGATGTCCGAACCCTCGGGCACGACGACGAAGATCGCCGCCCTGCGCACCGCAGCCCGCAACTTCGTCAACATCCTGAAATTCAACCGTGATGCCAGCGGCAACTACACGATCCCGAAGGATCCGAACAACCTGATCTCGATCGGGATGGTGCCCTATGCGTCGAACGTGAACATTCCCAGGAACCTGCGCGATCAGTTCGCGTTCAGCCACCTTGCGAACTGGGCTGTAGCGCCGGTTCCGGCGGCGGGCACGGGCGTCCCGAACATCAACTGCTTCGAATTCCCCGTCAGCTCCTGGAACCAGACCGGAATGTCGCGGACCACGCCCTTTCCGATGGCAGCGGTGGCAGATACCTATCAACCCAACAGCCCGCCGAACCCGACTGTCACGACATCATCTTCGGGCGGACGCGTCGTTCTCAGCTTCCGCAGTCCCTTGAACACCGGCACGGGCACAACCGGATCGGTACCGAACATGGCTGGGAACGACGTGATCTGCAACCACGGCGACAACCTCAGCACCAGCACGAACGAAACGACCGGAAACATGGTCCTGATGCCGACCACGGTGGCATCGACCGTCACCAACCAGATCGCCTTGCTGCAGCCGCGCGGCCGGACCTCGATCGCGGTCGGGATGCGCTGGGGCACGCTTCTGATGGACGAAACCGCCCGCCCGATCTATTCGGCGCTGCGCAGCGGCGAGGCAGCGATGGCCGGGCGACCCACCGACAACAACGACCCTGAGACCCGCAAGATCATCGTGCTCATGACCGACGGGGACCATGTCGCCAGCGACCATATTCCCGATGTCTACAAGACTGGGCTTTCGCCGATCTGGCGCGGAGCCGACGGCAACTTCGCCATCCGCTACACCAGCGGCGGTTCTGCCCTGACCGGCGGAACCCGGCCCTTCATGCCGACGACGACCAACACCTGCTCTGGCTGGCCGATGACGTCGAACCGCGAGTATTTCATTCCGCATCTCAAGGCGAACTCCCTTGCGCCGCGCAACCGGGCGTCCGATCCCGAAGGCCAAAGCTCGGGCGGCACCGCCGTCACTGGCGCCTGCGATCCGCGTGCCTGGCAGGCAACACCGACCTGGACCGGCAGCGGCACAGCCCGCCAGCTTGACTGGTCGGAAGTCTGGCGCTTTGTTCGGCTCGACTGGGTTGTGCAGCAGCTTTACATGCGCTCGGGCGTTCAGGGGACCAGCAACTACACCACGGTCCGGAACGAGTTCGTCGATCCCTACCTGGTCAATGACGCCTACATGGACGCGCTTCTGAACACGAATTGCACCGCCGCAAAGAATGCAGGCTTCGAGGTCTTCGGCATCATTCTCGGTGACAGCGTCATCGAGGATCCGATCAGAAACTGCGCCTCGCCCGGTACGGGCTACTATTACCGGGCGTTCAACGGTGCCGAGTTGAACTCGGCCTTCGAGCAGATCGCCGTCCTTGTCTCGCCGCTGAAGTTGACACAATGACCCGGGTCCGCCATTTCCTCAGCGACGAATCCGGGACCGGCCCGATCGAGTTCGTCTTCGTCTTCCCGCTCATCTTCCTGATTTTCACGATCTCGTTCGAAAGCAGCATGTTCATGGCGCGCCACGTCATGTTCGACCGTGCCGTCGACGAAACCGTCCGCCAGATCCGGCTGGGCAATTACCGGAACTTCTCGCACCAGGACCTGAAGGAGAGGATCTGTTCGGAAGGGATGATGGTCAATTCGGTCGCGACCTGCATGAACAACATGAGAATCTGGATGCAGCCGATCAACACCGGCACCTTCGCGATGGTCGCCCCGCCAAGAAACTGCGTCGACCGGGTGCAGGACCTGAACCTGGCCGAGCCTCCGGCCAACGAATTCGCCTATGGCACCGACAACGACATCATGCTCATGCGCATCTGCCTGAAGGAAAGGCCGATGTTCCCGACCACGGCGATCTCGGTCGGGATGAGCCCTGAACCCGATGGCACCTACGCGCTGCTGGTGAACTCGGTCTTCGTGAACGAACCGGGATGAGACAGATGCGCAAGCCGATCCAGCGTTTCAAGGCGTTTCTCCGCGACGAAGACGGCCTGATCCTTGCGGAAGGCATCGTGATGATGCCCCTGATCATCTGGGCGCTGGTCGCGATGTTCATCTATTGGGACGTGTTCCGCACCGTCAACGTCACGCAGAAGGCCGCCTATTCGGTGGCCGACCTGCTGTCGCGCCAAAGGGACGACATTCCGCTGGCCTTCGCGAACGGTCTGCAGAACGTGGTGAACTTCCTGACGCCGGGCGGCCATGCTGTCGCGATCCGGATCACCAGCTTCGAATGCGTCTCGCCGACCGCCCTGGTCTGCGATGCGAACAGGGGGTCCTACCGGCTGCTCTTCTCGATGTCGCCGCAGAACAAGGCCACCCCGCTGACCCAGGCCGCCATCCAGGGCTGGAGGGGCACCAGGGTCCCGAGGATGAACGCAGGCGAAAGCCTGTTCGTCGTGGAGACCGAGGTGCGGTTCCAGACCCAGATGAAGACCGTCCTGGCGGGCTTTCTGGTCGGGGTGGACGACGGAACCTATGGCCAGTTCGTCGTGACCCGTCCCCGCAACCGCAGGCTCTGCCTGGCGGGCACCTCGACCTGCACCTGACCGCGCCACTGCTTGCGCTCGTCAGGTGCTGTCTGCGGCTTCCCCCCGGCGCGTTCCGGGGCTAGCTTGCCGGGGTCACACCGGGATCATCATGCGCCTGCTCGCTTCCGCCCTGCTCGTCGCCAGCCTTCCGGGCTGCGCCCCCTTCCCCCAGCTTGACGCGATGGGGGCCGACACCGGCCCGCCGCCGCAGTTGCTGCCGATCGACGGGCTTCTCGCTCAGGCCGGGCCGCAGACCGCAGATCCCGGCCCCGCCGTCCTGACCCGCGCGGCCGGACTGCGGGCGCGCGCCGCGGCCACTTCCGCCGCAGCCCCAGCGCCCTGACGGCGTTGCACCTCTCCCGGCTTCCGGCTAACAGACGGAAGCCGCAAACTGCCAAAGGTTCCCCGATGTCCGCCGTCCCCTTGCGTCTTGGTCTTGCCGGTCTCGGGACCGTCGGCATCGGTGTGGTCAGGATTGTCCAGGCCCACGCCGACCTGATCGCCGCCCGCGCTGGCCGCCCGGTGGCGATCACCGCCGTCTCGGCTCGCGACCGCACGAAGAACCGCGATGCCGACCTGTCCGGTTATGCGTGGGAAACCGATCCGGTCGCCCTGGCGCAACGCCCCGACATCGACATCTTCGTCGAGGTGATGGGCGGTCACGACGGCCCGGCGAAGGACGCCACCGAGGCCGCCATTGCGGCGGGCAAACACATCGTCACCGCCAACAAGGCGTTGCTTGCCCATCACGGCCAGGCCCTCGCCGAAGCGGCCGAGGCCGCGAACCTTGCCCTGCGGTTCGAGGCCGCCGTCGCCGGGGGCATCCCCGTCATCAAGGCCCTGACCGAAGGCCTTGCCGGCAACCGCATCAAGCGCGTCATGGGGGTGATGAACGGGTCCTGCAACTACATCCTGACCCGGATGCAGGCCGAGAATCTGCCCTACGAGACCGTGTTCGAGGAAGCCCGCCAGCTTGGCTACCTGGAAGCTGACCCGAACCTGGATGTCGGCGGCATCGACGCGGGCCACAAGCTTTCGCTCCTTGCCGCCATCGCCTTCGGCACCCGCGTCGCCTTTGACGCTGTCGAACTGGAGGGCATCGGCAACGTGTCCATCGACGACATCCGCCTGGCCGAGGACATGGGCTACCGAATCAAGCTGCTGGGCGTGGCCCAGATGACCGGGCGGGGGCTTGAGCAACGGATGACCCCCTGCCTCGTCCCCGCCGACAGCCCGCTTGGCCAGTTGCAGGGCGGCACCAACATGGTCGTGCTTGAAGGCGACAGCGTCGGCCAGATCGTCCTGCGCGGCCCTGGCGCCGGCATGGGCCCTACCGCCAGCGCCGTCATGGCCGACGTGATCGACATCGCCCGCGGCTTCCGCCTGCCGACCTTCGGCCAACCCGCCAGCACCCTTGTCGCTGCCCAGCCCGCCCGCGCCGCGACGCCCGCCCCCTACTACCTGCGCATGACGCTGCTCGACAAACCCGGCGCGCTGGCCAAGATCGCCACCTGCCTTGGCGACTCCGGCGTCTCCATCGACCAGATGCGCCAGTATGGCCACCAGGGCGCGAACGCCCCCGTCCTGATCGTCACCCACAAGGCCGCCCCCGACGACGTCGCCCATGCCATGACCCGCTTCGCCGCGACCGGCGTTCTTGTCGGCAACCCCGTGGCGATCCGTATCGAGGAAGTCTGATCGCTTGACAGGCTGACCCGTCGCGTCAACGCTTCCACAGCCATTGTCGGAGGCAAGGATGCGCAAGCTCGCCACTCTAGCCGCAATCACCTGCACCCTTGCCGCGTTTGCGGCGCACGCCGAGATGCTGGACGGGGCCGACGACCCGGCCTATCGCGCGGCCCTGGACCTGGCCCTGAACACCGGCAAGCCCGAGGCGGTGGTCCGCCTCAAGGCACTGGCCGAAACCGGGAACCCTGCCGCTCTGGTCGCCCTGCCCTTTGCGCTGCAATGGATTCCGCCCACCGGCTCGCTTGCGGAAAAGAACGCCCAGCGCAAGCTTGGCGGGATCTGGGTGCAGGACGCCGCCGCAGAGGCGCATGCGGCAACGGCCCTCTGGGCCAATGGACAGAACAATGATGCGCCCGACGACCTCTTGCGCCGCGCCGCAGGGCTGTCCGCCCTGGGCGAGCCGGAGAAGGCCGCGCTGCTCCTTGCCTCCTGGGTCAACCAGACCGGCGCGGTGGGAGCCCTGCCCGACACCCTGTTCGCGACTGACACCCCGGCCTGGCTTGGCGCGCTGGCGCTGACCTTCCGCCTCGGCCTGTCCGAGCCGTCCGCTGCCGACCACGACCTGCTCGCCGCACTTCTGGCCAAGGAGTCCCCCGCCGCCTGGATGGCCCTCAACCACCTGGTCGAACGGCTGCATCGCGATCATGCAAGCCTTGGCGATCCCCTCGGCAAGGCAGAGATCTCGCCCGAAACCGCCGCGACGCGCCTGAAAGAGGCGCAAGCCATGATCGCGGTCTCGCCCTCGTCCTGGCGCGAACTTCCCGTCACCGCAGAAGAAGCCCTGTTGGCCCGCACGGCTCTGGCCGGACGTGGCGAGTTCGCCCCGGTCGAGGGGCTATGCCGCGTCCATTGCCCCGACAGCAGCGCCACCTGCGAAACCGCCGTCCTTGCATACCCCGGCCTTCTCTTCGGTCATTTCGAATCGACCCAGCCCTTTCGCTCTGTCCTGCCGGCCGACGACTTCTATGCCTCGGCACGCGGGCTGGCCGCGCTGATCCCCCTTCGCAGCGACCCTGCCGCCGCCGCCGACCGCGCCACCGCCGAATCCCTCGACGCCTGCTACGCGGCCCTTCTCGCCCGCCGCGACACGCTTGGCTTCGGCCCCTGACCTGCCGTTAGCGCCACCACGCTTGCCGCGCCGCCACCCCCCCGCTACACGGGGAAAAATCGCGCGATACCCCGGGGGACCCATGTCAGAAAAATCGCAATTCCAGGACCGGCTCCTTTCCCTCGGCCTTGGCCGCGTCTCGGAAGCCGCCGCCCTCGCCTCGGCCCGCCTGATCGGGCGCGGCGACGAGAAGGCCGCCGATCAGGCTGCCGTCAACGCCATGCGCGACCAGCTCAACCTTCTGGACATCAAGGGCGTCGTCGTCATCGGCGAGGGCGAACGGGACGAGGCGCCGATGCTGTATATCGGCGAAGAGGTCGGGACCGGGACCGGGCCCGAAGTCGACATCGCGCTCGACCCGCTGGAAGGCACCACGCTGACCGCCAAGGACATGCCGAACGCGCTGACCGTCATCGCGATGGCCCCGCGCGGCACGCTTCTGCACGCCCCCGACGTCTACATGGACAAGCTTGCCATCGGCCCCGGCCACAAACCCGGCACGGTCACGCTGGCGATGTCGCCGTCGGAACGCGTCTCGAACCTTGCCGCCGCCAAGGGCTGCTCGACCGAGGACATCACCGTCTGCATCCTCGACCGCCCCCGGCACGAGACCCTGATCGCCGAGGTCCGCTCCACTGGCGCTGCGATCCGACTGATCACCGACGGCGACGTCGCCGGCGTCATGCACTGCGCCGAGCCGGAAATCACCGGCATCGACATGTACATGGGCTCTGGCGGCGCGCCCGAGGGGGTTCTTGCGGCAGCGGCCCTGAAATGCATGGGCGGCCAGTTCTACGGCAAGCTGCTGTTCCGCAACGACGACGAACGCGCCCGCGCCCGCAAGGCCGGCATCACCAATTTCGACCGCGTCTACACCCGCGACGATCTGGTGCGCGCCGACGTGATCTTCGCCGCGACCGGCGTCACCTCCGGCTCCCTCCTCGCCGGCATCAAGCGCGATCCCGGCTGGGTCACGCTGGAGACGATCCTGATGCGCTCCAAATCCGGCTCGATCCGCCGGATGACCTACAAGACCCCGGTGAAGTAGGTCGGGGTCCACCCCGGTTCTCGCAAGAACTCACCCAGCCTGCAGGTCAGTCTCTCTTTTCGCCTTCGCCGCCAGGAACCCGACGAAGGCCTTGACCCGCGCCGCGATCAGCCGGTTGTCGGGATAGACCGCGTGCAAGGGCACTGGTCGGCCCTGCCAGCCCTCCAGGATCGGCACCAGCCGGCCCTCGCGCAGGTCGTGGCCGATGATGAACGCGGGCAGTTGCACCACCCCAACCCCCTCCAGCGCCGCCGCCCGCAGCGCCCAGCCGTCCGACAGTTCCAGCCGGGGCGAGATCGGGACATCCACCCGTTCGTCGCCGCGCAGATAGGTCCAGTTCCGCCCCTGCCTGAGGCCCGAGAAATGCAGAAGATCATGCCGCACCAGCCCCAACGGGGCCTCCGGCACCCCGCGCCGCGCCAGGTAATCCGCGCGGGCGCAGGTGTATAGACGCGACTGCCCCAGCGCCCGGGTGATCAGGTTCGGCCCGACGTCAAGCGTACCCCGGATCGCCAGGTCGAACCGGCTTTCGATCAGGTTGCGAGGCGCGTTCGACAGCTCCATCTCGATGGAAATGCCGGGGTGCAAGACCAGAAACTCCGCCACCCAGGGCACCAGGAACCGCTGCCCCAGGTCCGGCGGCGCCGTCACCCGCAGCCGCCCTTCCGGCGCCGTCTGCTCGGCCCGCGCGGCGCGTTCCGCCTCGGCCATCCGGCCCGGCAGGTCCACCAGCCGGTCGCGGTAAGCTTCGCCCGCCGGTGTCAGCCGCACATTGCGCGTCGACCGATGCAGAAGCCGCACCCCCAGCCGCGCCTCCAGATCGGCCACCTGCGCACTGACCGTGGCCCGCGTCAGCCCCAGCGCCGCTGCCCCTGCGGTAAAGCTTTCATGCTCGGCCACCGCCAGGAAAGCCGCCAGCCCGTGCAGGGGGTCCACCGTCTTCATTCGATCGATCATCCAGACAATGATGCAAGGTCCGCGGGATTTATCCCTGCGACGCTTTGCCTCTATACCGCCCCCACCAAAGCGATTTCGCAACGGCTTTTTCATCAGGAGACAGAAAATGACCCCATTTGACCAGGCTGCCTTTTCCCCCTCCGGCGCGGGCAGCGAAGCTCTCGCCTTCGGCCGCCACATCATCCGCATTACCGCGGACCAGACCGGCGGGAGCCTTGGCTGCTTTGAGGCCGAGGTTCCCGCAGGGGAAGGCCCCCCGTTTCACGTCCATGAAAAGGAAGAGGAATTCTTCCGCATCCTCGAGGGCCGCTTCGCCTTCTCGTGCAACGGCGCCCGCGTCGAGCTGGCCGAAGGCGGCGTGATCTGCGTGCCGCGCGGCTCGGTGCACCGCTTCCAGAACATCGGGCAGACGCTGGGTCGCCTGATGGTCGTGATGACCCCCGGCGGGTTCGAAGGTTTCTTCCCCGCCGCCGCGCGTGAACCTGACGCCAGCCCCGACCGCATTTGCCAGATTGGCCAGCAGTTCAACCTGCGCTTCGTCTTCGACCACGCTGAAGCCGCCTGACCCTTCCGGCGCCTGACCCTTCCGGCGCCCGGCCCCTCCGGGCGCCGCTTTCTGCAGGAGCACAGACATGACCCGCCTTTCCGCCCTCCTCATCGCCCTCCTGCCCGTCGCCGCCCAGGCAGAGGACATCGACCGCGGCCAATACCTTGTCACGATCATGGGCTGCACCGACTGCCACACCCCAGGCCACTTCCTCGGCCAGCCCGACATGGCCCGCTTCCTCGGCGGCTCGGACGTGGGCTTCGAGATCCCCGGCCTCGGCACCTTCCACGGCCCCAATCTGACCCCCGACCCGACCGGCCTCGGCGCCTGGAGCGAAGCCGAGATCATCACTGCCATCCGCACCGGCGTCCGTCCCGACGGCAGCCAACTTGCCCCGGCAATGCCCTGGATGGGCTATGCCGCGCTGACCGATCAGGACGCCCAGGCCATCGCCGCTTTCCTGAAGTCGCTGCCCCCCGTCGCCAACGACGTCCCCGGCCCCTTCGGCCCTGGCGAACCCACGGGCGGCTTCGTGATGAAGGTCACGGCCCCCTGAAGCGTCCCGCCTCCCCGAGCCACAAGCCTGCCCCACGCCCCCTGACCCAACCGCGGCAACAGACCGTCCCTGCCCCAGCCTGGGAGAGGGTCAGAGACGCGGGCCTCGGCTCACATATTCAACGACCGGCAAGCGCCCGCGCCCAACCCCTTGACTTTGAACAATCCTCGCGCAGCGCCCAGCGTGGACACCCGGTCCCCCCTTGCGCCGACCCGCCCTTTGCGGCACCCCTGTCTTCATGACCCCCTTCCTGAACGTCGCCGCCTCGCTCACCGGCCGCCGCTGGACCGGACCGGACCCGGCCACCGACCGGCTGGCCGAGGGAATGGCCCAGCAGACCCGCCTTTCCCTGCCGCTCTGCCGCATCCTTGCCGCCCGTGGCGTTACCCCCGAGAACGCCGCCGCCTTCCTCGCCCCGGCGCTTCGCGACCTGCTGCCCGACCCCCTCAGCCTGAAGGACATGGCGCCCGCCGCCGACCGCCTCCTCCGCGCCGTCGCCCGGCGCGAGCGCATCGCCATCTTCGCCGATTACGACGTCGACGGCGGCTCCTCCGCCGCTCTCCTCCTGGTCTGGCTGCGCGCCTTCGGGTTGCAAGCCACCCTCTACATCCCCGACCGCATCGACGAGGGCTACGGCCCCAACGTCCCCGCAATGGCGCAGCTTGCCTCCGCCCACGACCTGATCCTCTGCGTCGACTGCGGCACCCTGTCCCACGAGCCCATCGCCGCCGCAAAGGGCGCCGATGTCGTCATCCTCGACCACCACCTCGCCCTGGAGACCCTGCCGCAGGCGCTGGCCATCGTGAACCCGAACCGCCAGGACGAGGACGGCTCGCTTGCCCATCTCTGCGCCGCCGGGGTCGTCTTCCTGCTTCTGGTCGAGGCGAACCGCCGTCTCAAGCAGCAGGGCAGCCAAGGCCCCGACCTGATGGCGCTGCTTGACCTTGTCGCGCTTGCCACCGTGGCCGACGTCGCCCCCCTGACCGGCCTGAACCGCGCCTTCGTGCGCCAGGGCCTGAAGGTGATGGCCCGCCGCGACCGCCCCGGCCTGCGCGCCCTGGCCGACATCGCCCGCATGGACCAGGCCCCCACCTGCTACGCCCTGGGCTTCCTTCTTGGCCCCCGGGTCAACGCCGGCGGCCGCATCGGCCAGGCCGACCTTGGCGCGCGGCTTCTGGCCACCGATGACGAGATGGAGGCCTCTCGCATCGCCGCCCGCCTGGACCAGCTGAACACCGAACGCCGCGAGATCACCGAGCGGGTCCGCGAAGAGGCCCTGGCCCAGGCCGAGGCCCGCGGACTTGACGGCCCCCTGGCCTGGGCCGCCGCCGAGGGTTGGCACCCCGGCGTCGTCGGCATTGTCGCGGCCCGCCTGAAAGAGGCGGCGAACCGGCCCTCGGTCGTGATCGGCTTCGAAGCCGACATCGGCAAGGGGTCGGCCCGGTCGATTCCCGGCGTCGACCTTGGCGCCGCGATCCAGCGCATCGCGGCCGAGGGGCTGATCCAGAAGGGCGGCGGGCACAAGATGGCGGCCGGACTGACGCTGACCCGTTCGCAACTGGAACCGGCGATGGCGCGGCTGGGCGAGCTTCTGGCGCGCCAGGGGGCCGGGGCAGCCGGTCCACGTGACCTGCGCATCGACAGCCTTCTTGCCACCTCGGCCGCGACCGTGCCGCTTCTGGAAGAGATCGAGACTGCCGGCCCCTTCGGCCAGGCCGCCCCCGCGCCGCGCTTTGCCTTCGCCAACACGGCCGTCACCTGCCGCCGGATCGGCGAGAGCCACCTGAAGCTGTCCGTCTCGGACGGCTCTGGCCCGGCGCTGGATGCCATCGCTTTCGGCGCCTTCGACGGGCCCCTCGGCGCCGCCCTGGAAGGTGCGGGCCACAGGCGCTTTCACCTGGCGGGAAAGCTGGAGCTGAACCACTGGAACGGCCGGACCCGGGTGCAGCTTCGCCTCGACGACGCCGCCCTGGCCTAGGGCGCATTTTTCCTCTTGCGGAACCCCCGCGCAGAATCTACACACCGCTCCACCGACAGCGTGGCCCGTTCGTCTATCGGTTAGGACACCTGGTTTTCAACCAGGTAAGAGGGGTTCGACTCCCCTACGGGCTGCCACTTCACCAACATGTCAGAGGCTGCGCGCCCTTCCTCACAACGGCGTGCTTGATTGTTGCTGCGTAGTCAATAAATTGGCCGAAATTTCAAGAACAGGTGCCTGATGTTAAGCTTTCTGTCCCGTTTCTCTGCCACGGCCCTGCTGATTGCCCTGCCCTTCGCCTCGCACGCGGTAACCTGTAGCGACACGGGTGGCCAGTACGAGGCCTGGAAGACCACGATGGCCGCCGAGGCCAAGGCCGAAGGTGTCGGCAATCGCGGCATCGACGCGCTGATGGCGACCTCCTATTCCAAGGCGACGATCAATGCGGACCGGAACCAGAAAAGCTTCAGGTACAGCCTGGAAAAGTTCTTGAACGTCCGCGGGGCCGACACCATCGTCGCCCAGGGCCGCAGTCGCAAGGCCAAGAACCCCGACTTTTATGCCAGCCTCGAAGCCGCTTATGGCGTGCCTGCCGGCGTCATCATTGCGATCCACGGGATGGAGACCGGGTTTGGCGGCTTCATGGGCGACACCAACGTCGTCTCGGCCATCGCCACGCTGACCTATGACTGCCGCCGGTCCGACTTCTTCCGCCCGCACCTGATCGGGGCGCTGAAGATGGTCGACAAGGGCATGATCTCACCCGGCACCGTCGGCGCCAAGCATGGCGAGCTGGGCCATACCCAGTTCCTTCCGGGCAACGCCTATACCTATGGTGTGGACGGCAACGGCGACGGCGTCGTCGACCTTTACAACCAGGCCGATGCGCTGGCGAGCACCGCCAATTTCCTGAACCGCAAGGGCTGGAAGCCCGGCCAGGGCTATCAGGAGGGCGAACCGAACTTCGGCGTGATCAAGCAATGGAACGCCGCGAAGGTCTATCAGCAGGCCATTGCGATCATGGCTGCCAAGATCGACGGCTGACCCCTTGCGCCCGTCCGCGCCTGCGGGTAACAGGCGCGCCAGTGGCCCGTTCGTCTATCGGTTAGGACACCTGGTTTTCAACCAGGTAAGAGGGGTTCGACTCCCCTACGGGCTGCCACTTCCCCCTGTCCTGTGGCGACCCATCGCGGCTTCGTGGGTCCTGGCCACATTCCCTCGCCCATTTTCACCGACGCATGACGGCGGTCCGCCCGACCGCTCTGCCCAGGTCCCGACCGCTTGCCTGTTACACTCCGCCAACGGTCATGTGACTGGCATCTTGGGCCTGCATCGGCTTGATGAAGCAATCACCTTCCCGGAGTCATCATGTTGCGATCCCTGGCTGCCCTAATGCTTCTGTCCACCGCCACCCTGTCCACCGCCGCCCTGGCCGACACCGCCGATGGCGAGGCGCTCAAGGCGATGTCCTGGGACCAGATCGTGCAAGAGGCGCGCGGCGGCACGGTGAACTGGTTCATGTGGGGCGGGTCCGACACGATCAACGCCTATGTCTCGGGCTACGTGGCCGACCGGCTGCGCGCCGACTACGACATCACCCTGAACCGCGTGCCGATCACCGACGCCGCCGACATCGTGAACCAGGTCCTGTCCGAGAAAGAGGCCGGAGTGATCGACGCGGGGTCCGTCGACCTGATCTGGATCAACGGCGAGAACTTCCGGTCGATGAAGCAGGCCGACCTGGCCTTCTGCAGCTATACCGGACTGCTGCCCAACGACACACTGGTCAACTGGGACAACCCCGCCATCGCCAACGACTTCGGCGTGCCGGTGGACGGTTGCGAGGTGCCCTGGAACACCGTCCAGTTCGCCTTTGCCCACGACAGCGCCGTAGTCGCCGAACCGCCGCGCGACATGGCGGGGCTCCTCGCCTGGATCAAGGCCAACCCCGGCCGCTTCACCTATCCCGCGCCGCCCGATTTCACCGGATCGGCTTTCCTGCGCCATGTCTTCATCCATGCCGCCGGCGGCCCCGAAAGCCTCCTCGGCCCCTTCGACCAGGCCCGCTTCGACGCGACCGCAGCAAAGACCTGGGCGATCCTGAACGAGATCGAGCCCTTCCTCTGGCGCGAAGGTGCCACCTATCCCACCACCGTCACCCAGTTGAACGAGCTTTTCGCCAACGGCGAGATCGACTTCAGCTTCAACTACGACCCCGCCCAGTTCGGCCTGGCCGTGCAGGCCGGAACCTGGCCGGAAACCACGCGGTCGTTCGGGATGACCGACGGCACCATCGGCAACACCAACTACACGCTGATCCCCTTCAACTCGCCCAACAAGGCGGCCGCGATGGTGGTGCAGAACCTGCTGCTGTCCGGCGAAGCGCAACTTGAAAAAGCCAAGCCCGAGGTCTGGGGCGCGGCCCCGGCGATCGAGGTCTCCCGCACGTCACCCGCCGTGCAAGAGGGTTTCGCCGCGATCACGACCCATCCCTCTGTCGTCCCCCCGGCCGAGCTGGCGAAAGCCGCGCTGCCGGAACTGCAGGCCGACTGGCTGACCGCCATCGAAAAGGGCTGGGCGGCAAACGTCGGCAACTGACCGCTCCTCGCTCGCCTTCGGCTCCTCCTCGCCGCGCCGCGCCCGCAACCGGCGAGGAGTGACGGCGTCAACGACGCGCCTCCCCACCTTGCCGACCGCCCGGCCTTGACGCAAGCTGCCCGCGACCCGCCGCGAAAGGCCCCGGAGTGACCGACCGCACCCGTCTTGCCCTGCTGCTTGGCCCGGCCCTTCTGGTGCTGGGCGGGCTGTTCCTGACCGGGCTTGGCCTCACGCTGCTGCGGTCCTTCCGCTACATGCCCGCGCTTGGGCTGACCGAGCCGGACCTGGCCGCCTACACCGCCATCCTGACCGCGCCGGGCTTTCTGACCTCGCTCGCCCTGTCGCTTTGGGTCGCCACAGTCTCGACCCTGATCGCCGCCGTGCTGGCGCTGGCCGCCGCCCTGCTTCTTCGCCAGACCTTCCCCGGCCGGGCGTTGATCAGCTTCCTTGTCCAGCTGAACCTGACGATCCCGCACATCGTCGGCGCCATCGGCATCCTCTACCTCTTTTCGCAATCCGGCAGTTTCGCGCGCCTTGCCCATGCCGCAGGCCTGATCGTCACCCCGGCCGAGTTTCCCGTCCTGACCCAGGACCCCTATGCCATCGGCATCATCCTGCTTTACGTCTGGAAAGAGCTGCCCTTCATCACGCTGATCCTGCTGGCCAACCTGCAAAGCCTTGGCGAAGATCACGAATCCGTCGCCCGCAGCCTTGGCGCGACGCGCTGGCAGGCGTTCCGGCATGTCCTCTTGCCCATGCTGATGCCCGGCCTCCTGGCGGCATCGGCCCTGGTCTTCGCCTTTGCCTTCGGCGCCTACGAGGTCCCGCTCATCCTTGGTGCCCATGCCCCGAAGGCGCTGCCGGTCCTTGCCTGGCAGGCCTCGACCGACACCGACCTTGCCACCCGGCCCGAGGCGATGGCGATGGCCGTGGTCATCGCGCTGATCGGCTTTGCCCTTCTGGCGCTTTATGCCCGGATGCTTGCGAAAGGCGGCAGCGGTGCGCGGTGATCTCCGCATGCTTGCGGGCCTGGCGCTGGCCGGCTTTCTGGTGCTGCCGCTGGTGCCGCTGCTGGGCTGGTCGGTCGCCCAGGGCTGGCGCTTCCCCGCGCTGGTGCCCGACCGGCTTTCTGCCCAGGCTTGGAGCTTCGCCCTCTCGCCGCAGTCCGGAGTGCTTGCCAGCTTCGCCATCACAACGCTGATCGCCGCCGCGACGACCCTGCTCGCCATCCTGATCGGCCTGCCCGCCGGCCGCGCCCTGGGCCTCTACCGCTTTCGCGGGCGCGGCCTGGTCATCCTTCTGCTCCTCGCCCCCGCACTGCTGCCCGGCATCGCCGTGGTTTTCGGCCTGCACGGCATCCTCTTGCGCGCGGGGCTTGCCGGGACCATTCCCGGCGTGATCCTGGCCCACCTTGTTCCGGTCCTGCCCTACGTGACCCTGGTCATGGCCGCCGTCTTCGCCCGCTTCGACCCCGCCTTCGAGGATCAGGCCCGCTCGCTTGGCGCCACCCCCTGGCAGACCTTCCGGGCCGTGACCCTGCCCGCCATCCTGCCCGGCCTGATGATCGCGGCGCTGTTTGCCTTCCTCGTGTCGTGGTCGCAGTACCTACTGACCCTTTCCGTCGGCGGGGGGAGGGTGCAGACCCTGCCGCTCCTGCTGTTCAGCTTTGCCAGCGCCGGGCGCAACGACATCACCGCCGCCATCGCGCTGCTTTACATCCTGCCGGGACTTCTGGTCCTGGCCGTCACCGCCCGCCGGATCACTGGCCGGGGCGCGGCCTTGACCGAAAGGCTGCACCCGTGACGACCCTCTCGCTTCACGCCCTGCGCAAGACCTACCCCGGCGCGGGACATGCCGCCGTCCACGGTCTCGACCTCACTGCCGCAAGCGGCAGCCTGACCGCGCTTCTCGGCCCCTCGGGCTGCGGCAAGACCACCACGATGAAGCTGATCGCGGGCCTCATCGCCCCCGACGCGGGTGAGGTGAGGCTGGACACCGGGCCCATCACCCACCTGCCGCCGGAACAGCGCGGGGTGACGATGGTGTTCCAGAACCCGCTTCTCTTTCCGCATCTGACCATCGCCCAGAACATCGGCTTCGGCCTTCGGATGCGCGGCCTGCCCCCGGCCCGGATCGCCGACAGCGTCGCCGCCATGCTGTCGCGCGTCCGCCTGGACGGGCTGGGCGACCGCCGCCCCGCCGCCCTGTCCGGCGGCCAGCAGCAGCGCGCCGCCCTGGCCCGGGCGCTGGTCCTGCACCCCAAGGTCCTGCTTCTGGACGAGCCGCTGTCCAACCTCGACCCCGGATTGCGCGACGAGATGCGCCAGCTGATCCGCGGCCTGCAGCTGGAAACCGGGATCACCACCATCGTCGTGACCCACGACCAGGCCGAGGCCGTGGCCCTTGCCGACCGGATCGCGCTGATGCTTGACGGCCACCTGGCCCAGCACGGACCGCCCGAGGACCTGTACCGCCGCCCCGCCTCTCTGGCGGTCGCGCGCTTCTTCGGCGGGGTGAATTTCCTGCCCGGCCGGTCAGAGGGTGGCGTCTTCCGCTCTGCCCTGGGCACGCTGACCCTGCCCCCCGGCATGCCCGAGGGCGACGGCATCCTGACCCTCCGCCCCGAGGCGCTGCGCCTTGGCCCCGGTCCCAACGCCCGCATGGCGCGTGTCGATGCCGTCACCTTCCTGGGCACGCAGACCCGCATCAGCCTGACGGTGGAGGGCTGCGCGCTTCAGGCCCTGACCACGCCCGACCTGGCCACCGCGCTGGCACCTGGCACCAGCCTTGCAGTCTCGCTCCCGCCCGAGGCGCTCTGGCTGCTTCCGCCAGAGTGAGCGTCGCGCGCAAGGGGCGGACCCGCCGTCCGGCACAGCGCCCTAGAGCGGGATGGGTTTAGACGGAACCGTATCCTGCGTTGCGGATGTAGTTTTCGCATTCCTGGGGAGTGAACTGGTCGAGGAGTGATCCGATTTTTCGCCAGACCGCTTCCTTGGTGCGTTTGGCG
>Ga0208100_100411_pt1 | contig 17108 bp, 17 predicted proteins | sample SubbioR11_8A_Aug_FD_184817 | JGI IMG/M metagenome (GOLD analysis project Ga0208100, IMG submission 184817) | Serpentinite rock and fluid subsurface biosphere microbial communities from McLaughlin Reserve, California, USA - CR11_8A_Aug (SPAdes) | ecosystem: Environmental > Terrestrial > Deep... | reverse complement strand
CGTCGCGGCTGGCTGCGGCTGGCGCTCACTCCGGGCATCGGACCGGCCACCGCGCGCGCGCTGCTGGCGGCCTTCGGCCTGCCCGACACGGTGTTCGCGGCGCGTGCGGCGCAACTGGCGCCGGTGGTCGGCGAGGCGCTGGCGCGCACGCTGGCGGCGCCGGCGCCGGCGGCGCAGGCGCAGGCGATCGATGCGGCGATCGCCTGGCTCGAACGCGAGCCCGGCCGCCACCTGCTGACGCTGGCCGACGCCACCTACCCGCGCGCGCTGCTGGCGACGGCCGATCCGCCGCCGCTGCTTTACGCGCACGGCCGGCTCGAGCTGCTGGCGCAGCCTTCACTGGCGATCGTCGGCAGCCGCAACGCCACCCAGCAGGGGGCGGCGACCGCCGAGTCCTTCGCTGCCGGCCTGGCGCGCGCCGGCGTGACGATCGCCAGCGGCCTGGCGCTCGGCATCGACGCCGCCGCGCACCGCGGCGCTCTGCGGGCGGCGGCCGAGGGCGCGCGCGGGGCCACGATCGCCGTGGTCGGCACCGGCATCGATCTCGATTACCCGAGCGCCAACCGCGCGCTCGCCGAGCGGATCCGCAGCGAAGCCTTGATGCTGTCCGAACTGCCGCTGGGCACGCCGGCGATCGCGCACAACTTTCCGCGTCGCAACCGTTTGATCGCCGGCCTGGCGCGCGGCGTGCTGGTGGTCGAGGCGGCGCTGCGCTCGGGCAGCCTGATCACGGCGCGACTGGCCGCCGAGCAGGGGCGCGAGGTGTTCGCGATCCCGGGCTCGATCCACTCGCCGCTCGCCAAGGGCTGCCATCGCCTGATCCGCGACGGCGCCAAGCTGGTCGAGTCGGTGCACGACGTGCTCGAGGAACTGCGCCTCGGGCCGGCCGCCGAGCCGGCCGCCGAGCCGTTCGCGCAGGAGACCGCGCCGGCCGCGCTGCCGCCGGCGCAAGACGAGGTGCTGGCCGCGCTCGGCCACGATCCGGTCGACCTCGACCGCCTGGCGCAGCGCACGCAGCGGCCGGCGGGCGAACTGACGGCGCTGCTGTTCGAGCTCGAGCTGGCTCAACATGTTGAGCGTCTGCCCGGTAACCGCTACCAGAGATTGAGGCGCTGACCGAGGCCGCGCGTTGCGCGCGCAGCGCCGGCACAGTACAGTGGCCGCAATGTTCGAGGTCCTCGCCTACCTGTACGAGAACTTCCCGGCACTGGCGGCAACGCAGGACGCCGACGCGCTCGAGCGCAAGCTCGCCGCCGCCGGCTTCGACCGCGACGACATCGACGAGGCGGTCGCCTGGCTGCAGGGCTTGGCGCAGGTGGCGCGCAGCGCGCAGTCGCTGCGCGCCGCCGATCGCCGCAGCCGGCGCGTCTATACGCGCCACGAGTGCCAGCGCCTGGGCGCCGAGGGCGTGGCCTTTCTCGCCTTCCTGGAGTCGGTCGGACAGCTGAGCGCCGGCGAGCGCGAGCTCGTCATCGAGCGCGCGCTCGCCGGCGGCGACCGCGACCGCGACTGGCCGGTGCCGGTGGCGAGGCTCAAACTGATCGTGCTCATGGTCCTGTGGTGCCAGCAGACCGAGATCGACGTGCTGCTGGTCGAGGAACTGCTCGACGACGGCGACGACCGCCTGCTGCACTAGCCCGGCGTGCGCGCGCGCAGCGCGCGCACCGCCTTGCCGCCCCATAGCAGCGCGTACTGGGTGCCCGAGGCGAGGATCGTGGTCGTCGTCAGATAGAGCAGGACGGTCCACCACAGACCCTTGTCGATCAGCCCGGCGCCGGCCGCCATGACGCCGGTGAGGAAGGTGAACTCGAGGCCGGTGTTGAACTTCGACAGTCGCGTCGGCGCCACTTCGACACGGCCGATGCACAGGTGATAGGCGGCGGCGCCGGCGACGATCATCACGTCGCGCCCGACTACCAGCGCCGCGAACCACCACGGCAGCCAGCCGTGCCAGGTGAGCAGTACGGTGGCGGCGAGCATCGCCAGCTTGTCGGCGAGAGGATCGGCGATGGCGCCGAAGCGGGTGCGCACATCGAAGCGGCGCGCCAGCCAGCCGTCGGCGAGATCGCTGAGCGCGCACAGCGCGAACAGCACCAGCGCCGCCCCGTAACGCTGCTGCCAGAGCAGCAGCGCGATCACCGGGATCAGCACCGCGCGCAGGAGGGTGAGCGCGTTCGGCAGGTGCTTGAGAATGGCGGCTGACATGGGTGCGGGCTTCGCTGCGGCCGCCAAGGCTAGCGCGACCGCGGCTGCCGCGGCGGTCGATGTTGCCGCCGCGCAGCGCAGGTCGTTGCGAGCGCCGGCCACGGCGCCGCCGGCGACGCGTGAGAAGATGGCATCTCACGAAGGCCAACGATGTCGACTCAGCAGCGCCCTTTGTCGTGCGCCGCCGCCGGCGGTGCGATCGCCGCCAGCGCGGTCGCTTCGCCCTGCGTCGAGGTCTGCCGGATGAACGCCGCCAGCGGCCTGTGCGAGGGCTGCCTGCGGACGATCGACGAGATCGCGTGCTGGAGCGTCTACGACGACCAGACGCGGCGCGCGGTGCTCGCGGCGTTGCCGGCACGCCGTGCCGCCGGCCGATGAGCGCGCACGGCCGCTCCGAAGCGCTCATCCTGGAGCGCGCAGCGCGGAAGGTAGTCCAGTGAGCGCGCAGCGCAGCGGCGCAGCGGCCGCGGCGTCGCCGGCGGCCGATGGCGTGATCCCGGCGGTGCCGTTGCGCGGCCCCACCTATGGCCGCGCCCTGCGTGTGCTGGCCACCTTGATCGTGCTGGGTCTGCTCTGGGCGCTGCTGCGGCACGCGCTCGGCGCCGCCGGCATGAGCGCCGTCCTGTGGCTGGTGCCGGTGCTCCTCGGCCCCTACGCGGTGCTGATGACCGCCTCGACCACGATCGACGCCGAGGGCATCTGCCAGGGCGGCCTGCTGCGGCGGCGCGTGCGCTGGGACGAGATCGCGCACGCCAGGGTCGGCGGCACGCCGCTGGCGCGCCGGCTGAACGTACGAACGATCACCGGCCGCTTCGTTTCGTTGCGCGGCGGCTCGCCGCAACTGCTGGCGGCCTTCGAGCGCATCGCCGCCGCCTTTCCGCTGCGCTGACCATGGCCCGCGCGCCACTGCCGCTGCCGCCCACGCTGCGCGTGCTCGAGCGCGGCTGGCTGTCGTCCAATGCGGTCGTGTTCGATGACGGCGACGCGGTGTCGATCGTCGACACCGGCTACGACTCGCATGCGGCGCAGACGCTGGCACTGGTGGAGCGGCTGCGCGCCGGCCGGCCGCTGGCGCGCATCGTCAACACGCACCTGCATTCCGATCACGTCGGCGGCAACGCCGCGCTGCAGGCACGCTTCGCCGGCGAGGGCTGCCGCACCGAGATCCCGGCCGGCATGGCGCCGGCGGTGGCGGCCTGGGACGAACAGGCGCTGTCCTACGCCGCCACCGGCCAGCAGTGCCGGCGATTCGGCTACGACCGGCTGCTCGCCGCCGGCGACACGCTCGTGCTCGGCGGGCTGCCGTGGCAAGTGCTGGCCGCGCCCGGACACGATCCGCACATGGTGATGCTGTTCAACGCCGGGCACCGGATCCTGATCTCGGCCGACGCCCTGTGGGAGAACGGCTTCGGCGCGATCTTTCCCGAGATCGAGGGCGAGTCGGGCTTCGCCGAACAGAGCGCGGCGCTGGCGCAGATCGAGCGCTGCGCGCCGCGGCTGGTGATTCCCGGCCACGGCGCCGCCTTCACTGACGTGGCGGCGGCGCTGGCGCGCGCGCGCGCGCGCCTCGATGCGCTGGCCGCCGATCCGGCGCGCAACGCGCGCCAGGTGGCGCGCGTACTGGTCAAGTTCTGGCTGCTCGACCGGCAGCGCGTCACGCGGGCGCAACTCGTCGGCCACTTCGCGCGCGCGCGCTACCTGTCGCTGATCAACGAGCGCTACTTCGGCTTGCCGTTCGGCGCGTTCATCGATCGCATCGTCGCCGATCTGGTCGCCGCCGGCGCGGCGGCGCAGGACGGCGAGGTGCTGTGCAACGCCGAGCCGCAGGCATGACAGCGACGACCCGGACCGTGCCGGCCGGCGCGGCCCGAGCGCGGCCCGATCGGCGACAATCGCCCTTCTGGCTGACTCGGCATGCAAGGCTGCTCCCGATGAACCGCGCGAACGTCCTGCGCTTGGCGCCGCTGGTGGCGCTGCTGCTCGCCGGCTGTGCGGCCGTGCCGCAGGCGCCGGGCCCGCTCACTCCGGGGCAGCCGGCGCCACCCGGGCAGGCGACGATGCCGGCGCAGCCGCCGTCGCTCGGCCTGTTCAGCCGCATCCGGGTGCCCGACGAGCAGCAGCCGGTGCTGCGCCTGGCGGCACGTGGCGTGCAGGTGTTCCGCTGCGAGCAGCGCGACGGCAGCTTCGGCTGGCGCTTCCGCTTGCCCGAGGCCGAACTGATCGACGTCAGCGGCGCCGTGGTCGGGCGCCACGGCGCCGACTTCAGTTTCGAGCACGTCGACGGCAGCCGCCTGCTCGGTCGCGTGCTCGGCTCCGACAGCGCGCCGCGCGACGAGGATCTGCGCTGGCTGCTGCTCGCCACCCGCTCGTTCGGACGCGGCGCCTTCGACGGCATCGCCCATGTGCAGCGCGTCAACACCAGCGGCGGCATGCCGCCGGCGCGCTGCGAGGCGGCGCAGGCGAACCAGTTGCTGCGTGTGAGCTTCTCTGCCGAGTTCGTCTTCTATCGGCCGCGCTGACGGCGCGCGTGGACCCGTGGCCGCCGATCGCCGGTCGCGCCGGACGCATGGGCGCAGCGGCGGCCGGCGGCCGAGGCGGGCGCGAAGTCCGGGCGCGCAGTAAATTTGCGGTCGCGCACTGAGGAGTCCGATCGTGTCCGCATCTTTGCTCCCTCGTCTGAGCGCTGCTGCCATCGGCGCCGTGCTGCTTGCGGTCGGCGCCCCGGCGCCCGGTGCGCAGCCGGCTTCGTTCGTCGGCCGACCGATCTACAGCGAGCCGGGTGCCGGCTTGCAGATGCCGCCTGGCTGCCGCGTCGAGCCGAGCTGGCGCGGGCGTCTGGCCAACTCCGATCTCGAGGTCTGGGTGGTCGCTTGCGACGAGGAAACGCGCGTCTGGTCGCTGCGCCGCTCGACGATCGGCATGATCGGCAACCAGGCGCGGCTGCGCTTCCAGGTGACCGACGAGCGTCGATTGCCGGGCGACAGCGCCGGCGACAGCGCCAGTGTCCAGTGCGTCGGGCGCAACGCCGACGAGTCGGGCTTCGTTGTCGTCGGCGCCAAGTGGCGCGCGGCTGGCGGCGAACTGCGACTGGCCGGCGCCGCCGCCGTGCTGCGCGTCGATCCGGCGACCCAGCGCCTGGTGGCGGCGACGCTGGCGCAGGTCGACTGCGCCCGTCATCCGGAACGCGAGGCGATGATGCGTCGCCTGCAGCAGCGTTGATCGCGGTCGTGGCTCACCGAGCCGCGCCGGCCGGCAGCGGGCGCGCCGGGCGCTGATCGACCCGCGGCCGTGCGCGCCGAGGGCGACACGGCCGCGCTGCCGAGCGCGGCCTCGCAGGCTCCACACCGCGGAGCCGGATCCCGGGCTGCGGGCGCGCGTTGGCCTTCCGCTAAAATGAGGGCGCCGCCAGTGTCCTCGCCCGGCAGGGGAATGCATCCATGACAGTCGCAGCCGCCAGCGCCGCCGCAACCAACCACGGCGTCAATCAGCCCACGACGGTGGGCGCCTATCTGCGCGAGCTGCCGCCGGATCGTCGCGTCGCGATGGCGCGCGTGTGCAGCATGATCCGGCGCTCGGCGCGCGGTGTCCGCGAGAGCATGCGCTACGGACTGGCCTTCTACGAGCTCGACGGGCCGCTGTTCGCGCTCGAGTCGGGCAAGCGCCACATGTCGTTGTACGTGGCCGAGCAGGACGTGGTCGTCAAGCACAAGGACGCGATCGTCGGCGTCGACGTCAAGCGCAGCTTCGTCAAGTTCTCCGACCTGAACCGGCTGCCGCTCGACCTGGTGGAGAAGATCGTGCGCGACTCGGTGGCTGCGCGCCGCGTGCGCGCCACGGCCGGCACGATTCCGACCCAGGCCGACCTGCTCAAGCTGTGGTCGATCCGGGAGGAAGCGGCGACGCCGCCGCCGCCGCGCCAGACGATCAGTCTCAAGCCCTCGGTGCCGCCGGTGCCCGAGGTTGCGGTCAAGGGCAAAGTCGCCAAGCCCACGGTCGTCAACGCCAAGCCGGCGCCGCTGCTGTCGCCTGCCAGGGTCGCCTCCAAGCAGCCGGCCGGACTGTCGCCTGCGGTGGCGAAGCCGGCGGCGCGACCGGCGGTCAAGGCGCCGGCGAAGAAACCGGTGGCGAAGAAGGCTGCACCGGAGAAGGCCGCCGGGCGCCGGCGCTAGCGGCGCGAGCCTCAGCCGGCGACCAGGCTGCGCTGATCGTCGATCAGCTTGCCGTCGTCGGGCAGGCTGCCGGGCGCCAGCAACTCGACCCGGCCGCCCAGACGCGTTGCCGCGCGCAGGGTCTCGGCCAGCGCCGCGGCCAGACCGTCGGACCGGGTCGCGCACTCGGCGCGCAGCGTCATCACATCGGCCTCGCCCTGGCGGGCGACCACCAGCCGCAGGCGGCCCAGGTCCGGGTGGCGCCGTCCGATCTCGGCCAACTGTTCCGGCCGCACGAACATGCCCTTGACCTTGACCGTCTGGTCGGCGCGGCCCAGCCAACCCTTGATCCGGGTGTTGGTGCGGCCACAGGGCGATGGCCCCGGCAGCACCGCCGACAGGTCGCCGAGCGCGAGCCGGATCCACGGGCGATGCGGGTCGAACGAAGTGACGACGACCTCGCCCACCTCGCCGTCGGGCACCGGCTCGCCGCTCGGCGTGACCACTTCCAGCAGCACGTCCTCGGCCAGCACCATGCCCTGGCGCGCTGCGGTCTCGTAGGCAATCAGGCCGAGGTCGGCGGTCGCATAGAGCTGGTAGGCGTCGATGCCGCGCGCCTTGATCTGCGCCTGCAGGCTCGGCGGGAAGGCCGCGCCCGAGACCACGGCGCGCCGCAGGCAGGAGATGTCGCGGCCGCTCCGGGCGGCCGTCTCGCACAGGATGTTGAGGAAGTCCGGGGTGCCGGCATAGGCCGACGGCCGCAGGTGCTCGATCAGGTCGAGCAACTGTTCGGTGTTGCCGGGCCCGGCCGGGATCACCGCGCAGCCGATCCGGCGCGCGCCGGCGTCGAAGATGAAGCCGCCCGGCGTCAGGTGGTAGGAGAAGGTGTTCAGGACCAGGTCGCCGGCGCGCAGACCGGCCGCGTACAGGGCGCGGGCGCTGCGCCAGGCATCGTCGTGCCGGCCTTCGGACTCGAAGATCGGACCGGGCGAGGTGAACACGCGGCCGACGGCGGCGAGCGACTCCGGCAGGCCCGGCAGGAAGCCGCCGAAGGGCGGCGCCGCCTTCTGCAGCGCGATCAGATCGGGCTTGCGCAGCAGCGGCAGGCGCGCCAGCGCCGCGCGCGAGTCGATCCGGTCGGGGTCGATCGCGCCCAGGTGGTGGTGCCAGCCGGGCGCGGCGAGCGCTGCGCGCAGCAGCTCGGGCAGCCGCTGCAGGAGGTCGGCTTCGCGCGCCGCCGGCGCGCGCGTCTCGAGCGGGTCGAAGTGTTGTGCCATTGCTGTTCTCGTCGGTACGCGCGCCGCGCGCAGGGCGCGCGTTGGTATTGGCGCTTCAGGCCAGCCAGCGCTTGCGCCGGCGGTAGAACTTGGCGTCGCGGAAGCTCTTGCGTCCCTCCTTCGAGATGCCGAGGTAGAACTCCTTGACGTCCTCGTTGTGCGCGAGATCGCGCGCGCCGCCGTCCATCACCACGCGGCCGCTCTCCAGGATGTAGCCGTAGTGGGCGAAGCGCAGCGCCATGTTGGTGTTCTGCTCGGCCAGCAGAAAGGAGACCTTCTCCTTGACGTTGAGGTCGAGGACGATGGAGAAGATCTCCTCGACGATCTGCGGCGCCAACCCCATCGACGGCTCGTCGAGCAGGATCATCCGCGGCCGCGCCATCAGCGCCCGCCCGATCGCCGTCATCTGCTGCTCGCCGCCCGAGGTGTATCCGGACTGCGAGTCGCGGCGCATCTTCAGGCGCGGGAAGTAGGCGTAGACCTTCTCCAGGTCCTGCGCGACCTCGGCGCGCGCCGCGCCGCGCGAGTAGCTGCCGACGAGCAGGTTCTCCTCGACCGTCAGGTGCGCGAAGCAGCGCCGGCCCTCCATCACCTGCACCACGCCGCGCTTGACCAGGTCGTAGGCGGTCAGGTGGTTGATGCGTTCGCCGGCGTACTCGATCAGGCCCTTGGTGATCTCGCCGCGCTCGCCGCCGAGCAGGCAGGACACCGCGCGCAGCGTCGTGGTCTTGCCGGCGCCGTTGGCACCGAGCAGCGCCACGATCCCGCCTTCGGGCACGGTCAGCGAGACACCCTTGAGGACCAGGATCACGTGGTTGTAGATGACCTCGATGCCGTTGACGTTGAGCAGTGGGCCGGCGGCGCCGGCAGCGGGCTGGGGGGCGGCGGCGATGGCGGTGGCGGACACGATGGACGTCCTGGAAAAAGAGCGCCGGCGAAGGCGCCGTTGATGCGGAGTCGCTGTGCAAGGCACGCGCTGCGCCGCGCGCCTTGCACAGCGGCCTGCGGGGTCTGCGCCCGCAGGCCTGGCAGCAACGCGCCGCGATCGTCGCCGATCGCGGCAGGTCGACGCCCCTCGCTACTTCTTCGGCGCCGGCGCACCCTTGGCCGGCGCGCCCTTGGCGGGGGCGGCATCGGCGGCCAGTTCGGCGGCGCAGTCGCGCATGGTCAGCTTGCGCTCGGCGACATAGGCCTGGGCGGCACGCCGGATCATCGGCGTGATGATCGACATGTCGGCCTCGTACCAGTCGGAGGTGAAGACCCACTTGGATCCGTCCCACTGCTGGATGCGCGCCCACTGCGAACCCTGGTGGTCCTTGCAACTGGTCGACACCGGCCGCATGACGCCGGCGAAGCCGAGCGCGTCGAGCCGCTTCTGGTCGAGCGCCAGGTTCTCCAGGCCCCAGCGCACTTCCTCGCCGGTGAGCGGGCGGTTGCCGAAGCGCACCATGGCGCGGCGGATGCCCTCGACCGTCAGCATCGCGTTGATCAGGCCGCGCGTGTAGAGCACCTGGCCGACCTCCTCGCGCGGGCCGGTGCCCTGGCCGCGGTCGTGCACCAGACGCAGGACCTCGCGGTGCACCTGCGCCTGACCGGCGCCGTGCTGCAAGGCAAGCGCGTTGTAGCCGCGCGCGTCGGCGCCCACCGGCGCCACGTCCGGCTCGGCGCCGGCCCACCAGACTCCGTACATGCGGTCGCGCGGGAAGCCTGTGCCCACCGCCTCGCGGATCGCCGTCGAGTTCATCACCCCCCAGCCCCAGAGCAGCACGAAGTCGGGACGGGCCTGCCGGATCTGCAGCCAGGTCGACCTCTGCTCGACACCGGGCGAGGTCACCGGCAGCAACTGCAGCTCGAAGCCGTGCATCCTGGCGCGCTCTTGCAGCATGGGAATCGGCTCGCGCCCGAACGGCGAGTCGTGGTAGACGTGCGCGATCTTCATTCCGCGCAGCTTGTCGAAGCCGCCGCTGATACGCGCCAAGTGCTGGATCAGGATGTCGGAGGCGACCCAGTAGCTGCCGAGCAGCGGGAAGTTCCACGGGAAGGCTTCGCCGTCGGCCGACTCGGAGCGGCCGTAGCCCATCGTGATGATGGGAATCTTGTCGGTCGGCGCCCGGTCGGTCAGCGCGAAGGTGGCCCCGGTCGACAGCGGGTTGAATGCCGCCGCCCCGGTGGCGCCCCTGTCCTTCAGGCGCAGGTAGCACTCGACCGCGCGGTCGGTGGTGTAGGCGGTCTCGCACTCCTCCCAGAGGATGCGCACGCCGTTGATCCCGCCCTGGGCGTTGACCAGCTTCAGGTAGTCGACGAAGCCGTTCGCCCACGGCACCCCGTTCGGCGAGAACGGGCCTGTGCGGTACACGAGAACGGGAACGAACTGCTCCATCGGCCCCTTGGCGGCGGCGCCCTTCTGCTGGGCGGCCGCCTGGGGCGTCACGGCGAGCGAGGCGAGCGCGGCAAAGCCGGCCGCGGCGATCATCGCCCTGAGTCGAAACGAACTTGCCATGGTGACGTCTCCTTGGTTGAACGCGGCGTCCGGACAGCCGGCGCCCTTCTCTCCACAACACCGCCGCGCAGCGCGCGCGAGCGGTCTTGCAGTCATACCCGGTGCGCGCGCCCCTAGTGCGGGAACGGCCACAGCCGCAGCTTCTCCTTGCCGATCGCCCACAGCCGCGCCAGCCCGTGCGGCTCGGCGATCAGGAAGAAGACGATCAGCGCGCCGAAGATCATGAACTCCAGGTGCGAGATCATCGCCGTCGACATCGGTATTCCGATCCAGGTGGGCAACTGGTTCAGGAACAGCGGCGTCAGCACGATGAAGGCGGCGCCGAAGAAGCTGCCGAGCAGCGAGCCCATGCCGCCGATGATGATCATGAACAGCATGTTGAAGCTCAGGAAGATGCCGAAGGCGAGCGGCTCCCAGGCGCCGAGGTGGACGAATCCCCACAGGGCGCCGGAGACACCGCCGTAGAACGAGCACACGGCGAAGGCCGTGAGCTTGGCGTGCATCGGCCGGATGCCGATCACGCTGGCGGCCACGTCCATGTCGCGGATCGCCATCCACGAGCGGCCGATCGCCGAGCGAACCAGGTTCTTGGCGATCACCGTCATCACGACGACGATGCCGAGCACCAGCCAGTACTTGTCCACCGGCCGGTCGACCACCCAGCCGAAGATCTCGATCGGCGAAGTCGACACCGATCCGGACGGCGAGTAATTGGTGAACCACTTGACGCGGATGAACAGCCAGTCGATGAAGAACTGCGCCGCGAGCGTGGCCACCGCCAGGTACAGGCCCTTGATGCGCAGACTCGGCACGCCGAACACCACCCCGACCGCGGCCGCGATCGTGCCGGACAGCGCGAGCACGATCAGGAAGTTCAGCTCCGGGATGCGCACCGTCAGGTTGTAGGCGGCGTAGGCGCCGACCGCCATGAACGCCGCCTGACCGAGCGAGATCTGGCCGCAGTAGCCGACCAGGATGTTCAGGCCGATGGCCGAGATCGACAGGATCAGGAACGGCACGATCAAGGCGCGGAACATGTAGTCGGAGGCCAGCAGCGGCACCACCAGGAACGCCGCCAGCAGCAGCCCGATCATCAGCAGCCGGTCCTGCCGGATCGGCAGCATCTGCTGGTCCAGCCGGTAGCTGGTCTTGAACTGGCCGTTCTCTCTGTAAAGCATGAGTCGCTACGCCCTCTACGTTCGCTGCACTGTGCGGCGGCCCTCGGCGATCATCGCCTAGACGCGATCGATGTGCTTCTCACCGAACAGTCCCTCCGGACGCACGAGCAGGAAGAGCAGGGCGAGCACGTAGGCGAACCAGTATTCGATGCCGCCGCCGGCCAGCCCGAACTGGCTGCTGAGCACCGGCGCGAGGAAGACCTCGGCGAACTTCTCGCCGACGCCGATGATCAGCCCGGCGATGATCGCGCCGGGCACCGAGGTCAGGCCGCCGAGGATCACCACCGGCAGCGCCTTGAGCGCGATCAGTTGCAGCGAGAACTGCACGCCGAGCTTGGCGCCCCAGATCATCCCCGCCACCAGCGCCACGAAGCCCGCCACCGACCAGACGATGACCCAGATCCGGTTCAGCGGGATGCCGATCGACTGCGCCGCCTGGTGGTCGTCGGCCACCGCGCGCAGCGCGCGCCCGGTCGGCGTTTTCTGGAAGAACACCGCCAGGCACATCACCAGCAGCGCCGCGATCATCGCCGCGAACAAATCGTGCTGGCCGATCAGGATGCCGCCTTCGAAGGTCGCCTGGCCGACGATCATCGGCTCCTTGGGCAGTCCGAGGTCGATCCGGTAGATGTCGCTGCCCCACACGGTCTGGCCGAAGCCGTCGAGGAAGTAGGTGATGCCGAGGGTGGCCATCAGCAGCACCACGCCTTCCTGGTTCACCAGGTGGCGCAGCACCAGCCGCTCGACCAGCCAGGCGAAGACGATCATGATTAGGATCGCCAGGCCGAAGGCGACCGGCAGCGGCATCACCTCCGACATGCGCGCCAGCGCCAGCGCCGCGAACAGCACCATCGCGCCCTGCGCGAAGTTGAATACGCCGCTGGCCTTGAAGATCAGCACGAAGCCGAGCGCCACCAGCGAGTACAGGACGCCGGCCATCAGGCCGCCGAGCAGCACCTCGATGTAGAAGCCGGGCGCGCTCTGCCCGGTGGCCAGCGGCAGCACCATGCCCAACGCCAGCAGCCCGAACAGGGTCGCCACCGGCCAGTTGCGCTTCAGATTCAGTGTCATCGCCGGCCTCAGTGCGCGACGCCCAGATAGGCGGAAATCACTTCCGGACTGGCGCGCACCTGATCGGGCGTGCCGTCGCCGATCTTCTTGCCGTAGTCGAGCACCACGACCCGGTCGGAGATGTCCATCACCACGCCCATGTCGTGCTCGATCAGGACGATGGTGGTGCCGAACTCGTCGTTGACGTCGAGGATGAAGCGGCACATGTCCTGCTTTTCCTCGGTGTTCATGCCGGCCATCGGCTCGTCGAGCAGCAGCACGGTCGGCTCCATCGCCAGCGCACGGCCCAGGTCGACCCGCTTCTGCAGGCCGTAGGGCAGGCGTCCGACCGGCGTCTTGCGGTAGGCCTGGATCTCGAGAAAGTCGATGATCTTCTCGACGAAAGCGCGGTGTTCGATCTCCTCGCGTTCGGCCGGGCCGAGGCGCAGCGCCTGCAGCAGCAGATTGCTCTTCATGCGCAGGTTGCGGCCGGCCATCATGTTGTCGAGCACGCTCATGCCGCGGAACAGCGCCAGCGACTGGAAGGTGCGCGCGATCCCCATCTCGGCGGCGCGGTGCGGCGTCATCTCGGAAAACGAGCGGCCGTGCAGCGTGATCCGGCCCTGCTGCGGCGTGTACACGCCGTTGATGCAGTTGAGCATCGAACTCTTGCCGGCGCCGTTCGGTCCGATGATCGCGCGCAGCTCGTGCTCGCGCACGTCGAAGGAGACGTCGGAGAGCGCCTTGACGCCACCGAAGGCGAGCGAAATCCCCTCGACCTGCAGGATCACGCCGCCGATCTTTCTGCCATTCATCTAGTTCTTCCCGTCATCGCGCGCCGGTCGCGCCGGCTCGTCCTTCATCGTCCAGGCCGGCTTGTCGGCCGGACGAATCCGCGGTTCGGCGCCCATCGGCCGGTGGCCGCCGGCGAGCCACTCGTAGGCCAGGAACACGAAGCCGAGCACCAGCGCGAGTCCGACCAGAATCAGCGGCCACGGCCCGTAGCTGAGGCCGTAGGCGGCCACCGGCACCCCGGTCACCAGGCAGGCCACGGCGATCAGTCCCCGGCCTTTCATCAGGCGGCCTTGGCCAGCGGCGCGAAGGTCTTCGCGTCGCGGATCTTCAGGGTGGCGCTGATCTTGCCGGTGCGCCCGTCCTCGAACTTCACCTGGGTCTCGATGAACTGCTCGGCGCGACCGTCGTACATCGACTCGACCAGCAGCCCGTACTTGTCCTGGATGAAGCGGCGCCGCACCTTGCGCGTGCGCGTGAGCTCGTCGTCGTCCGGGTCGAGCTCCTTGTGCAGGATCAGGAAGCGGTGCAGCTGCGAGTTCGCCAGTCGCGCATCGGCGGCCAGGTTGGCGTTGACCTTCTGCACGCACTCGTCGATCAGGTCGAGCACCTGCGGCTTGCCGGCGAGGTCGAGGTAGCCGCCATAGGGCAGGCCGCGCTTCTCGGCCCAGTTGCCGACCGCCTCGAAGTCGATGTTGATGAACGCGGTGGCGCGGTCGCGCCGGTTGCCGAACACCACCGCTTCCTTGATGAACGGAAAGAACTTGAGCTTGTTCTCGATGTACTTGGGCGCGAACAGGGTGCCGTCGGCGAGCTGGCCGACGTCGCTGGCGCGGTCGATGATCTTCAGGTGACCGTCGGCGTCGAGCCAGCCGGCGTCGCCGGTGTGATACCAGCCTTCGTCGTCGAGTACCTCACGGGTGGCCTGCGGGTTCTTGTAGTACTCCTTGAGCAGGCCCGGGCTCTTGAGCAGGATCTCGCCGCTGTCCTTGATCTTCAGCTCGACGCCCTTGATCGGTGGGCCGACGGTGTCGGCGCGTACCTGGCCGTTGGGCTGCACGCAGACGAACACCGCGGTCTCGGTCGAGCCGTACAACTGCTTGAGGTTGATGCCGACCGAGCGGTAGAAGGAGAACAGGTCCGGGCCGATCGCCTCGCCGGCGGTGTAGGCCACCTTGACCCGGCTCATGCCGAGCACGTTGCGCAGCGGGCCGTAGACGAACAGGTTGCCGAGTGCGTAGTGCAACCGCTCGCCGAGGCCGACCGGCTGCCGATCGAGGATCCGGCTGCCGGCCCGGCGCGCCACGCCCATGAAGTGGCGATACATGGCGCGCTTGATGCGGCCGGCGTCCTCCATCCGGATCGACACCTGGGTGAGCATCGCCTCGAACACCCGCGGCGGCGCGAAGTAGTAGGTCGGCCCGATCTCGCGCAGGTCGTTCATCACCGTGCTCGGCGACTCCGGGCAGTTGACCGTGTAGCCGGTGGCCAGCGCCTGCGCGTAGGAGAAGATGTTCTGGCCGATCCATGCCATCGGCAGATAGGCGAGCACGTCCTCGTAGACGGTCAGGCCCTCCATCTCGGTGCACACGCGCGCGCGGTCGATCAGCGCCGCGTGCGTCTGCACCACGCCCTTGGGCTGGCCGGTCGTGCCCGAGGTGTAGAACAGCGCCGCGGTGTCGGAACTGCGGCCCTGGGCGATCTCCTCGTCGACGAAGTTCGGCTGCACCGCCAGCAGCCCCTCGCCGAGCCTCTGCAACTGCTCGTAGGGCAGCAGGCCCGGGCTCGTGTAGTGGCGCAGGCCGCGCGGATCGTCGTAGTAGATGTGCGCCAGGCGCGGGTGCTGTTCGCGGATCTCGAGCAGCTTGTCGACCTGCTCCTGATTCTCGACGATCGCGTACTCGATCTCGGCGTTGTCGAACACGTAGACCATCTCGCCGGCGATCGCGTCCTGGTACATCGGCACCGGGATGCCGCCCAGACATTGCACCGCCATCATCGCGAAGTACAGTCGCGGCCGGTTTTCGCCGATGATCGCCAGGTGCTGGCCGCGCTTGAAACCCTGCACGTGCAATCCGGCGGCGAGCTTTCTCACCTCGACCGCGGTCTTCGCCCAGGTGTAGGTCTGCCAGATGCCCAGGTCCTTCTCACGCAGCGCCGTGTGCTTGTCGCGCCAGTGCGCGTGATACATCAGCAGACGCGGAAAGGTGTCCGCCGCTGCCAGATCCGGCCCCGGGATCGCCATGCACTGTCTCCTTGCGCTGCGGGCGCCTGGCTCTCGTGTGGCCGCTGCCCGATCCGATGCGGCGCCAATGATCGCCGCATCCGAGCAAACAAGGTAGTCGGTTCGTGGTCTCGCTGCTGTCGCCGCAACGACAATCCCGCGCCACAATTCGGGTCGGAAGGCAAGAATCGATGTGCGTTCGCACAATCAGGAGGCAGGCGTAGCCTGTTCGCGTGGCCAAAGAGACTCTCGACCAGTTCCTGCGCGCGACCGCCTGGGGCTCGCTGCTGGCGGCCGAGCAGTTGGCGCGCGTGGTCGGCGAGTCGGGCACGGTCGAGGTGGCCGAAGCGGGCTTCCTGTGCCGCAACGGCGAGCCGGTCGACGCCTGGTTCGGCGTGCTCGACGGCTTTCTCAAGATGATCGTCACCACCCCCGACGGCAAGACCGCCACCTTCACCGGCATCCCCGCCGGCAGCTGGTTCGGCGAGGGCAGCCTGCTGAAGGCCGAGCCGCGCCGCTACGACGTGGTGGCGCTGCGCGCGGCGCGCGTGGCGCGCATCCCGCGGCGAACCTTCGAGTGGCTGCTGAACACCAGCATTCCCTTCAACCGCTACCTGTTGGTGCAGGTCAACGAGCGGCTCGGCCAGTTCATCGGCATGCTCGAAGCGCAGCGGCTGCACGACCCGGATGCGCGCGTGGCTCGCTGCGTCGCCGGCTTGTTCAACCCGTTGCTGTACCCCGGGATGGGTGCGCGCATCGAGGTCTCGCAGGAGGAAATCGGCCACTTGGTCGGCATCTCGCGCCAGCGCGTCAATCAGGCGTTGCAGGCACTGCAGCAGGCGCGGCTGCTGCGCGTCGAGTACGGCTCGATCGTGATCGAAGACCTCGACGGCTTGCGCAGGCACGGCAGTTGAGCACGAGGCCGCGCCACGACCGCCCCGGCCCGGGCGCAGCGCGCCGACCGGCGCCGCCGCGTTTGCGCGGCGGCGTTGCCCACGCCCGCTGCCCGCCGAGGCCGCCCGGCCGGGAGCGTGACCCGTGAAGCGCGCGCTGCAATGGCTGGGCGCGGTCCTGCTGGTGCTGCTCGTGCTGCTCGTCGGGCTGGTGCTGTGGTACCGGCAGGCGAGCCTGCCGGTCTACGGCGGTACGTTGCGCGTCGAGGGCCTGTCGGCGCCGCTGCGCATCGACCGCGACGCGCATGCGATCCCGCTGATCGTCGGCACGAGCGAGGCCGATGCGCTGTTCGGCCTCGGCTACACGCACGCCCAGGACCGGCTGTGGCAGATGGACTTCAACCGGCGCATCGCGCACGGCCGGCTGGCGGAGCTGGTCGGGCCGGCGGGGCTCGACACCGACCGCTTCCTGCGCACGCTCGGCATCGCGCGCAGTGCGCAGGCGCTGCTCGCGGCGCTCGACGGCGAGACGCGCGCGCTGCTCGACGCCTACGTCGCCGGCGTCAACGCCGCGCTCGCCACCCGCAGCGGCCCGCTGCCGCCGGAGTTCGTGCTGCTGCGCGCACCACCGCCGGCGCCGTGGACCGCGCTCGACAGCATGGCCTTTGCGATGCTGATGGCGCTCGACCTGTCGCCCGAGTGGCGCGAGGAGATGGCGCGGCTGCGGCTGGCGGCGCAGTTCTCGCTCGCCGAGCTCAACGACCTGCACCCGCCGCCCGGCGACGATGCCGTGACCGCCACCGCCGACTACCCGCAGCAGTACCGGCTGCTCGGCGCCTTC
>Ga0208100_100410_pt1 | contig 17113 bp, 21 predicted proteins | sample SubbioR11_8A_Aug_FD_184817 | JGI IMG/M metagenome (GOLD analysis project Ga0208100, IMG submission 184817) | Serpentinite rock and fluid subsurface biosphere microbial communities from McLaughlin Reserve, California, USA - CR11_8A_Aug (SPAdes) | ecosystem: Environmental > Terrestrial > Deep... | reverse complement strand
CCTGCCGCGAAAATCGCGGCCCGCTTGCCGATCAGGCAGATCCACGCCAGGACAGCCAAGTTCCGGGCCTTTTCTGCGGCTACGGCTGCAAATTTCCGCAGTTTCCCCTTGTTCTTTGAATTGACACAAACCAACTCTGGATTACGGAGGTGTGCCGAGGGGGCCCCGCCTTGACCAAGAACACGCACAACCGGCAGCCGCTGGTGCTGTCCGCTTGTCACGCAGAGGAGTACACATGAGCCGCAGATCCCTTGCCCTTCTGGGCGCAGCCTCGCTGCTGTCCCTGTCCGTCGCCGCCCAGGCCGCCGACCCCGACCTCACCGTGCTCGACTGGGCCGGCTGGGAGATCGACGGCATCCTGACCGACTACAAGGCCAAGCACGGCATGCACCCGACCTATGCCTTCTTCGCCGACGACGACGAGGCGTTCCAGCGGATGGTCTCGGGCTTCCGGGCCGATGTGGTGCAGCCCTGCGTCGCCTCGCTGCCGCGCTACCGCGAGGCCGGCCTGATCGAGCCCTGGGATACCAGCCGCATCACGGAATTCGCGAATATCGAACCCCGGATGCTCGACAACCCCTTCGTCACCGATGCCGAGGGCGTCTGGTTCATCCCGACGAACTATGCCTACACCGCCATCGCCTACAACGCCGAGACGGTTCCGGCCGAGGACGTGGCCTCGGTCCAGGTCTTCGCGAACGAAAAATATGCCGGCCGGATGGCGCTGCCGGACAGCACGGATGATGTCTGGGCGCTGGCCTTCATGGCGACCGGCGTGACCTCTTGGGACAACGTGACCGACGAACAGTTCACCGCCGCCGCCGACTGGCTGCGCAAGGTGCACCCGAACGTCCGCGCCTACTGGTCCGACCCGGGCGAACTGGCCCAGCTGATGGCTTCGGGCGAGGTTCAGGTCGCCTGGTCCTGGAACGACACCACCGCGATCCTGCGCGACGAGGGCTTTCCGATCGGCTTCAACCGCACCGCGGCCGAAGGCGCCTCGACCTGGTTCTGCGGCGCCGTGAACATCAAGGACGGCCCGGGCAGCGAGGACAAGGCCTACGACTTCATCAACTCGGTCCTGGCCCCGACCTCGGCCCAGGCGATCCTGGATGCGGTCGGCTATTCGTCGTCGAACAGCGCCGCGATGGCGACGATCCCGATGGAAACGATGCAGGCCGCCTTCATCGACCCGATCACCGAAACGCCGCTTTTCGTGCAGTCGCCGCCGACGACCGAACTTCGCGATCGCATGATCGAGGAATTCGAGCTGATCAAGTCGGGCTTCTGATCCCGACAGCCTGAACGCGATGCGCCCGGGGCAAGCCTCGGGCGTTTCCTTTTGCGCCACTCCTGACCTGGCAGCCCCGTCATCTGCAAGACGGCTTCGCGCAGGCCTGCGCTCTGTGGGCTGATCGCGCGAAAGCGCCGCATCAAGGCCCGCCCCGTCTTCGGCGCCAGGCGCAATGCCTGCTGCGGCAAGGTTTTCCTCGAGATCGGGCGCAAGTCCGGCAGAGACCCTTCCCGGCCTTGCCGCATCGGCACTGCCATCCGGCTCGACCCAGACGGCCCTTGCGGCCCCCACCCCCGCCGCCTATATTGGTCCTTGTCGGGGGCAACCTCGACTATGGCGATAAACGCACCTGTAATAATCGGCTCGGACCCGGGGGCGGTACCCGGCGGCTCCACCAAATTCCCGTTCGTTGCGGGGGCAAGGGGCCGAAATAGGATCGACGAACGACCAAAGAGGCCAGCTTTCGCTCGGTGAGGTACCACCGTTATCGGTCCATGATCACAGTTGCCAACGACAACCGTGCTCCGGTGGCGCTGGCCGCGTAAGCGGCTCGCAATACCAAAACTAAGCCCTTGCGGTTAGCCCCGTAAGGCGGGGCCTGCCGGAGCCTGGCAACAGAATCCGGCACTTCACCGCCTCTGACTTCCCCGCCTCTGGCACCGCTCGGGCCCGCAACCTGCGGCAGGCTGCTGGCAAGCGAAACCTGGACGATTTCCCGAAAGCTCCTCGTTCGACTGCGTCTCCTCGTCGCCCCGCACCGCCGGAAGCGATGACGCAGTCATCGACGCGCCGCTTGCCAGCTGCCCCGGCCTTGCTCCATCCTGACCCATGCTCCGCGCAGCCCTCCTGGCCTGCTTCACCGCTCAGCCGGCCCTTGCCTGCGAGACGGCGCTGCTGCTTGCCATCGATGTTTCCGGCTCGATCGACGCAAGCGACTACCGCCTGCAGACCGAGGGGCTTGCTTCGGCCCTTGCCGACCCCGACGTCACCGACGCCCTGGTGCGTGGTCAGGTCGCGCTGGCGGTCATCCAGTGGTCGGGGGTCGACGAACAGGCGCTTGTCCTGTCGTGGCAACGGATGCTGGCTCCCCCGGACGTCACCCGCTTCGCCGCCCGCGCCGCCGCCATCCCGCGCGCCTTTTCCGGGTCGGACACGGCCGTCGGCGAGGGCCTGCGCTTCGCCACCTCCCAGTTCGCCGCCGTGCCCGACTGCCGGAACAAGGTGATCGACGTCTCTGGCGACGGGCAGGAAAACGCCGGCTTCACCGATGCCGCAGCGCGCCGCGAAGCCATCGCCGCGGGCCTGACGATCAACGCCATCGCGATCGAAGATCCGGGCCCGGCCTTTCCCGTCACCAGCTACTACCGCAGCTGGATCATCACTCCCGGCGGTTTTGTCGTCACCGCCCGCGGTCTGCAGGGTTATGCCGGGACCTTGCGGCAGAAGCTCCTGCGCGAACTGACCGGGCCCGTCGGCTGACCCGCCCGGCGGTTTCGGCCAGCGGGCGGTTCTGTGTCCGGGGCCGCAGCTCTGCGCGCAAGCCCCCCTTCCCTTGGCCCCCGTGCCCCCCTATGCTGCAGCTCAACCGGGAAAGGGCGGCATATGGCGCGCAGCATCGACTACGGCAATCTCATGCACCGCGCGATGCGCGGTCTGATCCAGTCGGTCCTGGCCGACGTGGCCGACCACGGCCTGCCCGGCGCGCATCATTTCTTCATCACCTTCGACACCACACATCCCGACGTGCAGATCGCCGACTGGCTGAAGGAGCGTTATCCGACGGAAATGACCGTCGTGATCCAGCATTGGTACGAAAACCTGGTGGTGACTGACGAAGGCTTCAGCATTACCCTCAACTTCGGCAACAATCCCGAGCCGATGGTAATTCCCTTCGACGCGCTGCGGACCTTCGTCGACCCTTCGGTGGAATTCGGCCTGCGGTTCGAGACGCAAGAGCACGACGAAGACGAGGACGAGGACGACCTGGAAATCGAGGTCGAGGAGGAGCCAGTCCGGCAGGATGCCGAGATCGTCTCGCTCGACCAGTTCCGGAAACACTGATGTCCGACCTTGCGCTGTTCCGTCGGCGGCTTCTGAAGAATCCCCGGCAGGTTTCGGCAATAGCGCCATCATCCCGGACGCTGGCACGGGCGATGACCCTGGGGCTTGGCCCGAACAGCGGCCCGGTGGTGGAATTCGGGCCTGGCACCGGGCGCTTCACCGAGGCGATCCTGGCGCGCGGCGTCCCGCCCGAGAACGTCACCCTGTTCGAGCTGGACGAGGAATTCGTCGATTACCTGCGCAAGAAGTTTCCCGGCGTGACAATCCATCAGCTGCCCGCACAGGATGCCGCGCACCTGGTCGCGCCCGGCGTGGCCACCGTGATCTCGGGCCTGCCGCTTCTGTCCATGCCGGCCGAGGTGCGCGAAGGGATCGTGAACGCCGCCTTCGCGATCCTGGCCCCGCGCGGGCACTACGTCCAGTTCACCTACGGCCCGCGCCCGCCGCTGCCGCCCGAAACCATCGCCGCGCTGGGGTTGAAGGTGAACAAGGGCCACAAGGTCTGGGCCAACCTGCCCCCCGCCACGGTCTACCGCTTCCGCCGGGCCTGAGTCTTCGGACTACCGCCGATTTTCGGGCTGCCCCTGATTTTCGGTATACCCCTGATTTTCGGTATACCATTGCATGCCAGATTGATTTCGCGCGCCCGCGGCGCTATGGCAAGCGGGAAAGCTTGAGGAGTGTGCCATGACCGCGACCCGTACCGAAACCGACAGCTTCGGCCCGCTGGAAGTGCCAGCCGACAAGTACTGGGGCGCGCAGACCCAGCGGTCGATCATCAACTTCCCCATCGGCTGGGAATGCCAGCCCGTTCCGATCGTCCGCGCCCTGGGCGTGATCAAGCGCGCCTGCGCCGCCGTGAACATGGTGCAGGGCGACCTGGACGCCAGGCTGGGCAACGCCATCGTGGCCGCCGCGACCGAGGTGATCGACGGCAAGTTCGACGACAACTTCCCGCTGGTCGTCTGGCAGACCGGCTCGGGCACCCAGTCGAACATGAACGCGAACGAGGTGATCTCGAACCGCGCGATCGAGATGCTGGGCGGCACGAAGGGCTCGAAAAAGCCCGTCCACCCGAACGACCATGTGAACATGGGGCAATCCTCGAACGACACCTTCCCCACCGCGATGCATGTCGCCATCGGCATGCACACCCGCGATGTGCTGATCCCCGGACTGACGAAACTGTCGCAGGCGCTGTGGGCGAAGTCGAACGAATTCAAGGACATCATCAAGATCGGCCGGACGCACACCCAGGATGCGACCCCCCTGACGCTGGGGCAGGAGTTTTCGGGCTATGCGACCCAGGTCGACCGCGGGATCGAACGGGTGAAGATGTGCCTGCCGCACATCTATGAACTTGCCCAGGGCGGCACGGCCGTCGGCACCGGCCTGAACACCCGCGTCGGCTTTGACGTGCGGGTGGCGGCCGAGATCGCGAAGATCACCGGCCTGCCCTTCGTCACCGCGCCCAACAAGTTCGAGGCGCTGGCCGCGCATGATGCGATGGTCATGTTCTCGGGCGCGTTGAAGACCGTCGCCGGCTCGCTCTTCAAGATCGCCAACGACCTGCGGCTGCTGGGGTCCGGCCCCCGCTCGGGCCTGGGCGAGCTGATCCTGCCGGAAAACGAGCCGGGCTCCTCGATCATGCCGGGCAAGGTCAACCCGACCCAGGCCGAAGCCCTGACGATGGTCTGCGCGCATGTGATGGGCAACGACGCCGCCGTGGGCTTCGCCGGGTCGCAGGGCCATTTCGAGCTGAACGTCTACAACCCGATGATGAGCTACAACGTGCTGCAATCGATCCAGCTTCTGGGCGATGCCGCCGCCAGCTTTACCGACAACATGGTGGTGGGCACCCAGGCCAACCTGCCCCGGATCGAAAAGCTGATGAAGGAATCGCTGATGCTGGTGACAGCCTTGGCACCGACCATCGGCTACGACAACGCAACCAAGGTGGCCAAGACCGCGCACAAGAACGGCACGACCCTGCGGGAAGAGGCGATTGCGCTGGGCTTTGTCGATGGCGAAACCTTCGACCGGATCGTCCGCCCCGAGGACATGGTCGGCCCGAAGGGCTAGGCTTTCGGGGGGCCGATGGAAAAGGTCGTCAACCTGCGCCAGGCAAGAAAGCAGGCGGCCCGCAAGGCCGCCCGCTCGGCCGCGGACGCCAACGCCGCGAAGTTCGGCCGCACGAAGGCCGAACGCGACCTTCAGCAGGCCCGCGCCGAGAAGGCCGGGAAGGCGTTGGACGCGCACCGGCGCGAGACGGAGTAACCCGCCGTTAACCCTGCTTTGGCAGGGTCGCGGCAGGAGGTGCGCCGATGTCCCCACTGCCAGACATGATCACGCCCGAGAAGTGGATCGTCCACCTCTTCTCTGCCAGAAGCGTCGCCGAAGGTGGCACCGTGCGCCGCAAGGTCGCCGACGTGGAACGCCTGATCGGCCGCGAGCGATTCTTGCACGAGGTCCGTCGCCGCGGCTTCCGGGTGGTCGAAAATTCCGGCCAGTTCATCGTCTTTTGCAACCGCGAGCCGGTCTACGTCCTGACCTGACCGCGCGTCCGGGCGCAAAACTTTTCGAAAAGTTTTGCAAAATCCTTCGAAGGATTTTGTCCTAGACCCAGCGTTGCACTACCGTCCCCGCATGAGCACCCGTCCCGCCAAACATTCCCTCACCCTGCACGGCCACCGCACCAGCGTTTCTCTGGAACCTGCGTTCTGGGACGCGTTCCGCGCCATCGCCGCCGAGAAAGACACCCCCCTCAACGCCCTTGCCGCCGAAATCGACGCCGCGCGTCGCGCCGGGGAGGGCCTCGCCTCTGCCATCCGTGTCTTCTGCCTGAACCATTACCGGAGAACCTGATGCGCGCTGCCGTCCTTCGTGCCTACCGTCAGCCCCTGAGTCTGGAAACCGTTCCAGATCCCGTCTGCGAGGCGGATGGCGTCGTTCTGAGGACCCTCGCCTGCGGCATCTGCCGCAGCGACTGGCACGGCTGGGTGGGCGAGCATCCCAAGGTCAAGCCCGGCGACATCCCCGGCCACGAATACTGCGGCGAGGTCGTCGAAGCGGGGCCGCTGGCGAAATGGCGCCAGGGCGACCGGGTCATCGCCCCCTTCATCCTGGCCTGCGGTGACTGCCCCGAATGCCGGTCGGGCCAGACCACCACCTGCCGCAGCCAGCGCGTGCCCGGCTTCGGCGATCGGGGCGCCTATGCCGAGTACGTCTCGGTCCCGCATGCCCACAACCTGACCCGCCTGCCCGACAGCCTGACGCCCGCCCTTGCCGCCGGCCTTGGCTGCCGCGTCACCACGGCGTTTCACGCCCTCACCGGCCGTGCGGCCCTTCAGGCCGGTGAATGGCTCGCCGTCCACGGCACCGGCGGGATCGGGCTCTCCTGCCTTCTCATCGGCAGGGCGCTTGGCGCGCGGGTGATCGTGGTCGATGTGGTGCCCGAAAAGCTGACCCATGCGCTTGGCCTTGGGGCCGAAGCCGCCCTGGACGCCCGCGATGGCGAGGTCGCTGCCCGGATCGTCGCGCTGACCCAGGGCGGCGCGCATGTCAGCGTCGAGGCCTTGGGGATCGAAGCCACCGCGAACACCTCGCTGAGGTGCCTCAGACCGCTTGGCCGCCATGTCCAGGTCGGCCTGCCCACCGGCCACACCGCCAGCATGCAGATCGACATGAACACGCTTTACATGCGGCAGCTTGCCGTCTTCGGCACCCGTGGCATGCCCGCCTGGCGCTACCCGACGCTTCTGAGCCTGATCGAGACCGGCCGCATCGACGTGACCCCCATCGTCGCGCGCACCGTCGCCCTGGGCCAGGCCACCGACGAGTTGCGCGCCTTCGACGGCCCCACCGCCCCCGGCGTCGCCGTGATCACCGATTTCGCCGGCTAACCCGCCACCCGCGCCAGCGTCACCGCCAGATCGCCATAGCCGGTGAAGCGCCGTTCATAGGCCAGCCCAAGGCGCCGCGCGCAGTCTTCGGCCTTGGCGTCCAGCGCCGGATCGTCCGTCTGCGCCTGGTAGACCAGCTTGGTGTAATGCCGGAAATACATGTCCCGCAGCTCGGGGTGGCGGTCCAGGCCCATCGGCTTCCAGACGAAGGCGTCGAACTGCCGCACCAGGAAATCGGTCAGGTAGAAGGCGGTGAACTCGTCCGCGGCCTTGGCGGCAAAGGCCGCATTGCCCTCGAAGAAGGCATAGCAATGCGGGCCTTCGACCATGTCGACCCCCAGCCGGTCGCAGGCAGCCTTGAGCAGCCCACCCGTGCCGCAATCGGCATAGACCACGAACACCGTCTCGTAGGCCCCCCGTGCGGCAACGACGGCATCCTCGACCGCGGGGATGATCTTTTCGGGCCAGAGATGCAGCTTTGCCGGCAGGCATTGCAGATCCATGTGCGCCCAGCCGTTCGCCACCTTCAGCGCCAGGATCTCGTGCGCCAGCGCCCCGCAGGCGATCAGCAGGATGCGGCCCGCATGGGCCGGAGGCAGCCCGGTCTCGGAAAGGGTGATGTCATCCATCAGGCGGGCCTAACGGCTGAGCCGGGTCCAGGTCAGGATCACGCTGGCCGACAGTGCGGCAAAGGCCAGGGCGGCGAAGGGCACCCCGGTCCAGAACGCAAGCCAGATGGTCAGTCCGGCCGCAACGATCACCAGCGCGATAAGTCCAAGGAAATGGGTCAAGGGCATTCTGCGTCTCCCTGACTTTCAATCTGCGCTTCGGGAGCGGCATAGACAACCCCTCCCGAATCACAGAGGCGTGCTTCAGCCGTTCGGCTGGTTGTGCTTGCGTGCGACGAACTGCTTGGCGGTTTCCACCGCCACGGCCGCATCGCGGCAATAGGCGTCGGCGCCGATGGCACGCCCGAACTCTTCGTTCAGCGGAGCCCCACCGACCAGCACGATATAGTCGTCGCGCAGGCCCTTTTCCTTCATCGTGTCGATCACGACCTTCATGTAGGGCATCGTCGTCGTCAGCAGCGCGGACATGCCCAGAATGTCGGGCTTTTCGGATTCGAGCGCTTCGAGATACTTCTCGACCGAGTTGTTGATCCCCAGGTCCTTCACCTCGAAACCCGCGCCCTCCATCATCATCGCGACAAGGTTCTTGCCGATGTCGTGGATGTCGCCCTTGACGGTGCCGATCACCATCTTGCCCATCCGCGGCGCGCCGGTTTCCACCAGCAGGGGCTTCAGGATGAACATCCCGGCCTTCATCGCATTGGCGGCCAGCAGCACCTCGGGGACGAACAGGATGCCATCGCGGAAGTCGGCGCCAACGATGGTCATGCCCGCCACCAGTGCCTTGGTCAGCACGTCGTAGGGGGTCCAGCCGCGCGCGATCAGGATGTTCACGCCTTCCTCGATCTCTTCCTTGAGACCGTCGTACAGGTCGTCATGCATCTGCAGCACAAGCTCGTCATCCGACAGTTCGGAAAGGATGATCTCGTCTTCGTCAGCCATCGGGCGTGCTCCAAGCGGAAGGGTCTGGCACGGTGATGGTCGCAAACCGACACCGCCACTATGCGGCAAGCGACATACACCGGATGAAAGCCGACAGAAAGCCGTCGCGTGCTGGAAAGTTGTGGCGACTGTTCCGCTTGTGTTCTATATTCCCCAGATGTCCCGACGCGCAAGCATCCTGCCCGGCCAGCGCCTGCGCGCTCGGGGGGCCGACAGCAATCAAGCCGGCCGGTTCGAAGCGACCGACCGCGAAGCCTTCGACGACGGCTGGGATCTTGCCGAAGACGAACACCTGGTCGCCACCGAGGTCCGGCTGGAACGGCCTCGTTCGGCGCTGACGTTCAACCGCTCCCCGGATGTGCCCTTCGACCGTTCGATCAACCCTTATCGCGGCTGCGAACACGGCTGCATCTACTGTTACGCCCGGCCGAGCCATGCCTTCCTGAACCTGTCGCCCGGCCTTGACTTCGAAACCCGGCTCATCGCCCGCCCCGGCATTGCCGATGTGCTGGAGGGCGAACTGCGCCGCACGTCCTACAAGGTCGCCCCGGTCGCCATCGGCACCAATACCGACCCCTACCAGCCGATAGAGCGTGAGCACGGGCTGATGCGCCAGGTGCTGCAGGTGCTGGCCGCCTTCCGTCACCCGGTCTGGATCACCACCCGCGGCACGACGATCGAACGCGACATCGACCTGATCGCCGGGATGGCCGCTGACGGGCTCGCCTCGGTCTCGATCTCGGTCACCACGCTGGACGAGGGGCTGGCCCGGAAGATGGAACCCCGCGCGCCTGCGCCGAAACGCCGCCTGCAGATGATCCGGCGGCTGGCCGAGGCCGGAGTGCCGGTCCGCGTCCAGGTCTCGCCCCTGATCCCGGCGCTGACCGACCACGAGCTGGAGGCGGTGATGGAAGCGGGCCGCGATGCGGGGGCGCGGGCTGCGAACACGATCCCGCTGCGCCTGCCGCAAGAGGTCGCAGACCTGTTCCGCGACTGGCTGGCCGCGACCCTGCCCGACCGGGCCGAGCGGGTGATGGGCCGGGTGCGCCAGTTGCACGGCGGGCGCGACTATGATCCCGAGTTCGGCAAGCGGATGCGGGGCGAAGGACCCTGGGCCGATCTGATCCACCTCAGGGCCGCCGTGGCGCGCAAGCGGCTCGGACTGGAGGAAGGCCTGCCCGCCTTGCGCACCGACCTGTTTTCCCCGCCGCCGAAGGCGGGCGACCAGTTGTCGCTGTTCTGACCGGCTTCCACCGGGGCCAAATCTTTTCGAAAAGCTCTGTCAAAATCCTTCGAAGGATTTTGCCTTCCGCCCCGACGGTTCCGCCCCGACGGTTCCGCCCCGACGGATCAGCCCCGACGGCCGCGCCGTTCGCGCCGGCCAGCGCCCGCATCATCCCCGGTCCCGTCCGAAGCCGAGGAGAACCCGCCGAGTTTCGCCTGGATCACCTCCAGCGAGGGGCGGTTGCCCTTGGGGCGGCTTTCCAGCGCGACCCGCATCGCGCGCAGGTGTTCCGGCATCGTGCCGCAGCAGCCGCCGATGATCCTGACGCCGGCATCCCGCGCCAGCACCGCGTATTCCGCCATCAGCTCCGGCGTCCCGTCATAGTGGATATGGCCGTCGTGGTATTTCGGTATCCCGGCGTTGCCTTTGGCAATGATCGGGCGTTCGGTCCCCGTCGCCGCAAAGCCCAGCACCGTCCGCATCAGGTCCGAGGCGCCCACCCCGCAGTTCGCGCCAAAGGCGATGGGGGGATTCACCAGCCGCTCGACCATGTCGGCCATCGTGGCCGAGGTCGTGCCCATCATCGTCCGCCCCGCGGTGTCAAAGCTCATCGTGCCGCACCAGGGCATGTCAGCCCGCAGGGCCGCGTCCGCCGCCGCGCGGTATTCCTCGGGGGCCGAGATCGTCTCGATCCAGAGCACATCGGCGCCGCCCTCTTTCAGCGCCTCGGCCTGTTCGTGGAACATCTCGACTGCCAGCGCATGGGTCAGCGTGCCCATCGGCTCGAAGATTTCGCCCGTCGGCCCGATCGAGCCCGCCACCACGACTGCCCGGCCCGCCTTGTCGGCGATCTCGCGCCCCAGTTCGGCGCCCGCCCGGTTCAACTCGCGCACCCGGCCCTGCGCCTGGTGCAGCTTCAACCGCGAGGCGTTGCCGCCGAAGGTGTTGGTCAGGAACAGGTCCGATCCTGCCGCCACGGCATCGCCGTAGAGTTTCAGGATGTTCTGCGGCTGCTCGACGTTCCAGAACTCCGGCGGTTCGCCCGACGACAGGCCCATGTTGAACAGGTTCGTCCCCGTCGCCCCATCGGCCATCAGCCAGTCGCGCGTCTCAAGCATCCGGGTCAGGGCATCGGTCATCGTGGCGTTCCTTCAGGCAGGCCTATCCCCTCCCCTCTGCCACGGGTTGCGGCCGGAGGCAATTTCATTATCCGCAAGTCGTGTGGCGTTCGGCCGCATCTCGGTCCGCTTGGCAGCCGGCCAGCTCAAATCCGGGGCCCAAATCCGGGGCCAAAGGCGCTTGCACCCGGCCCATTGTGCATCCGCAGGACAAAGGTGCCGAACAGGCATGGCGATCCGGTCAACCTGTCAACTGCGCAACGAAAAAGCGCGGCCCCAGTGCGGGACCGCGCTGTTCCGGTCGGTCAACCGATCAGATCTCGGACATCAGCTGCGCCTTTGCGACGGGCAGCAGCTCGCGCATCTTGGCGCGCACCTGGTCCGAGCTGGCCTTGCCGGCAAGGTCGGCCACGACCTTGCGGACCACATCCTCGTCGCCCGCTTCCTCGAAGTCAGAGCTGACCACTTCCAGCGCATAGGCGGCTGCCTCGTCAGCCGGCTTGCCCATCAGGTCTGCGGCCCAAAGCCCGAGCAGCTTGTTGCGCCGCGCCTCGGCCCGGAACTGCATCTCGCTGTCATGGGCGAACTTGGCCTCGAAGGCATTCTCGCGGTCGTCGAACGTGGTCATGGGCTCCCCCGGAAGTGCTGATGTTTCCAACCATATGCCCATCCGCATCCAACACCGCAAGCCCCCCGGTCGCCGCCCCGGCCCTCGCGCCTTGCGAGTGTGGTCCCCTTGGACTATAGCCCAAGGAAAGCGGCTTGAAGGCATCCCCTGTCTCCGCCCCCCCTGATCGAGTGAAGCATGGCACGGCGCAAGAAGGTCTACGAAGGCAAGGCCAAGATCCTGTACGAAGGACCCGAGCCGGGCACGCTGATCCAGTATTTCAAGGACGACGACGCGCCGTCCGTCGCGGCCCCCGCCACGCGCGAGGGCAAGGGCGTGCTGAACAACCGGCTGTCGGAATTCTTCATGGCGGGCCTCAACCAGATCGGGGTGCCGACCCATTTCATCCGCCGCATCAACATGCGCGAGCAACTGGTGCGGATGGCCGAGATCATCCCGCTGGAAGTGGTGGTGCGCAACTTCTCGGCCGGCCCGATGACCACGCGCCTGGGCATCCCCGAGGGCACGCAGCTGCCGCGCCCGATCGTCGAATACTACTACAAGGACGACAAGCTGCAGTCCCCCCTGGTGGCCGAGGAGCACATCGTCGCCTTCGGCTGGGCCAACCAGCAGGACCTGGACGACATCGTCGCGCTGTCCTTGCGGGTGAATGATTTCCTGTCGGGTGTGATGATGGGTGTCGGCATCCGGCTTGCGGATTTCCGGATCGAGGTTGGCCGGATCTGGGAAGGCGACTTCATGCGCCTGATCGTGGCGGACGAGATCAGCCCCGACAGCTGCCGCCTGTGGGACATGCGCCAGCCCGAACGCCCCGACGGCACGATCCCGGACCCGCAGCCGATGAACGACGTCTACACCGAGCTTGCCCGGCGGCTGGGCGTCCTGCCCACGAACATCACCCACACGACGAAGCCGACGCTGATCAACTGACCGGCTTGTCGCCCGCCCGACCCTTCGCTAAGGACGGGCGACTGCAACTCTGGAGGTCCCGATGAAAGCCCGCGTCACCGTCATGCTGAAGACCGGCGTCCTTGACCCGCAAGGCGAGGCCGTGCGCCACGCCCTTGGCTCGCTCGGCTTCCAGGGCGTGACCGGAGTGCGGCAGGGCAAGGTGATCGAACTGGACCTGGCCGAGACCGACCGCGCCCGCGCCGAGGCCGACGTCAAGGCGATGTGCGACAAGCTGCTCGCCAACACCGTGATCGAAAGCTACCGGGTCGAGCTTCTCTGACGATCTTCGGGTGGGCGCATCGCCCACCCTACGCGGGCCTCACTCGGGGTTGGCGATCCGCCCGGCATCGCGTCGCGAGACCTGCAACCAGATTCCGTCCTTCGCCCGCACGGTCAGATGCGCCACCGGCACCGGCACCCGGTCCGGCATGGCGTTGAACCGGAAGGCGCGGACCAGATGCGCCAGCATCACTGTCCCCTCCAGCATCGCGAATCCCGCCCCCGGACAGACCCTTGGCCCGCGCGAAAACGGCAGGTACCCGCCCTGCGGCACCTCGCCGGCCCAGCGGTCCGGGTCGAAGGCGTCGGGCCTGTCCCACAAGCGTTCATGCCGGTGCAGGTGCCAGGGGCTGATCACCACCTGCGCCCCCGCCCCCGCCTTGCGGCCCCGGAATTCCTCGGGCCGCAGCGTTTCGCGCACCAGCATCGGCACCGGGGGATAAAGCCGCAACGTCTCGCGGAAGACGTCGCGCGTGAACCGCAAGGACCCCACCACCCCGAACTCGGGCCGCAGGCCCGCGGCTTCGGCCGCCACCCTGTCCTGGGCGTCCGGATGCGTCGCCAGCAGATACAGCGCCCAGGCCAGGGCCGAGGCGCTGGTCTCATGCCCCGCCAGGAAGAAGATCGCCACCTGGTCGACCATCTCCTCGGTCCCGAAGCGCTGCCCCGTCACCGGGTCTGGCGTCGTCATGATCTTCGTCGCCAGGTCTTGCGGAGCCTGGCCCGCCGCAATCGCCGCCGCCCGCTGTGCCGTCAGGTCCTGGATCAGCCCGCGGATCACCGCCGCCGACCGCTTTGTCGCCCGCCGGTGCAGCCGGGGAAACCAGCGCGGCAGGCGCACGAACGCCCCCAGGTTCACGATCGGCGCCGACCGCTGGTAGGCGCGGAATTCGTGGAACACCGCCTGCGCCACCCGGTCCCCGATCGGGATCGAGAACAGCGTGCGGAAGATCACATCCGCCGCCGCGTGGCTGGCGGCCAGTTCCACCTCGATCTCGCCCGCGTCCATCCGCGCCACGGCCGCCTCGGACGCCGCCCAGATCGCCGGAAACGCCGACTTCAGCCGCCCGCCCTCGAAGGCCGGGTCGATGATCCGGCGCTGGCGCAGCCACTCCTCGCCGTTGGTGACAAAGACCGACCTGCCCAGCAAGGGCCGCAGCCCCTCGGTCACCCGATCCGATTTCGGGAAATCTCCGGGCCGGTCTTCCAGCACCAGCCGCACCAGGGCCGGATCATTGCACAGATAGCTCTGGAAGAACGGCGTCCGGAATTCCGCCATCCAGGCCCGATACAGCCGCGCCGGTTGTGCCGACAGGATGTCGCGCCGAAACGCGCGCAGGTGACCCAGAAGCGAGACCCTGTCCGCCCGCGGCTCGGGCTTCGGCGGGGTCATGCCGCGTCCCGGTGCGGGTTGTGAACCCGGGTGATCCGGTTGGCCGAGGGCCTGCGCCCCCGGAAGCGCTTGCGCAGCGAGATCGGCCCCGCCGTGATCTGGAAATAGTCGTAGTCCCCCGGACGGTCGAAAGCGCAAAGGTACTGGAAATGCAGGCGGAAGTACCGGCGCTTCAGGGCATTCCAGCGTTCGGGGCTCAAGGTCTGGCTGAAGGCGGCCGAAATGATCAGCGGCCAGCGCTGGGCCCGCGTCGCCACCCCGCTGACCGCCACCGGATCACAGAGCGCGAAGCTGCAGCCGTCGCTTGGGGCCGTCACGTCGATCCAGGCCACGTCGGCGCGCTCGGACAGGTAGCGCAGGTCGGCCCGCAACCGGCGCGCACCCGGCAGGAACGAGGCCATCGGCACCGCCTGCCCCAGGCTGAGGAAGGCCAGCACCGGGCGCGCGGGCACACCGGCGCGCAGCGCGTCGGCCAGCAGCGACACGCCCAGATGCACCCCCGAGGAATGGCCGACCACCAGCACCTCGTCGACCCCGCTGTCCAGCGCCGCCCGCAACCGCGCGCGGAAGACCACAAGCCGCTCTTCCAGCTCGGGCGGATAGGCCCCGCCGCCAAGCGCGGTAAAGCCGAAGTCGTGCATCAGGTACGAGACGTAAAGCCGCCGGTCCAGGCGCCGGAACCCTGCCAGCACCGCCGCCGCCGCCACGGCCCCCAGCCCCCAGTCGATCCCCGTCCAGGGGACAAGCCGGACCACCGTCACCGCCGCAAGTATCGCCAGCAGAGCCTGCAGGATCAGCAGCACCGCCGGATACAATGCGGCGATCATCGGCCCCTTGCGCAGCCGGACCAGCCGCCACAGCGCCCCCGAGGCGATATAGACCCAGGCCGTGCGCGCCAGCAGAAGATAGGTCCCCGCGATCCCGCGCCCCATCGACTGCTTGACCAGATCGGACCAGACCAGAACCTCGACCTGCGACACCGTCTCGCGCCCGGTGATGCGGGTGCGGACCTCCCAGCCATAGGTTTCCCCCGGCCGGAATCGCAGGCTGAGCTCATAGCCCGAGATCGCCGCCTGGGCCGTGCCCTCGCTGCGGTAAAGCTCGCGGTAGCGGCGCGGCGGAAAGGGGTCGTATCCGGGGATGTACAGGACATGGCGCCGAAAGACACCCGGATCTGCCCTGTCATGCCGCGCTGCTGCCACCGGTCGTCCCATGCTGTCATCTTGCCCGGCCCACCTTAACCATCGGTAAGCAAGAGGGAAGCATCAACCCGGCAGGGGCAGGCCCAGGGCTTCGTATGTCTCCAGCATCCAGTAGCTGAAATCGGTGAAGGCACCCGTGACCAGAGCCAGACCGACGACAAGAAGAAGCGCGCCCATCAGCCGCTCGATCAGCTTCATGTGGCGCTTCAGCTTCGCCATCAGATGCATTGATCTTTCAACGAAAATCGCGGCCAGCAGGAAAGGCAGCCCCAGACCAAGGGCATAGACCCCCAGAAGCAGGGTGCCGCGCTGCGTGCTGCCTTCCTGTGCCGCCAGCGACAGGATCGCGCCCAGCTGGGGACCGATGCAGGGGGTCCAGCCGAAGGCGAAGGCCAGGCCCAGAAGATAGGCCCCCAGGGCGCTGCCACCCCGGTCACCCGCGTCCAGCCGCATCTCGCGGTCCAGCAGCGGGATGCGGAACACGCTCAGGAAATGCAGGCCGAAGATGATGATGACCACGCCCGAAATCCGGGCCAGCAGCACCTGGTTCTCCAGCACGAAACTGCCGAAGGCCGAGGCGGTGAACCCAAGCAGCAGGAAGATCGTCGACAGCCCCATGACGAAGAACAGCGCCGGCAGGATCACCCGGCGGCGCTGAGCGCCCTCGGCCGTCATCTCGCCCATGCTGATCCCGCCCATATAGGCCAGGTAGGGCGGCACGATCGGCAGAACGCAGGGGCTCAGAAAGGACAGCACACCTGCCAGCAGCGCGACCAGCATCGCGGGCAGAAGGGCTGCGTCGATGATCTCGATTCCGAACATGGGGCTCCCCGTTCGGACCCGGATAGACGCTTTCGCGCCCCGCGTCACCGGGGCACCGCGTCACATCCGCGTTGGGCGGCTGTAACCTTGCCGGAAGGCTGCGCGACCGCTACACCCCGCACATGGGCGACTGGGACATCGAGATCGACTGCGAAGGGCTGCTTTGCCCCCTGCCGGTGCTGCGCGCCCGCAAGCGGCTGCTTGCCCTTGCTTCGGGCACCGTGGTCTGCGTCCGCGCGACCGATGCGATGGCCTTGATCGACCTGCCGCATTTCTGCGCCGAGGCGGGTCACGCCTATCTGGGCGCGCAGGATGACGGCGCAGTGACCCGGCACCTGATCCGCCGCGGCTGAAACGGAAACGGGCGGCCGAAGCCGCCCGTCCTGTTGCCCTTGGATCGCCGTAGAGCGTGTCCGACGCAGATAGAAGCGTCGAACACGCTCTAAAGACCTGGTGGTCGCCTGTCTTTCGACAAAACCGGATTCCAGTTCTGTCGGACAGGCTTTAGCGGCCCAGCGACCACCAGCCCTTGCGCTTCGGCTTTCCAGCCTCGTCCGCCTCTGGCATGGGCGCCTCGGCTTCGGCCGGATCGGCCACCACTGTTTCGGCCACGGCCCTGCCCGGATCAACCGCCAGCCTGGGCGCGGGCTCGGAAACCGGCTCGGGT